>Ga0157369_10005470_pt1 | contig 14760 bp, 10 predicted proteins | sample C25metaG_FD_113461 | JGI IMG/M metagenome (GOLD analysis project Ga0157369, IMG submission 113461) | Corn rhizosphere microbial communities from Kellogg Biological Station, Michigan, USA - C2-5 metaG | ecosystem: Host-associated > Plants > Roots > Rhizosphere > Soil | place: USA: Michigan...
CACAGACATGCCGCTGACCCGCGACGACGAGATTTACGACCTGCTCGCCTCGACCCGCACGATCGCGATGATCGGCGCGTCCGACCGGCCGGACCGGCCGAGCTACGGCGTGATGAAGTTCCTGCAGGACTGGGGCTATCGGGTCATCCCGGTGAACCCCCAGATCACGGGCGAGCACGTCCACGGCGAATATGTCTGGCGCGAGCTCTCCCAGATCGGCGAGCCGATCGACCTCGTCGACATCTTCCGCCGCCCCGCCGCCGCCGGCGAGGCGGTGGACGAGGCGATCGCCGCCGGCGCCAAGGCGGTGTGGATGCAGATCGGCGTCGTCAACCACGAGGCGGCGGCGCGCGCCGAGGCGGCCGGCCTCAAGGTCGTGATGGACCGCTGCCCGAAGATCGACATCCCGCGGCTGCGCGTGCCGCGGGCGGTTCAGGAGACCTGACGCTCCTGGCCGCCGGCGAGGCGCGGCGGCGCGAGGCCGTCGGAGCGACCGGGCAGGAGCAGCCGCACCCGCCGGTTCGGGAAGTCGACCGAGACCCGCTCGAACAGCTTCAGCACGTCCATGCCGAGCAGCAGCGCCGGCCGGTCGAGGAGGCCGAGCTGCTTGAACGGATGCGCGTCGGCGAAGGCGATCGGCATGTTGTTCACGAACGCGCCGCCGACCTGGAAATGCTGGACGAAGGTCTGCTCCGCCATCATCCGGCCGCCGGTCACGCTCAGCATCTCGACGGGCCGAAGCGCGCCGAGCCGGTTGCGGCGCTCGAGTCTGCGGCGGAGCGCGTTGTTGCCGACGGTCGCCTGCGTGCCGGTGTCGACGATCACCCACACCTTCTGGCCGTCGATCGAGGCGTCGACGAGGACGAGGTGGCCGAACAGGCTGCGGCCGGTGACGACGATCGCGTCGGCGGCCCAGGATTCCTCGATCTTGCGCGAGTTGACCACGGTCATCACCTGGCGCGGGAAATCGAAGGAGACGCGCTGGGTCTGGAGCGAATCGACGCCGAGCATGCCCTCGGCGCCGAGGTTCCTTTTCTCGAGGGCGGGAGCGCGGATGTCCTTCACCTGGCGGCCGCCGACGGTAAGCGAGGGGATGGAGACGGTGCCGATCATGCTCATGTCGGTCATGCTGTGCACCCGCGCCACTCCCGACGGCGCGAGCTTCAGCGTCTCGGCGAGGTCGCGCGCGATCACCGTACGCTCGGCGCCGGTGTCGACGACGAAACGGTAGGGCCCCTTGCCCTGGATGGTCACCGGGACGGTCATGCGCTCCCACGAATCGGCGGCGAAGCCGAGCGCGAAGCCGGGGTCCGTCGGCTGGGGCTGCGGCTGCGCCGTCGCCACCGCCGCGGGGGCGGGCGCCTGCGGATCGGCCGGCGGCTCAGCGGCTCCGGCCGCTCCGAGAAGCAATAAGGAAAGCAGCGCTCTCATCGTCCATCCCTCCAGTCGCCGCGGAGGATACGCCTCATCGGGGCGCGAAGCAAAAGCCGCGCTGCGAAGGCGCCGGTGCGTGCGACGAAGGCTCGATCAGGCGCCGGCGACCGTCATCCCGTCGATTCGAAGCGTCGGCACATCGAGGGCGCGGCGGAATTCGAGGTCGTCGCCCGCCTCCATGGCGCGGAACATGTCGAGGAGGTTGCCGGCGATGGTGATCTCCGCGACCGCCGGGCCGATCTCGCCCCGTTCGATGATGAAGCCCGACGCGCCGCGGCTATAGTCGCCGGTGACCGCGTTGACGCCCTGGCCGATCAGCTCGGTGACGTAGACGCCGCGGGCGATGTCGCCGATCAGCGCGGCGCGCGACGCGCGGCCCGGCTCCATGTGGACGTTGGTCGCGCCCGCGCCGGGCGGGCCGGCGACTCCGCGCACGGCATGGCCGGTCGGAGTCCGCCCGAGCTGGCGCGCCGAGGCGCTGTCCATCAGCCAGCCGGTCAGCCGTCCGTCGGCGACGAGGTCGCCGGGCCGGGTCGGCAGCCCCTCGCCGTCGAACGGCTTGGAGCGCAGGCCCCGGCGGCGGTGCGGGTCGTCGCGGATCGTGATGCCGTCGGCGAACACCGCCTCCCCTTCCCTGCCGAGGAGGAAGCTCGTCCGCCGCGCAATGGCGGAGCCGGTGATGGCGGCGAGGAAATGGCCGATCAGCGTGTTGCCTACGCGCGGATCGAAGACGATCGGCATCGTCCCGCTTGCAAGCTTCGCCGGATCGAGCCGCGCCACCGCGCGCTCGCCGGCGCGGCGGCCGATCACCTCCGGCGCCTCCAGGTCCGCCAAATGGCGGGCGGAATGGTCGGCATAGTCGCGCTGCATGTCGGCGCCGGTGCCGGCGACGACGCTGGCGTAGCTTCCATAGCCGCTCGTCGTGTAGCCGCGGCAGAAGCCGTGGCTGGTCGCGAGCGCGACGATCGTCCGCCCGGCCGAGGCGGCGCCGCCTTCGCTGTTGGTGATTCCGGCGACGTCACGCGCCGCCGCCTCCACCGCCAGCGCGCGGTCTCGGAGCGCGGTCGGCGACGGGTCCTCGCCGTCGTCGCCGTCGACGTCGGGCGCCGCGCCGCGCAGCAGCATCTCCTCCGGGGCGAGGCCGGCATAGGGATCCTCGGGCGCCTCGCGGGCCATCGCGCTCGCCCGCTCGACCAGCGCCGACAGCGCCTCGTCGGACAGGTCCGATGAGGAGACGCTCGCGGAGCGGGTGCCGACGAAGAAGCGAAGGCCGATCTGCTCCCCTTCCGAGCGCGACACGTCCTCGAGCGCGCCGAGCCGAACCTGCACGCTCGTCGAAGCGTCGCCGTAATAGAGGACGTCGGCAGCGTCGGCGCCGGCCTTGCGCGCCCGATCGATCAGGGAGGCGGCGCGCGCTTCGGCTTCGGGGACTGTCAGCATCGCGCGGACTTAGGGACGGCCCGCCGCGATTGCAAAGGCTCAGCCGCTCGTCCCGACGACCAGGCAGGCGAGGAACATCAGCAGGCCGGCGAACCGGTTCGAGCGGAACCGCGCCAAGGCGTCGGCGCCGTCCTCCGGCTTCAGGCGAGCGACCTGGCTGCCGAGGTGCAGCGCCATCGGCAGCAGGGCGACGAGCGTGAGCCCGTCGGGCCGCACCCGCCACAGGGCGGCCGCCCACAGGCCGAGCGCGAGCGCGTAGAAGACGGCGATGCCGGCGCGTGCGCGGGCGCCGAGCGCGAGGGCCGAGGAGCGGACTCCGACCAGCGCGTCGTCCTCCCGGTCCTGGAGCGCGTAGATCGTGTCATAGCCCACCACCCAGGCGATCGATCCCGCGTAGAGAAGCAAGGCGGTGAGGCCGATCTCTCCACGCACGGCCGGCCAGCCGACCAGCGCGGCCCAGGAGAAGACGATGCCGAGCCAGGCCTGCGGCCACCAGGTGATCCGTTTCATGAACGGATAGGCAGCGACGAGCGCGAGGCTGGCGAGCGCGATCGCCTGCGCAAGCCGCGGCAGCTGGAGCAGCACCACGAGGCCGATGAGGCAGAGCGATGCGCCCAGCGTGACCGCCCCCACCAGCGATGCGCGGCCGCTGGCGAGTGGGCGCAGCCGCGTCCGCTCCACCTGCCGGTCGAGCTCGCGGTCGACGATGTCGTTCCAGACGCAGCCGGCGCTCCGCATCGCCCAGGCGCCGAGCGCGAGCCAGAGGAGCAGCCTCAAGCCGCCGGCGCCGAGCCCGGCGAGCGCCACCGCCCAGGCGCCGGGCCAATAGAGCAGCCAGGCGCCGATCGGCCGGTCGAGCCGCATCAGCGACGCATAGGGCCTTAGCGGCCCCGGCAGAGCGCCGATCAGGCCGCCGCGCTCGCTGTCCGGGACGATTTCGGTGTCGGAGGCCATGATGCGGAGCCTATCCGCTCGTCCCGAGCGAAGTCGAGGGGCGTGGCACGGACTCGGAGCAGCGGCCCTCGACTGCGCTCGGGAGGAACGAGTACGGAAGAGCGCATGCCCGCCACGCCCGCCTGGCCTCCGTCGAGCCTGCCGCGCCTCTATGTCGCCGAGACCCTCGGGGCCGAGGCGGTGCTGACGCTGGACGGGCAGCCGGCCAATTATCTCAACGCCGTCCTCCGCCTCTCCGCCGGGGACAAGGTGAAGCTGTTCGACGACCGCACCGGCGAATGGCTTGCCGAGATCGTCGACGCGGGAAAGAAGCGCGTGTCGCTCCGGGTCGCGGAGAAGCTGCGCGAGCGCGAGGCGGTGCCGGACCTCTGGCTCGCCTTCGCGCCGATCAAGCGCGGCCGCATCGACTGGGTCGTCGAAAAGGCGAGCGAGCTCGGCGTCGCGCGGGTCGTGCCGGTCCTCACCCGCCGCACCGTCGTCGACCGGCTCAACCGCGAGCGGCTGTTCGCGCACATGGTCGAGGCGGCCGAGCAATGCGAGCGAACCGCCCTTCCTGTCCTCGACGAACCGGCGAAGCTGGATCGGCTCCTCGCGTCCTGGCCGGCCGAGCGCGCCCTCTATTTCGCCGACGAGCAGGGCGGCGCGCCGCTTGCCGCCGCCGCCGCTCCGGGTCCTGCCGCGATCCTGGTCGGCCCGGAGGGCGGCTTCGCGCCGGAGGAGCGGGAGGCGATCCGCGCGCTGCCGCAGGCGAAGCCCGTCTCGCTCGGCCCCCGCATTCTCCGCGCCGACACCGCGGCCGTGGCGGCGGTTGCGGTGTGGATGGCGGCGGCGGGCGACTGGCACCGGCATGGCGACCGGTAGCGATCCGAAACGGTCTGGCGGCGGCCTTGCGGCCCGGCTAGAGGGCCGCGCATGACGACGCGCACCGACAGCGGCAAGACCGACCCGCCGATCGAGAGCCGCGACGATTTGCTGCGCGTCTTCGCCAAGGGCGAGAAGCCGGCGGAGCGCTGGCGGATCGGCACCGAGCACGAGAAGTTCGTCTACAGGAAGGAGGACAACGGCGCGCCCTCCTACGACGAGCCCGGCGGCATCCGCGACCTGCTGATGGGGCTCACCGAGTTCGGATGGACTCCGGTCGAGGAGGGCGGGAACGTCATCGCCCTTGCGGGTCCCGACGGGAACGTCAGCCTCGAGCCGGCGGGCCAGTTCGAGCTGTCCGGCGCGCCGCTCGAGCATCTTCACCAGACCTGCGCCGAGGCCGGCCGGCACCTCAAGCAGGTCAAGGCGGTCGGCGACCGGCTCGGCCTCGGCTTCCTCGGCATGGGCATGTGGCCCGACAAGACTCGCGACGCGCTGCCGCGCATGCCCAAGGGCCGCTACGCGATCATGCTTCGCCACATGCCGCGCGTCGGCTCGCTCGGCCTCGACATGATGCTGCGCACCTGCACGATCCAGGTGAACCTCGATTATTCCTCCGAAGCCGACATGGCGCGCAAATTCCGGGTCGGCCTCGCCCTCCAGCCGCTCGCCACCGCCCTTTTCGCCAACTCCCCCTTCACCGAGGGACGGCCGAACGGATTCCTCTCCTTCCGAAGCCACATCTGGTCCGACACCGACCCGGCACGCACCGGCATGCTGCCGTTCGTGTTCGAGGAGGGCTTCGGCTACGAGCGCTACTGCGACTATGCCCTCGATGTGCCGATGTACTTCGTCTACCGCGACGGCAAATATATCGACGCCGCCGGCCTCTCCTTTCGCGATTTCCTCGAGGGCCGGCTCCCGGCGCTCCCCGGCGAGAAGCCGCGCGCGTCCGACTGGGTCGACCATCTCTCGACCGCCTTCCCCGAGGTGCGCCTCAAGAGCTTCCTCGAGATGCGCGGCGCCGATGGCGGGCCGTGGAGCCGGATCTGCGCCCTCCCCGCCCTCTGGGTCGGGCTCCTCTACGACCAGTCGGCGCTCGACGCGGCGTGGGACGAGGTGAAGCACTGGAGCCTCGACGAGCGCCAGCGCCTCCGTGACGACGTCCCGAAGCTCGGCCTCGCCGCGCCGATCCCCGGCGGCGGCACCCTGCGCGACCTCGCCCAGCGCGTCCTCGCGATCGCCGATTCCGGGCTCAAGGCGCGCGGCCGCGAGAATGCGATGGGCGACAACGAAAGCGGCTTCCTCGATCCGCTCCGGGAGATCGTCGCGCGCGGCAAGACTCCGGCCGAAACGCTCCTCGACCGCTATCATGGCGAGTGGGGGGGCGACGTCTCCCGCGTCTACGAGGAGATGAGCTTCTGACCGAGCGCCGCGGCCTCTATCCGCCCACCGAGCCCTACCGCTCGGGCATGCTCGACGTCGGCGACGGACACCGGCTCTATTGGGAGCTGTGCGGCAATCCCGAGGGCAAGCCAGCCATCTTCCTCCACGGCGGACCCGGCGCCGGGTGCAGCCCCGACCACCGGCGGCTGTTCGATCCCGAGCGCTACAACGTCCTCCTGTTCGACCAGCGCGGCTGCGGCCGGTCGACCCCGCACGCGAGCCTTAAAGCCAACACCACCTGGGATCTGGTCGCGGATATCGAGCGGCTGCGGGCCATGGCGGGGATCGAGCGCTGGCTCGTCTTCGGCGGCTCCTGGGGGTCGACGCTCGCCCTTGCCTACGCCGAGGCGCATCCGGACCGCGCGACCGGCCTGGTCCTGCGCGGTGTCTTCACCTTCCACCGCTCCGAGGTCGACTGGCTCTACCGCCCGGGCGGTGCCTCCCGGATCTTCCCCGATAAATGGGAGGCGTTCGTCGCGCCCATTCCCGAAGGCGAGCGGAACGATCTGGTCGAGGCCTATGCCCGCCGCCTCGACGATCCGGACCCGGCGGTCCGCACCGAGGCCGCCAGGGCATGGAGCCGCTGGGAAGCGGAGGTCGTCACCCTGCTCCCCAACCCGCAGCTGGTCGCCGCCTCCACCGGCGACGCCTACGCCGTCTCGATCGCCCGGATCGAGAACCATTATATGCGGCATCTCGGCTGGCTGGAGGAGGGGCAGCTGCTCCGCGACGTCGGCCGGATCCGCCACCTCCCCGCCGTCATCGTCCAGGGCCGCTACGATATCTGCACGCCGCCCCAGTGGGCCTGGGACCTCCACCGCGCCTGGCCCGAAGCGGACCTGCGCATCGTCCCCGACGCCGGCCACAGCTTTGCCGAACCGGGCATCCTCGACGGCCTCGTCCGAGCGACGGACGAACTGGCCGGCTGATTACTGCCCCGGGCGGTAGACCCGCTCGGTGTGGCCCTTGAGCTGGTCGGGCCAGAAGTAGACGTCGCGCAGATTGCCGGTGGCGTAGCGCTCGGCCTGGTCGTTGAAGTGCGGCGAGCCGGGATGGCCGCTTTCGCCCCCGGCGGTGACGGCGCGGGCGCGGACCCGCGGCCCGAACTCGACGACGGCGACGAAGCTGTTGCCGCTGGTTCCGTACCAGCGCTTGCTGCCGTTCCTCGGCGCCGCCCCGAACGAAGCGAGCGAGCCCCAACGGGCCGAGGCGAAGCCGACCGGGATGCTCGCGCCCGCGTCGGAGAAGGGATGGACGATGTCGGCGGTGAGCCGCTGGAAGCGGTTGATCTCGCCCCAAGGCACGTCCCAGCGGCCGAAATCCCGCCGCAGCCGCTCCGTTGCGGCGGCGAGCGCGGCGACCTTCTCCCGCGCCGGCGCCGCATCGATCCGGTCGTAGCTGGTCATGCCGGGAAGGAACTGCCCGCCCGAAACGCGGCGCACCATCTCCTCGCCCCAGAACACGGCGAGCGAGGTCGGCACGGAGTCGATCCGCCAGCGATAGTCCCAGCCCCGCAGAGCCGCGACCTGCGGCGCCAGCGCCGGGTCCGGCGCGGCGTCGTATGCACGCAGCAGACCGGGGACGAGCCGCGCGAAGGCGGTGAGAAACGGGTCGTAAGCGGCCGCGCGAAGCCCCTCGATCGTGAAATCGTGCCGCCCTTCGAGCACGCGCAGCGCATGGAGCCCGCGCGGAGTCTCGCCAGCCGTGTCCATGTAGCGGGGAAAGCGCGCGGCGGGGATGCTGCCGATTCCGCCGGCATTCCACGGCCAGTTGTTGGTGTTCTGAACCCAGCCCGCGGCGGGATCGATCGCGTGGGGGATCGTCGCCAGGGCATGGAGGCCGCGCCAGTCGGTACGCGGGTCGCTGCCGTCCACCGGTTTGGTATAATCGAACCGGTCGTCGCGCACCGGCACGAACTGCGGGTGGAGGTAGGCGATCTCGCCCTTGTCGTCGGCGAAGAGCGTGTTGTTCGAGCTGTTCGCTTTGAGGTCCCCGACGCGGTTGAACTCGGCCATGTCGCGCGCCTTGGTGCGCAGGAACGACTGCTCGAGCGCCTCGATCGGCTTGTGCATCATCGCAAAGGCGATCCACTTCCCGCCCTCGGCGCGGACGATCGGGCCGTGATGGGTGCGGTAGACGGTGAAGGCGCGGCTCCTGATCGCACCGTCCGCGGCGCGATAGGGCACGGTCACGGTCGACGCCTGGACCGGCCGCTCCTCGTTTCCGTAGCGGTAGAAGAGGCGGCCGCCGCGGCGCACGATCGTCTCGGCGAACTCGTCGACGCTGTCGACGCCGCTCGACGTGTGCATCCAGCCGGCGTGGCGGTTGAAGCCCTGGTAGATGAAGAACTGGCCCCAGGTCGCCGCGCCGTAGACGTCGAGCCCCTCCTCGCTCGTCACCTGCTGCTCGGAGCGGAAGAAGAAGCTGGTGTGCGGGTTGATGAGGAGGAGGGCGTGCTTGCCGACCGTGTTCTTCGGAGCGATCGCGATGCCGTTGGAGCCGCGGGGCTCCGGGTCGCCGGCCGGCGCGGCGGCGGCGACCTGCGCGCCGCCACGTCCATAGAACGCCTCGAGCTGCTTCAGGTCGATCCGCTCGATGTCGCCGCCGATCGAGCCTTCGGTGAAGGACAGCGCCATCCACGGTTCGAACCGGCGGATCACCCGTGGGTGAACGTCGGGATGGGTGGCGAGGTAGTAGTTGAGCCCGTCCGCCCAGGCGTTCATCAGCCGCTGCAGCCAAGGCGGGCTCGCCGCATAGCGGGCCTTCAGGAAATCCGGGTCCATGTAGAGCCTGGCGCGCAGGTCCGCCCAGATCGCCGTCTCGCCCTCCGCCTTCGCGGTCCGGCCGAGGGCGGTCAGGTAGTTCGTTTCGACGCGATTGAAGTCGTCTTCGGCCTGAGCGTAGATCATCCCGAACACCGCGTCGGCGTCGGTCTTCCCGCGCACATGCGCGATTCCCCAGTCGTCGCGGACGATCGTGACCCGCGCGGCTTCGGCACGAAGGCGGGCGGCGTCGCCTGCCGGGGGCGCAGCCCCTGCGCAGAGCAGGAGCAGCGGGAGGGCGGCGCGCGGAAGCCAGGTTCGCATGTCCCCCGGCTAACCGCGCGCCCTCAGCCGTGCAAGGCGCTTGCCGCCCCGCGTCGCACCGTCAGGCGCAACGCGACGCCTTGGGGTTCTTCGGATCGCGATCGTCGAACGCGCAGAAGGGAATCGCCCAGACGAAATCCGCCTGCGTCGCCACCCGCTTGAGATCCGGGGCGCCCTGCATGGGCGGCTTGCTGCCCGTGGTCCAGAAGTCCGTCGACGGCACCGGCCCGATCGGCGTTCCGGTATCCAGCGGTGAGCCATCGGGTTTCCACGCCGCCGTCGCGTGACAGGTCATGCACGAGGAGGACTCGACGAAGCCGCCTTCCGTGATCGAGTTGCCGAGCCGGATCGCAAGGCCGGTGGGATCGGTGAAGTCGGTCTGCGACCCTTTCAGGCAGTAGTTGGCGAACACCTTCGGCAGCTTCGCGAGGATCGCCTGCAGGGCCGGCGTCTTGTCGCACATCCCGTAATTTCCCTCGGGCTGCGGGTTGGGCGGGACCACCGCCTTGGTCGCCCCGAACGAGTCGCGGCAGCCGATGATGTCGCATCGTCCCGGGTTCGCCCAATGCTCGAACGTCGCCCAGGTCCAGTTCGGGACGAGGTTGGAGATGATGTGCATGGAGAGCAATGCATGCTCGGCACCCATCCCGTCCTTGAGCACCAGGAAATAGCGATGCGGGTCGGCGGCAACCTCCTTGGGATAATATTTCGCAAGCTGCCCGACCGGAAGCCAGTTGGTCTTCACCTCGAGCGAACCCTTCGTGAACCGGAGGTCGCGCCCGAAGGCGGCCTTGAGCCCTGAATAGGAATAGAGTCGGTTGCTCTTGATGAAGTCGAAGGCCGGCCGGTTCCTGCGCACCTCCTCCGTCGCCACATCGTGCAGCGTGTTCGGAGCGATCTGGTGGGCCGCCGTCTTCAGCTTGCCGCGCCCGGCGAGCATCAGCGTCGGACGCGCCGTCCTCGGCTTGATCGTGCCGGGCGTGGCGGAGAGATTCTTCTGCTCGCCCGGCCACACCGGGTTCTCCTTGAAGGTGTCGGCGTCGCTGGCCCAGCTCGTGAACTTCGGGGCGCCGCCCTGGTCCGAGACCACGTCCCCGAAGAGACGCCACGCCGTCTCGTCCGGCTTGTTCATGGCGGGATCGGGTCCCGGGTCGCCCTCGCCCTGCCAGAGCGCCGCAGGCCGGAGCGAAGCCTGGCCTTCGCCATATTGTGCCTGATTGCCTGCGCCGCCCGAACGGTTGCACGAGAGCGCCGCCAGCGCCAGCACGGGCAGCATTAGGATGTGAACGAGCCTCATTCGCGCCTCCCCTTGAATCATGGGTTAGTCGGCCGGCGCGCCGCTTCCTGTCGGCAAATCGTGCGCACCCGACAAAGACGTGGAAGGGAGGCTGCAAGTTGTTCGCTTTGCGAAGAGGCTTTCAGGTGCTGGCGCTCGCTTCCGGACTGCGGCTAAGCTGATCTCCGAACGAAAGGGATGATCGCGTGACCGACGGATGGCAGCCCGGACACCTTCGCCGAGTGGTCGCGGCGAGCCTCATCGGCACGACCGTCGAATGGTACGACTTCTTCCTCTACGGCTCGGCAGCCGCGCTCGTCTTCAACAAGCTCTTCTTCCCGCAATACGAGCCGCTCACCGGCACCCTCCTCGCCTTCACGACCTACGCGCTCGGCTTCGTCGCGCGGCCGGTCGGCGGCATCGTCTTCGGCCATTACGGGGACCGGATCGGGAGGAAGCGGCTGCTCATGCTGAGCCTCGTCCTGATGGGGCTTGCGACGACGATGATCGGCCTGCTGCCCACCCATGCACAGATCGGCATCTGGGCGCCGGTCGCGCTCGTCCTCCTCCGCCTCGTCCAGGGATTTGCGGTCGGCGGCGAATGGGGCGGCGCCATCCTCCTCGCCGCCGAGCATGGCGACGCCCGCCGCCGCGGTTTCTGGGCGAGCTGGCCGCAAGCGGGCGTGCCCGCCGGCAATCTCCTGGCCGCCGGAGTCCTCGCCTTGCTCGCCAGCGTCCAGACCGACGCCGACTTCCTCGCCTGGGGCTGGCGGGTGCCGTTCCTGCTCTCCGCGGTGTTGATCCTCATCGGCTGGTGGATCAGGCGCTCGGTCTCGGAGACCCGCGCCTTCGAGGAGATCGCCGCCGAGGCGCCGCCGAAGGCCCCGGCGCTCGACGTGCTTGCGGAGCGCCCGAACGGCCTCCTTACCGGCGCCGGACTGCGTGTCGGCGAGAACATCTCCTATTACATCATCACCACCTTCTCGATCACCTACATGACCGAGGCCGCGCACCTCACCAAGGCGCAGGCGCTCGACTGCATCCTGATCGGCGCCGCGGTCCATTTCGCCGCGATCCCGCTGCTCGGTGCCCTCTCGGACCGGATCGGCCGCCGCCCCGTCTATGCCGCGGGCGGGTTCGGGCTGGCGCTGTTCAGCTTCCTCTTCTTCCGGATGCTCGGGAGCGGCGACATGGGCGCTGCGGTGGCCGCGGTGGTGATCGCGCTGTGCCTCCACGGCGCGATGTACGGCCCGCAGGCGGCGATGATCGCCGAGCTCTTCCCCACCCGCTACCGCTATTCGGGCGCGTCGATCGCCTACCAGCTGACCTCGATCGTCGCCGGCTCCCTCGCCCCGATCATCGCGTTGTGGCTCTACCAGAAGAGCCACTCCGCCCTCCCCGTCGCCCTCTACGTCGCCGCCGCCTGCGCGATCAGCGGAGTCACCGCCCTGCTGGCGCGCGAGACCAAGGGCGTGCCGCTCAGCGCCATCCGCTAGGCACGTTGCGCCGCGATGTAGCGGTCGATCACCCGCTCCAGCAGCGTCAGCGGCACGTTTCCGCCGAGAACCAAGGCATCGTCGAACGTGCGCAGGTCGAAGCGCGCGCCAAGCGCCCCCTTCGCCTTGTCGCGCAGCCGGTTGATCTCGCTGTGCCCCACCTTGTAGCCGCAGGCCTGGCCCGGCCAGGCGATGTAGCGGTCGACCTCGCTCTGCACCTCCTCCGGGCTGGAGCCGTTCGTCTTCACGAACCAGTCGATGGCCTGCTCGCGGGTCCAGCGCCTGGCGTGGATGCCGGTGTCGACGACGAGGCGGCAGCAGCGGAAGGCGATCGACTGCATGTAGCCGAGGCGGCCGACCGGGTCGCCGTCGTAGACTCCGAGCTCGTCGGCGAGCTGCTCGGCGTAGAGCGCCCAGCCTTCCGAATAGGCGTTGAAGGCGAGGAGCGAGCGTATGAGCGGCAGCTTGTACGTGTACTCGCCCTGCCAGACGTGCCCTGGAATGCCCTCGTGGTAAGTCAGGGTCGGCAAAGCGTGGCGGGGCCAGATCGAGGTGTCGCGTAGGTTGATATAGTAATTGCCGGGCACCGAGCCGTCGATCGTCCCGGCCGCCGCATAGCCGCCCGGCGCGCCGGCCTCGATGTCGGGCGGCACGCGCTTGATGACGAGGTTGCCGCGCACCAAAGTCGCGAAGGCGCGCGGCAGGCGGGCGCGGATGTCGGCGACGCGGCCGTTCAGATAGTCGAGGATCTGCCTTCGCCCCTCGTCGGTGTTCGGGAACAGCGACTTGGGATCCTTGCCGAGCGCCGTCATGCGCGCTCCGACGCTGCCCTGGGTGAGGCCGAGGGAGCGCAGGATCGGCTCCATCCGCCCCTGCAGCTCGGCCAGCTGCTCGAGGCCCATCCTGTGCACCTCGTCCGGGGTGCGGTTGGTGGTGGTGCCGGCGCGCAGGCACCAGGCGTAGAAGGCGTCGCCCTGCGGCAGCTTCCAGCAGCCGGCGCGGGCATCGGCACGGGCGCGCTGCCGCTCCAGCTCGGCGAGCTGCCGGTCCATGGCCGGGGCGATCTCAGCTTCGACGATGCGAGTCGCCTTCGCCGCATAATCGGCGTGCATCGCCGCCGTCCGGCGGGCGAGCGAGGTGACGAGGCCCCACTGCGGAATCGGCCGCGCCCGCGCCGATTTCATCTGGCGGGCGGTCTTGTCGAGGAGAAAAGCCGGAAGCACGACGCCGAGGCCGGCATCGTGCCGCAGCCGCTCCGTCTCGCCGTCGAGCTGCCCCGCATAGGCGTGCAGGCGGGCAAGATAGGCCTCCGCGTCGGCGGGCGCCTCCACGACATGGTTGCTGTCGAGCAGGTCCGGAGTCTCGACGAAGGCGCCGAAATTCTGCGCCACCGCATAAGGCGAGTTCCGGTAGGACAGGTTCTGGTTGAGCGTGACGACGTCGCCATAGGGGAAGCGAAAGCCTTCTGCGGCGGTGCGGTGGGCGCTCTCGGTCACCTCGAGGTCGAGCAGGGCGGCATGGCCGAGGCCCTCGCGCGGCAGCGACCGGAGCCGGGCGAGCCGCGCGCCGACCTCCGCCGCCTCCCCCGCCCGGCCGGCGAGCGAGCGGTCACTGAGGCGGCTCTTGAGTCCCGCACGGGCGTCCTTGTCGAGGCCCAGGGTGGTGGCGTTCTCGGGATGGTCGCGCAGCATCTCCTCGGCAATTGCGGCGAGCGTCAGCTCGACCCGCGCATCCGCCGGCGCAGCGGCACGGACGGGAAGCGCGGGAACCATCGCGGCGGAAGCGGCGGTGGCGAGGAAGCGGCGGCGGTCGAGCATGTGCGGGGCTCCGTCGAAGGGGAGGCCCGTCCTTCCACGCCGCCGCCGGCTTCGCAACGCCTGGCGCACGAAGCCGCTTGTCAGCCCCGGTTCAGGGCTCTAGCCTTAGCGTCCTATGGCGATGAAAAGCCTTTCCTTTTCCTCCCTCCCGACGCGCGGCACCGCTGCGCGCTGGTGGCGCTGGCCGGCCGTACCCGCCCGGGGCGCCCCCGCTCGCATGCGCTGAAGACCTAAACCGTCTCACGACAAGCGACAGCAGGCCCGCCCCTCCGGCGGGCCTTTTCGTATCTCCTCGAATCCGAAAGCCATCGACATGATCATCGTCCTGAAGCCCGAAGCCACTCCCGAGATCGCCCAGGAGCTGCTCGACCGAATCGCGGAGAAGGGGCTGAAGCCGCTCCACATGCCCGGCGCGGAGCGGGTCGTGCTCGGCGCGCTCGGCGACGAGCGGGTGCTCGCGGAATTGAGCCTCGAGAGCCACCCGGCGGTCGAATCGCTGAAGCCGATCCTCGCGCCCTACAAGCTGGTCAGCCGCGAGATGCACGCCCACGACACGGTGGTGCGGCTCGGCAAGGCGGCGATCGGCGGGCGCGGCTTCACCGTCATCGCCGGCCCGTGCGCGGTGGAGACGGAAAGCCAGATGAAGAACACGGTCGCGGCCGTCGCCAAGGCCGGCGCGCACGGCATCCGCGCCGGCGCCTACAAGCCGCGCACCAGCCCCTACGCCTTTCAGGGGCATGGCCTCGAGGGGCTCAAGATCCTCCGCGCGACGGGCGACGAGTTCGGCCTCCCCGTCGTCACCGAGGTGCTCGAGACGGCGGATGTCGACGTCGTCGGCGAATATGCCGACGCGCTCCAGATCGGCGCGCGCAACATGCAGAATTTTGCGCTTCTGCGCGGGGTCGGCAAATCCGCAAAGCCGGTTCTCCTGAAGCGCGGGATGGCCGCGC
>Ga0157369_10005471_pt1 | contig 14759 bp, 12 predicted proteins | sample C25metaG_FD_113461 | JGI IMG/M metagenome (GOLD analysis project Ga0157369, IMG submission 113461) | Corn rhizosphere microbial communities from Kellogg Biological Station, Michigan, USA - C2-5 metaG | ecosystem: Host-associated > Plants > Roots > Rhizosphere > Soil | place: USA: Michigan...
ATCGTCACCGTCACCGCCGACCTGAGTTAGGAAAGGAGTGGTGAGTGCGGCACTGTCCCATACGGTGCCATCGGCGAATTCGATGCGCTCCAACTTGAATCGGTCGTCGTTTGTATCGAACCACCCATTGATCTGGATGCGGTCAATGCCGTTACTGTGAGCGAGCACCAACACACCGCCGACACGGCTGACTGCAATATCGCTCGCCAGAATACCGGGGCCAAACCTCAGAACGTCAGTGCCTCCTGAATATTCTGAATCGTCCAAGATTACGTCATGGCCGTCTCCTAGGTTGAATATATAGGTATCGGAGCCAGCACCACCCAACAGGGTGTCGTTACCCTTGCCACCCTCCAGTCGATCATCCCCTCGATAACCACTTAAAGTGTCATTGCCCAAACCACCGATGAGTACTTCGTTGTAAGCGCCGTACACGCCGTTCAACACATCGTCACCGTCACCGCCGACTTGAGTCAGGAAAGGAGTGGTGAGTGCAGCACTGTCCCATACGGTGCCATCGGCGAATTCGATGCGCTCCAATTTAAATCGGTCGTCAGTCGTATCAAACCACCCATTGATCTGTATGCGGTCAACACCATTACTGTGAGTGAGCACCAATACACCGTCGATACGGCTGACCACTATATCTCGCGCCAGGATTCCCGGGCCGAACTTCAACACGTCAGTGCCACCTAAATACTGGGAATCATCGAGTATAACGTCCTGACCGTCTCCTAAATTGAATACATAAATATCGGAACCTGTCCCCCCCCGAAGGATGTCGTTTCCAGTGCCACCGTGTAACGTATCATTACCTGCTCCTGCGTCAATTGAATCAGCTCCCGTAGTACCAAAAATCCGCTCAGATTGATTCCGATCAATCCAAGTAGAATCGCCTTGTAGCCTCCAAACAAGACCATCACTCTGAACCTGATCCGACAAAAGAGAATGCAACTGTTCAAGCTGACCGTTCGCTTCAACAATCTCGACCCAACGCCCCATATAAGAAAGAAACGTATCCTTCATTCCTGAAGTAAGAGAAGGAACGCGAATAATATCCTGCAAGTTTTCGTACGCCAGCTCTATATTGTGCGAAAAATCAACACCAAGCTTCTGCTGAATCAAGTCCCACTTGATATACCCGTAACCATTACCTATCGAAAACTCAATCAAAGAAAAATAGTCTTTCAACCGAGTCTGGACCAACAAACCCTCATAAATAGAGTTTTTAAGATGCTCATAAGCACTAGACAAAAGGTCAAGCTGTTGAGAGCCGATCACCAAATTAGTTTCAGTTAACTGCACAACACCGCTAACCACGGGCAATGTATAGGTGGTCACAACTGAGCCGACAGCGACAGAAAACGTAGCCTGCCCACTACTAATGGAGACAAATGCCACCCTGAAAAAATCGGAAGCATTGAAAACTTCAAGAGCCCGAATATTATCAAAGTCGCGCTTTAGCTTTTGTTCAACCTCAGTAGGTGGCAGACCTGCAACTTCCCAGGAAAATTTAAATTCAACCTTGATATTTTGAGCTTCTGATGAGAGCGAGGAAATTCGTCGTTCAAAGGGCAAATAAGTGCTATTACTCTTCGACCATGAATCAATAAGGGAGTCCAGCATAAGCTGCTGCTGTCCTCGAGTCTTAGCGGACGCATAGTCTGAAAGAATTGATTTCAAGGGTGCACTGAGCATTGAAGCCTCACGCAAATCTCTTAAAGCACCAGCGCCCTTGAGGTCTGGAAGCCTCATGGCAGCTTCGTCCAACGGTATACGATTATCAAACTCACGATAGAATGGGTTGGTTGACAGGTCCAAGTTTCCGATCAAACTCTGGTTATCATTGACACCACCAACGGTTCCATCCCCCTTGACATAAGTCCCCGTTGCACTTATTAAATTTCCATTATCCGCATGACCAGCCGGCACCCTATTCAAATTAATAGATGTAATATTCAGTTCTGAAAGACTGAAAAGCTCGTTCGGCTGACTAATACCGTCCTGATTCACATCCCTCCAAACACGAACATCGCCGAACTTTTCATCAAGCCCACTAAAGGCTCCGTCGTGATTCGAGTCCAATTCACTCAAAGCATCAAATCCATTCTCAGCCTTGACGCCATTACGCTTCACAGTGTCCACCCCAAACAATTCGGCACCACTGTCTATTTTTCCGTTACCATTCAGGTCCAACACCAGAAAACCATCATCTCCTTTTACCCAACCAGTACCTGTTTTAATACCGTCGCCATTGAAGTCAAATAGCACTCCGGCAGAACCCGGTAAGGTCTCGATACCATCGCCGTCTAAATCCAGCGCCAGCGGATCTATTCGCTGTATGAAAGATACAGCGTTCGCGAAAAACTCATTAACAGATTTTTCTATTTCTTCAAATCCTAAAGTGTCACCGGGTTTCACACCGAACGCTTCGGCAACATAATTATTCCATGCCCATGCACCCACCTTACTAGCCAGAAAGCCAGCCGTGACTCCAACGGTAATCGTTGCGATGGCTGGTACGCTCGCTGTACCCGCTATTCCAGTGAGGACTGCAAGCGCTAGCGAACCAAAAGCCGCGCCTACGATAACGGACGTAGCGGCCTCTCCTAGCTTGTTCGCGTCATCTGAATACGCTGCTGCACCTATTTGCGCAATATTTACAGCGTTTCCCACTACAGCAGCAACCTTACTCAAGTTGCCTACTATCGCAGAGTCAATCTTAAAATCGCTGACTATTTGTGCGGCTCTTTCAGTTGCAGCCTTAGCAAGACTTTCCTGCGCCTTAGAGTTGGCCATCGCGCTTTTATACTGGGGAGACTCTGGCATATCGGCATACTGGAGTGCATCTTTAGCAGCAGCGGCAGAGGCTTTTAACGCCTCTTGGGCCCGATATTGTTGATGTGCGGCATCAGCAAGCGCTTTTTTCTGGATCTCTGGAAGAGTATTACCGAAACTTTTCTCAATTTCACTCTGAATACCTTTAGCAATTGCATCTGCTGGCACACCAACGGCATCCCACCAGTCAGGTTCAAAATCTGAATAACTGATCGCTTGACCACTCATAAGTCATCCTCCCCATACGATTTAACTTTAAAAAAACATGCCAACCACCAGTATAAAAGTGCAAAACCATAGCCTGTAATCATAGAGGCAACTGAAGAGTAAAAAATTTGAAGACTAATAGATTCATATATACACAAACGACTACAGCCTGGCTCTGCAGGAAAAGGAACGTTAAAAAAAAACAATCCAAATCCAAGCATTGCTACTCCCGGCAATGCGCGTGCTCGCCGCCTCCAGCCAACGAGTGATTTTAAATACATCTCCCGGTAAGGCTTCCATCGAACAACGACTACTGCATAATACAAACTAAACACCCATGCAAAAATAAAAACTGTTCTTGTCTCATCCGGATACATAGAATTTGAAGTCCATTTATCTATTGAACTGATGCCACTTCCAATCAATACTGACAACTCTACAAACCAGTGCATCTCGATTAGCACTCCGACACCACCACCAAACACGACCAAAAAAGTTAAAAGCAAAGGAATCCAAAATATAAATCTCTTAAAAAAATCATCACTTGATGCCTCCTGTACAATCTTTGAAACTGATCGATTTCGCACATCTATCTCCCTGCGCACATTAGCGCTCTCTCATACTTTCACTTATATTTTTTTCTAATGGGCTTATTAGATAATCAATAACCTTACGTTTATCCGTTTTAACTTCAGCAGTGACCGTCATTCCAGGCGCCAACTGGACCGCCTGCCCTTTCACGATGACTACGTCCTTTAATAATCGTATTCTAATTGCATAGAGCGGCCCTCGCTTTTCATCCTCAACAGCATCACTTGAAACACTTACAACTTGCCCCTCTACTACTCCATATTTAGTAAAAGTGAAGGTTTCTACCTTAACCGTGACACTTTGCCCCGCCCTAACAAAGCCGATATCTTTATTCTCTAGCACTGCTTCGACTTCTAGAGGTTGGGCAGTGGGCACAATAACCATCAATGGTTGGGCTGCAGTCACCACCCCGCCAATTGTATGCACTGCTAATTGCTGCACTGTTCCATCAACTGGTGTCGTCAAGCGCATCAAATGATCACGTTGCTCAGCCTTTCTGACCTCTTGAGTAAGAGACGAAACTTTCTGTTCAGATTGCTGTTGTAGATCCAACATTGCACGGCGTGTTTGACTCAATACACCCTCACGTTGGCCTTCTGCTTCTTTTTTAGCGGCCTTAAGCTCAATAACTCTAGCCTGCTGCATTGCCAACTCCCTCTCTGACTCTAATAACGCTTGCTCTTTCTCTAGGTAAGCATGTCGAGGTACGTATTGTTGCTCCAGCAATGTTTTGTAGTCATCAGCAAGTCGACGTGTAATTGGCATCGTCTTTTTAAGTGCACTAATGCTGATGGCGGCCGATGCAATTTCTGCTGATCGTTGTTCCACTTCCGCGTCGCTTTGAGAAAGTACACTTTTAAGCTCTAGATACTGGGCGCGTAGCCATCGCTCAGCAATCAGTTGCTGTGAGACATCCGCGCCAGGGATTTTGCCCCGAAGAGATCCTGGTTCCTTACTTTCTTGTATTGACTCAAGTAACGCACCGGCGCGGGCACTATCGACCACTGCTGCCAACAAATCACTTTTCAAACGAAGGACATCTGCGAGGGTTGAGCTAGTATCCAAGTCTATCAACGGTTCTCCTGCCTTCACTTGCTGACCGTCATATACATGTATGGCTTTAATCACGCCCACTTCGCTAGGCTGAACAGTCTTACTCTTCCCGGTGGCAATTACCTTGCCAGTTGCAGTAGCTACTACATCAATCTCTCCTATACAAGCCCACACTAAAGCAAGTGCCGAAAATAGCATGATGGTGAACAAAATGTAGCGAGGGGCTGGGTGAACTGGCTGCTCTTGAAGCGCAAGAGCTGCCGGCAAGAATTGAACCTCGTGTGTTAACCGATGCGGAGTATCTAAACTTTTTCTTTGTTTCCAAGACAATCGCCAAACGCTGCGATATCGCCTGAACAACTCTCGTGTTGCCGATGGCTCGCCCATACTCGATCATCCTTGCTGCATTCGATGCAAACGTGAGTAGTGGCCAGCTTGTAGCTCAAGCAACTCGGTATGACTGCCTTGTTCGACGATCTGGCCACGGTCCATTACGACAATACGGTTAGCGTCTCGGACCGCGGATAAACGATGAGCAATGATGATTACCGTACGTCCAGAGCAAATGGTCTTCATATTCTGTTGAATAACCCGCTCGGATTCGTAATCCAATGCACTGGTCGCTTCGTCAAATATCAGAATTCGAGGGTTACCAATCAGTGCACGTGCGATAGCAATACGCTGTCGCTGTCCGCCAGACAGTGATGCACCATGCTCACCCACGACAGTGTCATAGCCCTCCGGTAACTCGAGTATGAAATCATGAGCACCAGCCATTTTGGCGGCTTGTATCACCGAATCTATAGGCGCCCCTGGGTCGGTGAGGGCGATGTTTTCTCGAATACTGCGACAGAAAAGCATGTTGTCTTGCAACACAACACCTATTTGACGACGCAGCGAGGTCACGTCAGCCAGAGCGAGATCCATACCATCTACAAGTACCCTCCCACGCTCAGGAACATAGAGGCGCTGTAGGAGACGGGTAAGCGTGCTTTTTCCAGATCCAGAGCGCCCGACGACGCCAAGAACCTCACCCGCCTGGATGGCTAAACTGACGCTGCGAAGTACTTCAGATCCGTCAGGCCTATAGCGAAACTGAACTTGATCGAACTCCACATGCCCCCGCAGCGTGGGTAGAACACTGCGTGCAGTTTGGGATGCCTCAGTCTGACTATTTAGGATGTCGCCTAGGCGTTGTACGGAAACGCCTGTTTGTTGAAAATTAGTCCAGAGCTGCGCGAGTCGAATTATTGGCTGAGAAACACGGCCAGCGAGCATATTGAAAGCGATCAGTTGACCGACCGATAGCTGTCCATCAATTACTAAACGCGCACCTAGCCAGAGCGTCGTGACTGTAACGATTTTACCTATAAGGGACACACTTTCGTTGGCGATGTTTGAAAGGTTTTGAGTCTTAAACCCAGCTAATACGTAGGCCGCTAATTGATTGTCCCATTTACGGGTAATTTGGGGTTCTACAGACATAGATTTTAGCGTGTCAATGCCATTAATAGTCTCTACTAAAAAAGCTTGATTTTCGGCCCCCCGAGCAAAACTCTCATTCAGCCTCGACCGGAGGAGCGGTGTAATCAGTATCGAAACCAAAACGTAGAGTGGTAATGACAGTACGACAACCAGGGTCAGCCAACCGCTGTAGAAAAACATCACTGCGATGAAGACTAAAGAAAACAGAACGTCCAAAACCAAGGTGATTGCATTGCCAGTCAAGAAGCTTCGAATATTTTCCAGCTCTCGCACACGAGCAACCGAATCTCCCACACGACGAGATTGAAAATATGCCAAAGGGAGCGTCACCAAATGCCGGAATAGACGTGCCCCTAACTCAACGTCAATGCGACTGGCAGTATGAGCAAAAACATAAGTTCGTAATCCGCTAAGCGCTGTTTCAAACAGCATTATGCCTAGTAGCCCAACGGCTATGACATCCAGTGTCGTCAGCCCATGGTGGACTAGGACTTTATCCATAACTACTTGAAAGAATAAAGGTGTTAGGAGAGAAAAAACTTGCAACACCAGTGACACCAATAGTACTTCACCAAGCAGTTTTCGGTATTTAACGATTGCGGGGATAAACCAGGTGAAATCAAATTTACTCAGCTCTACGGCTTGTGATGCTTGAGAACGCAACAGGATCATTTCACCTCGCCATCGCGCGATGAGATGATCCTCATCAAGCAACACCGGACGCGACGACTCAGGGTCATGGATCAGAGTCTTCCCATGATCAACCCTCGCAATGATGAAAAACCGACCGTCAATAGCGCAAGCAATGGCTGGGAGCGGTGTATTTGAAAGCCTTTCCACAGTCGTTTTGATTGATTTTGCCTTCAATCCCAGATGACGCGAGGCCAATAGAATTTCGGCTTTACCAAAGGGGTGCCCTTGGGGCGAGAACTCATGAATTAATTGCTCAGGGGAGACCGCTATATTGTGAAAGCGGGCAAGCATCGCGAGGCAAGTAAGGCCCGAATCAACGTTTGGGGTTGGCTGTGAAAAAGCCGCGTCTTCCATTCCACCCATCATCGCATCCATACGAAAATCGCTCGGGTTGCCCTATATACGAGGGCCACTAAAGCGAGCGTAGACGAGTAAATTTGCAGAACGCAGAAATTCGTTAGATCGAAATGCTATTGATCGTGTATCGATTCTAGATAAGAAGAATGGGCAAGAAATTGATGATTCCTACAACTATGGTCGATATCATCGACTAGACATGGCCACCCTGTATTCACATCCTTCTCACGTGCCTGCTGACGTTGTCAGCAACAGGTTATAAGGGCAGCTCTGATCTAGAAAACTGCAGCGTACGGTATGTGCGCCGATCACCAAACGGCCGCCATCGCATTCAATTTGCTGCCACACGTCTGCGCCATCGACGTCGAATGCCTACCACACCATCCAACGGGGAAATCACTTCCCCCGGGATGAGTGACTCCTCGTTTTCAGCATAAAAGGGAGTAACTCATGACCCAATCCTTCACCAACGAAACTAAATACTTCGACCTGCACACACGCGGCATCGGCTACCTATGTCGTGCTCGTGAGGTTCGAGTGCGTAAAGCTGAGCCATTCATGGCGGTAACCGTTGCAGCGCTCCACGGAGCAGTGCATGACGCTGAGTACACTTATATCGACTGCCGAGTAACAGGCGCTGAAGCGGACACGCTGATCCATCAGGGCAGTCACAGGGTGAACCCAGTGTTGATCTTTTTTCTGAAGGTTGTTCATACGATCTCTCAATAAAACTCGCTTAGCGGATTCCCTCTGCCTAAAACAGGTTTGAGTAAAGAGCTCACTCATCAAATTAGGGGGGTTGAACAGCGGGAATGGTGATGGCGTTCAGTATCACTTAGGCACTGCCTATGTGCAGATTGAAAATTATGGACTGGCCGCCGTCTACGCAGTGCTGACCTTTCTGTCGAGGGTGCTGATTCTGACCTTGTCGTTGCCACTATTTTTAATGGCTGCTTTCACCGGCCTGGTTGATGGATTGGTACGTCGCGACCTTCGTAGATTCGGTGCGGGACGCGAATCAGGGTTTATCTACCACCGGGCCAAAATGTTGATTTTGCCGCTGCTGGTATTGCCGTGGGTCATCTACCCAGCTCTGCCTATAACAATAAACCCAATCATGATTCTACTTCCGAGTGCGGCGGCACTCGGCTTAGTGGTTAGCATCTCAGCTGGCAGCTTTAAAAAATACCTTTGAACAAAAATTCGAACCCATATTACTGGGTTAGCGGTATCCAGACCTCGACAGCGCGTCCATGACCTTTCCTATCGCACACTCATACTCATGGGGCTCTGGCGACAAGGAGGAAAAAGAGCTGGAAGAAAAAATGACGCTCATCCACGCTTCAGGAATGCTCTGTTGTTGTTTGAGCCATCCGAACTCCTCATGGAGCACCTCATGGATTACTTTGTCCGTCTCAGACAATGAATCGCTGTACAGGAATGCACGGGGCAATCCCACCATTGAGATTGTTCCATCTGGAAAACTCATTTGGCTATAACTGCTCATAATCGATCCGCCACCACCTGGGTACTCATAGTGAGTTGATAGCGGTTTCACTCCCCACAGCAGAGCGCCTGAAGGCAGTGGCACTGTATCGGCAAGTACCAGGTACGATCCCATGTCCGTATCGCAGACTCCAACGATGTTGCCATTCTTTTTTTGGCGCTCCAGCTCTTGGGCTATCTTCGGATGAACCACAGTCAGGCTTGCTCGGAGTCTTTCCAGCTGAGTGCGTCGGTAAGCGATATGTGCCAGCTCACGTTGTATACGGCGTGCTTCCTTTTCCTTGTTCAGTTGCTCACGAGCAATAACGGCTTGCGAAGGTTCAAGCTGCTTTTCAAGCAGCGCAGCTAATTCCCCACCACTGACCGTCTCGTGTGGATGGAGGTCATGATTTTCCTTCAGGTATTGCAGCAAGCGGGGCCAGCAACTGGTGCTGAACCATTCACTTGCACCATCAGCGCTCCCACCAGTCGTAACCACCTCAAGAGGGTCCACGCTCGCAAAGCGAAAGGTGCGGTGAAGGATTTTCTCCAAGGTGAATGCATCGGATTCAGATGCTATACGTAGACCAACCGATTGCTGGAAATCAATGGATTGCCACCGAAAACACCGCGCTCTGGCAAGGATGTTGTTCGCTTTACCTATCTTGAATCGAGGCTGCTCTAGGTCTCTCAGGATATAAACGTGGGACGTCAATTGCCGATCCTCATGACGGTGTTTTATGTATAAGTTTCTTTCTCAGGCCGTACGGCTTCAGTCGTACATGCCATTGAGATTAAGAAAGGTTTTTACCTTAGGTTTGCTGTTAAAACGCGCGTACCAATCGCTTGCTTCAGCTTTGGCTTTCGCTACGAGCGCAATCCCGTCGTGCTTAGCCGTGAGCAACGCATACGGGTCCTTGTTCAGGGAATTTGGAAATGACGAAACGACACCACCCCACACAGCAGCTTCGTATGTATCTGCCATTGGATATGCCCCAAGCATTCCCCATAAATAAACGGCCGACGCTTTGCTCCCGTGAACGAACGCACTTTGATAGTAATGCGCCGCAAGTAGTCCATCTGACCTATTTCCGGACTTTTGAGACAAACCAGCAAAGACATTGCCCAGCTTTTCCATGGCAGGTACTGAACCTGCTTCTGCAGCAGCTTGGAGAATCCTGCTTCCTTCTTGCTGGTTTTGAGGGACGCCAGCCCCATCTAGATAATCAACGCCTAAAAAGTACATTGCATCAATGTCACCAGCGTCGCTCGCGAGCCTAAAATACTTCGCGGACCTCACGGGGTCGTCTTTTCTAAACAACCCTCCAAGCCGAACCTGAGCTCGATAATCACCCTGCTCCGCAAGCTGGATGTAAGCTTGCGTACGGGCGGTTCCAGGCTGCATGGACTCGGCCTGTTCAAATGTTGCAGGCTTGCTGCATGCGAGATTCAGAAGGGCCAAAACCAGCAATAATACGCAACGCATTTGATATCCCTATTGGCGTACGGGCGGTCACGTTTTCCGGTGAGCCTAGCGCAATACGTCTGTGCTCAATTGGCGCTTTGAATTTGTGTACCTGAATGCCCGAAAGCGAGGCGAGAAATTATTAGTGTAGCGACGCACCACGATAGTGACCAATCTGTTCAACATACAGAATCAGTGCAACGTTCCAAGGCTTTCCCAACCAAGAGCCGCAAGTCATGAACGGCGGCAATTGGCCAATCCTGTTGAATACAGCCGACTATAGTTTCCCAGTGGAAAGGTGCGTGCTGTAGATTTAAACCTTTACTTCTATCAGAAGGTATTGGTCTCAAAAAATCGCGTATCGGTGCGCAACGTGCTCAACAAGTATACGCTGGAGATATCAACTGTGCCCAAGATAGCCGGTTCGTTTATTACATAGATCTACACAAAAGCGCTGAAACCTTGGACAACAAACAAAGCTCAAATCAGAAAAACTTTATTTAGCAGGGTCTTGAGCTAGATATCTGAAATAAGCGCTATAGTTATTTACATCAGTAAGCCTTTCCAGCTCCCGTATCTGCTCCACTTCATATTTCATGGATATGTTGGTATGGGTAAACATGATAAAGACAAAGGAGATTGACGCAGCGAGGAGAGAAAGCAAAGCACCTTTTACGGATAGAAATGCATTACCCAATTCTGCCAATGAAGAGGTGAACGTAGGGATGCTAACTGCTGGCATAAAGGTTAACGGATAGATCACGCCGGCTATAAAAATTAACCCTACTAGAAGCAATGACCAAGTAATCTGTGGCGGAGATTCTGGGTTTCCCCTCACTGATTCTAGAAAATCGCTTACAACGCGAGCATGATGCTTTGCCTCTAAATGACACACAGTAATCAGATCCCTTTCCTTTTGCAGCGGAATCCAAGGCGTGTTGAGTCCTGCGACATCCAGTACTGTCTGGCGTTTGTTAAAATCGAAAAGTGGTATACTCGCGCGCATCAAGGCGTTAAGTTGAGTCAGCCCTGTAAGCTGGCCGCTATTACTTTCCTCCCTGGCGCGATCAACCGCCTCTTTGCGAAGTCGCTTCTCAAGATTCTGTTGACAAACATTATTAACCTCTTCACGCAGCTTATCAAATATGGGCCCGCGCTCTGAGAACCTTGAGAAGTTAGCTTCTTCGTAAATACCAAAAAGCATTTCATCTGTGAAATCAGATGAGTCTTCATGTTCGTATTTTGCAATTTCACGAGCAGCGCTGCCATATGCAGCAGAATTAGTTTCGCGGTTGTACCAGTCAAAATCAATCGTGTTGATGTTGTCGAGAATTTTTTGCGATTCAACAACAAGGGTTTTCAGTCTATTGTTTTTTTCACTGAAAGAGGCTTGGTTCGCAAATATTTTAGCGATTATGAATGCACCGATAATACCAACAATAGCAGCGGTCGATTGGGAAAGCGTGCTAAAAAACCAATTCCAGTCAGGGGTCATGATCAAGGTCCGTTAGGTCATAAAAGCGACATTGAGAAGCTGACTTTAACCCTGAAGGAATGAAAAAACGAGCCCGGAAAATTCATTGGACGCATAAGAATCACCGTTCAGCCGACGACATGCATAACTTGATCGTGAAATGGTTGTAGCAGCGTTCACGGGGTATAGGCTTTAACCTACTCTCCAGTGATCTGAGTCTGCCCGGATGCTGCCGATTACGAAAGGCCGCTTCCGGCCAAAAGCGGACGTCGGGTGTCTGCAAAACTAGGGGCGATTCACTCTGCAATATACGTTAAGGCATCCTGCTGCTCACCTATGTAATCACTCGGTATTAGCGACCTCCGACCATCCATGATCATCTGAGGACTAAATGCATCAGTGCGGTTTGGATTAAAGTGGTAGCTGCAAATAACAGCCAGCACGCTGTATGCCCTCACCGCAGCGGCATCACCTGACGCTTTGGCAGCTTGCGTCGCCTTCTGGAAAACCTGTTCCAGTGTATGGAAGTGGAGGCTATTGCTCATAACCAAGATGGACGACGGGTTGATGTGTTCAAGGTCATCAATGGTCGCTACGTCCATCAGCTTTTCGTCCTGATCGCCCACGTCCTTATCCCCGCGAAATTTTTGATGAAGTCAGCTTATCTCAAATTGGGATGATGGCCTGGAGCCGTGCGTGGTTTGTGTGAAATCTATGGGGAATGCAAGTCGGTAGTGCCAAGGCTGGAGTCATCGGAGCCCAGCGTAGAATCCAATCGGTCAGCCCAACAAATCTTCGATCAGGTACGAAGGCGGTACGGACCTCCGTACACAGAATGCACACGACTACCATCTTGACTAACAAATACAGGCTTTGTAGAACCAATCCATCATCGGCACAGGATGCGCCCGCACCAAGCGCTTTGCCCGTGGTTAGCTTTCGCTTAGGGCATTTTAGGGCAAAACAAGGACCGCTTTTGGCCGATTTCTGCCTGTCGCGAAGGGCAGCAAACGACCCAAAGCTGCCCTTCGCGAAGGGCAGCAGTCGGCCAGAATCGGACTTTCATTTTAGACGCATGCATTCGCCTATATCAGCCTGTAGTAGGATGCGGATTTGAACAAAAGAAGCTTCATCATGGATGTTCACGCACTTGAAGAAAGCATTGTCCTATCGATCACACTGGACCAAGCCCATCGCTATTTCGAGATGGTTATCAGACTGGATGACGGGTCCAGAAATAAGCTGATGGCATGGAACGCGGACGGCACTGAGCTAACTATCAGACTTGGCGCTCTTAACGTTCAAAACACCAGTGAACTCGGAGAGCTTGAAGGAATAAACGTCGTTGATAATGTTCTATCCCTTGAAGGTGATTTTGGAGATATAACGATCACGGCCACCTCGATTTTGATTGAAAAGCTGACGTAACTACCGTGCGGGGGGCTATTTCGAGCTGAATGCTAACCGTCACGGACATCTGATTTTGGCCGGCTGCTGCCCATCACGAACGGCGGCTTTATCGCGGCATTCAACCAACGCGCTGGCGAAAGACGTTTAGACCAATCCAGTTTCCCTAGTGGCAAGAGAAATCCCATGCGAGACACTCAGAAAACACTTCTGCGCATGGATGGCATGAATGCCCAACCGCCACACACTTCATGGTGTAGCAACTCTACTTATGTGCTGCTCGACCACATTCGCATCCGCCCTTTCTTCTGATGACGAGCATCAGCGCCTAGCCTTGATCGTTCGTCAGCTTGATGCAATTGCTCGAATCTCATCGCCTAGCCAACTCCCCCGACCTCATCAGGGTCATCCAAGCACTCGAACACAGTCACCACATCAATGGGTGAGCTACGCACAACAAGCTTCTCGATCGCCTGATAGATCAGCCGATGATCACGCCTGAAAAAGTCCTCCGCCGATAGCATGTCTGCAATGAGGTCCCAGGCGGAGTTGTCGAGCATCAGACCACCAATAACGCCCTGCTCAGCTTCAATCGAATGAGGTGGGGCTAAATCAAGCAAGCTCATACTGCCGCTCTCCCCAGCGCCGCCCTCTTCGATAAGAAGGAAACGTTATGACTCAAGCGCTCCTCGCTAAGCGCCTCAAACTTCGAACGCCATTCCGGAAACAGCTCCATGGAGAGCTCTTTGATAACTTTAAAAGCGGTTGGAGAGCGACGATGAGTCGGGAGTCGATACTCCAGCCGATGCGCTGGTATGCCCTCTGTTGCAGCGCGGCGAAAACTCACCGCAGCGGGAATCGTCGTCTCGACCATCTGAATTTTGGGGTGATCAGAAAAAGTCTCGGTCAACGTGTGGTAGATAAGATTTGCATCATTCGTTGCATCCAGTTTGTTGATCACGATGTTCAACACGGGTGTCACTGCACCCAATGCAGCCAAGGGCTCCAGGTCTCGATAGAGCTGGAGCATCCCACGCTGAAACTCTCGAGCCGTCAACATATCGGGCGTGATGGGAGAGATAGCCACTTGAGACCCCAGCAAGGCCATTTCTAGCACGATGGAGCGAGCGCCCTGGGTATCTATCAAAATCAGATCAAAGTCCTGCGCAAAGGCCGGCATCAGATTCTTGAGACGAAGGCGTCCGTCAGCAGCGTGCAGTAACAAATTACTCAATAGATTGAAGGGATCATTTGACTTGATCAGCGACAGATTGGGGATGATGGTTTGAGAAATGATCTGATCAGGCCGAGTCTCATTACTCGTGATCAACTGATAGGTACCGCCAGGTGCCTCGTGCGACAGGTTGTAAAACGAGGACAGTGACGGCTGATTATCAAGATCAATGGGCAGGGTCCGAACACCTGCATCGGCGCAGAACGCACCTAAATTGGCGCCAACCGTGGTCTTACCCGGCCCGCCTTTGGTTGAAACGACTGCAGCGACTCTCATGGAGCTTCCCTCTGAATCGTAAGATTTGAGACGGCTTCATGCTGGTCACGCTGTGCGCTTTGATCACCCTGGAGAAATCCAAGGCAAAAAAAAGCCTGCATCTCTGCAGGCTTCTCTTTATGTCGCTATCTGGCTCCACGACCTGGACTCGAACCAGGGACCCAATGATTAACAGTCATTTGCTCTACCAACTG
>Ga0157369_10005474_pt1 | contig 14757 bp, 14 predicted proteins | sample C25metaG_FD_113461 | JGI IMG/M metagenome (GOLD analysis project Ga0157369, IMG submission 113461) | Corn rhizosphere microbial communities from Kellogg Biological Station, Michigan, USA - C2-5 metaG | ecosystem: Host-associated > Plants > Roots > Rhizosphere > Soil | place: USA: Michigan...
CCTCGGCACAAGCCGACAAGGTCGAGTCGATGGACGAGGCCACGTCGCACTGGATCAAGGCGCGCATCGCCGAGAAAGATAATCGCGCCGACCAGGCCGAGAAGGAATACAAGGCGGCGATCGCGGCCGCCAAGAAGAAGGCGCCGTATTACCTGAACCTCGCGTCGTTCTACCGCCGCTACAAGAAGTACAACGACATGGAGCAGGCGATCAGCAAGGCCGTGGCCGCCGACCGCTCGCACGACGACATCTTCTTCGAGTCGGCGCAGCTGCTGTGGCGCACGGGTCGCAACTTCCCCGCTGCCGTCAGCTACCTGCAGCGCTACATCACCTCCGACGACCACGTCGAGACCGCGCCCACCTTCGAGGCGCATTACCTGCTCGGATCGCTCTACGAAAAAATGGGCAACAAGCAGGACGCGGCCAAGGAATATCGCGCCGCCCTCCAACTCGCCCGCGACTACGAGCCCGCCGTGGAAGGCCTCAAGCGCGTCAGCCCGTAAAAAACAGTGGTCAGTGACCAGTGGTTAGTTATCAGTTGGATGTGACTGCTTCTAAGCGGTTTTACTAGCCACTGGCCACTAACCACTAGCCACTTTGTTTACAATCGCAGGTTCGAATCCCATTCGCATGCAAGGTGGTGATATGACGTTGCATCGCCCGGTTTTGCGCCTCTTTCTCGCCCTCCTGCTGGCAGCCGTCCCTCTTCATGCCGAGCAAGTGCAGTTTCGTCGCGCGGTGGAGCTGGCGCTCCAGCATAGCGGCGTCATGGCGATGGCCGCTGCCGACCAGGCGCGCGCGTATCAGGGCTACATGGAGGCGCGCAACACTTTCATCCCCAACCTCGTGCTCGGCTCGGGACTCGGCTACAGCTACGGGTATCCGATGTCGATCGAAGGCGCGGCGCCCACCATCTTCAACGTCAATACGCAGTCGTTCCTGATTAATCCGGCACAGCGCGCGTTCATGAAAGCCGCGAAGATCGATTGGATGGCGTCCACCACCAGCAAGGAAGACAAGCGCGCGCAGGTGATCCTCGACACCGCGCTCACCTGGACGGAACTCGACAAGGTGCTGTCGCAGATCAAGCTGGTGCAGCAGCAGCAGGAAGCCGCGAATCGCCAGTCTGAGATCGCCTCGCAGCGCGTGCAAGCGGGCGTGGACAGCGACGTCGATTTGAAGAAGGCGCAACTGGCCGCAGCGCGCGTCCGCATGCGCGCGGCGGAACTCTCGTCGACTGCCGACGTTCTGCGCGAACACCTGGCGCAGCTCACCGGCCTTCCCGCCGCCGACCTCGACACAGACACCGAATCGCTGCCGCAGCTTCCCGCGCCTCCCGACGATCCGAACCTCGCGGCGCGCGTCGCCAAAGACAGCGCCATCGTGCGCTCGGCCGAGCAGCAGGCCGACGCCAAGGAAGAGCGCGCTCGCGGCGAGCACAAGCAGCTCTGGCCCGCGCTCGATTTCGCCGGCTCTTACGGCATGTTCGCCAAGTTCAACAACTACCAGGATTTCTTTCTCAAGTTTCAGCGCAACAACTTCACCATCGGCGCGGGAATCCGCTTCCCTGTCTTCAACTTCGCGCAAAAGGCGCACGCCGCCGCAGCAGACGCGGACGCTCTCTCCGCCCGCAAGCAGGCGCAGGCCGTGAGAGACCAGATCTCGACCGACACAATGAAGCTGCAGGGGGCGGTGCGCCAGCTCGCGGCAGCTCGCGACGTCGCCAAGCTGGAATATGACCTCGCCAAGGCCGACACCGCCGCCACCAACGTCAAGGCGCAATCCGGCGACGCGAATCCAAAAGACCAACAGACAGCGCAGATCAACGAGATTGGACGATACGAAGCCTACATCGACGCCAACTTCGAATACGTGAAGGCGCAACTCACGCTGCTGAAGCACGCTGGAGATATCGCGTCCTGGGCGGGATTCCCCAAGCAGTAAGCGGACAAAGGAACCTCGTTAATCTCGTTGGTGTGTGTCAGGGCACGACTTTAGTCGTGCCGGACACGGAAGAAAGAAAGGCGGCTTTAGCCGCTGGGTTCCGGACGAAGAACGGAATTACTCGAGTTGCAGTCCCTTGATTTCCTCCGCCTCCGCCCGCGGCTTGCGCCCCGCAACAACGATCGCAATAATGAGCAGGATGTTGATGATGCTGGAGAAGGGATCTCTGAGCTTGAAGATGTGAGCCAGGATCGCGCCCACCATGCACGACACCAGCAAGACAGCGCCCGCAGTGCTCGCGATCGGGGTCATGAGCAGCACGCCGCCGAGGACTTCCAGCACGCCTGTCAGGTAGCGAAACCAGTCTCCCCAGCCGATGCGGGCGAATATTCCGACCCACTCCCTGCCCCCGCCGATCCCGAATTTCTCCAGCCCGGACGCCACGAACACGAACGCGACCGCGGCCCGGATGACCCAGTCCGTGATCTTCAATCTGGCCCCTCTGTCGTCCGTCTGGTCCATGCTTTCCTCCACCCGATCCCCTGTTTGACCCCAAACAGGGGTGAAAAGTGCCAGCCCAGGAGGTCTCCGTCCACCACCGCCACGGCCCGTAAAACAGCCCCATGCCAGGCATCGTCCCGACGTCCGGCTAGGGATCTTTTATGCATCTTTGACCCTGAAGGTCGAATCAGATCAACGAATTGCCCCAAGAACGCCCGATGTCAGATTCTGCCAGCCAATGCACGGACTTACCGATGGCTGGTGTTGACTATCTCGTTCACTAGACTGGCATTTACACTTTAATCGGTCAGCACGGGATGTTAGGATAAGCCCTTTGAATCGCATGCCACTGAAGACGCTTTTTCTGAATCCGCCTTCGTTTGAGAACTTTGACGGCGGCGCCAGCTCTCGCTGGCCCGCAACCCGCGAAATCGAGTCCTATTGGTACCCCGTCTGGCTGGCCTACCCTGCCGGCATGCTTGAGGGATCCCGGCTCCTGGACGCTCCGCCGCACCACGTAACCGCCGAGCAGACCATTGACCTGGTCAAGCAATACGAGTTTGTCGTGCTGTTTACCAGCACCCCCGGGTTCAAGGGCGATTGCAAGCTGGCTGAGGCCATGAAGGCCGCGAATCCCAGCGTGAAGATCGCGTTTGTCGGCCCGCACGTCACCACTTTGCCTGAGCAGTCGCTGAAAGACTGCCCGGCCATCGACTTCGTTTGCCGCCGCGAGTTCGATTACTCGACCGTGGAGTTCGCGCAAGGCAAGCCGCTGGCGGAGATTACCGGCGTCAGCTACCGGAAGAACGGCAAGGTCGTGCACAACGCCGACGCGCCCGTGGTTTCCGACCTCGACGCGCTGCCCGACGTCACCGATGTTTACCATCGCGACCTCGACGTCCGGCGCTATAACGTGCCGTTCCTGCTCCATCCGTTCGTTTCGCTGTACACCACGCGCGGCTGCCCGGCGCAATGCACGTTCTGCCTGTGGCCGCAGACGCTCTCCGGACATCCGTGGCGCAAGCGCTCCGCCGATGCCGTGGCCCGCGAGATGGCAAAGGCCAAGGAATACTGGCCGTACGTGAAGGAATTCTTCTTCGACGACGACACGTTCAACATTCAGAAGGCGCGCACCATCGAGCTCTGCTCCAAGCTCCAGCCACTGAAGTTGACCTGGTCGTGCACGTCGCGTGTCACCACCGATTACGAAACGCTCAAGGCGCAGCGCGACGCCGGCTGCCGTTTGCTGATTGTCGGATACGAGTCCGGCGACCAGCAGATCCTGAAGAACATTAAAAAGGGCGCCACCGTCGAGCGCGCGCGCGATTTCACAAAGGATTGCCACAAGCTCGGGCTGGTGGTTCACGGCGACTTCATCGTCGGGCTGCCCGGCGAAACGCGCGAGAGCATCCGCCGCACCATCGACTTCGCAAAGGAGCTCGACGTCGAAACCATCCAGGTTTCGCTGGCGCACGCTTATCCCGGCACCGAGTTCTACGATTTCGCGAAGGAAAACGGCTTCATTGTCAACGAGCAGCAGATGGTCGACGACCACGGCCACCAGCTCGCGCACATCGAGTATCCGGGCCTGCCGCGCGAGGAAGCCCTCGACGCCGTCCACCGCTTCTACGACGAATACTACTTCCGTCCAAAGGCGGTCTTCCGCATCGTGCGCAAGGCGATCTTTAACGGAGAAGAGCGCAGGCGCCTGTACAAGGAAGCGAAGGCGTTCCTCAAGCTGCGCGCGAGTCGTTCCAAGTACGTTAAGGACCGCCGCGACAGCGCCGCTGCGGCTCCGCCGTCCACGACCTCGAAGCCGAATGGCCACGGCAACGGTCACGGCGAAGTGAAGCCCGCTGCCTCGCATCCCGATCTCGTTGTGCTGCCCACCAGCAGCAAGCCTTCGGGAAGCCCGGTCGCTGAAACCTTGTGACCCCTCGGAAATACCTGACTCTCGGCGCCATCACCGTCCTTGGCGCAGTCGGCGACGTGTTCCTGTCGCGGGGCATGAAGGATCTCGGCAACATCACACTCGCCAACTGGACGCAATCCATCAGCGCCCTGCTCAATCCCTGGGTCGCGGTTGGCACGCTGCTGCTGATCGGCTTTCTTGCGGGATACACCAGCGCCCTCTCCTGGGCCGACCTCACCTACGTTCTGCCGGCCACGTCGCTGGGCTACGTCCTGGTGGCACTGCTCTCCATCTTCTTCCTCGGGGAACACGTCACGCTCACGCGCTGGCTCGGCATCCTGCTGGTCACTGGCGGTGTCGGCTTCGTCGCTGGCGGCCCCAGCCACACCTCGAAGCGTGAGCGGCAATTGATCGCGGAGGGGAAGGAATGATTTCAGATTTCGGATTTCGGATTTCAGATTTGACGACGGCATCGTGGTTCGCAACAAATCTGAAATCTGAAGTCTTAAATCTGAAATGGCTTGGCATGGATCGCCGCGACGTCTACACCTGGGGATCGATCGCGTTGATCGTGATCGGCTCAACGGCAGGTGAGGTACTGATCGCCAAGGCCATGCAGCGGATCGGCGACCTGGGAGAGCTACGGCGACGCGCCGGCGTGGGCAACGCCATCCGCGCCGTCATGACCGAATCGCTCTTCTGGCTCGGAATCCTCTTCATGGCGCTTGGCTACTTCAGCCTGCTGATCGGGCTCTCCTGGGCCGACGTCAGCCTGCTCCAGCCCGCCTCGGCGTCTCTGACGTTCGTGACAAATGCCATCGCCGCGCGCATCTTCCTGCATGAAAGAGTCGACGCCCGCCGCTGGTTCGCCGCCGTCTTCGTCGCCGGCGGCGTTGCCCTGCTCGCGCGCTGAGGGCAGCGTCGCGCTGCTGGCGCGCTGAGGAAAGTCATCCTTCCCGACCTGCTTTCGGAGGGGCACGGCTTCAGCCGTGCCATACAACGCCGGAGAAGCGCCGGCTTTAGCCGCTGAGGTACCGTTTTTTCTTCGTCAACGCCGACTTTGAAACGGCGTTATAATCCCAACCCATGAGTGCCCGCCTGCTCTACTACCGGCTGCGCAATCGCACTCGGGAATTCGCGCGTCGCGTCATTCGCAACGAGCTTCTTCGCCTGAAGCTCGGGCTTGGCAAGGTCTTCCGCCAGCCCCCGCCGCCGGATCCGTTCGCTTACGACGAAGAACTCGTGCCGGTTGGCCACGGACCGCGCCTCAGCGGCGCTGTCGCACTCGAGGAACCGCGCCCTCCCATCCGCACCGACGCCCGCAGCCGCTACTAACAAGCGCAGCCCCCCTACTCGTACCAAACCCGGCACGAATGCGTCTTCACTACCAGCCACACTTCCCTGCCGGGTGAGAGGCTGAGCGAATCCCGCGCTCCGGGCGTCAGATGGACTTCGAAGACGGCGCCGCAATCGACGCGCGCGCTCACCGTCACGTCGATTTGCTCGAGCGCCTGCACGCGGCCGGCGAGCACGTTGCGCGCGCTGATCTGCTGCGGCCGGGCCGTCGCCAACAGGATGTCTCCCGCGCGGAATCCGATGCGCACGCGTGCGCCCTCGCTCACGCGCCCAAGCGGCGCCTCCAGCGAAACCTCGGTACCGGACAAAACGCAGGTCATGGTTCCCGATTCGCGGTGAAGCGCCGCCACCTGCGCATCAAAGATGTTCTCGTATCCCGTCAGCGACGCTACGCTCTCGCTCTGCGCCGCTTCCAGCGCCTGTTCCGGCGTGCCCTGCGCAACGACGCGTCCGTTCTCCAGCACGATGACCTTTTCCGCCAGCGCGAACACTTCCTCGCGGCTGTGCGTGACCAGCAGGATCGGGATGCGCTGTTCCGTGTTCCACGCGCGCAGATCCTGGATCAGCCGGCTGCGCGTCGGCGCATCGAGTCCGGCCAGCGGCTCGTCGAGCAATAAAACTCGCGGACGCGTCACGAGCGTGCGAGCCAGCGCGACGCGCTGCCTCTGTCCGCCGGAAAGCTCCGCCGGACGCCGGTCGAGCAACTCGCCAATGCCGAAAGATTTCGTGACCGCCGTGACGCGCAAAGCGCGCTCCAGTGCAGTAACGCCCGCAAGCCCGTATTCGATGTTTTCGCGCGCGCTCAAGTGCGGGAACAGCGCCAGGTCCTGAAAGACATAGCCGACGCCGCGGCGCGCCACCGGAACATCAACGCCCTTCGCCGAATCGAATACCGTGTCCCCGCCGATCCGTATCTCGCCGGAGTCGGGACGCGTAAGCCCCGCCACGCAATCGAGCAGCGTCGTCTTCCCCGCCCCCGACGCTCCGAACAAAACCGTGATACCGGCTTCGAAGATCAAATCGGTATTGAGCTGAAATGCGGCAAACGACTTTCTCACACGCAGGTTGAGCGACCTCGTCGCCGCCGCCGGATTCGCCGGAGACATCATCGGAACGGCCACGCAGCCCACACTTTCCGGTTTAGTCCGTAGATCACCGTCAGTATTGCAAACGCGAAGACAAGCAGCACCGCCGCCTCGCGCATCGCTGTCGCGTAGTCGAGTGCCTGCACGTCGTCGAAGATGGCGATCGACATCGTGCGCGTGACTCCGGGGATATTCCCGCCGACCATCAGCACCACGCCGAACTCGCCCATGGTGTGCGCGAAGCTCAGCGCGACGCCGGTCACGATTCCCGCCAACGACAGCGGGAGGATCACTCGCCGAAATGTCCGCCAGCGCCCGGCGCCCAGCACCGCTGAAGCCGACAGCAGGTGCCGGTCTACAGCCGCGAAGCTCGCGGCGAAGGGCTGCACCGCGAACGGCAAGCTGTAGATCACCGATCCGATGACCAGCCCAGTAAACGTGAACGCCAGCGTGTGTCCCGTCCACGACTGCCACGCGCGGCCGATCGGGCTCTGCCCGCCGAGTGCAACCAGCACGTAGAACCCAAGCACCGTCGGCGGCAGAACGATCGGCAGCGCGACCACGGCTTCCACGACGAACTTCCAGCGCCAGCGTGAATAGGTGATCCAGTACGCGATGGGCACACCGATCACCAGCAGCAGCGCGGCCGTCGTCGCCGCCAGCTTGAGCGACAGCCACAGCGGCTCCCAGTTCACGGCTGCACCGCTGGCGGAGGATTCAGTTCCCGCGCTTCAAATCCGTAGTTGCGCAGCGTGAGCACGCCCTCCGTCGAAACAACATAGCGGAGGAAACCGGCCGCAGTGGCGGCATTCCGCGCCTGCTTCGTCACTACCCCCGCCTGGATGATCGGGGCGTACAAATCCTGCGGAACGGGGATGTACCTTCCGCGCTGCTGCAACGACTTCGCTGCTTGCGCGAGGGAAAGCGGTATCAGCGCCGCCTGCGCGTTCTCCGACTCGGCATATTGCGCCGCCTGCGACACGTTTTCGCCCATCACCAGCTTCGCCGCCACCTTGTCGTACACACCTGATTTCTTCATCGCTTCGATGGCTGCGCGGCCGTACGGCGCGTGTTGCGGGTTCGCGATCGCGATCTTCTTGATCCCTGGCGCGGTCAGCGAATTCAAATCGGCCATCACGATGCCGCCGACCTGGCCTCCGAGCGGTTGCCCGTTTTCAACCCAGAGCACGAGGATGCCGCGCGCATAACGCGCGAGCGTCTTGCCGTCGGCCACGCCGTTCTTGACCAGCGCTTCCGGGTAACTCGCGTCGGCGGAGAAGAACAGATCGAACGGCGCGCCATTCTGGATCTGCGCCGACAGCGCGCCCGACGAGCCGAACGTCAGCTTCACGGTGTTGCCGGTCTTCTTCTCGTAGTTCTGCGCGATCTCGCGCAGCGCAAACTGCAAGTCCGACGCCGCCGCTACCGTGATCTCTTCCGCCGGTGCCGACACGCAAAGCACGAGCATCGCGATTACGCAGCAGACCACGATCCCACCGCGTCCACTCAGCGCGAATGGCTTCGCATTCGTTTCTCTTCGCGCTTCCGCGTCTCCGCGGTGGATCATTCTCTTGCTTTGCCCCGTCGAGCTCATGGCTGAAATGCCGCCTCTGATGCTGCTTTTGGTCGATCGCTCAATAGTGTGTAAAAATTTGTAAAACAAAGCATGTTACGCGACTTACGCATGCGATGATGGAGAGCTGCGTTTCTGTCGCAACCTCAGCTGGTGTGTGACAATGAGGATTGCGCTCACCAGGATCGTTCAGATATTAGCGGGGAACTGCCTTGAAGCTCTCTAAAAAATGGTTCGTGCTGCTGGCCGTCGTGATCGCGGTCGCCATATTTGCCGCGTTCGCCATGCGCGGCAAGGACAAGACCCAGTACTTCACGCAAAAAGTCGATAAGGGCGACATCCGCGAGGTCGTGGAAGCCACCGGCACGATCAATGCCGTCACCACCGTACAGGTCGGTTCGCAGGTTTCCGGCACCATCGAGAAGCTCTACGTCGACTTCAACTCCAAGGTGAAGAAGGGCGAGCTCGTCGCCCAGCTTGATCCGTCCCTGCTCAGGAACACGTTAATGTCGAACCAGGCGGACCTGGAGAACGCCATCGCGAACGAGGCCGCCGCCAAGGCGAACCTCGTTAAGGCGCAGGCCACGCAAACCCAGACCAAGGCCGACTACGACCGTACGCTCGGGCTGACCAAGGAGGGCGTGTTGAGCCAGCAGCAGCTCGACATCGCCAAGGCCAACTACGATTCCGCGGTCGCCGCCGTCAACGCCGCCAGGGCTCAGGTCGGACAAGCTTCCGCGCAGGTCAGCCAGAAGCGCGCGTCCGTAGCCGTCGCGCAGACAAACCTCAACTACACCACCATCCACGCGCCGGTCGACGGCACGGTCATCAACCGCAACGTCGACGTCGGCCAGACGGTCGCCGCTTCCCTCCAGGCGCCTACGCTGTTCACCATCGCGCAGGACCTCACCAAGATGCAGGTGTACGTCGCGACCGACGAGTCCGACGTGGGCATGATCCGGCTGAACCAGCCGGTCACGTTCAAAGTCGATGCCTTCCCGCGCGACGTCTTCCGCGGCCACGTTTCGCAGGTCCGCATGAATGCCACGACGGTGCAGAACGTCGTGACCTACAACACCATCGTCGACTTCGATAACCCCGATCTGAAGCTCTTCCCTGGCATGACCGCGTACGTCACGGTTCCGGTTGCCACCGCGACCGATGTCATGAAAGTTCCAAACGGCGCCATTCGTTACAAGCCGGATATGACGCCGCAGGAAATTCGCGCGGCGCTCTCCAAAGCCGGCATCGAGAGTGGCGGCGGCGGACAGGGAGGCAATCGCCAGGCGGCTGCTGGAAGTCCCGGCGGCCAGGCTGGTCAAGGTCAAGGTGGCCAGCGCCCGGGCGGCGGAGAAGGCGGCAACGGCATGCGAGCCGGCGGCGGCCAAAGTGGTCCGCAAGGCGGAGGTGGACGCCAGTTCGGACGCGGCGGCGATCAACCCGGCGGAGCTCCCGGCGCCGCGCCGCGCGAACAGAAAGCCGATATTGCCATCGTCTGGAAGCGTCTCGCCGACGGCAAAACGTTGGAGCCGGTGCAAATCAAGACTGGAATCACCGACCACACCGTCACCGAGGTCGTTCAGGTGCTGAAAGGCTCTCTGAATCCGGGCGACGAAGTCATCGTCGGCTCCACCTCTGCCGGCGGCAGCGCAGCGGGACGTCCGCCGGGCATGGGCGGTCCTGGTCCGGGAGGCATGCGCCGGTAACGACATTCGCAGAGGCGCGGTCCGCCGCGTCTCTGCTTTGCGCGACTCAATCGATGGCCACCACTGTGCAAACCGACGCAGCCGATCTGAAGGCCAATTCCTCCGACGCTGTCATTCGCGTCGAAGAGGTCCACAAGTATTACGATCTCGGCGAGCAGAAGGTGCACGCCCTGCGCGGCGTGAGCGTGAGCATCTCACGCGGCGAGTTCGTCGCCATCATGGGCGCCAGCGGCAGCGGCAAGTCCACGTTCATGAATATCCTCGGCTGCCTCGACAAGCCGACCCAGGGCCATTACATCCTCGACGGCACCGACGTCTCCGAGCTCACCAAGCGCGACCTCGCGGCCATTCGCAACCGCCGCATCGGATTCGTCTTCCAGGGTTTCAACCTGCTGTCGCGCACCACGGCTCTGGAAAACGTCGAGCTGCCGACCATGTATTCACGCGTCAACCGCCAGGAACGCGAACGGCGTGCGAAGGATTCGCTGGAGCTCGTGGGACTGGGGAACCGCCTCGATCACTTCCCTTCCCAGCTTTCCGGCGGACAGCAACAGCGCGTCGCTATCGCGCGCGCGCTGGTCAATCAGCCCTCGATCCTGTTGGCCGACGAGCCTACGGGCAACCTCGACTCGCGCACCTCGGTCGAGATCATGCAGATCTTCCAGGAACTGAACGACAAGGGATTGACCATCGTGCTGGTAACGCACGAGCACGACATCGCGCAGTATGCAAAACGCAATATCATCTTCCGCGACGGCAAGATCCGCCGCGACGAACTCGTGCAGAACCGGCCTGTAGCATCGGAGATGTTGAAGACGCTTCCGACATTAGAAGACTAACTGGCAACTGACAACCGGCAACTGGCAACTGCTTTTATGGACTTTGTCTCCATCCTGAAGATCGCGTGGCGGGCGCTGGCGCGCAACAAGATGCGCTCCATCCTGACGATGCTCGGCATCATCATCGGCGTCGGCGCGGTCATTGCCATGGTCGGACTCGGCCAGGGCGCGCAGCAGCAGGTTCAACAGCAGATCGCGTCCATGGGCACCAACCTGATCTTTGTCGGCGCGGGCAGCATGAACCGCGGCGGCATGCACATCGGCTGGGGCGCCACCAAGACGCTGGTCTACGGCGACGCGGTCGCCATCACGCGCGAGTGCCCGTCGGTCGCGGCCGCCGCGCCGATCGACATGACCCAGAAGCAGATCGTCTTCAGTGGTGACAACTGGTACACCACCATCAACGGAACCGAGCCGCAGTATTTCGACGTGCGCTCGTGGCCGCTGGCCGAAGGCGCTCCGTTCAGCCAGGCGGACGTTGAATCCGCGGCGAACGTCGCCGTGATCGGCGAGACCGTTCGCAAGAACCTCTTCGGCGCGGTCGACCCGCTCGGCCAGACCATCCGCATCGCGCAGCTTCCCTTCAAGGTCGTCGGCGTACTCGTCCAGAAGGGCCAGTCCGCGGCCATGGGCAACGATCAGGATGACAACATCTACATCCCGATCACCACGCTGCAAAAGAAGATCAACGGCAACACCTGGCTGCGCATGATCATGGTCTCGGCCAAGACCAAGGAAGACAGCTACGCCGCGCAACAGCAGATCACGTCGCTGCTGCGCGACCGGCACCGCATCCGCGCCGGCACCGACGATGACTTCTTCGTCCGCAATCTTGCCGACGTCGCCGAAGTCGCGGACCAGGCCGGCGCCGTCATGACCATGCTGCTGGCGTCGATCGCCGGCGTTTCGCTCATCGTCGGCGGCATTGGGATCATGAACATCATGCTGGTGTCGGTCACCGAGCGTACGCGCGAGATCGGCATCCGCATGGCCATCGGCGCCACCGAAGAGGACGTCCAGAGCCAGTTCCTCATCGAAGCCGTCGTGCTCAGTTGCATGGGCGGAGCGATCGGCATCCTGTTCGGCATCGGCAGCGCGCTCATCCTCACCAACGTGCTGAACTGGCGCGTCTCGATTTCGATCGCCGCCATCGTGACCGCGGTCGTCTTCTCGATGGCCATCGGGATCTTCTTCGGCTTCTACCCGGCGCGCAAAGCCGCGCGCCTCGATCCCATCGAAGCTCTGCGCTACGAATAAGTTTTAGCCCACCGGCGCTGCATCCGAACGCAGTGGCTTCAGGTACTTCCGCACTACCGCAACCACCGCCGCATCCGCGCGTGCCGGCAGGAACGCTTCCGCGAACGTCCTTCCATAACGAACTGCAACAACGCATGTCAGCGCGATTGCGCCAAGCCATACCACTGCGTTCTCCGGCGAGGCGAGGTCCCATCCATAAGGAAAAAATAGCTCACGATCCGAAAACGGCCACCAGTAGACGATGGGCCACGGTTGACCCTGTGCGCCACTCCCGACGAGATCGCAAAGCACGTGAAGGTGAAACGCGACCACGCCGAGCAGCGCTGTCTTCAGGCGATTGCGCCCAAACACTGCGCACGACACCGCAACCGCTCCGGCCGCCACGATTCCATGCGCGATGACATGGTGGTACTTCACGTAGCTTTCAACCCCCCAGACAAGGGAGATAGCGTCGACGTCAGGCAGAGTGCCCGACCACGTGACCAGTCTGCGGTCGCGCCGCTCGGTCAGTCGGCTTCCGACGAGCCACGAGAGTGCCAAGTGGATGGGCGCATGCATGGGATAAGTGCGCGCATTCTAGAACACTTCTCTCGGTGAGGATTTTATTCTTGGTATGCCGCTAGCTAGACGCCAACGCTCACGGTGGTTTCCGTCCGCGTGACCGGACGATACAGCGTGTCGCGCTCGATGGGCTCGCGGCCGGCTTCGCGGATCAGCCGCACCAGGTCCTGGCGGCGCATGCCCTGCGGCGTGGTCGCGCCCGCGTCGTGGTAGATCTTCTCTTCGATGACGGTGCCGTCGAGATCGTCGGCGCCGAAGCGCAGGCAGATCTGCGCGATCTTCGGCGTCATCATCTGCCAGTACGCCTTGATGTGCGGGAAGTTGTCGAGCACCAGTCGCCCGACGGCGATCGACTTAACGTCCGTCAGCCCCGTCGTCCACGGCAGATGGCGCAGCGCGGTGTTGTCCGGGTGGAACGCCAGCGGGATATACGTCTGGAAGCCATGCGTCTCGTCTTGCAGCGCGCGCAGCTTCATCAGGTGGTCGACACGGTCTTCGTCGTTCTCGACGTGGCCGTACAGCATGGTGGCATTCGACTTCAGTCCGATCTCGTGCGCAATACGAGCGATGTCGAGCCACTCGCCGCCGTCGATCTTGTGATCGCAGATGATGTGGCGCACGCGGTCGGCGAAAATCTCCGCGCCGCCGCCGGGCATCGAATCCACGCCCGCTTCCTTGAGCTGGACCAGGATGTCGCGCGGCGTCGTCTTGTAGAGCTTGGCGAAGAAGGCGATCTCCACCATGGTGAACGCCTTGATGTGCACCTGCGGAAACCGCTCTTTCAATCCGCGGACCAGGTCGGTGAAGTACTGGAACGGCAAATCGCTGTGCAGTCCGCCGACGATGTGGAACTCGGTCACGCTCTCGGTGTAGCCGGACGCCGCTGCCTGCCACGCCTCTTCCAGCGCCATGGTGTAGGCACCGGGCGCGTCTTTCTTGCGGCCGAAGGCGCATAGGCGGCACGCGGCCACGCAAACGTTCGTCGGATTGATGTGCCGGTTGACGTTGAAATAGGTGCGGTCGCCATGGAGTTTTTCGCGGACGTAGTTCGCCAGCCAGCCGATCGCCAGCACGTCGCCGGAGCGATACAGAGCCAGCGCATCGGCCTCGTCCAGACGAACGCCCGCCAGCACCTTGTCCGCAATCGGACGCAGGCGCGGATCGTCAGCCTGAAATTCGTGGCGTGGCTTGGCCGTAGGCGCTGTCCCCATCACTATTAATGATACTAGAGAGTAGCGGGAAGCGAGTAGTCAGTAGCGAGGGCCAGACGATCTCTCCTGGCCTCACTACTCCCTACTCACTACCTTTTTGTGAGCACATCCACCGCCACGAACGCAAAGAACGCCACTGAGACGAATCCGTTCATCGTGAAGAACGCCGCGTTGAGCCGCGACAGATCGTCCGCTTTTACGATGGAATGTTCGTAAGCCAGCAGCGCCGCGACCACTCCCGCTCCGATCATCGCCCACATGCCGAGGCCAAAAGCCACGATCGCCGACGCCAGCAGCGCCAGCATGATCACGTGAAACGTCCGCGCGATAATCAGCGACCTACGAATCCCGAAAAATCGCGGGATCGAATGCAGCCCGTGCTCGTTGTCGAACTGGTGGTCTTGGCAACTGTAGAGGACGTCGAAGCCCGCGCCCCAGAAGAGCACCACGCCGGTAAGGATCAGGATTCTCGGATCCAGCGAGCCGCGCACAGCAATCCATGCCGCCGTCGGTCCAATGCCCATCGCGAGTCCCAGCACCAGGTGCGACCAGCGCGTAAAGCGCTTGGTGTACGAGTAGAGCATGACGATGGCGAGCGCCACCGGCGACAGCAGCAGCGACAGCCGGTTCAGTTGCGACGCAGCGAGGAAGAACACGGCCGCGCTGACGATCACGAATCCGGTTACGAATCCGCGCGACAGCGTGCCTGCCGGCAACGCCCGTGTCCGCGTTCGCGGATTCGCGGCGTCAATCTCCACATCCGCGACGCGATTGAACGCCATCGCCGCCGAACGCGCCGACACCATGGCGAC
>Ga0157369_10005479_pt1 | contig 14753 bp, 11 predicted proteins | sample C25metaG_FD_113461 | JGI IMG/M metagenome (GOLD analysis project Ga0157369, IMG submission 113461) | Corn rhizosphere microbial communities from Kellogg Biological Station, Michigan, USA - C2-5 metaG | ecosystem: Host-associated > Plants > Roots > Rhizosphere > Soil | place: USA: Michigan...
CTCGGTCTCTCCATCAGCCGTGAGATCGCTCGCCTGCTCGGCGGTGCCATCACGGTGGAGAGCGAAGAGGGCGTGGGTTCGACCTTCACGCTGTTCATCCCTCGCGCCTTCCCGTTCGCCGACACGGTGGCGCTGCCCGTGCAAGGCGATCTCGATGGCCAGCCGTCGGGACGAGGTCCGATCATCACGACACCGCCGTCGATGGACGAGGGTCCCACCGACTACGACGCGACGTCGCTGGCGGACGCGACAGTGCTGGTCGTCGATGACGACGTGCGCAACGTGTTCGCATTGACAAGTGCACTCGAGATGCACGGCGCGAATGTTCTCTATGCGGACAACGGTGCGGATGGTCTTCGGTTGCTGAAGGAACGGCCGGACGTCGATCTCGTGCTGATGGACGTGATGATGCCGGACATGGACGGCAACGAGACCACAGCGGCGATCCGGCGCATGCCGGGCCGCGAGGAGCTTCCGGTTCTCTTCCTCACCGCCAAGGCGATGCCCGGTGACCGGGAGAAGAGCCTCCAGGCCGGGGCGTCGGACTACATCACCAAGCCGGTCGACCTCGATCGTCTGTTGCAGTCCATGCGTCAGTGGCTGCCCCGGATCGCCCGGTCGACGGAGCAGGTCTGATGGCGGCGAAGATCCTGCTCGTCGATGACAGGGAAGAAAATCTCCTCGCGCTCGAAGCGATCCTGGGTGGTCTCGGTCACGAGTTGCTGAGAGCCACCTCCGGACAAGCGGCGCTCAAGCACCTGCTCGTCGAGGACGTGTCGCTCATCCTTCTCGACGTGCAGATGCCGGAGATGGATGGCTACGACACCGCAGCCCACATCAAGACGCGACCGCGGACGCAGGACATCCCGATCATCTTCCTGACCGCCATCGACCGGGAAGCGCACCAGGCCTACCGCGGCTACGCGGCCGGTGCGGTCGACTTCCTGGCCAAGCCGTTCGACCCGTGGGTGCTCCGGGCGAAGGTCGAAGTGTTCATCGGTTTGCAGGAGGAGCGTCGGCGCTTGCTCGAGCGGACCCGGGACCTCGAGCGCCGGCTCGACGCCGTACGCGGGAGCCAGCTCGAGGCGGCGCTGCAGCGGGTGCAGAAGCTGCTTCAGATGGCCGGCGGCGACGAGACCGAGCGGGGGCCGCTCAGCGAGGCGATGGAGACGCTGCGGGTGCTGAGCGAGGAACTAGCCACGCCGGCGGCGTGGGCGCCCTCGCCGCGGTGAAGAAGAGGTCTCCACGATCTCGTTGGCGACGCTGAGCTTCCAGGCCTGAGCGCGCAGCCGTTCTGTTGCCCGCTCCATCTCTTCGGCCGGGTCGATCGAGGGTTCCGCAGGATAGGGATCGGCCGGGCGGGCGGCAGACTCGTGACGATCGGGCAACTCGGCTCCTACGCGGTACTTACGGCCGAGTTGTCCCCGATGTTTAGCGCGCCAAACTCATGCCAGGTGGCGCCAGGCGCTTCGCCGTACGTAATCGCGAAGCGGCAGCCACTGCGACTCCTCCAGCGCCATTCCGACATCCGGCGCACCGCAGATGTGCGGGCCGGGGTCGGTGACCAGCGGAAGGGTCGGCACGCTCACGTTGGGCTTCGTGAAGTCGAGGGTCAGCGCGAGGTTGCGGGCCGCGGCGTCGCGAGGTGCGAGCGGCTGCAGCCCGAACCGCCACTCGACGAACTTGAGGATCGACGTGTGGTCGTAGGTCTCGGTGTCGATCTTGCCGCGCGTGGCGAACGGGGAGAGCACGAAAGCCGGCACCCGAAATCCCGCCTGCGAGTGATCGAAGTCGTTGGTGGGCGGGTCGTCGGGCAGCCGTGGCGGCGGGACATGGTCGAAGAAGCCGCCCCACTCGTCGTAGGTGACGACGAGCGCGGTCTTCGGCCAGAGTGGTGAGTTGACCAGCGTGTTGGCGATGATCGAGAGGAACGCCTGGCCACGGAGGATGTCCGCATGCGGGTGGTCGTCGTTGGATCCGCCCTGGTCCTCGCCGAGGAAGAACGGGTCGATGTAGCTGAAGGACGGCAGTGTCCCGGACGCCGCCTGAGCGAGGAACGTCTCGAACGATCGCGAGATCGAGATGTACTTCTCGCCCCACAGTGCAAGGAACGGCAGGTCGTTGAAGTAGTAGTTGGCGCTCACGCCTGCTGCCGAGAGCCGATCCCAGATCGTCGGCATATTGTTGGTGACCATCGAGTTGTCGACCTGCTCGGTGCGCCCGGCGTGCGTGTAATAGCGGTTGGGATATGTCGACGACAGGATCGAGCAGAACCAGTGGTCGAACACCGTCGTCTGCGAGACAAACGTCGAGTAGAACGGCAGGTCGGCGGCGGTGTAGTAGCCAATCGCCAGGTCGTCGTTGGCGCCGCGGCGGAAGCCGTCGCATAGTCCGCCGTCGAGCTGGACGCGGCCGCCGGCGTAGGAGTGGTCCGGGTCGTTGAAGCCACAGCCTTGGCGGTCGGTGAGGTGGTGCGTCGGATGCAGCACGCCTTTGTCGTCGGGATAGGCGAGGCCGGCCTGCTTGCCGTCAGCGCCGGCCAACCAGCCGAGGTAGTGGTCGAAGGATCTGTTCTCCATGCACACGACAACGATGTGCTCGATGCCGCTGGCGTTGGGATCGGGCAGCTTCGGCCTAGCGGCCCGCATCACGCGCGTCGCAGCCGCGGCCCGTCCCGCAGCGGCGCCTGCGGCGGTGGCCGCTGTGCCCATCAAGAGCTGGCGTCGGGTGAGCGGTGACATGTCAGCCCTTCTTGGCGCAGTCGGCGAACAGATCGGCCCCGAACGAAGTGACCCCCGATGCACCGGCCATACCGAGATGGCCTTTGCCGTCACTTCCGCCGACTCGGATTCCGAAGATGTCTTCCATGCTGCGCAGCAGCGAGTAGTGGTTGTACGGCGTGCTGTCCGTGCGGCCGCCCGGGACGCAGTGGCCGATGGCCAGGGCTCCGGTCCGTCCTCCGCCGGCGCCGTAAACACCCGGCATCGGCGAGTCCGGGCCGGGTTGTTCGTTGCAGCACGCGGATGCGTCGGACTGGAAGGCTGCCTCGTCGGTGACGATCAGCAGCAGGCCGTCCCGCTGGAAGGCCTCCGACGACTCGATCTTTGGCACCCACGTCGACAGGAAGTGGTCGATGGAAACAAGACCACCGTCAGTCGCGCCTTGTGAGTCCTTGCCCTTGCAGGGCGCGTCGTGGCCGTCGTCACAGAGGTTGGGTGTGATGAACGAGAAGTTGGGCGTCGTGTCGTAGCTCTCCAAGTCTTGCGACAGCCGGTAGAGCGGCACCACGTTGGCGTGGCAGGCGCCGGAGTCGATCAACGAGTGGAAGTAGACGAAGGGGTTGTGCCGGGCGGCGTATTGGTCGGTTGCGGTGGCCGTCTGCGTGCCGTCGGGCATGCCGGTGCCTGCCGACGAGGCGGGCGCTCCGCAGTGCGCGGGCTCCCGCGTCACGGTGTTGCCCATGTCCTCCATGTAGCCGTGCCAGGTCCAGTGATCGGCCGCGAGCTGGTCCGGCAGCGTGAGCACGTTCGACGGGTAGACGCAACCGGTGCCGACCGCCTGACCGTTGCTGGCGAACACTGCGGGCGAAGGTTGGAAGTCGACGTAGTCGGGGCAGTCGTCCTGCGTCATCGGGTTCGGCGCCTGGCCGGACACCATGGCGAGGTAGTTGTCGTTGGACTGGTGGCCAGTGCCGTAGTAGTTCGTCAGCAGCGTTCCCTGCTGCTTGAGCACCTTTCCGAGATACGGGTTGGGGTTGGTCTCGTAGGTCGCTGAGTAGTTCTCGTTCTCGAGCACGATGACGAAGACGTGCCGGACCCCGAAGCTCGTCTGCGACGCAGCCGGCCGGGTCGAGTGGGTGCCGGCCGTTGCGGCAACGGGCGCGACGGAACCTGCAACCGCAGCGATCGCGGCCAGGGCGAGGGCAGCCTTTCGGCGCAAAGCAGTCCTCCAGGAATGGGGTTTCGACATCAACATTCGCCGGGGACGGCGCTGACTCCTTTCCGGTCGGGCTTGCCGACGGTTGAACACTGGGTGAACCGCGGGCGGAAAACCGTCGGGGAAGGTGTCGTGGCCGCCGATTAGGCTCGATTCCGTGCTCGCAACCGGCGTCGGCTCCCTGCCTGGCGACGACATCGACGCCGCGCTCGGGCTCGTCTTCGACGAGCTCCCGGACTTCCCGCACCTGCCCGAGCTGCCGGCAAGAGGCCCCGGCGCCGACATGATCGGCCGCAGCTCGGCGATGTTGGTCGACCTGTACGTCGACCTCCAGCCGGCCGGCTGGAGGCTGGTCGCGAGGCCTGGCGTCGACGATCGGCGGGCGCGCGAGCGGCTGGAGCGCGACCTGGATGCGCTCGTGCCGATCGCCGCGTCTTACGACGGCCCCTTCAAGGTGCAGCTGACCGGGCCTTGGACGCTCGCGGCCTCGCTGCAGACCGACCGCGGGCCGGTGTTGGCCGACCGGGGAGCGGTGCGCGATCTCGTCGACTCACTGGCCGAGGGCCTTCGTGTGCACGTCGATGCCGTCCATCGGCGGATGCCGAGCGCGGTGCTGACGGTCCAGATCGACGAGCCGTCGCTGCCGGCCGTGCTTGGCGGCGCGGTGCCGACGGCTTCCGGCCTGTCCCGCATCGCCCCGATCGACGATCCGGCGGCGGAGGAGGCCTTGCGCCGCGTGGTGACGGTGGTCGAGCAGCCGGTGGTCGCGCACTGCTGTGCCACCGAGGTGCCGGTGCGCCTGCTGCGCTCGGCCGGCGTCACGGCCATCTCGCTCGACCTCGCTCACGCCGTGATCGATCGGGACGAGCTGGGGGAGGCGATCGACTCCGGGATGCATCTATGGGCAGGCGTTGTGCCGGCGCTCGGGCCCGGCGTCCCCCCGGCGGTGCGGGAGGTGGTCGCGCCCGTACGCCGGCTCTGGCACGAGTTGGGATGGGACGCGGCGCTGCTTCCCGAGCGGGTGACACTCACCCCGGCGTGTGGGCTTGCCGGCGCCTCGGTCGGCTGGGCGCGGACAGCGATGCGACTGGTGCGACAGGCCGCGCACGTGCTCGGCGAAGCGCCGGAGGAGGCGCGGGCGTGAAGGCGACGCAGGCTCGGCAGCGACACAGCGAGCTGGCCCAGGAAGTCGAGGAGCTGGCCTATCGCTACTACGTGCTCGCGCAGCCGACCGCGTCCGACGCCGACTACGACGCAAAGATGCACGAGCTGCAAGACATCGAGGAGCGCTTTCCCGAGCTGCGCACGCCGGACTCGCCGACGCAGAAGGTCATGGAGTCGCTCTCCACCGACTTCGCCGAGGTCCGTCACCTCGAGCGGATGTTGAGCCTCGACAACGTGTTCTCCGACGACGAATTCCTCGCCTGGGCACAGCGCGCGACCCGCGAGGTGCCGGTGCCGGGATGGCTCTGTGAGCTGAAGATCGACGGCCTCGCGGTCGACCTCGTCTACGAGTCGGGACGTTTGGTCCGGGCCGCCACCCGGGGTGATGGCTCGACCGGCGAGGACGTGACGCTCAACGTCCGCACCATCGACACCGTCCCGACACGGCTGCGAGGCCACGACCTGCCCGAGCTGCTCGAGGTGCGCGGCGAGGTCTATCTCCCGACCGAGGCGTTCGCCCGCCTCAACGATCGCCTTGTCGAGGAGGGTCGGCCTCCGTTCGCCAACCCCCGCAACGCGGCTGCCGGGTCACTGCGGCAGAAGGACCCTCGCGTCACTGCCAACAGGCCGTTGGCCATGACGCTGCATGGTCTCGGCGCTCGTCGCGGCTTCGATGTCGCTTCCCAGTCCGACGCCTACGGCCGGCTGCAGGAGCTCGGGCTCCCGGTATCGAGCCGTTATCAGGTGGTCGAAAGCGTCGAGGACATCCGCGGATACGTCGCGCACTGGGGCGAGCACCGCCACGACGTCGAGCACGACATCGACGGCGTCGTCATCAAGGTGGACAGCCTCGCCTTGCAAGGTCGGCTCGGCGCGACGGCGAAGTCGCCGCGTTGGGCGGTCGCGTGGAAGTACCCACCGGAAGAGGTCAACACCAAGCTCAACAACATCGTCGTCAACGTCGGCCGGACCGGCCGTGTCACGCCGTTCGCGCAGTTGGAGCCGGTGCATGTCGGCGGTGTCACCGTGAGCACCGCCACGTTGCACAACGAAGACGAGGTGAAGCGCAAAGACGTGCTCATCGGGGACACCGTCGTCGTACGCCGGGCCGGCGACGTGATTCCCGAGGTCGTCGGTCCGGTGGTGGCGTTGCGCGACGGCAGCGAGCGGCGGTTCACGATGCCGAAGAAGTGTCCGGAGTGCGGCACCGCGCTCGTCCGACCGGAAGGCGAGGCGGACACCCGCTGTCCCAACACCGTGTCCTGCCCGGCGCAGCTGCGCGAGTCCGTCTTCCATTTCGCCGGCCGCGGCGCCCTCGACATCGAGGGGCTCGGCTACGAAACCGCGATCGCCTTGCTCGAGGCCGGCCGACTTCGCGACATCGGTGACATCTTCCATCTCGACGCGGATGCGTTCGAAGGCTTGCGCGGCTTCGGCGACAAGAAGATCGCGCAGATCCTCACCGGCATCGAGGCGGCTCGCTCCAGACCGTTGTGGCGGCTGTTGGTTGCCCTGTCCATTCGTCATGTCGGGCCGACGGCGGCGCAGGCCCTGGCGCGAGAGCTTCGTTCCGTCGACGCGATTGCGGCGGCGTCAGCAGAGGAGCTCGCGGCCGTCGAAGGCGTCGGACCGACCATCGCCGCCGCCATCCAGGACTGGTTCGCCGACCCCCGCCATCAGGAGATCGTCGAGCGGATCCGCAGCGGCGGCGGGAGGCTCGTCGAGGAAGGCGACGTCGCCGGCCCGGGGCCGCTCACCGGTCTGACCGTGGTCGTCACCGGCACCCTCGACGGCTACAGCAGGGACGCTGCCGCGGCTGCCGTGCAGCAACGCGGCGGCAAGGTCAGCGGATCGGTCAGCAAGAAGACGTCGTTCGTGGTGGTCGGCGAGTCGCCCGGCAGCAAATATGACAAAGCGGTGCAATTAGGGGTCCCGGTGCTCGACGAGGCCGGCTTCCAGACACTGCTCGACCAGGGTCCGCAGGCGGCCCAGTCGGCGGCCCAGGCGGGCACGCAGTCGCACGGCGGCGCCTGACACCTCAAGGTTGTCCGAAGTGTGCCGATGCTCCATCAGGGTGAACTCTGCCCCGGCTTCCCCGCGCACGCGAACCGGGCAGCACCACATGCGGAGGTGACATGTCCACGCAGGACGAGGTGCAGGACCTCGCCCCGCGCCGCAGCGCGCCCGCGTTCTGGAGCTACGTCACTCTCATCGTGCTCGCCGGCGGCGGCCTGCTCGTGCCGTCTCTCCTCGGGCTGCATGGCGGCGAGCTTCGCCCCATGGGGGCCGCCTTCGTCGTCATCGCTGCGCTCGTCCTCGTCGGCGAACTCCGCCCGGTGGTCACGGCCGGCTCCCCGGATGCGAACGGCGTCAGCACGTCGACCGCGTTCGTGTTCGCGCTGCTGCTGCACTGGGGACTCGCTGTCGCACTGCTCATGCAGACGGTCGCGACCATCGTTGCCGACATGGTTCGGCACAAGGCGCCGTGGCGGACGGCGTTCAACGTGGCTCAATGTGCGTTGTCCTACGGCGCGGCCGCGTTCGCACTGTGGCTGTTCGGAGATCTGGCGACGCCACGGCATCCGCTGCTGTTCACCGGCGCCGAGCTTCCGGCCTTCGCCTTGGCGGGCATCGTCTTCTTCGTCGCCAACAACGGCCTCGTCTCCGGGGCACTTGCGCTGCACGACCGTTCGTCGCTGCGGGAGAAGCTGTTCTCGGATCTCAGCTATCAGCTCTTCTCCTCAGGAGCCCTCCTCGGGCTCGCGCCGATCGTCGTCATCGTCATGGAGCGCAGCGCATGGCTGATCCCGTTGTTGCTGCTCCCCATCCTCGCCGTCTACGCCACTGCGGCCATGTCGCTCGAGCGAGAGCGGCAGGCCTATCACGACGCGCTGACCGGGCTCGGAAACCGCAAGCTGCTCGTGCAGGACGCGCGTAACCGCATCCAGGAGGCCGACGACAACAACCTCGGGGTTGCGCTGTTCTTGCTCGACCTCGACCGGTTCAAGGAGATCAACGACACGCTCGGCCACCAGGTGGGTGACGTTCTGCTCCAGCTCGTTGGTGAGCGGTTGCTGTCCGTGGTGCGTCCGGAAGACACTGTCGCGCGGCTCGGTGGTGACGAGTTCGCGATCCTCGTGACCGACGTCGGCCACTTGCAACGAGCGATGGAGGTCGCGGAGCGCCTCCGCTCCGCGCTCGGCGAGCCGTTCCGCCACCATGGCATGTCCTTCGAGATCGACGCCTCCATCGGCGTCGCTTTGTACCCCGACCACGGCCACGACTTCGAGACGTTGTTGCAGCGTGCTGGCGTCGCGATGTACGTCGCCAAGGAGCGCAACACGGGGATCGAGGTCTACTCCTCCGACACCGACCGTCACTCCACGATGCGGCTCGGGATGATGGCCGAGCTGCGGACCGCCCTCGAGAACGGCGATCTGGAGCTGCACTTTCAACCCAAGGCGGACCTGCGGACGCGCGATGTCGTCGGCCTCGAGGCGCTCCTGCGCTGGCGGCATACCGAGCGCGGCATGGTCCCACCGGACGAGTTCATCCCTCTCGCCGAGCAGACCGGCTTGATGCGGGCGATCACGCAGTTCGTCGTGGACGCCGCGTTGAAGCAGCTCGCGCAGTGGTGGGGCCAGGGGCTGCGCGTGCAAGCCGCGATCAACGTCTGCGCTCGTGACCTGTACGACCGTGACTTCGCAGACTTCCTCCGGCAGCGGCTCGCCGAACACGCGGTGCCCCCTCGCGCTCTCATGGTCGAGGTCACCGAGGGCGTTCTCATGGCTGACCCGTCCCGGGCCGCCTCGACACTCCTGTCGCTGGCCGACGTGGGCGTCGGCGTCTCGCTGGACGACTTCGGCACCGGCTACTCATCGCTGGTGCACCTCAAGCGGTTGCCCGTCTCCGAGGTGAAGATCGACCGTTCCTTCGTGATGCGCATGGACGTCAACGAGGACGATGCAGCGATTGTGCGATCCATCATCGACCTCGCGTCCGCACTTGGTTTGCGTGTCGTCGCCGAGGGCGTCGAGACACAGGAGGCATGGGACCGGCTCTCCGTCTATGGCTGCGACGCAGCGCAAGGCTGGTATCTCGCACCAGCGCTGCCGCCGGCCGAGATGACTCGCTGGCTCAAGGACTACGTCGCCGACGGTGGTGGATGCTCTCGCGACGCAGGCCCCGTGGTGCCGGCCCAGTCGCGAACGGAAGAGCCCGAACAAAGACGCAGCGCGCTCGCCTGAGTGCAGCACGCCGGATCGGCCGAAGGCCCTCGATCCATAGGATGGCCGCATGGCCGCCGCTGCGATCACGCGCGATGACGTCGCCCACCTGGCGCGGCTGGCGCGCATCGCGATGACCGACGAGGAGCTCGACCACCTCGCCGGCCAGCTCGAGGTCATCCTCGGTGCAGTCGCGCGCGTGCAGGAGGTCGCGGCATCGGACGTGCCGCCGACCTCACATGCGCTGCCCTTGACCAACGTCTACCGCGCGGACGAGCCGCGCCCGAGCCTGACCGACGACGCGGCTCTGGCGGCGGCGCCGGCGGCCGAGGACGGTCGCTTCCGCGTCCCGCGAATCCTGGATGAAGCGTGAGCGAGCTGACGCTGCTCACGGCTACCGAGCTTGCCGATCTCGTTGCTCGGCGTGAGGTGTCCGCGGTTGAGGTGACGCAAGCGCATCTCGACCGGATCGCGACCGTCGACGCCAAGGTCAACGCTTTCCTGTACGTCGACACCGACGGGGCGCTGGACCAGGCGCGTCGCGTCGACGCCGGGGAAGTGAGCGGCCCGCTCGCGGGAGTGCCGCTCGCGCTCAAAGACATCATCGTGACCAAGGGCGTGCCGACGACCGCCGGGTCGAAGGTGCTGGAGGGATGGCGCCCGCCGTACGACGCAACGATCGTGCAACGGATGCGTGCGGCCGGCATCGTGGTGCTCGGGAAGACGAATCTCGACGAGTTCGCCATGGGGAGCTCGACCGAACACTCCGCATACGGCCCGTCGCGCAACCCATGGGACCTCGACCGCACCCCGGGCGGCTCGGGCGGCGGGTCGAGCTCGGCAGTCGCGGCACACTTGGCCCCGATCGCGATCGGCACCGACACCGGTGGATCGATCCGTCAGCCGGCTGCGGTCACCGGCACCGTCGGGGCGAAGCCGACGTACGGCGGGGTGTCGCGGTTCGGTTTGGTGGCGTTCTCGTCCTCGCTGGACCAGGCCGGGCCTTGTGCCCGCACAGTCGTCGACGCCGCTCTCCTGCACGAGGTGATCGCCGGCCACGACCCGTGTGACTCGACGTCGATCGACGCACCCGTGCCACCGGTCGTCTCGGCGGCACGCGACGGCGACGTCAGCGGCATGAGGATCGGCGTCGTCGCGGAGTTCAAGGGGTCGGGCTACCAGCCCGGTGTGCTGGCCCGCTTCGATGAAACGGTGGCGTTGCTCGAAGAGGCAGGTGCGGACGTCCACGAGGTGTCGTGTCCGCACTTTGACTATGCGTTGCCGGCCTACTACCTCATCGCGCCGTCGGAGGCATCGAGCAACCTCGCGCGATACGACGCGATGCGCTACGGCCTGCGAGTGGGTGACGACGAGTTGCGCAGCGCCGAGGAGGTGATGGCGCTTACCCGTGATGCCGGGTTCGGCGACGAGGTCAAGCGGCGCATCATTCTCGGCACCTACGCGCTGTCGGCCGGCTACTACGACGCCTACTACGGCCAGGCGCAGAAGGTACGCACGCTGATCAGCCGCGACTTCACGGCGGCGTTCGAGCGCGTCGACGTGCTCGTGTCGGTGACGACCCCCACGACGGCGTTCCGGTTGGGAGAGCGGGTCGAGGATCCCATGGCGATGTATCTCGCCGATCTCTGCACGATCCCGTCCAACCTCTACGGCGGACCGGCGATGTCGGTGCCCTGCGGTCTGTCGCCTGACGACGGACTGCCGGTCGGCTTCCAGATCATGGCGCCGGTGCAGGCCGACGACCGCATGTATCGCGTCGCGGCGGCGGTAGAGCGGCTGCTCGGCAGTGATCGCCTCCTGGAACAAGCCCCCGCTCTCTGACCCCGTCGGGGGCTTTCTGGACGTGGCCGCGTTTCATGTTGGCGGCGACGACAGGTGGCCTCAGGTGTCGTCGACGGTGAAGAGGAGACCGGCCTCGCGCGCGAGCGACGGTGCGAGGGCGACCAGGTCGTCCAGGTCGACGTGCGCACCTTTGAGGCTCAGCGCTCCCGTGAGACCCAACATGTCACACCGTCGCACTGTGAGCTCCTTGACCGTGCACGAGTCGAAATGTGCGGTGGAGAGATCGCAGTTCTCGATGACGACCTTCTCGAAGGTGGTGCCGTAGAAGTCGGCGCCGGTGAGCCGGCAGCCGGTGAACGTGACCCGTTGCAACGTGGCGAAGCGCAGGACCAGGCGCTCGGTCGGGCACTCCTCGATGGTGGTGTCCTGCACCATCGCGCCGCCGAAGACGCAGTCTCGGATCCGGGTGCGTCGGACGGTGGCGCGGCGGATCGTCGCCGAGGTGAGCACGATGCCGGACAGGTCGCAGTCCTCGAAGCGCGCGTCCGTGATCTCCGGCGCTTCGAGGTCGACGCCGATGACGCGCTCCCCGCGAAGGTCGAGGTTTCGCAGCTCGGCACTGTCGGCGGTCATGCGAAGTAGTTTCGCCCGTTCGGCTGACGCCTTCTGCACGCGCGGTCGGCGACGATGGACCCATGTCGGGGTGGACGACACGGGTCGACGAGCCGTTCGCGGGCGAGCCGAGGTTCTGGCGGGCCGTCGCGCTCGCGACCGCGGCGCTTGGCACGGTTGTCGTGGCTGCGGCGGGAAGCGCGCTGATCGGCGGTCCGGTCGGCCTGGCTCTGTTCGCCGTGCCCGCCGCGCTGCTCGCGCTCTCGCTCACGTTCGCCCGGGCGGCATCGGCCCGCACCCGAGTCCAGTTCGACAACCGCGTCGCTTGGCGGGATGCCGAGCGTCGAGCTGTTGCAAGCGCGCTCCGAGGACTCGTCGATCGATAGGCTGGCCGCGTGGAGACGCGGAGCTGATGGCGGCGACCTACGAGGACGTGCTCGACCGCTATGACCCAGTGCTCGGCCTGGAGACGCATGTCGAGCTGGGCACCGCGACGAAGCTGTTCTGCGGATGCGCGACCGCTTTCGGCGCTGCACCGAACACGCAGGTGTGCCCGGTCTGCCTAGGGCTGCCCGGTTCGCTTCCGGTTGCCAACGCGAAAGCCATCGAGTTCACCATCCGCATCGGCCTCGCGCTCAACTGCCGCATCGCCGAGTGGTGCCGCTTCGCCCGCAAGAACTACTTCTATCCCGACATGCCGAAGAACTATCAGGTCTCGCAGTACGACGAACCCCTCTGTGTCGACGGCTATCTCGACGTCGACGTCACTGATGACGCCGGTGAGGTCGACACCGTTCGGGTGCACATCGAGCGAGTGCACCTCGAGGAGGACACCGGCAAGTCTCTGCACGTGGGTGGGTCGACCGGTCGCATCCACGGCGCCACTCATTCTTTGGTGGACTACAACCGGGCCGGCATCCCCCTGGTCGAAATCGTGACGAAGCCGATCGCCGGCACCGGACAGCGCGCGGCAGCCGTTGCGCGTGCTTACGTCGCAGAGCTCCGCGACTTGCTACGTGGGCTGCAGGTGTCCGACGTACGAATGGAACAAGGCAGCTTGCGCTGTGACGTCAACGTCTCGCTCATGCCGAAGAGCGCCTCCGAGTACGGCACGCGCACCGAGACGAAGAACGTGAACTCGTTGCGGAGCGTCGAGCGCGCCGTGCGCTTCGAGGTCGAACGGCAGGGCGCACTGCTCGACGACGGCGGACGGGTGGTGCAGGAGACCCGTCACTTCCACGAGGACTCGGGCACGACGAGCCCCGGTCGGAGCAAGGAAGAGGCGCAGGACTATCGCTACTTCCCCGAGCCCGACCTGGTGCCGATCGCGCCGGCGGCCGACTGGGTCGAGCAACTGCGTGCAACCCTGCCGGAGCCGCCCGGGGTCACGCGGAGGCGGTTCGCCGAAGCCAACGGGTTCGCCCCGATCGACATGCAGCAGATGAGCAACGCCGGTGTGCTGGATGTCGTGGCCGCGACCATCGACGCCGGCGCGGCCGCAGCGAAGGCGCGCGGTTGGTGGCTCGGCTACCTGGTCGGCGTGGCCAACGAGGCCGGCAGCGATCCCGGGGAGCTGTCGATCACCCCGGCACAGGTCGCCCGGATTGCGGCCCTCGAGGATGACGGCACCCTCACGAACAAGCTTGCACGTCAGGTCGCCGATGCGCTCATCGCCGGTGAAGGCGGCCCCGGCGCGGATGCCGTCGACGCCGTCATCGCGGCGCACGGCTGGAAGGTGGCCGGCGAGGATGAGCTGATGGCGGCGCTCGACGCCGCGATCGCCGCCGACCCAGGTGCCGCGGACAAGGTTCGCGGGGGCAACCAGGGGGCACTCGGGCCGCTGATCGGCGCCGTGATGAAGGCGACAGGCGGGGCGGCGGATGCGAAGCGCGTGCGCGAACTGATGCTCGAGCGGCTTTCGTCATAACGCCGTACAGGAGGAATTGCGGCAACTCCCGTTGAAAGGGGCAGCGCCACTGTCCCTGGAGGTTGTCATGCGGCGAGCCCTGATCGCTCTCACTGCCACGCTGTCCGGCCTGGGTTCGCTGCCATGGGTCGGCGTCTCTGCCGGCGCTGCCGGGCCGGCGGGTGCTTTGAGCGCTCCGTTCGGGCAGGGGGCACGGCCCGAGTGCTTCACCGCGAAGTACCAGCCCACCGACGGCTATCGGTGCCCGCCGGCGGCGATGGCCGTCGCGGTGCTGCCGACCGGCAAGGTGCTCTTCTGGGACGGTCTGGAAGGCATGAACGACGTGCAGCTCAACGTCGTGGCGGAATTCGGCGACGTCGCGCAGAACGACCAGAGCCGCCTGCTCGACCTCAGCGGCAACACCGCGACCTTCACGACGCCCGGCAACCAGGCGGCCGATGGCAACGGCACGCTGTCCGAGCCGATCGACAGCCCGCTTCCGGGTGCGGTCGACAGCGGTGGCAACGACTACGACCTGTTCTGCTCGCCGCTCGTCCAGCTCGCTGACGGCACCGTGCTCGCTGCGGGCGGCACGAAGTACTACTTGGAGCCTGGCGTCACGGATCCGACGACGGGCAAGAGCTACGGCGTCAGCGAGCTGCAAGGGCTCAAGGCGACCCGCATCTTCGACCCGGCCAAGGGAACCTGGGAGAACCTCCCAGGTTCGAGCGACATGCATTACGGCCGTTGGTACCCGACGTTGGTGACTCTGCCGACGGGCAACGTCTTCGTCGCCTCCGGTGTCACCAAGCTGATCAAGCCGGTGTACGACGACGGCCGCCAGCAGACCGACTCCGGCCGCAACGTGGTCGAGACGGAGACCTACAACGTTGCGACCAAGACGTGGACGGTCAACCACGGTGGACCCAGCAGCGACCCGACCTTGGGCGATGCGTCCCAGCAGTCCTTGCCGTTGTTCGCGCGCCTGCACTTGCTGCCCGACGGCAAGGTCTACTACGACGCGGCCGGCCAGACCTTCAACCCGGACGGTCAGGCCTACGACGAAGCGACCTGGCTGCACGCCAAGGTCTACGACCCCAAGACGC
>Ga0157369_10005480_pt1 | contig 14752 bp, 3 predicted proteins | sample C25metaG_FD_113461 | JGI IMG/M metagenome (GOLD analysis project Ga0157369, IMG submission 113461) | Corn rhizosphere microbial communities from Kellogg Biological Station, Michigan, USA - C2-5 metaG | ecosystem: Host-associated > Plants > Roots > Rhizosphere > Soil | place: USA: Michigan...
CAACAGCGGTCCGATCGCGACATCGGCGACCGTGACGCCAGCCGGCGTTCCGTTCACCCCGACCGGTGTCAGCGCGACGGCGGCGCCGGCGTCGGCGTCGATTTCGTGGACGCCGCCGAACGCCAACGGCAGCGCGCTCACCGGTTACACGATCACGGCGACGCGGGTCAGCGACAACACGGTGGCAGCGACGACGAGCGCCGCCGCGGACGCGCGGTCGGCAACCGTCACCGGGCTGACGAACGGCACGGCCTACACGCTCGCCGTCGCGGCGATCAACGCGGTCGGCACCGGCAACTTCGGCGCCGCGAGCGCGGTCACACCGGCCGATGTGCCGTCGGCGCCGGCCAATCTGGCGGCGCAACGCGGCGATCATGCGGCGACCGTGACGTGGACCGCGGCCGCCAACAACGGCGCCGCGCTGAGCGCGAACACCGTGACGACCTACAACGGCGACGGATCCGTCTTTGCGACGACGTCACTGGGCGGCTCGGCGGTCAGCTACACCGCGACGGGCCTCACCAACGGCAACAGCTACTACTTCACCGTCGCCGCGACGAACGGCGTCGGCGCTGGTGCGGCGAGCACGTCGAACACCGTGGTGCCGGCGGGCGTTCCGTCAGCGCCGGCAACGGTCTCGGCGTCGCGCGGCGACGGCCAAGTCAGCGTGTCGTGGTCGGGCGCCGGCGGCAACGGCACCGCGATCACCGGCTACACGCTGACGACGACCCGGGTCAGCGACAACACCGTCGTGTCGACGACGAGCGCGGGCGCGAACGCGAGCAGCGCGACGGTCACCGGGCTGGCCAACGGCGTCACCTACGTCGTCGCAGTCGCCGCGCGCAACGACGTCGGCACTGGCCCGGCAACGGCGTCCGCCAACGTCACGCCCGCCGGGCTGCCGACGGCGCCGAGCAACGTCACTGCCGCGCGCGGCGACGGGCAAGCGTCAGTCACCTGGACCGCCGCAAGCCCCAACGGATCGGCGCTCACCGGCCAGACCGTCACGGTGACGGGGAGCGACAGCAGCCAACGCACGTTCGGCATCGCCGCCGGCTTGACCAGCCTCACCGTCACCGGCCTGACCAACGGCGTCACGTACACCGTCGCGATCACCGCGACCAACGACGTCGGCACCGGGGCAGCGGGCACGTCGAACGGCGTCGTGCCGGCCGGAGTTCCGTTCGCCCCACCGACGGTGACGGCGTCGCGTGGTGACGGCCAGGTCGGCGTGACGTGGTCCGGCGCCGACGGCAACGGCAGCGCGATCACCGGCTACACGATCACGACGACGCGAGTCAGCGACAACGCCGTCGTGTCGACAACCAGCGCGGGTGCCAGCGCGAGCAGCGCGACGATCACCGGCCTCGCTAACGGAACGGCGTACACGGTCGCAGTCGCAGCCAGCAACGATGTCGGCGCCGGCGCGGCGACCGTCTCGAGCCAGGTGACGCCGGCCGGATTGCCGACCGCGCCGAGCAACGTGACCGCCGCGCGCGGCGACGGGCAAGCATCCGTGACGTGGACCGCCGCGAGCCCGAACGGCTCGGCAGTCACCGGTCAAACCGTCACCGTGACCGGCAGCGGCAACAGCCAACGCTCGTTCAGCATCGCCGCGGATCTGACCAGCCTCACGGTGACCGGCCTGACCAACGGCGTCACGTACACCATCACGATCACCGCGACGAACGACGTCGGCACGAGCGCTGCCGGCACGTCGAACGACGTCGTTCCGGCCGGCGTCCCGGACGCGCCGGCGAACGTCACGAGCCAGTACGGCGACACCGCGGCGACCATCGGCTGGGACGCGGCCGGCGCGAACGGCGACGCGGTCACGGGCTACCAGGTGCAGTTGTTCACCAGCGCCAACGTGCTTGTCAGCACGGCCAATCTCGGCGCGACCGCGACCAGCAAGACGTTCACCGGGCTCACGAACGGCCAGGACTACTACGCCACCGTCACGGCGACCAACTCGGTCGGCACGAGCGCGGCCGCGCAGAGCCCGGCGGTCACGCCGGCCGGCCTGCCCGACGCACCGGCATCGGTCTCGGTGGTGCGCGGCGACGGCAGCATCACCGCGAGCTGGAGCGCGCCGTCGAGCAACGGCCACCCGATCACCGCTTATGTCGTGTCATGGACTCTCGCCGACGGCACACCCGTTGGCAACACGACCGTCGGCGGCACGACGACGACGTACACCGCCACTGGCCTCGCGAACGGCACGACGTACATCGTTTCCGTCGCCGCGCGGACCGACGTCGGGACCAGCGCCGCGACGACGTCGGCGCCATCGACACCGGCCGCGGCGCCCTCTGCCGCGACGAGCTTCAACGCGCTGCGCGGCGATCACGCGATCGCCCTGACGTGGGTGATCGGCGCCGCGAACGGCGATCCGATCACCGGGCAGACGTTGACGTGGCGCCTCGTGAGCGACGGCAGCCAGGTCGGCACGGCGTCGCTGCCCGCTAACGCGGCGAGTTACACGATCACCGGGCTGACGAACGGCGTCGCTTACTACGCGACCCTCACCGCGACCAACACTGTGGGCGACGGCGCGGTGGCGACCTCGAACAATGCGACGCCGGCCGGGCTGCCGGCTGCGCCGGGCAGTGTGAGCGCCACGCGTGGCGACCAAAGCGCGACCGTGAACTGGACCGCGGCAAGCGGCAACGGCGACGCGGTCACGGGCTACACCGTCGCCGTCTACACCGCTGACGGCACTTACCAGACGTCCGTCTCGGCGGGCGCCAGCGCGACCAGCGCGACTGTCAGCAGCCTGACCAACGGCACGGCGTACTACTTCGTCGTCACCGCGACCAACACGGTCGGCACGAGCAGCGGCGCGACCACGAACACGGTGACGCCGGCCGGCTTGCCGATCCTCGGCGGCGCGTCCGCGTCCGCGATCCGTTACGGCGCAACGGTTTCCTGGCCGGCCGCGAACGCGAACGGGTCGGCGTTGACCGGTTACGTCGTGCGGACGTACGACGCGAGCACCAACGGCCAGGTCGGCTCCGACGTCAACCTCAGCTCGTCGACGACGTCGACGACGGTCTACAACCTCGCCGAGCACAGCAGCTACTACTTCACGGTCACGGCGACGAACGGCATTGGCAACAGCACCGCAAGCCAGACGTCGACGCTCACGATCCCGTTCGCCGGTGACATCACGGTGAACCTCAACCCGGCCGCGGTCACGACGGTCGCCGGCAGCGGCACCTCGACGACGGCGACAGGGACCGGCACGGGCGCGTCGTTCAACAATGCCTGGGGCGTCGCCGTCGTCGGCGGCTATGCCTACGTCTACGACGTCGACGCGATCAGCAAGGTGCAGTTGTCGACTGGCGTCACGACGATCCTCGCTGGCTCGCCCGGATCGCAGTCGTGCACCGACGGCGCGAACCCGCGGTTCTGGGGCACGTCGGACATGGCCACCGATGGCGCCTACGCCTACACCATCAGCTCGGTGTGCGGTCTCCGCCGCACCTCGCTCGCGACCGGGCTCACGACGACGCTGTTGCCAGCGAGCACGCTCACGGTCGGCTGCTGCACGCACGCCAGCGGCGTTGCGGTCGGCGCGGACGGCGACCTCTACGTCACGTTCAACAACGCGCTCTGGCGCTACGTCCCGTCGACGGCGGCGTTCACCAGCCTGTACACGTTCCCGGCCGGCTCGTACACGAACAGCCCGGGCGACGCGTTCGGCGTCGCCGCGGACAGCAACTGGATCTACACCTCCGTCTGGCGCACCGACTGGACGGACTCCTCGCACTGCTGCACCGTGACGACGCGCACCATCTACCGCATTTCCTACGACGGCACGACAACGAACACCTTGACCACCGATCCCGCTCTCAGCGGCCAGATGCTCGAGTCGGCCGGCGACTATCTTTATGGCTCGACGATTTATGGTGCGGTACGCCGCTACACGAAGTCGGACGGGACGTGGCGCGACGTTGCCGGCGCGGGCACCCAGGGGTACGCCGACGGCGTCGGCTCCGACGCGTGGTTCAACAACGGCGTGCACGACATCAGCGCTGACGGAACCAACCTCTACCTGATGGACGGCGGCTTCCGGCTGCGCAAGCTCGCGGCCGCCAACCCGCTGCCGAGCACTCAGCAGGCGACAGCGAGTACGACGACGGCGATCAGCACGGGCGCGGTGTCGACGGTCGCGGGGTCGGGCAACTCGACGACGACCGCTGGCACGGGCACTAACGCGTCGTTCAACAACCCGTTCAATGTTGTTGTCGTCAACGGCTACGCGTATGTCAGCGACTCGGACGCGATCAGCAAGGTCGCACTCGCGACCGGAGTGACGACGATCCTCGTCGGCACGTCAGGTTCCCCGAGTTGCGCCGACGCGTCGACCGGCGGCACGGCGCGCGAGCAAGGCTCCAATGGCCTGACGACCGACGGCTACTACCTCTACAGCGCCGACGGCACCTGCGGCCTGCGCCGCATCTCAATCGCGACCGGCGCGACGCAGACGCTGGTCAGCGCAGGAGCGTTGGGCGTCAGTTGCTGCAGCGGCGCTCCGAACGGCATCACCTTCGGCGCCGACGGCAACCTCTATTTCAGCTACAAGAACCAAATATGGCGGTACATCCTCGCCACCGGCCTCTACAGCAGCATCTACACATTCCCGACCGGTACGTACACGAACAGCCCGGGCGACGCCAACGGCGTCACGTCCGACAGCAACGGGCTGTATGTCGCGGTCTCCCGCGTCGACTGGACCAACTCGGCACACTGCTGCACCGTGACGACGGACACCATCTACCGGCTGTCCTACGACGGCGCGACGGTCAGCACCGTCACGACCGATCCGGCGCTCAACACCCGGTTCATCACCTCGGCCGGTGATTACCTGTACGGCTCGACGATCTACGGCGCGGTCCGGCGTTACACGAAGTCAGACGGCACATGGCGTGACGTCGCCGGGGCCGGCCCGCAGGGGTACGCCGACGGCGTCGGCTCCGACGCGTGGTTCAACAACGGCGTGCACGACATCGCGGTCGACGGGACCAACCTCTACGTCGTCGACGGCGGCTTCCGCCTGCGCAAAGTCACCCCCGCTACCGCACTGCCGAGCAGCCAGCAATCGACCGCGAACACGACGACGACGATCAGCACCGGCGCGGTGTCGACGGTCGCCGGCTCGGGCAATTCGACGACGAGCGCCGGCACTGGCACCAGCGCGGGCTTCAACAACCCGTACAACGTCGTGGTCGTCAACGGGTATGCGTACGTCAGCGATTCGGACGCGATCAGCAAGGTGGAGCTCGCGACCGGCGTGACAACGATCCTCGTCGGCGCGTCGGGCGCGCCGAGTTGCACCGACGCGTCGACCGGCGCCAACGCGCGCGAGCAAGGCCCGAACGGTTTGACCACCGACGGCTATTACCTCTACACCGCCGACGGCACCTGCGGCCTGCGCCGCATCTCGATCGCAACCGGCGCGACCCAAACGCTGGTCACCGCCGGGGCGTTGGGCGTCGGTTGCTGCAGCGGCGCCCCGAACGGCATCACCTTCGGCGCCGACGGCAATCTCTACTTCAACTACAAGAACCAGGTGTGGCGGTACATCCTCGCCACCGGCCTGTACAGCAGCATCTACACGTTCCCGACCGGCACATACTCCAACAGCCCGGGCGACGCCCTCGGGCTCACCTCCGACAGCGACGGGCTATACGTCGCCGTCGCGCGCACCGACTGGACCAGCCCCGCGCACTGCTGCGTCGTGACGACGAACACCATCTACCGGCTGTCTTACGACGGCGGCACCGTCACCACCATGACCACGGACGCGGCGCTGAACACCCGGTTCATCACCTCAGCCGGCAACTACCTCTATGGCTCGACGATCTACGGCGCGGTTCGCCGCTACACGAAGTCGGACGGGACCTGGCGTGACGTCGCCGGGGCCGGCACCCAGGGGTACGCCGACGGCGTGGGCACCGACGCGTGGTTCAACAACGGCGTGCACAGCGTCGCGGTCGACGGAACCAACCTCTACGTCATCGACGGCGGCTTCCGGCTCCGCAAAGTCAGCCCCGCTAGCGCGCTGCCAAGCAGCCAGCCGGCAGCGGCGAACACGGCCACTCCGATTGCGGCCGGCGTCGTCTCGACGATCGCCGGATCCGGCACGTCGACGACCGCAGCTGGCACCGGCACGAACGCGTCGTTCAACAACGCGCGCGGCCTCGTTGTCGTCGGCGGTTTCGCCTACATCGCCGACCAGGACGCGATCAGCAAGGTGCAACTCTCAACCGGCGTCACCACGATCCTGGCTGGCCAACCAGGCTCGTCGAGCTGCGGCGACGCGTCGAGCGGCGCCAACGCCCGCTTCTACGGCGTCAACGACATTGCCACCGACGGCTACTACGCGTACACCGCTGACAGCACGTGCGGCCTGCGTTGGATTTCGCTCGAGACGGGCACCACCGAGACTCTCGTCACCGCCGGAACATTGAGCCCAGGCTGTTGCAATGGCGGCGCGAACGGCATCACCGTCGGCGCCGACGACAACCTGTACTTCACGTTGCACAACGGCGTGTGGCGCTATGTCCTCGCCACCGGCCTCTACACGAACCTGTACACCTTCACCGCCGGCACCTACTCCAACAGCCCGGGCGACGCGTTCGGCATCACCTCCGACAGCAACTGGCTGTATGTCAGCGTCCAACGCACCGACTGGACCAACCAATTCCATTGCTGCGTCACCACCGCCAACAACATCTACCGCCTCAGCTACGACATGAGCAACGTGTCTGTGTTGGCGGGCGACTCGAACATGATCCAAGGGCCGATCGAGTCGGCCGGTGGCTACATCTACAGCCGCGCCTACTACAACGCGGGCAACGGTCGCGTCATCGTCTCCTACGCGAAGAGCAACGGGGCAGGACGGCGGATCGCTGGCGCCTCGACGACCGGAACCACCGACGGATTGGCGGGTTCCGCAACCTTCACGAACATCTTCGACCTCGCCGGCGACGGCACGAACCTCTACACGGTCGACGGCAACAAGCTGCGCGTCATTTCTCAGTCGAAGTTCTACGCCGACGGCAGCGCGGCATTCGGCGACGATCCCAACGCCGACTTCGCGCAAGACGTCAACCCCGGCCTGGGTTCGTTCGTCACGTCAGCGACCGACGCATCAGTGGCGAGCGTCGGACCGGCGCTGGGTGTCAGCCGCACCTACAACTCGGCCGACCCGAACGACGTCGGCATGGGTATTGGGTGGAGCAATAACCTGCAGATGCACTGGGCGACGGATGTCGACGGCGACATCACGATCCAGTACCCGGACGGCCGGCGCGAGACCCAGAGCAAGACGGTCGTGAACGGCAACACCGTGTACGTCCCACCGCCCGGATACTCAGCGAACCTGGTGAGCGACGGCAGCGGCGGCTGGGTGCTGACCGAGAGCGACGGCACGGTCTACCGGCTCGCGGCGAACGGCACGTTGACGTCGGTCACCGACAACGCCGGCCTGACCGAGAGCTACACGTACAACGCGGACGGCACGCTGGCGCAGATGATCTCGGCGAGCGGCCGCCATCTGAACGTCACCTGGAGCGCCGGACACATCACGTCTATCGCGACCGACCCGGTCAACGGCTCGCCGCTGACGTGGACCTACACCTACACCGGCAACCTGCTGACGAAGGTCTGCGACCCGCGCGGCACCGGCGCCGATCACTGCACGACGTACAACTACACCAGTGGCTTGATGACGCGCGTCATCAAGCCGCGCGGGACGACCTCGGCAACCATCGGCTACAACCCGGACGGCACCGTGCAGTTCCGCGAGGACGGGCTGGGCGACTTCACCTTCTTCACCGACCCGAACACCGCGCAGCCGACAATCACCGACCCGAGCGGCCACGACACGACGCAGACGGTCGACAGCAGCGATCGACTGACGAGCGAGACCGACACGGCCGGCGGAACGACGACGTACGGCTACGACAGCAATGGTTTCCGCAACACGACCACCGACGCGAACAACCACACCACCACCGCCGTGTTCGACGCGAACGGCAACGAGACGTCGATCACCGACTCGAACGGGCACACGGCGCACCAAACGTTCGACGCCAACAACGACGTGCTGTCGAACTGCGACGAGCGATCAGCGTCGCTGACCGACCCGACATACTGCACGACGTACACCTATGACAGCCACCGCAACAAGTTGAGCGAGACCAAGCCGCCGACACCGGGCTTCCCGAACGGCGCGACCCGGACCTGGACGTACGCGACGGGCACTGAAGCTGCCGTCGGCGGCGGAACGGTGCCGGTTGGCGTCACGCTGACGTCGAGCGACTTCCGCGGCAATGTCACGACCTACAAGTACAACTCGGCGGGCGATGTCGTCGAGACGGACGCCCCGAATGGCCTGCGGACGGTGGACGCGTACGACGCGCTCGGCCGCAAGACCACCGAGACCGTCTACAGCGACACCTTCCCAAGCGGTGTCACCACCACGTGGACCTACGACGGCCTCGGATCCGTGCTGACCGAGACCGACCCGGCGGTGACGAACTCGATCACCGGCGTCACGCACCAACAGCAGACGACGAACGTCTACGACGGCAACGAGAACCTGACCTCGACCACCGTCTCCGATCTGACCGGCGGCGACACGTCGCGGACGACGAGCTACGTCTACGACAGCCTCGACCGACAAGTCTCGTCGATCGACGCGCAGACCGGCCAAGCGCTGCACCGCACGTTCGACGCCAACGGCAACGTGGCGACGGTGACCGACCAACTCGGCCGCGAGACAGTCACGACCTACGACACCGCGAACCGGCCCATCAATGTCACGCAACTCGGCGTGGTCACCGATCCGATCGGCGGCTCGACTCCACGCGACATCGTCACGAAAACTATGGGCTACGACGCCGCCGGACAGCTCACGTCAGAAACCGACGCGCTCGGCCGCACCACGACGTACACCTATGACAACAGCGGCAGGCAACTCACGACGACGCTAACGGGGTATCACAACCGCGATGGCAGCACCCGGTCGATCGTCCTCGACAGCAAGGTGTACGACGCGGCCGGCAACATGGTCGACGAGTACACGGGTGGCGGGCTTCGGCACGTGCACAACGTCTACGACGCGGCCGGGCGGGTCAGCTCCAGCGTTCTCGACCCAGGCGGTCTCAACCGCACGACCAACTTCACCTACGACAAGGACGACCACGTCCTCACCCAGACGCTCACGGACGGAACGCGCAGCGAGACGACGAGCTACACCTACGACGTCAACGGCGACAAGCTGACCGAGAGCGTCAGCACGGGCAGCCAGACGCTGACCACGAGCTACTCCTACGACGAACGCGGCATCGTCATCAGCCAAACCGATCCGCGCGGAAACGTGACCGGCGCCGACCCGTCGGCGTACACGACGACAACGACGACTGACGAGCTCGGGCGCACGATCGCGGTCACCGGCGCGCCCGTTTCGGTCGAGTCGAATGGCAGCCAGGCGACGACCGCGCGGCCGGTCACCCGAAGCGGCTTCGACACGTTCGGCGACGCGACCCAAAGCGAGGACGCGGAAGGCAACGTCACCACGACCGACTACGACAAGATCGGCCGCCGCACCGTCGTGCACTACCCGGCTTACACCACGCCCGGCGGCACGACGCTGCACCCGACCGAGTCGTGGACCTACGACAACGTCGGCAACCAGCTGAGCCACACCGACCGGCGCGGCCAGACGTCGACGTATGTCTTCGACAGCATGAACCGCGTCGTCGCGGCGTACGACCCGCTGCTCGCCGGCCAGAGCGCCCCCGGCGTGACGAGGACGACCTACGACGACGTCGGCAACCGCCTGTCGGTGACCGACCAGGACGGCGCCGTCACCGAGTCGACCTACGACGATCTCAACCGGGTCCGCACGCAAACCCAAGACGTCCGGCAACCCGACTCGAGCGTCGTGCGGGACACGACGACCTTCGACTACGACGACCAAGGTGATCAGACCTACGTCCAGGACCCGGCCGGCAATGTGTCCGGGGCCACCTTCGACGCGGCCTGCGAGCAGTTGACGAGCACCGACGCGGCGAACGACACGACGACGAACACTTATGACCTCGCCGGCCGTGAGACAGGCAGCGCCGATCCGCTCGGCCGCACGTGGACGAAGACGTACGACCTCGCCGGCCGGATGCTGACGTTCAACCACTACGGCCACAACGGCACGTTGCTCACGACCGTGAGCTACGGCTACGACGCCGCCGGCAACCAGACGAGCACGACGTCAGCCAACGGCAACACGACGACGAACGCATACGACGCGGCGAATCGGCTGACGTCCGTGACGCAGCCGGTCGCCGCCGGCGTCACGATCACGACAGCCGCGGGCTACGACGCGGCCGGCAACATGACCCGGATGACCGACGGCAACGGCAACACGACGGTCCGGACCTACACCTCGTGGAACACGCTCGCGTCGACGATCGAACCCGCGACGACGGCCGAGCCGAACGCCGCGGACCGCACCTGGACGACGACGTATGACGCGGGCGGTCTCTCGGTGGGCGCGTCCGAACCCGGTGGTGTCACGGTGTCCCAGACCTACGACAACCTCGGGCGACTGACGAGCGAAAGCGCCTCGGGCGGCGACACCGCCACCGCCACGCACGCGTTCGGCTATGACCTCGCCGGGCGGCGGACCAGCCTGTCGACGCCGACGGGCAACGACACGTACACCTATGACGACCGCGGGCTTCCGTTGACTGCGAGCGGACCGTCGGGCAGCGCGACGTTCACCTACAACGCGAACGGATTGCCCACGCAACGCACCGACGCCGCCGGCACGGTCGCGGTGACCTACAACAGCCGCAACCTGCCCGCGACGATTCACGACACGCTGAGCCAAGCCACCCGCACGTACTCCTATAACGCCGATGGGCAACCGACGACCGTCGCCATCAGCGCGAGCGGTGGCGCAACGTCCACGCGGACACTCGGTTACGACGACCTCGGCCGGTTGATGACCGACCAGCTCGCCAACGGCAGCGGGACGGTGACCGCGAGCTACGCCTACAGCTATGACGCCGACAGCAACATCGTGTCGCAAACCGTGAACTTGCCAAACAACCCTGCTGACGGAACGCACACCTACGCCTACGACCAAGCGGACCGGCTCACCAGCTGGACGACGCCTGGCGCAGTCACCACGACCTACGGTTGGGACAACGCCGGCAACCGCACCCAGGCCGGCAGCGCGACGTACACCTACGACCAACGCAACGAGCTCGCGAGCGGCCCGCAAGGCAGCTATTCCTGGGACGCCGAAGGCAACCTCACCAGCATCACCGCCGGCAGCGGCGTGGTGACGAGCTACACCTACGACGGCTTCGATCGGGTCGCGAGTGCGACCGCTGGCGGGCAGACGGCGACCTACTCCTACGACAGCCTCGATCGATTGATCAGCAGTAATGGCGCCGCGCTGTCCTACGCCGGGTTCTCGATCAAGCCGACCGCCGACGGGACGCAGCTCTACGCACGCGGAACCGAGAACGGCCTGCTTGCCGTCTCCGACGGGTCGACGACTTCGCTCGCCGGCACCGAGCAGCACCACGACCTGACCTACCTCGCCCAGGCCGACGGATTCGTTGGCGCGAACCAGTTCTTCGACCCGTTCGGCGCCGTCGCCGGCGCGTCCGGCTCGTTGAACGTCGCCCTCGGGTTCCAGAGCGACCTGACGGACCCGACGACGGGCGACGTGTGGATGGGCGCCCGCTGGTACGCCCCCGGCGACGACACCTTCATCAGCCAGGACACGGACACCGGCGAACTCGGCCAGCCGCAGAGTCTCAACCTTTACACCTATGCGGGGGGCGATCCGACGACGTACTTCGACGCCGATGGCCATTCATACGTAGGGGATGACGGCGGCACCGCGGCACCTTCGTCGTCAGGCAAGAAGTCAAGCGGGTCGGGCAAGTCAAAGTCGACTTCCAAGTGGAAGCCACACTTTGAGCGGACGCTCAAGTACGTGCGGAGCGCCATGATGCACGGCCAGGACGTCAAGTTTATCCAGCAGTGCCTCAACGTTCTCGGCTCACATCTCGCGACCGATGGCTGGTTCGGATCGGGGACGCTGTCCGCGGTGGAGCACTTCCAGTCCCGAACCAGCCTGACGGTGAACGGCGTAGTGACGAAGTCCGTCTTCAACCTCATCATGTCGCTGGCGGACCGCTGGAAGTACTTGCAGTCTCACCCGTCGAAGGAAGAACCGACCCAATGGGTCATTGCCTCTGGACCACCGGATGTGCGCACCATCGAAAGCCGGTTTGCGCACACGTACCTGCCGAGAATGGAAAAATGGGTGGAGAGCCGCAGCGAGGACGACAAAGACATGTCGTACGACGCTGGGATGCTCATGTACTTCAACGTCGAAACCGCGATTGCCTACGACGGAGACGACGTCGACCGTGGCGGCATCTACCAGTCGAGGTATCAGGGCTACGTCGCGAAGCTCGGGTACGACTTGGCGAAGCACGCGCTCGATTGGACCAAAGCGCTCGAGAAGGCGACCAAGGTCAAGGACGTGATCAAGTTCGCGTACAACAACTATCAAGTTCCCGGGGACGTCATGAATGCCGTCAACATCGCGCGGTCGTCTCGATGAGACAACCAGCGGCGCTCGCCGCGCTGTTCGCCGCGCTGCTGACTGCCGGGTGCGGAAATGGCACGTCGAGTTCGCAGCCGTCGGGCGCTGAGGTCGCCGCACGGGCCGGGGCGGTCGAGGACTTGCGTACGACCACCCTCCCACCTGGCTTCGCCGAGGATCGAAAGTGCGAGACGCAATACGCCGCGTGCTTCAGGGGTCCGAACACACTCAAGGGGGCGACAGAAGCAACCGTAAGCGCGTTCCTCGCTCGCATGGCGGTCACGGTGCCGGTGAAGAGCATGCACTGCATTGCAGGTGTCGAGATCGTGTCCTGTCAGGGTTCCGGAACGTTCGAGGCTCGCAACGTGATCATTTCGGTGAATGCCGGCGGCACTCACGCGATGGTCTCAGCGGTCGTGTTCTAACCGACACACACCGGCGTAGATCAGCGCGGCGCTCGCTTGTCGTGGGTCGGCAGTGACACGACCCTCGTCGTCTCCGCCGAGTGAGTGCCGTCGTCGACGCGCACGACCAGCGTGTGCTTCTTCTTCAGGTCCATCTGGGTTGGTCCCAGCGGCGCGGTCAGCGTCCCCGGCCGGGGCGACTTGACGGTGAGAGCGTCGCCGTCCCACGTCACCTGCGTGTGGCCGGGAGTGCCGAGGTTCGTCCCCTTGACCGTCAGCGTCCCGAACGACTCGTGCGGCTTCACCGTGACATCGACGCTGTTGATGACCGGCTGGTTGTCGACGAACGCCTTGTTCGTCGTATAGGCCAGCGCGGACGCGGACGTCAGCCCGGCCAGCGCCGTCGGAATCGCGGGCAGCCCGGCGTCTGGATGCCACGCGAACGCGACGACGACGAAGACCAGCGCGATCAGGTTGAACAGGCAGAACTGGAAGTCGACGAGATCGGCCTCGCCAGAGTCATTGCTGACGAGGTCGGACGGCTTGATGCCGGCGTCATTCGTCGTCTTGACCAAGCTGCCGTTGTTGAGCCGGCTGAGCGTGATGCCTTTCGCCAGCACGAGCGCGGCGAACGGCCCGCCGAGCAGCAGAAGATACGTGTCCGACAGGGGATGCAGCTTGTTGCCGAAATCGGTCGCGAGGTCGCAGCCCTTCAACCCTGAGCGCGCGATCACGATCAGCAACACGGTCGTGATCGACCACGCGACCACCAGCGTCCACGCCGCCGTGACCGCCCGGCTCGTCGACAGCCGCCCGTCCGCCCCGACGACCAGCTTCGCCCACCCGGTGGCCGCCACGAGCAGCCAGCCGAGCCCCAACACGACAACCGCGCCGACGATCACCGACGGCGCGTGGTGTGCGAGCCACGGGACTGCGTGATGCGCGGGAGCACAGGGGTTGTCGGCGGACACATACATAGCTGCTCCCCGTCATAAGAGCCGGCCGGACCTCCATCGAACCACCTGATCGGTCGATTGGTCCGGCGATCACGCGTCGGCGAGACGGCGAGCGTCGGTGCGCTTCTCGCTGAGCCGGCCCAGCAATGCCCGCGCTCGCAGCCGGTCGGTGCCCACCCGGTCGGCCACCTCGGCGTCATCGAGCGAGTCGAGGGTCTCGTTGATGCAGTTGCACAACACCGAGATCTCGTCCGCCGACAGCCGTACGACGATCTTGGGCACGTCGGAGTAGTGCCCCAGCGAAGCGGGCATGTAACCGACGTACTAGGGCCAGCGACAGGTCCCCAGGCTGTGGATGGATCGGTGGACGACGCCGTGGGAAACCCGGCCGGTCCGGGGATAACTCCTGGCCTTATGTGGACATCTTGTGCACAGCCGAAATTCCGTGAAAATACTTACCGAAACCCCTTGTGCACGCGCTGCGCACCCACTAGACATACGCCTGTCGCCGAGAGACGACAGACAAGCGGAAGGCAACTTTCGCACCGCAGGGCGCTTCGGCCGCCGCAAGGTGGCACGAGCCGCCGGAGGTCACCGCAAGGTGGCGGACGGTGGCCCGGGGAAACCGCAAGGGGACCAGGAGCATCCAGCGGGTCTGACGAGAACCGGTGACGGGGACTCGAAACGCAAGAGCGCGGAGCGATCCGCAATCGGTGCGTCGAGACCACGCGAGGCCCCTCCATCTCATA
>Ga0157369_10005483_pt1 | contig 14744 bp, 17 predicted proteins | sample C25metaG_FD_113461 | JGI IMG/M metagenome (GOLD analysis project Ga0157369, IMG submission 113461) | Corn rhizosphere microbial communities from Kellogg Biological Station, Michigan, USA - C2-5 metaG | ecosystem: Host-associated > Plants > Roots > Rhizosphere > Soil | place: USA: Michigan...
CCACCTGAGCGCGAGCGCCTAGAAGGACGCGATTCGCGATAAGCCGCTCGACCCGGCGCTGAACCGCGCTCGCTGAGAGGTTCACGCGCTCGGCGAGCGCGGCATACGTCAGCCACGCGTCACTCTTCAGGAGATTGAGGATCTGGCGATCCCTTTCGTCGCGCGGCGTACCCATGACGGCGGCCTAGCGCAGGAATCCTGCATGGAACAATCAAATAGAGGCGCATTTCGCGCGGCCGTGCCCTAAATTGCCGTCGCAGAAAGCATGGGCGAAGCAGCAAAACAAACGCGATGGAGGGTCATAAGCGCGGCTGAGTTTGTGCTCGCCGCGGCAGTGGTGCTTGGCCATAACGTATGGAGGGTGGTCCCGAACGAGGTGCCGATTCTGGCAGTGGCCGCGCTCGCTTCCGTACGATTGCGCGAGGGCGGCTGGGCTGCCTTGGGCTTCCGCCGCCCCAAGTCGTGGGTTCGTGTGGTGCTGATCGCGGTAGTTGCAGCCGTCCTGAGACTTGTCATGTCGGTCCCGATCGAGGCGGTATTGACGCCGATCTGGGGCGCACAGGCGACCTCCAGCATTGCGTCTGGTCCCCACGACGTCCGCTGGCTCATCACGACGCTCGCCATCGTTTGGACGTTCGCGGCGTTCGGCGAAGAGATCAGCTACCGAGGCTATCTCACTCTTCGCGGCTCGGATGCGCTTGGCGATTCAACAATCGCGTGGATCATCGCGACGGTTGCAGCGGCGGTGCTCTTCGGATTCGGCCATTATTACAAGGGCCCGGTGGGAATCGTGGATTCCGGCGGCGCCGGCCTCATCCTCGGCGCGGCCTATCTGCTGTCCGGCCGCTGTCTGTGGACCACGATCCTCGCGCATGGATTGATCGACACGACCGGCGTCATCCTGTTGTATCTGGGATTGGCGTCCTAGCCGCCGAGGTATGCCCTCACGATTTTGGTCGGTTGCTCCGGGGGCTCGCCCGGTGCGATCGTGTCAACCGCGTCCATCCCCGCGACCACCCGACCGATCACCGTATAATTATCGTCGAGTTCGGGGTGCGGAGCGAACATGATGAAGAACTGGCTGTTGGCCGAATCCGGCTTGTCCGTCCGCGCCGCGCCGACCGTTCCGCGGAAGAATGGAACAGCCGTGAATTCGGCCTTCAGGTCCGGCAGGTCCGACCCGCCCTGCCCCGTTCCCTTCGGATCCCCGCCCTGGGCCATGAAGCCGGGTACGACACGGTGGAAGACAAGCCCGTTGTAGAAGCCGCGGCGAACCAGGGTCTGAATGCGCTCGATATGATGCGGCGCGAGGTCGGGACGGAGCACGATTTCCACCGTACGGCCGGTCGACAGCTCAATAAACAGATGGTTGGTCTTGACCGCGGCAATTTCGGGCGGAGCGATGATGCTGGGCAACGTCGGCACCGGCGCCGGTCTGGCGGCCATCAGCGACGCCGCAATCAACGGCAACGCGAACAATGCTTTATTCAACCTGTCCCTCCCGAGCTTGCGTGGAGCGCCGGTGCGACGCTCGCGCTTTCCTTAGCGTGAACCGCCATTCAAGTGGCGGCGAACCTCTTCCGCGACGGCCGGCGTCACGAACTTGTCGATTTTACCCCCGAAGCGCGCGATTTCCTTGACCAGCTTTGATGCGATCGGCTGAAGCGAGGCGTCAGCCATCAGGAAGACGGTCTCGATGTTCGCGTTCAGTTGCTGGTTCATGCCGGCCATCTGGAACTCATATTCGAAATCGGCGACCGCCCGGAGGCCCCTGAGGATCGCCGTCGCACCCTGGCTTTCGGCGAAGTCCATCAACAGCGAATCGAACTCAACCACCTCGATCTGGCCGGCGATTCCGGCAACTTCGCGGCGGACCATCGCCAGCCGCTCGGCGACGCTGAACATCGGCTCCTTGGACGGATTGGTCGTGACGCCGATGACCAGCTTGTCAACCAGGTGCGCACTGCGGCGGATGATATCCAGATGCCCGAGGGTGATCGGGTCGAACGTACCGGGATAGACGGCCACCTTCATCGTCAATGATCCCTTTCAATGGCGAAGCGGGCAATGGCGCGCAGCAGGTCGGCTTCGGGACCGTGGCCCGCCAGATGCTCGACCGCCTGGTTGACCAGGAATTCGGCCTGCTGGCGCGCCCGGCCCTCCCCGAGCAGCGAGACGAAGGTCGCCTTCCCGGCATAGGCGTCGCGCCCGGTCGGCTTGCCCGCCGCCGCCTCGTCGCCGCTACAGTCGATGAGGTCGTCGGCGATCTGGAAGGCGAGGCCGATATTGCGTGCATAGCCGCGATAGGGCGTCCGCGCGTCGGCCGGCATTTTGACCATGATGCAGGTTGCCTCGACCGCATATTCGATGAGAGCTCCGGTCTTGAGCTGCTGGAGCCGGGTGATCGCGGGAAGGTCCAGCTGCTCGCCCTCGGCGGCGAGGTCCATCATTTGCCCCCCGGCCATCCCGCCCGGTCCCGCGGCGCGCGCCAGCTCCAGCACCAGGTCCGAGCGGACCCATGGGTCCTCGTGGGTCGCCGGATCGGCGAGGATTTCGAACGCCAGTGCGTGGAGGCTGTCGCCGGCGAGCACCGCGGCGGCTTCGCCGAATGCCTTGTGGACGGTCGCCTTGCCGCGCCTCAGGTCGGCATCGTCCATGCAGGGCAGATCGTCGTGGATCAGCGAATAGACGTGGATCGCCTCGATCGCGCAGCCGACCCTAAGTGCGCGGTCGCGGTCGATGGCGAACAGGCGCGAGGCGGCGATGGTAAGCAACGGCCGGAGCCGCTTGCCGCCGCCGATCGCCGCGTGGCGCATCGCTTGGTAGAGCTGCTCGCGACCGTCGCTCGTCGGAACGAGCAGGCCCGCGAAAAAATTATCGACGTCGGTCCGGACTCGCGCGCCCTCGGCGTCGAGCTCCTGGGCGATCCGGTCGACCGTCTCAACCCGCATCGAAGGGCGTCAGGCCCGCCGGCTTGCCGTCGCTACCGAAGGCGATCTGCTCGATCCGCGCCTGGGCGTCCTTGAGCCGGGCCTCGCAATGGCGCTTCAGGCGGTCGCCTTCCTGGTAGAGCTCGATCGAGCGGTCGAGCGGGGCTTCGCCCTTCTCGAGCGTGCGCACGATCTCCTCGAGCCGGGCAAGCGCGGCCTCGAAGCTCAGCTGGCTGACATCGGTTTCGGAGGTCGTGGCCATGCGGACTTGTGGTCCCCGCGGCGGCTCAAATCAAGCGAGCGACTATTCGCTCGGCACGTTTCGGAACGGGTCGCGGATGCCGGGGAAGATCTCGTCGCTAAGCGCCTCGTCGCCGGCGTCGGCCAGCGCGGCCTCGGCGTCGCGCACATGCTGGGCGCGCTCCTTGCGAAGTTCCTCGATCAGGGCCTCGCGATCACCTTCGAAACGCGTGTCGACGGGAGCCGCGACGCCGGCCGCCTTCGCCGCCTTGGCGACCGCCGCGTCGAGCTCGCGCTGGGTCGTCAGCCCAAGGGTCACCGGGTCCTTCGGCGTGATGTTGGCCATGTTCCAGTGAGTCCGGTCGCGGATCGCGGCGATCGTCGTCCGGGTCGTTCCGATCAGCTTGCCGATCTGACCGTCCGTGACCTCGGGATGGTTCTTGATGATCCAGTAAATTCCGTCGGGCTTGTCCTGGCGCTTCGAGACCGGCGTGTAGCGCGGGCCCTTGGTCCTGCGCACCTCTTCGGGCGCCTTGTGCATCTGGAGCCGGTAGTCGGGGTCCTTCTGCCCCTTCTCGATCTCGTCGTGGGTGAGCTCGCCGGCGCGGATCGGGTCGCGGCCGGTCAGCTTGGTCGCGGCCGTATCGTCGGCGATCGCCTGGACCTCGAGGATGTGGAGGCCGCAAAACTCGGCGATCTGCTCGAAGGTCAGCGAGCTGTTGTCGACCAGCCAGGCGGCGGTCGCGTGGGGCATCAGGGGCTGGGCCACTGGGATGTCTCCGTTCTATAAACAAATTGGGCCGCCCCTTGACGGAGCGGCCGGCTTGGCGCGGGATTTAGCCTTCGACTGCTTCGGGGGCAAGGCTGCTTTAGGCGTCCATGGCGATATAGCGAGGATTGCGCTTCAGCCGCTCGATCCATGCAAGGACGTTGGGATAGCGCGTAAGGTCGAACTCGGCATCGCCCGCCACATGCGTATAGGCGAACAAGCAGATATCGGCGAGGCTGATCGAGCCCCCCACGAACCAATCGCGGTCGCGCAAATGCTCGTCCATCAGCCCGAGCGCCGCATTACCCTGCTCGCGCTTCGTGGGCATCTGTAACCGCTGCAGGTCGCTCAGCCTGTCCAGCCCGAGCTCAGACAGCCAGAAGCGCAACGTCGCGATGTTCGGCTCGTGATTATACTGCTCCCAGAACATCCAGCGCAGCATGTCGGCATGATCGAATGGGTCGCTCGGGATCAGGCTCGACCCCTCCGCAATATAAGAGCAAGCGGCATTGCTTTCCGGGATGAAACGGTCGCCTACCTGGAGCACGGGGATTCGACCGTTGGCGTTGACGTTTTTCAAGAACTCGGGAGTCCGGGTCTCGCCCTTCGTGATATCATATTCCCTCAGATCGAGGTCCTTGCCGACGAGCGCGGCGGTCAGCTTGACCTTGTAGCAGTTGCCCGATCTCGAATCTTCGTGAAGAATAAGCTGCTCCGCCATTTCCCCGCTTCCCCAGCCTAGTGTCGAACATCCAGAACGATCTTGCCGACATGGTCGCCCGCTTCCATCCGCGAGTGGGCGGCCTCTGCCTCGAGTAGCGGGAAGATCCCGTCGATTACCGGCCTCAGCCGTCCGCCCTCGACGAACGGCCAGACGGTCCGGGAGAGCTCGTCGGCGACCATCGTCTTGAACTCGATCGAGCGCGGCCTCAGGGTCGAGCCGGTGAGCGTCAGCCGGCGGCGCATGATATCAACAATCGGGACTTCGGCGCTCGCTCCGCGCTGGACCGCGATCGAGACATGCCGGCCCTCCTCGGCCAGGCAGGACAGGTTGCGCGGCACATAATCGCCGCCGACCATGTCAATCACCACATTGACGCCGCGCCGCTCGGTGATCCGGTGGACCTCCTCGACGAAATCCTGCGTCGCATAGTTGATCGCCGCATCGGCCCCGAGTTCGACGGCCCGAGCGCATTTCTGGTCGGTGCCGCAGGTGACGATGATCTTGAGCCCGAACAGCCCGGCGAGCGCGATCGCCATCGTGCCGATGCCGCTGGTGCCGCCATGAACCAGCACGCAGTCACCGTCGGCGGCGAAGCCGCGCTCGAACAGATTAACCCAGACCGTGAACAGGGTCTCCGGCATCGCCGCCGCTTCAACCAGGGACAGAGTGCGAGGCACCGGCAGGCACGTCCCCGCCGGGGCAATGCAATATTCGGCATAGCCGCCGCCTGCCACCAGGGCGCAGACCTTTTGCCGGAGCAAGGGGACGACACCGTCGCCGGTGGCGACGACATCGCCGGACACTTCCAACCCGAGGATGTCGGGAGCGCCGGGCGGCGGCGGATACATGCCCTTGCGCTGGAGGATGTCGGGCCGGTTCACGCCGGCCGCGGCGACCTTGATCAGCACCTCGCCCGGACCGGGCCGCGGCACCGGCCGCTCGACCAGCACGAGGCCGCCGTCGCCGGAGGCGATCATTGCCTGCATCGTCGGGGGAATGCTCGCCACGAGGGCTTATTGACAGCGCCGCCCCGTCGGTCAACGTTTGGGATCGTGGATTTGGACGACCTTTTCCCAAGCAAGCCGGATGATCCGCTGGTCGCGCTCGGCAAGCAGGACCTCGATCCCCTCTCGATCGAGGAGCTGAAGGAGCGCATCGAAGGGCTCAGAGCCGAGATCGCCCGCGTCGAAGCCCATATGCAGCGCGCCCAGACCCACCGCTCGGCCGCCGAAGAGCTGTTCAAGAAGCCGTGACATTTCGGCCCTCGTTCACCGGCCGGTCACCAATTCGCGCGATATTCTGGGGAAAAGAGCGGTGCCGGTACTTGATTGCCGCGCTCCCTCGTATGACATTCAAATCAAAGCCCGCGGGCTCCCTGCCGCGGGCGCGGAGTATATAGCCTAAATGCCTAGTTTCGCTCGCGAACTCGAACAGACCCTCCACAATGCCCTGGGGGAAGCCAGCCGCCGCCGGCACGAGTATGCGACCCTCGAGCATCTGCTGATCGCTCTCGTCGACGACGAGCATGCCTCCAAGGTCATGGCCGCCTGCGGGGTCAGCCGCGACGAGCTTCGCGGATCGGTCAAGCAATATCTCGACAATGAACTTGGCGCCCTCGTCGCCGACAGCGCCACCGACCCGACGCCGACCAGCGGCTTCCAGCGCGTCGTCCAGCGCGCCATTCTCCACGTCCAGTCCTCGGGCCGCGACGAGGTCACCGGCGCCAACGTCCTCGTCGCTCTCTTCTCCGAGCGCGAGAGCTATGCGGTCTATTTCCTTCAGCAGCAGGACATGAGCCGCCTCGACGCGGTGACCTACATCAGTCACGGCGTAGGCAAGGGCGATGCCCCGGCCGAGACCCGCGCTCCCGAAGGCGCCGAGGAGAAGAGCGAGAAGGAAGGCGGCAAGAAGGAATCCGCGCTCAAGCAGTTCACCGTCGACCTCAACGAGAAGGCCAAGGCGGGCAAGGTCGATCCCTTGATCGGCCGCATGCCCGAGGTCGACCGCACCGTGCAGATCCTGTGCCGCCGGTCGAAGAACAACCCGCTTTACGTCGGCGACCCTGGCGTCGGCAAAACCGCCATCGCCGAGGGACTGGCGCGCAAGATCGTCGAAGGCGACGTCCCCGAGGTGCTCAAGGGCGCGGTGATCTACGCGCTCGACATGGGCGCGCTGCTCGCCGGCACGCGCTACCGTGGCGATTTCGAGGAGCGGCTGAAGTCGGTCGTTTCCGAGCTGGAGAAGCTACCCAACGCGATCCTGTTCATCGACGAGATCCACACGGTGATCGGCGCCGGCGCCACCTCGGGCGGCGCGATGGACGCCTCCAACCTGCTGAAGCCGGCCTTGTCGAGCGGTGCGATCCGCTGCATCGGCTCGACTACCTACAAGGAGTTCCGCAACCATTTCGAGAAGGACCGGGCGCTGCTTCGCCGGTTCCAAAAGATCGACGTCAACGAGCCGACCATCGAGGACACAATCAAGATCATCGCCGGCCTGCGCTCATCGTTCGAGCAGCACCACAATGTCCGCTACACGCCCGACGCGGTGAAGAGCGCGGTCGAGTTGTCGGCTCGCTACATCCATGACCGCAAGCTGCCCGACAAGGCGATCGACGTGATCGACGAAGTCGGCGCGATGCAGATGCTGGTGCCGCCGAGCCGCCGCAAGAAGGTGATCACACCCAAGGAGATCGAGGCGGTGGTCGCGACAATCGCGCGCATCCCGCCCAAGTCGGTCAGCGCCGACGACAAGCAGGTGCTCGAACATCTCGAGGCTGACCTCAAGCGCGTCGTGTTCGGCCAGGACCTGGCGATCGAGAAGCTCGCTTCGGCGATCAAGCTCAGCCGCGCCGGCCTGCGCGATGCCGACAAGCCGATCGGCAACTATCTGTTCTCCGGCCCGACCGGCGTCGGCAAGACCGAGGTCGCGCGCCAGCTCGCCTCGATCCTCGGCATCCCGCTGCAGCGGTTCGACATGTCCGAATATATGGAGCGCCACGCGGTCAGCCGGCTGATCGGCGCCCCTCCCGGCTATGTCGGCTATGACCAGGGCGGTCTCCTCACCGATGCGGTCGACCAGCATCCGCACAGCGTGCTGCTGCTCGACGAGATCGAGAAGGCGCACCCCGACCTGTTCAATATCCTGCTGCAGGTCATGGACCACGGCAAGCTCACCGACCATCACGGCAAGACGGTCGATTTCCGCAACAGCATCCTGATCATGACCACCAATGCCGGCGCGGCCGACATGGCGCGTGAGAGCATCGGCTTCGGCGCGTCGAGCCGCGAGGACATGCAGGAGGACGCGGTCAAGAAGATGTTCACGCCGGAGTTCCGCAACCGGCTCGATGCGATCGTGCCCTTCTCCTATCTGCCGCCGGCGGTCGTGGCGCGGGTGGTCGACAAGTTCATCCTCCAGCTCGAGCTGCAGCTCGCCGACCGCAACGTCCACATCGAGCTCGACGACGAGGCGCGGGCGTGGATCGTCGAGCGCGGCTACGACAAGCTCTACGGCGCACGGCCCATGGCCCGGCTCGTCCAAGAGAAGATCAAGCAGCCGCTCGCCGAGGAATTGCTGTTCGGCAAGCTCGTCAACGGCGGCGAGGTCAAGGTCCGCATCAAGGACAATGCCCCGGCGTTCGAGATCGTGCCGGCGGCGCCCAAGCCGGTGAAGGTCAAGGGCAAAGCGAAGCCAAAGGCTCTGGCGAAGCCCAAAGCCGACGACACGACACCGGCGGAGTAGCCGACGATCGTCATCCCGGACTTGATCCGGGATCCACGTTGTCGCGAGGCTCACCGCATCATGCACCAGCCGCTAGTGCCCGCAATGGGTCGAAAGCAGACCTAAGCCGCTAACATCGCAGATTGGTGGAAAGCTGCCAAAGGCTCGTCAGCGGCCCGCGCTTCCCTATCGCTTCGCCTGGTTATTGGTCGGTGGTACAGCTACAGCGCGAGGAGGTGAGTTGGATGGCTCACGATGTTGGCAGGCTCACGGAGCGAGAGCGCGAGGTCCTTCGCCTGCTCGCGCGCGGATACGACATCAAAAGCGCTGCTCTCGAGCTTTCCATATCGACGAGCGCTGTCACCGATCGACTTCGGCCGGACTGCCCTTTGAGCTCCAAATGTCTGCGGTGGGTCGAACGCAGACACTTCGCGCTGTAGAGGGCCTCAGTCCTTCGACTGGATCACGATCTTGCCCTGCGATCCGCCCGGCGCCGGGCTCACCTGGATCGTGAAGGGGCTGCCGTCCTTCGATTTGCCGGTCACCGAATCTCCCGAAATCGCCGCCTCGGCGCCCTGCTTCCTGAACTCGTCGACGAAATAGGTCCGCACCTGGTCGGGTGGCGCGGGCGTGGTGAAGCTCATCTTGACGGTCGCGCCCTGGTCGTGGGCGTCCATGTTGAAGCCGGTGACGGAGCTGCCGGGCGGCAGCTTCACCCCGTCGATGTCGATATTGCCGTTGTGCATGAACGAGGTCGGCACCTTCACCTGCCCCTGGGCGATCGGCAGGTTGAACGAGATGTTGCCGTTCTCGTCCGCGTGGATGCTGACGTTACCGTCGTCGTGGGCGGGGTTCTTGGAATGCACGTTGCAGCCGGCAAGCAGCGGCAACAGCAGGAAAAGGGCTGAACGGTTCATCGGGCCTCCTGTATTATGCGTATAACACAGGAGGCCCGCGGCACGTCAAGCACCCATCGAAGGACTGCGCTTCAGCCGAGCGCCTTGGCCACGGCTTCGTTCGACTGCGCATGGAGCGCCCAGAAGTCACGGACGGCGCGGCCAGCAAGCCGCTCCTGGAGCACCGTCATGTGCGAATTCCAGCCGCCGCCGAAGCTCCGGAACCCGGCGTCGCTGGTGATTCCGCTGTGCGTCAGGACCAGGCGCGTGCGCTCGCCTTCAGGCACCAGCTCGTAAGTCACCTTACCGTTCTTGCCGCCCTGGAAGGTGGTCTCGAGCAGCCGGGGCGGGTCGAACCGGATGACCTTCTCGGTCCACACCGCGCCTTTGTAGCATTCGTGGCTCTCGGGATACGGAACGTCGTCGGACGACAGCTTGTCGTGATCGACTACCAGGTCAAACTCGCCCACCCCAGCCGCGTCGGTGCCGCCCATGAACCATTGCTGCCGAAGCTCGGCCTCGGTGAGGTAGCGCCACACCGTTTCCGGCGGCGCGTCGAGCACGCGTTCCAGCCGGATGGCATCGGGGGCCACGCGCTCGATCGGCGCGCTGATCTGGATCGCTGCTTCAGTCATTGTTCGTCTCCATCTGGGTCGCGAGAGTGTCGAGGATCATCGTCCAGCCCTGGCGGACCGGTTCGGCGTAACTTGCCCATTGGGGCGGGATTTCGTGGGTGAGGGTCAGCAGCGAGCCCGTGCCGCTCGGCGCGATCTCCACCGTGACCCTGGACCACTCGCCTTCCTCGGTGTCGGGACCGCGAAACAGGAAAACGATCCGGCGCGGCCGGTCGAGCTCGACGAACTGTCCGTGATGGTCCGCATCCCCGTCGCCGCGCCGGTCGGTGATCAGGAAGCGCCCGCCGACCCGCGCGTCGATGTCGCAGCGAACGATCTTGCCCTCCGGCGTCGCGAACAGGAACTGCGCCGCCTCCCCGGGGTCGAGCCACGCGTCGAATATGCGTTCGGGCGGCGCGGCGATCTCGCGTGTCACATTAACGATTGCGGGCGCGCTCACTTGCCCTTCTCCCGCTCCACCAGTGCCTGGAGGCGATCGAGGCGAACGTTCCAGAATTTCTCCCATTGCCTCATCCAGCGCTCGGCTTCCTCGAGCGGCTTGGCGTCGATGCTGATGACATGCGTCCGTCCGGACTTGCGCCGCGCGATAAGCCCCGCCTCCTCGAGCACCTTCACGTGCTTCGATGCGCCGGCAAAGCTCATCGAGAATGGCTCGGCCAGCTCGCCGATCGATTTCTCGCCGAGCGCCAGGCTGGCGAGCATGCCGCGGCGCGTCGGATCGGCCAGCGCGTGGAACGTCGTATCGAGTCGATTCTCAACCATAAGGTTAAATAACGACCCTCGGTAGAGATTGTCAACCGGTTGGTTGAATTAATCGATGCCCTTGCCAGCGGCGCTGGCCTTGGCCAGTGCTACACCGCATCGACTCTGGAGAGACCAAGTGACCACATGCCGCTGGCTTGCAGCGAGCGCGCTCGCGCTCCTCGCGGTTCCCGCCGCCGCACAGACCGCAAGCTTCAGTCCGCAGCGCCTGTCCGACGTCGACCGCACCATCTCCTCGGATGCCTTCGAGGGCCGCGGGCCGGCGACCCGCGCCGAGACTAAGACGATTAACTATATCGCCGACCAGTTCCGCGCGGTCGGGCTCCAGCCCGCGGGCGACATGGTCAATAGCCAGCGCAGCTGGTTCCAGGCGGTGCCGCTGCTCAAGTCCGACATCGTCGGCGATCCCCAGTTCGCGCTGAACCTCGGCAACGGCCAGACGCTACGACTCACTCAGGGCAATGAGATCGCGCTTCGGGCGCCGCTCAACGGGCAGACCAGCATCAACCTCGCGAACGTGCCGCTCGTCTTCGTTGGCTACGGAGTGTCCGCGCCAGAACGCAATTGGGACGATTTCAAGGGCATCGACGTCAAGGGCAAATTGCTCGTCGTCCTGATCAACGATCCGGATTTCGAAGGCGGAGAAGGCGATTTCGGCGGCAAGGCGATGACCTATTACGGCCGCTGGACCTACAAATATGAGGAAGCCGCCCGGCGCGGCGCGGCCGGCGTGCTGGTCATCCACGAGACCGACCCCGCCTCGTACGGCTGGAACACGGTCAAGAACTCCAACACCAACACCCAGTTCGATATCGTCCGGCAGAACCCGGCGGCGACGCACACATTGTTCGAAAGCTGGATCCAGCGTCCGCTCGCGGAGCAGATTTTCGCCGCGTCCGGCCTCAATTTCGACCAGGCCAAGGCCGCTGCGCGGACCCGCGCCTTCCGCCCGATCATGCTCAAGGCGACGCTTAGCGCCAACGCGCAGGTGCAGGCCTCGACGATTACCTCGCACAATGTGGTCGGCTATCTGCAGGGCAGGAAATATCCGGACGAGACGATCGTTTATTCGGCCCACTGGGACCATCTCGGCATCGGCAAGCCCGACGAGCGCGGCGACATGATCTATAATGGCGCGCTCGACAATGCGACGGGCATTTCCCAGCTGATCGAGCAGGCCCGGGTCTTCGCGCATGAGCCGCGCACCGACCGCTCGATCGTGTTCCTCGCCGTCACCGCCGAGGAGAAGGGGCTGCTCGGCTCGGCTTATTATGCCCAGAACCCGCTCTTCCCGATCGCCAAGACCGTGGGAGTGATCAACACCGACGGCGGCGCGATCCACGGCCGGGCGAGGAACTTCACGATCTCGGGCAACGCCAGACTCGACCTGCTCGACGACCTCATCGCCGAAGGCAAGAAGCAGGGCCGCTACTACAGCCCGGACCCCCATCCCGAGGCCGGCCACTTCTATCGCTCCGACCATTTCTCCTTCGCGCAGGTCGGGGTTCCGGCGATCAGCTTCGATGCCGGCAACGACCTGTTGAACGGCGGGATCGCCCGCGGCGAAGCACTCGACAAGGAATATGTCGAAAAGCATTATCACCAGCCGAGCGACGAATGGCAGGCCGACTGGGATTTCAGTGGAATGGCCGAGGACGACCAGCTGCTCCACAATCTCGGCCGCGACCTCGCCAACTCGCGCGCCTGGCCCGACTGGAGCCAGGACAGCGAATTCCGCGCGACCCGGGACCAATCGGCGACGCAGCGAAGCGGCAGCGCGCCGGTGCCGAAGAAGGGCGAGCGCGGTTGAGCGAAACGCTGGAGCAGGCCATCGAACAGGAGTAGCTGCGCCCTGGTCAGCACAGGAGAGAAACGATGGCCGACCTCATCCTTTATACCAACCCGCAGTCGCGCGGGCGGATCGTCCGCTGGATGCTCGAGGAGGTCGGTCAGCCTTACGAGACCGAGGTCGTCGCCTACGATGAGCTCAAGTCGGAGCGCTATCTCGCGGTCAATCCGATGGGCAAGGTGCCGGCGCTCGAGCACCGCGGCCGTGTCGTGACCGAATGCGCCGCGATCTGCGCCTATCTTGCCGACGTCTTCCCCGCCGCGCACCTGGGCCCGAGCGAGGACGAGAAGGCCGATTATTACCGCTGGCTGTTCTACGCCGCCGGCCCGGTCGAGGCCGCGGTCTCGAACAAGGCGATGGGCTGGGAACCGACCCCCGAGCGCGAGCGGATGTTCGGCTACGGCAATTATGACCGGGTGGTTGCCGTCCTCGACGAACTATTCTCCTTGCGCGACTATGTCTGCGGCGACCGCTTCACCGCCGCTGACGTCTATGTCGGCTCGCAGATCATGTTCCCGATGCAGTTCGGGATGCTGCCCGAGCGCCAGAGCTTCATCGCCTATCGCGACCGTCTCCAGGCGCGCGATGCCTACAAGCGCGGCAACGAGATTGACGAGAAGCTGATCGCCGAGATGCAGCCCGCCTGAATATGCAACAGCCAATGGGTCAAGGCTTCTTGCGGTCGCTGATTGCTCTGTGGGCTGCGATCTCATTGGCGTGTGTCAGCGCCCAGGCCGGCGCAGCGCCGGGCGACGCCATCTACACTCGGCCGGGCCTGATCGCCGCCGCGCCCGACGGCGCGCGGCTGAACTTCACCTGCCTCGGGCGGGGTTCACCGACCGTAGTGTTCGACGCCGGCTACTCCGACTGGAGCCCGGCCTGGGCCGTAGTCCAGCCGCGCATTGCGGCCTTCACTCGGGCCTGCAGTTACGACCGCGCCGGTTCGGGGTTCAGCGGCCCGGGGCCGATGCCCCGAACGACAGAGCGCATCGCCACCGAACTACATGGCGCCCTTCAGGCAGGCGGCATTACCGGACCATACATCCTTGTCGGCTCTGCGTTTGGCGGCGACCATATTCGCGCCGTCGCCGACCTGTTTCCTTCCGATGTCGCCGGGTTGGTCCTCGTCGATGCCGACGCGAGCGATGTCGATACACCAGCGAACCGCCGCGATGACGACCAGGGAGGCCTCGACTATGTCCCCGACCTCAAGAAATGCCGCGATGCGATCGCAGCCGGGCGAGCGAACTTTGCGCTTCCCGCGCCACCCGGCCGCCCGCCCCGCAAATGCGCCCAGATGTTTTTCCGCGGCCTCCCGGAAAGCGAATGGTCTGCCGAGCTGAACGCGAAGCTCCTCGATATCGCGGCGCACAAGGTGGAGATGTGGGATGCTCTCGTCTCGGAGATGGAGCAGATGCCCGCGGACGAAATCTGGCTGCAGCAGCACCGCCGGCTCCTGGGCGCGACGCCGGTGCGAATACTGACCTCGGGCAATCACGGCGTCGGCCACCTCGACCGGCCCCCGATGATGAGCCTCGACCATCTGAAATACGAATATGACCGGGCGCTCGCCCAGTCACGGTGGCTGACGCTCTCGTCCGACTCCCGGCAGATCTTCAGCAGACGCAGTTCGGAGTATATCCAGTTCGACGATCCCGACACGGTCGTCGACGCAGTTCGCGAGGTGTACGACAAGGCGAAGCGGTCTCGCTGACGCGGCCGCGACGGCAAGCCGTTTGTTGCGAATCCGGTAACCAATTCTCTTCGACCAAGCTTAACGGCCGGTTGGTTAAATCGTTCTCGCACCCAGCCTTACCCCCCGGGTGTTTGCACAAGCCGGTCCTGCCCCCATCCGCTTGAACCCAGGGCAGGACCGGTAGCACTCTTGAACAGGAAAGGGCCGCCGGATCACTCCGACGGCCCTCTTCTTTTGTCTATTCGCCCGACTTAGCGGCGGCTTCCGAAGAGCCTCAGCATGAACAGAAACATGTTGATGAAGTCGAGGTAGAGGTTGAGCGCACCGATCACCGCGGTCTTGGCCATCGCCTCGCCGTTGCCCGCGACCGCGAAATAGATGCTCTTGATCTTCTGCACATCGTATGCGGTCAGCCCCGCGAACACGAGCACGCCGATCGCGCTGATCGCCAGGTTCAGGGTCGACGAATGCATGAACATGTTGATCAGCAACGCGACGAAAATCCCCACCACGCCCATGA
>Ga0157369_10005484_pt1 | contig 14739 bp, 12 predicted proteins | sample C25metaG_FD_113461 | JGI IMG/M metagenome (GOLD analysis project Ga0157369, IMG submission 113461) | Corn rhizosphere microbial communities from Kellogg Biological Station, Michigan, USA - C2-5 metaG | ecosystem: Host-associated > Plants > Roots > Rhizosphere > Soil | place: USA: Michigan...
CAGAGGCGCGCTCAACTACTGGAAGTCACAGTTTCTCGCTGGCCTGAGTGACGAGGCGATTGGTGTTCTGGTAGAGCGCTTCAAATCATGTGATTCGCCGATGAGTCAGATCTTCGTCGAGCATTTTCATGGCGCGGCCAGCAGAGTACCGGTACCCGCAACCGCATTCGCAATGCGCCTATCCGGCTTCAACGTCGGCATCGTTTCCCAGTGGATGGATCCTCGCCAGAACGATGCGTGCATTGCCTGGTGTCGCGGGACATTTGGTGAATTGAAGCCGTTTTTCGCCGCCGCGCGCTACGTGAACTATCTCGATCACGATGAAGAGGGGGATCCGGCATCCGCTGCCTACGGGCCCAACTACGGCCGCCTGCGGCAGCTCAAGGCCAAATACGATCCCGGAAACCTCTTCCACGCCAACGTCAACATCCGCCCCGCTTAAAGGTGCCATTCGATCCTGTCTCCAGGAAGTAGACGCAGCTGGTCGGCACCACTCTCAGTGTGCGGGAAATCTATCTCCGCATAGTGATCGAAATTCAGCCGTCGAAATACGTGAACCGACTCCAGTGCCATCGTCCGCTCCGGCCGAGATGGAGATCTCAAGAGATTGGCAAGCGAAGTCCCAAGCAGGCAGGAAGTCCGATGCCCATTTACCCAAACGGTAGAAACAAGACTGAGTGCGCCAAGAGGAAACTCTGTGCAAACAGCCCCCTCGAAATTGATGCACTTCGCTGGATCACTTTGATGAATGAGATCTGTTAGGGCATCGAGTTGGCTCTGCCTGGACGCACCGATGAGGACTCCATTAGAAACCTGACCTTTTCCATACACTCCCTCCAGAAAGAGCCGTAATACCGGTGTCTGCGCGAATCGATGTGAGAGCGACAAAAGCTCCTTCTCTTCTGATCCCGAGCCGCTGTTCGGACCCCTCTGAACTTTCCTTGTAAGTTTTAGCCGGACACCTCCGCCGTGGCGAGGGATCACCTCATAATTCGCAGCCCACATCCCAGGTGGACCATCTGATCGCGCGCTGATCGATTTTCCTGCAGGCAGGAACTTCTGGAGTTCGACTTCCATTCCGGGCGCCAGGTCCGTAAACCCTGTCCCCTGGTCGGAATAGAAAAACGACGGGACCTCCTCCGCCGGCAATGGAATTCTTTGTGCGATTGCCGCTCGAATCTCCAAAGGGGTAAGGCCCGTGGGGAAACAGCCATTTTCATTCATGCGCGCAAGGTCTCGCGTAAAGATCTTCCATTGCGAATAGATATCTATTTTGCCGGCAAGCGTATCCCATCCAGAAATGCTCGGGCTCCGAACGATCCAGTGCCTCGAATCCAAGGGGGACGCTGAGCGCAGAGAGAAGACTTCACCATTGATCGTGCACTGGTTGCTAACTTGATGCTTGAGGCTGGCGGAGCCACCCGGAAGAACGAGCGTCGATGTCTGGAAATTACCACCATCGGAAGTTTGGCCGCTGGTCGGGACCAGCATTGGAGCGCCGCTGTTCTCACTGAGACGGAAACCATTTTCAATCACAATTGTGTGGTGAAAGCATGCTGAGCAGCACAAGAGCACTGCACAGAGAACCGCCTTTGACAGATTCGCTGCGAACTTCGCACCTGTTCTCGTCGTCTCGGTCAACAGGATTTCTCTGCATCTACGAACCGCCGAAGCACAACTTGTCAGCATGAACATCTTCCGAGCCTCCCGGTCCTTTGCTGCCATTGTCGATGATTGTGGGCGAGCGGTTCGCAACTGTTCTACAAGCCCAAAACCGGATTACGTCAGTGTGCGCAGTGATGCGTTCGGAACGGCGCCTTCGGAATTGATAAATGCTACTAGGCATTCGACTGTAATAGGAAACAAGCCCCCAATTCCACTATCCCGGTGACCTTCCACTTGGACGCGCCATTTGAAATCGATCTCGACAGCGGTGTGCTCAAGTTCGCACAAATCCCACTGACGCTTGCACCGAAACAGTCAGTTTCAGCCTTTCTAACCACGGACGCGGGAGCGCGTGCCCAAAATTTAGGTGGCGACAAAGGGTGGCAGCGTTATCACCTTGGACATCATCTAGGAGATGGCCGAGTGCTGGGAGTCTCCCTCTATTTCTTCAATTCCTGCATCGCGAGAGTCCACATTAGCTATGGTTCAGAGCGCGAATTCGGCTGGTCAGGCTGGACTGAGGGCCGCGAATTAGCCAAGGCCGAGGAATACCAGGGCGAAATTGTATCCCAACTTGGCAGGCGAGGACGCTTCCCTTGGGGAGTTGCAGATGCCGTGTACGACGACAAGGCGGCGCAAGCCGTTCTATTCGTCAAATATGATTCCGAGTGAGTGGTCCGCGATCCTTCCCCAATCCAAAAATCGGGTTACGTCCGAGCACCGGGTCACTCACCAGCTAAGGGAGAGGTGGTTTCACTTTGACGCCGCCGACGCCGAGCACGAAGTGGCTCAATCGGCCGTCTGGCGCACTTACATCAAGCGTCGCACAATCTTTCCAATACCTGATCCGCCGAACCAGGAACGCCGCACCTCGCTGCACAACTGCGATCTGCTGGCGCGTTTCACAACCTGTTCCAGCGCCTTCGAAAAGGGCTGTCGGTTCATCCACCGTTACAGTATGCTGGCGGTCCTGTCGCACGTCATTTGCCCACATGGCAACCGCCACCGCGCCGATAAGGACCAGCAGCACCGCTGATGCAGAAACAATTACCCGACGCATCATGTTGTTGTGCTGCCCATAATGGAGTGCTCTCAGCAGGTTAGGCCCTGCATATGAGATTTAGAGTACTCGGTCGAACAGCCCCAAACAGGACGTTTTAAAAATCGTGCAACTTCAGGTTCCGGTGACTCACTCGCGTCGAAACTGATTTGGAATCTCCGATCAGCTGCCGGCAAAATCACGCATAATCCGTTGGAACTCGACTGTGTGGTTGGGAAGCGAGTGCGGAATGGCAGTTGTGTTTCCGAGTTGCAGAGAACATGAAAATGCTCGTCGCGTAGACGAAAGCGATTCATCGCTGGGGTTGGGCACATGCAGCAAGCTGCCGCTTTACAGCCGGGAAATTGAGGATCACCGAATTGCCGTTCGTAGCGTTCCGGTAAGCTACGATCGCATGTTCTTCATTCCATCCCGGATGCTTCGCCACCGCGGCGGCATAAGCTGATTTGAGTTTCTTCAAGTCATGGGTGAAACTGCAGGCACATGCTTGACGGTGCTTTGATGTTCCTGCGGGACAGTGCGAAGTGTCCTTGACCAAGATGCTGATCGCGCCACTGACATCCGCCGTATCCGCAATATCGCGCGGCTCCGTCAACTTGATGTTGTGAACCGGCTGACCATCGGTTGCCCGACCTTGAGCAAGAGCAGCTGACGCTACCAACATGATGAAGAGGATCGATCTCATGACTTGAGCAGTGTAGCAACCCCTGTTTGGAAATGCGCTCGCTTCCGACGATAGCTCCCTCTTGGTCCAAAGAAGCGTGGGGAGGTCCCTGACATGTGCCCAATCAGCTGGCAGGCGAATGAGGCATAATCCGCTAGCTGCTCAGGGTGAGGACGGACCTGCTCCTGAAATGCAACGGCCGCTCCACGGCGGAAGCGGCCGGTGATCGTAACGTGTTAGGACCAGCTAGAGCGCAGTTTCCCCGCGCTCGTCATTCCGGATTCGAATGGCGTCTTCAACGCGGCTCACAAAGATCTTGCCGTCGCCAATTCGGCCGGTGCGCGCCGCTGATCCGATCGCCGCAATGGCTTTCTCTTTCATCTCGTCCAGGACGACCATCTCGATCTTCACTTTTGGCAAAAGGTCAACCGTGTATTCGCGGCCGCGATAGAACTCCGTGTGACCCTTCTGGCGCCCATGTCCGCGCGCCTCGAGAATTGTCATCCCTTCAATTCCAACTTCGAGCAGAGCGTCCTTCACTGCATCGAGTTTGGATGGCTGGATAATCGCCTCAATCTTGAGCATGCTTGATTGCCTCGTGCCGCAATTTCTGAGTTGCGGTATTTGAAAGCTGTTGCGTTAGAGTCGGCGCGACCATCAGGGAGCGGCGACCTCGTGCTAAATCCGGTGGGAACATACTTGCTCAGAAATTGCCATTGGTAGCCTATCAGGCTGAACACTCGACTGCGCTATCTGCAGCCGTATCTTTTCATCAGGAATTCAGGTCGTAACCTTCTTCACCGTGTTGCGACAGATCCAGCCCGGTTGACTCCTCCTCCGCTGAAACGCGCAACCCAATCGTCTTGTCGACCAGCACCAGCAAAATCAGAGTACCGACAGCCGAAAGACCCCATGCAATCGCAACCCCAGTCGCCTGGTTCAGCACCTGCCCCCAGTGTCCATCGATTGCCCCCGTTGCCACATTGGTGCCGAATATCGGGTTAATAAGCTTCGTAGCAAAGAGCCCCGTCAGCAACGCTCCCAGGGTTCCACCGGCCCCATGCACTCCAAACGCATCGAGTGAATCGTCATACCGGAACCAAGCCTTCACCTTGAATACCATCAGGGAGCAGAACAGACCTGCAACCAGTCCGATGAGCAGCGCAGGAAACGGCTGAACGAATCCCGATGCCGGCGTAATCGCCACCAACCCGGCAACCGCACCCGATATCGCACCCAGCGCCGTCGGTTTGCCATTGTGGAACCACTCGAAAATCGTCCATCCCAATGCCGCTGAGGCCGCCGCAAAATGCGTACTGACGAAAGCGCTCGTCGCCAGCGGTCCCGAACCGAGTGCGCTGCCTGCGTTGAACCCGAACCACCCCACCCACAGCAGACAAGCCCCGATGAAACTCAGCACCATCGAGTGCGGAGGCATTGCCGTGTGCGGGTACCCGATCCGTTTGCCCAGGTAAAGCGCTGTCACTAACGCCGAAACACCCGACGTCACATGCACCACTGTCCCGCCCGCAAAATCGAGACTGGGAATGTGATTGCCGGTTGCATTCAGCAGTCCTCCAACGCCCCACACCATGTGCGCCATCGGGCTGTAAACGATCAGCGACCACAGCGAGAGAAAAACCGCCATGCCGCTGAACTTCATGCGTTCCGCAAACGCTCCCGTAATCAGCGCCGGAGTAATGATGGCGAACATGAGCTGGTACACCATGAAAGTCTGCTCGGGAATCGTCGCCGCATAGTCGGCATTTGGCGCCAGTCCCACGCCGCGCAAGAATACATGTTCAAAACCGCCAATAAAGCTTGTGCCGTGCGCGAACGCAAGCGAGTATCCCACCACCGCCCAAATGATCGTAACCAGGCCCATCATGGCGAAGCTCTGCATCATCGTGCCCAGAATGTTCTTCCGGCGAACCAGCCCACCGTAGAACAGCGCCAGTCCCGGCCCGGTCATGAGCAAGACCAGCGCAGATGAAACCAGCATCCACGCGTTATCCGCGTTCATCTGCGCAGCGCGAATCGAATCCTGAACAGCTTTCAAATCGGCTTGGGTCACAGCGGAGCCCTGTGCGAGAGCGAAGGAAGGGAACAGAAGGAACAGCCCGGCAACGACAGCCCGGAATCGAATACTGAACATGTCTACTCCGAAACAGCTTTGCGCCTGTGGAATTGAACCATCGATACACTTGCACGCGCAGGCCAGCAGCACTCGCCCCAAAATTCATGCGCAATTTGTACCGCAGACCTTGAAGATATCTCACAGCACGCTCCAGAACCTATAAAGATGGCATAAAGAAATTCATGAATTCCTCATGCCATCCCCGGAATACCGGTTCTTTCGATCACCCCTCCTGGAAGCCACCCGCCATCCGATCGATTCATCCATCTACACACGGAAAGCCGAAAGGGTAAAATACAGTCATGGGGACTATCCAGGAACGCGATCGCTATCTTTTTGGAGCGCTCGACAGCAGCGCCAAGAATCGCGCCAAGCTTCAGGAAGTCAACTACGGATTCGAGCAGCCCGAGGGTGTATTCCTCACCACGCTCGATTTCGCCGTCAACTGGGTGCGCAAAAGCTCCGTCTGGCCCGTCACATTCGGGCTCGCCTGCTGCGCCATCGAGATGATGTCCATGGGTGCCTCCCGTTTCGACATCGCCCGCTTCGGAGCCGAAGTGTTCCGGCCGTCTCCCCGGCAATCAGACCTGATGATCATCGCTGGGCGCGTTGCGCAGAAAATGGCGCCCGTCATCCGGCGCCTCTACGACCAGATGCCGGAGCCTAAATGGGTTATCTCCATGGGTGCGTGCGCAACGTCGGGCGGCGTTTTCCAGAACTATGCCATCGTGCAGGGTGTGAACCAGGTTATCCCGGTCGATGTCTATGTTCCAGGATGTCCACCCCGCCCCGAACAACTTCTGTACGCCATCACCCTGCTGCAGGAGAAGATTCAGCGTGAGCCTCGCAGCCTGCTGAAGACCCTTAATGCCGAGTAGCTGCGGCCCTGGATTCACCCCCATCTAGCAATTGAGTTACCGCCTGATACAAGGGATACCAGTTGGTAAACCCGTTCAGAAAGTAGTCTGTAGCCCATACTTCCTATGTTACGTTTATTGGTGGTGTGCTCGGATTGGCCGAACAATCATCTGTAGGGAGCCAAATCACTTCAACCGGAAAATGGTCCGCAAAAGGAGCCGTTTCCAAACTGAATTCCAGTTTTCAATTGCGGAGGAGAAACGCATGCACTTGCGAGTTTCAAAAATTGCCCGCCTGGCGTTGGCGTTGGCATGTTCTGGCTTGATTCCCATTGCCTTAACCGCCCAGGATACTGCCAAGCCAGCCGCGCCCGCCTCGTCGGGCCCCTCAGCTGATGCTCCATCCAGGTGGGACATCTTCGCCGGCTTTAGCTATCTGGCGCCCAAGGGAAATCTCATCAACAACGGCACCCAGCAGGATTCCGCGAAGTCGATCACGTGCTGCGCCGATGTCAGCATCGCGCGCTACTTCAATAAGTATTTCGGCGTTCAGGCCGAAGGCGATCTTCATAAGAACGGCGGAAACCACGTTGCTGTTGTGCACAATACCTTTTCCGGCGGTTCCGGCGGCTTGATTGCGCGCTTCCCAACCGAGGACATTACCCCCTTCGTCCATGCCCTCATCGGTGGCGAGAGCGTATCCAGCACCTACTACCCCAGCAACAAGTGGGGCGTTGTGCTCACGGCAGGCGGCGGCGTTGATTACGCCACACCCTTCCTCGATCATCGTCTCTCCATTCGTGTATTCCAGGCGGACTATCAGTACACGCACGAAAACTTCTATCCAATCGGTCGCGGCAACTTCAATATGGCGCGCCTGAGCACCGGTCTTGTGCTCAGCTTAGGTACCATTGCGCCTCCTCCAACTGCCACCATCTCCTGCGCAGCGCAGCCGACATCAGTCTTCCCGGGTGAGCCGGTCACCGTCACTGCAACTGCAGGACAGCTTCTTCCCAAAGACCATGTCATCTACAACTGGTCCGGACAAGGTGTCACCGGAACCGATACCACAGCCAAGGTCGACACAACCAACCTTGCTCCCGGCAACTACACCGTCAATTGCGGCGTCAAGGAAGGCAAACCCGGCAAGGAAGGCCTCAAGCCGTGGGAGAGCGCCAATGGCACCGCGACCTTTACGGTGAAGGAATACGAGCCGCCCACACTCAGCTGCTCGGCCAACCCGACAGATCTCAAGCCGGGTGATTCGGCGACCATCACCTCTCAGGGCGTCAGCCCGCAGAACCGCCCGCTGACCTACACCTATCAGGCTTCGGCCGGCACCATCAGCGGCAGCGGAACCACCGCCACCTATTCCTCGGCAGGCGCTCAGTCCGGACCGGTGCAGATCACCTGCAACGTTGCGGATGACAAGGGACACACCGCGACGGCAAATACCAGCCTCAACATCCAGCCGCCGCCACCGCCCCCGGGACCGTCGCCTGAGCAGCTGCGTCTCGAAGCTCGCCTGGCTCTGCACAGCGTCTTCTTCCCAACCGCTCTGCCCACGGCAAAGCATCCGGAAGGCGGCCTGGTCGACAGCCAGCAGGCAACTCTGCAGACCCTCGCGACGGATTTGAAGGCCTATCTCCAGATCAAGCCCGATGCGCACATCACCCTCACTGGCCACGCGGATCCGCGCGGATCGGATGAGTTCAACCAGGCGCTCTCGGAACGCCGCGTCAATCGCGTCAAGCAGTATCTGGTTGAGCAGGGCATTCCCGACAGTGCAATCACCACCACTGCTGTCGGCGAGAGCCAGGTGCTCTCTAAGGATCAGGTCAAGGATCTGGTTCAGCAGAACACTGAGCTCACGGACAAGGAGAAGGCGAGTACCATCCGTCGCATCAACGTCATCTACCTGGCCCAGAACCGCCGCGTTGACCTCACTCTGACCAACACCGGTCAGCAGTCGGTCCAACTCTATCCGTTCAACGCCAAGGATGCCGCCACCCTCCTCTCCGTCTCCAAGCCCGCCACCGGCGGCAAGAGGGGAACAAAGGCCGCTCCGAAAAAGAAGTAACCCACAACCCAGCCGGAACGGGCTCAATAGGCCGCTCCGCAAACACTCAAAGAGGCTGACCACCCGGTCAGCCTCTTTTTTTTCAGATTCTGAATTTGTTCCGCATTCCGAATCGCGGACATTCGAGAACAATCGTGACCTGCTATGCTTTCGTCGGTCTCTAGAATGATGAGGAAGCAAATCTACTTACTGCTCGCGTCACCGATTCTGATTGTCCAGATCGTCACAGCGATAATGACACCGAGCGAAAAGATGTGTCTGATGTATGCAATTCGAACCAATATCCCCGTCTCTATGTCCTCGTGCTCAAGCGACCTCTGGTCATCGAAAACGAGGTCATCAACCTCGACGAGCCTCGGGACAGCAACGAACCCGCTGGCTCCGGCGCCCTCCATTCAGCCCCCTGCCCAGTGAGTTCAACACGTCAAAAATCGTTCCATGAAGTCGTCCGGTATCTGATCGTCGGCGGCTTCAACACTGTTTTCGGCTACGGCATCTTCGCCCTCTTGAACTGGCTCTTCACCGGGATGGGACGCTACAGCTACATGTATGCGATCTTCCTCTCAAGCCTGATTGCCATCACTGTCTCCTTCCTCGGATACAAGTGGTTCGTCTTCCGCACCCATGGCAACTACCTGGCTGAATGGATCCGCTGCGTCGGGATTTACGGCACCACCATGCTGATCGGCCTAGCTGGCATGCCGATCCTCGTTCCCTTGCTCCGCAACATCCTCAGCCGCCCCGAACGGGCTTCCTACATCGCCGGCGCCATCATGACTGGCGTCACGGTTGTCTTCAGCTTCTTCGGCCACAGAAACGTCTCCTTCCGCGAGGGCTGGTCGGCCAGGAAATAGTTGGCCGCATTTGCAGGGTATTTGACCATTTCTGTCGGGATCAGGCGGAATCCAATCATCAACGGGGTCCGCTAAAGGTACGCTCCCGCCATGAGCTACCGATAGCTCTCCACCGTCTTCCTGAACCCCTCTTCGATGCTGGTAGTCGCCTCCCACCCCAGCGCCCGTATCTTCGATAGATCCAGCTCAAACCCCTGCACCGGACTAGGTACATACCGATCATCCTTGCCCCGTGTATGCCTGACCACCTCGCAACCCCTCTCCGGGAAAAGCCGGCATAGCGTTTCCGCCAGTTCCAGAATCGAGCACTGCATCCCGCTCCCCACGTTATAGGCCTCTCCGGCAGTCCCCAAAAGCAGAACCCTAAAGAACGCCAGCGTAGCGTCCGCCAAGTAGCAGAAGGGCCGCAGTGCGCTTCCATCGCTCTTCAGCACGATGTCGCGCCCCTCAACGATATCCGCGACAAAGTCCGCGAACACCCTCCCGTCATTCAGTTCCATTCCCGGCCCATAGGTATGCGATAGCCGCACAATCTTCGCCGGCACACCAAACTGCGCATGCCAGCAGGCGCACAGCGTCTCCCCCGCCCGCTTCCCCTCTGAATAACAAGACCGCACCTCCAGCGGATCGAGATATCCGTAATCCTCTTCCCCCACCTTTACCGATGTATTCGCCGGCTGCCCGTACACCTCTCCACTGCTGAAGAACAGGAATCCTTCGCTGCCCGCTTCTTGCGCAAGTCGAAGCATGTGTTGAGTCCCGATCACGTTCGCCTCGAACGTTCCCACCGGATCGACCCCAAAAAACTTCGGACTAGCCTGGCTCGCAGCATGAATCACAAAGTCTACGGAAGTCGGACCCGCATACGGGTCGCGCACGTCTTGAACATGTACCGTAAGGTCCGGCCGTCCATCAAGATGTGCAAACCTTCGCATCGCCTTCTCGCGATTCCGAACCATTGCGACAACGCGAATGCCCGTGTTGGAACTTTCATTAAGATAAAGCAGCGTCTCCAGCATGTACGCCGGAACAAATCCGTTTGCTCCGCTGATGAGTACGGTTTTGCCGAAGAACCGCTCCCAGGGCAGATCGTTTCCGGCGATCCTCTTCAGATCCTCTTCGACGACCCAATGTCTCTTCGTCTTCAAGCGTCCTCCCCGCTCTGCCCAAGCTGTCGGCTCAGTCCTCCAGCGGTGGAATGATCATCTCCGCCAGGAACTGATCCCGCGGCAGCCGTGGCGCCATATCCTCCATCGGCAAACTGACAATCTGCCCATCGGGCCGGATCATCGAAGTCGCACGTGGTGCCGTCACCTGGTCCGCAGAAACATTCACCGCGCACACCATCGGCCCCTCTGACTCCAGCACCTCGCGTACTTTCTCCCGGATGCCCTCATGGTTCCTGATCTCCCAACTCGCAATCCCATATGCCTCTGCCACTTTCCGAATGTCAGGAAGTGTCAAATGACTGGACGGGTCGCTTCCCACCAGCCTGCCTTGGAAGTGCGTCTTCTGCGAAGCGATGATTGAGGCGTAGTTCCCATTGCACAGGATGAAGTACTTGATTGGCAGCTTCAGCCGGCGCACCGTCTCCAATTCCTGGATATTCAACTGGAATCCTCCATCCCCGTTTACGCACACTGTCCGCCGGCCGCCACTCCCGAGACAGGTTCCAATCGTCCCCGGGAGTCCAGTTCCCATAGCACCGAGTGTCGGGGAATTCACCACCCGCTGACCCTTCTTCAGTCGAAAGCATTGCAGAAAAATGTCGCTGCACGCACCCGAACTACCGGGCGCAAGCACGTCCTCGGGTTCGCAGAGGTCGGAAAGAACGTCTACCAGGACGTACGTGTTCACGTACTCTGTTTCCTGCCAGTACTCCGGTAAGATTGCCGGATACTTCTGCTTCCATCTCTTTGTCCGGTCCATCCAGCCGCCAATGTCGGGCAGCGTCACACCCTCAAGCTGTCGCAACAATTCCGCGATAAATTCCCGTGCGTCAAAATTCACCGCCAGATCCACGGGCATGTCAAATTTCGAAAGCTCGTGGGAATCAATGTCGACCACGATCTTCCGTGCTCCACGTGCAAAGTTACGGTGACTGAACGCAACCTGCGGCATGTCGAGTCTCGCGCCGATCACGACGATGCAATCTGAATTCTGTTGCGTGAAATTCGATGCTCGCGTTGCCACCGATCCCGGCCTGCCTGCAAAGTAAGGATGTTCTTCGGGCAGCATATCCATCGATTTCCAGGTCAGCAGCGTCGGAATCTTGAGCGTCTCAACCAATCGCTCCACGAGCCCATCCACGAATGCAAGCCGCGCTCCGTTGCCGATAAAAAGCACCGGCCGCTCAGCCGTGCGAAGCAGCGCCAAAGTCTCGGCCACCTGCTTGCTCAGCCTGCTCCGATCGACAACTTCTGGCTCCGGAGTAAAGCCTTTCAGACTGTCCTCGTCGATCATTGCCGATTGCACATCGAGCGGAATATCGAGCCAGACGGGTCCGCGTCTGCCCGAGTTCGCAAGATGCCACGCTTTCCCCAACTCGTACCGGATACTCTCCGGATTAGTAATTGTGTTCGCGTACTTTGTAAGTGGCGTTACTACGGAGACGACATCCAGTTCCTGCGGCCCCATTGATCGAACTCCGCGGCCGGTCAACAGGTCAGCGCGTTTTACCTGCCCGGACAAGAAGAAACATGGCGTTGAGTCCAGCCACGCAGCAGCAAGGCCTGTAACGGCATTCGTTCCTCCCGGGCCTGTGGTTACGAGCACAGCGGCTGCGGTACCGGTGAATTCCGCATGCGCCTGGGCCGCGAAAGCGCAAGCCTGCTCGTGAAGGCAGCAAACATACTCAAGACCCTCCTGCCGCCCCACGGAGTCTACCAGGTGCATGCATCCGCCGCCCGTGAGCATGAAGACCCTCCGAATCCCCACGTCATGGAGGAACCGAATGACGTAATCCGAAAGCTTTATCAAGAACTCACCGCCAATTTTGTAAGCTCATCCAGCAGTGCTTCGACGCTTAAACTACTCTCGTTCCACGGTTGTGGGTACAACAGCGTCTTCATTCCGCGCGATTGCCCCTGCCTTACGTTTTCCGCCGAGTCGTCCACCATGATGTCCCCGCATTGCAGCCATTCCATGAATTCACCCTTGGTCCGATCATAAGCAGGGAAGCGGTCGTCCTCCCGTGTGTGGACGACGCCAACGCACCTGATCCACGCTCCGAAATGCCGTAGTACCCACTCCGCAACGTTCGGTGCAGAATCCAACGGTCGCGCAGTCAGAGCAATGTGACGGAATTTCTCGCCGTGCTGCTGCATCCATTGCAACACTTGACGATTTGGTTCCATTTCAAGAGCCCTGTTCGTCTTTCTGAATTCGTCAAGGGAAGTGAGGTACTCATCACGCGAGATTTCGAGCACGCGGTGTGGAGGATTCGATGTCAGCTCGCGATAGTTGAGTGCGCAGTCGGGCCGCTCCGCTAACCAGCAACAGCTGAACCACTGCAGCATAAGGTCGTTTAGCACATCGTCAACGTCCCAAACGATGGTGAGCATCAGCCTATCCAGTACGTCACAAACGTTTTTCGGTTCGTGTTCGACATGATGGCCGGATCGCTGTAGAAGGAGTCGTTCGCCGAGTAGCTCGACGACACTTCCTCGATGATTGTACCGTGGGTCGTCCAGAACGAATGCTTCACTCCATGCGAAATTGTAATCACGTCATTGGATTTGTGCGTGCTTCTTTTGCCGTCCAATTCGACCGTCACGTCTCCGTACAGAATGTGATACGTCTCGTCCTTCTGGTTGTGCCATTGCTCCGGATGTTTCTGGCCCGGCAATACAACCATCAGGCGCTTGCAATACTCGCGATTTACGACCGTGATTGCCGTAAGGCCGCTCTCGCGAAACCTATCCAGCCCGTAGTGATGCGAGATCTCTAGATCGCATTGTCCCGGAACCTGCACCTTGCTCTTTTTGATAAGGCTCTTCACGTCTGAAACGATCTTGTACACAAGCTCGCGAGTATTTCGCGCGCTGACGTTATCGCTCATCACCGGTCCATTGCAGGGGATATCCGACTTTGCCACATACTCGCTATACTTCGAGAAATCCTGTGCGACCAATTGATCCTTCACGTTCGGCATTGCGAAGAAGATGTTCCCATGGTGGATCACTTCACCCGCTCGAACGGCCTGTTTTACGAACGCACCCCGGGCAAGATCGCGCAGTGCTGCCTGTTCACCGGGAGGCGCCGGATAACGCTTTTCCAGGCTGCCCATCATCGTGAATGTCTCAGAAGCGGACTTCAACCATCCCCGAATCTGCTCCGGAGTCGCACTATACGCATTGAGCGCGTATTTATCCGTGGGCACACCAACGTGTTTTTCGAAAACTGTGGCACCAAGTGCAATTGCGATCTTCACCGCCTCGACGTTGTCAGGCCTCTCATGCGTCGAGTAACCCACCTCAATTTCCGGATAGCGCTTCTTTAACAGCGCAATCTGCCCGAGATGTAAATGGTCGTCCGGTGCGGGATACTCACCTACACAATGCATAATCGCAATTGACTTTTCACGATGCTTAAAGAAGCTGACGACGCGATCAACCTCCTCGAGCGGTTCGCCCGCGGTAGAAGCCACAATCGGCAAGTTGTATTGTGCGATTCGCTCCAGCAGTGGCCAGTCGCTCATATAGCAGCTGGGGATCTTCATGAAGTCGAATTCGTGTTCGACAATCTTGTCCACCGAGTTTTCATCCCAGGGCGTGCACATGGACAGAAATCCAGCTTCAAGAATCGCATCCTTGAGCTTCCTGTATTGATCCCACTTCAGGTGTGTCTCAGAGAAGCGTTTCACATATTTCAGATCAAAGCGATCTTTGTACGCCGGATGAATGCAGCTCGCAATATCGCGGTACTGCAGCTTGACACAGAACGCAAAAGGGAAGCCTTCAGAAGCTGCCTTTAACTCCCGCACGATCCGAATGCCGTGCTCCACATCTCCCATGTGGTTGTTGGCCATCTCGTAGATGAAAAGCGGCCGCTGCCGTATGTTGCCCATTCCTGTGTCTCCAGAGACTTACTTCGCCGAATCGGCTGAGTTCAATACTGCCAATCCCGCATTGTTGTCGTGCACGAACCCGCGAATCGTTCCCGCGACGTACTCCAGCATTTCTTCGGTCAAACCCGGGTAGACGCCGACCCAGAAGACGTTGTTCATGACAAAGTCCGTGTTCTTCAGGTCGCCGATGACGCGGAACTCGCAACTCTCGTACGCTGGTTGTCGCAGCAGGTTTCCGCCGAAAAGGAGCCTGGTCCCGATCTTCTTCGCCTCCAGCGCACGTACCAGCTCCTGACGCCGGAAGGGTGCTGTCTCGCGCACCCCAATGGGAAAGCCAAACCACGAGGGGTCCGC
>Ga0157369_10005485_pt1 | contig 14738 bp, 15 predicted proteins | sample C25metaG_FD_113461 | JGI IMG/M metagenome (GOLD analysis project Ga0157369, IMG submission 113461) | Corn rhizosphere microbial communities from Kellogg Biological Station, Michigan, USA - C2-5 metaG | ecosystem: Host-associated > Plants > Roots > Rhizosphere > Soil | place: USA: Michigan...
CGGCCGCCGGTTGCCTTGTTGACGGCAACGCGCACCTGCTTGAACGCCTGCTCGATCGGCAGGCCTGGGGTGCGGGCCGCCGTCAGCAGCGCCGTGGTGTAGGGACTGTCGGCGCCGGTACCGTCTTCGGCCTCCGCGCCAGGCGAAGTGGAATAGGACAGGAAGGTGCCGGGCGCGCCGCTCTTGGTATCGACCAGCGCGAGGCCGTGGCCGACGCTCTGGTTCAGCGCGGGGAATGGATTGTTGCGGCACGCATCCAACAGGAGAATGCGCATCCGCGTCGGCACCGAATTGAGCGTATTGAGAATGTCGTTCAGCCGCACCGCCTGCAACGGGATGTCGGCCTCGCGCTTGGGATCGACGTCGACGGGCACGAGATAATTCTCGCCGTCGACCTGCAGGCCGTGGCCGGCATAAAACACGAGTGCGACCGTGTCGGGTCCTCTCGCCGCGATCTCCGCGGTGAAGTCGCCGATCTTCTGATTGAATTCCCTCTGCGAAAGATCGGAAGCGGTCGTCACCTCGAAGCCGGACTCGGTGAGCAGCTTGCTGATCGCCCTGGCGTCGTTGGCCGGGTTGGGCAGTGACGGCACCGCGCGATAGGCGGACTCGCCGATCACCAGCGCGACGCGGCTTTCGGCATGCGCGGCGGCGGCGCCGGCCACGAAAGCGGTCAGTAAGGCACCTAGCAGAAGCGCGGAAGAAAATGCTTTGCGGAACACGGGCCAGCTCCCATCGGAAAGATGGCCATTGGACGCACGCTTGCCCGGGGCGGTTCGAACCGGCTTTTCAAGGGGCGCGAATTCGAGGCCCGATCAGGATTTGTTGATCGGACACGGCTGTGGAAGTGAAGTTGCGCCCCGGCGCTTTTTTTGACCCGCGCGTCTAAAGTTGACCCATGCGGGGTGGGTTCCTTCATATCGCGGTCCTGGTGGGGATGGCGCTGGCGCTGGCTGGGTGCGGCTTTGCCGACGTCCGCTCGCCGGTACCCGAATTCATGCGGGCCAAGGAAGCCGATCCGGCGCCGCCGGAGCCGCCCCCGGATGTCAAGCGTCTGGTGCATGACCAACTCGACAGCATGTTTGCCGCCAGCTCATATCCACGCGACGTGAGGGTCTCCCCGCCTCACCACGAGGTGGTGGGTCCCGGCTGGACGGCCTGTGTGCGAGCCGATGTCAATTCCGCCACGGGAAAGCCGATCAGCGGCGAAACCTGGCGCATCAGCATCGTGAGCGGGACCATCGTCGACCGCCGCCGCGCCGGCGAGGACGACAATTGCGAGAATGAGAGCTACGAGCCGATTTAGCATATGAATGGACCGTTAATGTTACCGCTCGAATTGCATGAGCGAACGAACGGCTTCTTCCAATCTTTGCGGTAGGTTTGACCCGTAATTTCTGGAAACGGGACGTGGCCGAGATCGTGGACCTCGCGATGATGCGCCGTGCATCGACTGGCGATGCCACGCTCGCGCGCGGGCGCACCGAAGCGCTGCAACTGCTCACCTCCATCGACGTCGGCGATTGGCGCGAGCTGAGTAGCCGCGCGATCGAGCCGAACGGCTATTATCTGCCGGATTGGGAATTGGCGGTCAACGCGACCGCGCCCGGACGGACCGATGTTTCAGCGCTTTCGGCATCGAACAGCGACAAGCTGATCGGGCTGATGCCCGTCGTGCCGCTCTGGCGCGCCGCCAAGATCCCCCTGCCCGCACTGGCCAGCGCCCATCCTTACGGCACGTTGTGCACACCGCTCCTCGATCGCAATGAGGCCGAGAACGCAGCGCAGCGCCTGCTCGAGGCCGCACGCGCCAGCGGCGCCCGCGCGTTGTTGTTGCGTGAGGTCGGGCTCGACGGCGCGACCATGAAAGCGTTCACTACGGTACTCCGCGGCGAAGGCCTGAGCCCGCGCGTGCTGAACTGGCATTTGCGCGCCTCGCTCGATGCGATGCGCGATGCGGACGAATTGCTGCGCGAAGCGCTGGGCGGCAAGAAGCTCAAGGAATTGCGGCGCCAGCGTCACCGTCTCGCCGAACATGGTGACGTCACGTTCGACGTCGTGCGCTCGCCGCAAGAGGTCGCCGCCGCGCTGGAAGCATTTCTCAAACTCGAGGCTGGCGGCTGGAAAGGCGGGCGCGGCACCGCGCTGGCGCAGGTCGAGGGCGATGCCGCCTTCATCCGGCGTGCCGTGCCGAAGCTGGCAGCGACCGGCAATTGCGAGATCGTGACGCTGCGCGCCGGCGACACGGCGGTTGCCGCCGGCATCGTGCTGCGGCACCAGACGCGTGCCTTCTTCTTCAAGATCGGCGTCGACGAGCGCTTTGCAAAGTATTCGCCGGGCGTGCAGCTCACGCTGGAGCTGACACGCCACCTCTGCGCCGATCCCTTGATTGCATCCGCCGACTCCACGGCCGCCCCCGATCATCCCATGATCAACCCGATCTGGCGCGGCCGTTTCGCGATCGGCGACGTGCTCGTTCCGCTCAAGCAGAACGATCCTGTCGTGGCGCTGATCCACGCAGCGCTCAGAGCACGCAGCATCGCGCGGGAAACTGCGCGCGGCGCGGTTCATGCCATCAGGAAGCTGCGCGGGAAATCGCGCTGAACGCCGCCATGCTTACTTCAGCGGCGAGTGCGGCGCCGGCAGCATGATGGTGGAGTGCATCTCCTCCAGGAACGCCGGCCCCTTGCCGAGGAATTCTCCCCACACCGGATCCTTCGTCGCATTGGCGCGGGCCTCGGCGCGCGCATTGAGGCTCGGATAGGCCCAGATGTGACAGACCTCGTTAGGCTGGCCGCTCTCGGTCTGCCAGAGGCCGACCATCTTGGAATATTTCTCGCGCGCGGGCAGCGCCGCGGTGAAGGCCTCGGTCCATTGCCTGACCGCGCCGAGCGGCTTGGCGCGATAGTTGCGCAGCTCATAGATATTGCCGGTCGAGCCGGGTGCAACCGGCGGCTTCAGGGCGTTCAGCAGTCGCACGTCCTGGCGCACCAGGAGGGGCCGGATCAGCGGAATGTACTCGCTGGTCCAGCGCGCGTTCCTGGCGAGCTCGCCACGCAACCGCGCCCGCTCATTGAGGTCGCTGTAGCTCCACATGTGCATGACCTGATTGAGCGGCCCGATCTCGGTGAACCAGTAACCCTCGAGCTTGCCGAAATTGTTGCCGCGGATGTCCGTCGACACCTCGCTCGCGGCCTTGACCATCTCGCCGACGGTCCCGGGCTTCACCGTGTAGGTGCGCAGCTCATAGATCATGACGTTCTCCCTGTTTCTTGTTTGGCGGATGTTGCAATGAAAAGCCCGGCATCCGCCTACGCCAAAGCTTCGGCGGACTTGGTACCAGTCCGCCGTAGCTTTAGCGAAGGCGGGCACGAGGCCGGGCTGGATGGGCTGATAGGAACGGCCTATTCCGCCGCCTGCGCGTTCACTTCCGCCGACACCTGGCGGATGGCACGCGCGAGCATTTCGGCCGGCTGCGCACCGGAGACCGCGTATTTCTGCGCGAACACATATGTCGGCACGCCGGAGATGCCCTTCTCGGAGGCTTCCTGCGCCTGGCCCGAGATCAACTCGACGTCCTCGTCGGTCGCAAGCCGTCGGCGTACATCGTCGGCGTCGAGCCCGACATCGGCCGCGGCCTGCACTAGTACATTGACGTCGGTGAGATCGCCGCCGTCGCGGAAATACAATTCCATCAGCCGCTGCTTCATCGCGGCCGCCTTGCCGCTGGCCTCGGCCCAATGGATCAGGCGATGGCAATCGATGGTGTTGGGCTGACGCTTGACCAGCTCGGGATGATAGGAAAGCCCCTCCTCGCCTGCGGCGGCGACGACGCGCCCGGCGATGCCTTTATAGGCTTCCGGCGAGCCGAACTTGGCGGTGAGATATTCGTCGCGGCTGATGCCCTCGCGCGGCACCCAGGAATTGAGGAAGAACGGTCGCCAGTTCACCTCGACCGGCACATCGGTGACGAGCGCCAGCGCATCCTCGATGCGCTTCTTGCCGATATAGCACCAGGGGCAGACCACGTCGGAGACGATATCGATCTTCAGCGGCTTCAATGCGCTCATGGCCAAAGTCCTCCCGGGAACCATCATCCCAAGATAGGCCCAAGGAGGCACGAAACAAGCGCTAATCCATGCGTGCCGCGATGCTACGCATTCGCGCCGCGGTGAGCTCGTCGGCGGGGAAGAACGTCTCCAGCGCCAGTTCCGACAGAGTGATGTCGACGGGCGTGCCGAACACCATGGTGGTCGAAAAGAAGCTCAACACCTCGCCCTCGTAACGCATCTTGAAGGGGATCGCGACGCTGTCTGACGTGATCGGCGCCGACCGCGCCGGGATCTTGAAGGCCCGCAGATCGTCATAGAGCTTGAGCAATTCGGGATCGGCGGTCGCCTCGCATTGATGGTGCAGCCGCTCCAAGAGATGTGCGCACCATTCGGCGAGGTTGACGGTACGCGCCGCCAGCCCCTCCGGGTGGAAGGCAAGCCGCATTACGTTGAAGGGCTGGCCGAGCAGCCGCTGCGGAATGCCGTCCATCAGCGGCGCCACCATCCGGTTCGCCGACACCAGATTCCAGTGCCGGTCGACGGCAAGCGCGGGATTGGGCTCATGCGCCTTCAGCACGAGATCGATGGCCTGCCGTGCCGCTTTCAGCGCGGGATCATCCAGCGAGCGCTGCGGAAAGGCGGGAGCAAATCCGGCCGCGACCAGCAGCACGTTGCGCTCGCGCAAGGGCACCTCCAGCCGTTCGGCGAGCCTCAAGACCATCTCGCGCGACGGCGCGGCCCGGCCGGTTTCGACAAAGCTCAGATGGCGCGCCGAGATTTCGGCATCTCCCGCGAGATCAAGCTGGCTCAAATGCCGCCGTTGCCGCCATTCACGCAAATGATGGCCGATATGGAGGGGCTTGGCGCGTTGGGTGTCGATGGTGGAAGCATGTGTGTTCATGAGCGAAAACTAGCACGCGAAATGCGCCCCAGCCATTACCCCTGAGGTAATCGAACCGCCTCGCGACCGACAGTCCCCAAATGGACGCCTGCTGATTGGACCCGATTTTTGCGGGATCATTACCTCCGGCATAATCGAATTACCTCCCGATCGGCCTCATCTCCTGTCCTCAAGGAGACGATCCATGAGCGCCTTCATTCGCTACCTGCCCGCCGCCGCCCCGCTGCTGTTGCCGTGGCTGATCCACCTCGCGACCTGGCTCGTGGCGCGCGCCCTCAACATGCCCACCCCGCTGGTCGAGGCCGCCGGCATCTTCGTGTTCCTGAAGGCGCAGGCGTTCGAGAACCGCATCGGCAGATCGCTGTGCCCGATCCGGCTGTGGCGGCGGCTTGTGGCTCTGGTTGGATGAAGGCGAACTCACGACTCTCAACGCCATGAGCCAGTTGAGTGCACTATCACCGAAATTCCCGGTGACGGCGAGCTCACAGCCTTTAGCTCTTCTGCCCCCCGTATGGTCGATGCGGCGCGCACGCCTGATGGTGTCTCGCCGAAGTGCCGGCGGAACATGCGATTAAAATGAGAAACATCACCAAAGCCGACGGCAAACGCGATATCGATGATGGCCAAATGCAGATGGTGCGGGTCAGTCAACATCGCGAAGGCGCGCTCAAGCCGGCATCCTGCAAGATGCTCGGTGAACGACTTCCCCGTCTCCTCGAGCAATTTTTGCACGTATCGCCGCGACATCCCGAGTGCCCTGGCGACATTGTCCAGATCGAAATTGGGATCGGTGAAGCGTCGCGCGACCTCCGTCAGGACCGCCTGCAGCTTGGCCGCCTTCACACCACGCTCCGCGACGATGTTTGCAGCTTCGGCGGTCGGCCCGAGCGTCGCGGCCACGAGATCGAGGAGATGTACGCCGATGGTGGAGACCAGTTTTGCCGACGGAGGTTCTTTGAAGGATGCGAGCGACCGCAGGTAGCGGTCGAGGAGCCTAAGCGCCGGCCCGGGACGCACCGGCCGACCTGATAGATCTTCCGGCTGCGCAACGAGAGACCTGAGAGCGGCAGCCGGCACGGTCACAAATCTGACGCTGCCTCCACGCGGCCCAACTACGTGCAGCGGCCTGCCCCGGTCAACCAGACAAGCGGAGCCGGCATCGTAGACATGTTCCTGACCGGCATTACCAAATTGCACCGGCCCAGTGGCGACGACGTTCAGCCCGAATTGGTCACGGCTGTCCTTGAGGTGGTGTTTGTGACGGATGAACTCCACCGGCGTCGTGACAATGCTACAAACGCCAACTGCGCCGAGCGGCGCGTAGGTGACGTCGATACGCGGGCGGCCGCCGCTGTGATCTATCACGTCCAGGGCGAGGTTCAGCCGCGCAAATTCCTCCCGGAACGTGGAGAACCGCGTGCGCTCCGGCAGCATCTCCGTCGACCAACGCAAAAGGTGAGATGACGTTGACATCCCGGCCTCCCGTTCCTCGGCTTCTCAAGGGATCATATCCGGCCGCGCATCGCTGCATTTGTGAAATGGGTTACATCGGGGAGGCAGGCCGCGCGACATGACCGCGCGCCTCTCGTTGCGCGCAGCACGGGACGGGTTGACGCGCACTCCACGCAGATTGTGCCGACCAACAAGATCGCAGCTTCCTTCACTTGCGAGAACAGTCGCGAATGGTGGTGTCGGCTTGTTGCGCGCAAAAATCGATCAGCGGCTGGAAGCGGTCGTCATTGGCTAAGTTTCTTTATGCATACTGGCTCACTATTCGGGATGCTCTTGCAATCCCAATCCGGGCCAAAGCCAGTCGCCTGATCAACGGCCGGATGTCGAACAAGAATAACCGCGCACACGCAAATTAGAACAACGGCAAACAAGCCACCGAGTACTTCTGAGCGCGTGAACTGCCACCTAAACCAGCTCATAAATGTTCCGATTCGATTAGAATTAAAAAACGTCCCCGCATAATCACCATTTGCCGATGGTCAGCATGCAGATCGCGATGAACCAAGCTCCAAGTTGTGACGCAAATGCAAAATTACCGGCATTCTTGATACCTTGGTTGTCATTGTGTCTGTACTGCATAGACAAGACGTACCAAATCATGCGCAACTCATCTTGAATGCCATTTGCTCCGACGAATTGCCGTCCGCTTATCTTGAACAGCTCAGGGCAGCCTGGCGCCTCCCACTGAGGGCGATCAAAGCGCTTCAGGGCGTCAAGCAAGCTGCGCTGAGCAACAAAATGAAGGGCTGCGACCAAAAGTAAGAGCGCGAATAGCTTGTAGTACACACCTGCCTCCAAACGAGGATTCCCGTCGGTGCTTATTCACAAATTACCACTCCAGGCAGCGGTTCGGCTACGGCGGTTCTCAATCATGGTGAAGTGTCCGGTAATGGCGCTTCGCGACGTTTATTTGCCTCGCACAAAAATCAATCAACTGCCAATCCCGCGTTCAAGCGCCGTGACGGATCTGTACCTGCCAAGCTCTCGCTTTTTTGATCGTAGCGCTCGACCAAAAAAGCAAGGCTTTGGTTTTTTGCGTACGGACTTTTCTACGCGGTGCGCGAAACTCCAAGAAATCATGCCGTCCGCCTGCTAACCTCACGCCGGCTTTTTTAACGGGCTGGATTCTACAGGAGCATGATCATGAAGAAAATGATTCCAATTGTGATCGCAGCTGCTTCTCTTTTTACGATGTCTGATGCACAAGCCGCAGCTCGACAACACCGGACCCATCATCATCGCGCCCTGGTGATGGGCGCTACGATCACTCCGGCTGTACTCAATGCCAATGCCAGCCTCAACGACAACCTCAGTGATCACGAGATGCATATGCGAAATCTGCGTGATTCCGGGTACAATCCAAAAAATGACTTCGGTCCTTCCGGCAATATGTCTGATCCTGCCAACTGGTAACGCGACGAGATAATCAACCAGTGCAATGCCCCCGGGTTCGCGGCTTGTGGCGATTGTCGCAGCATGGCGAGCGACGTCGCCACGGTCGCATATGAACGCACCATCGCGCTCGGCCGCGACCTGCGGCGCGGACAAAGATCAGATCGGGCAAGATTCGGATGTCCGCCAAGTCCCGCAATTGTCGTGCAGACGCGGCCGCTTAGAAATCCACAGCGTCCCGTGCGATAGGACAGGTCATGCAGTGGCCACCGCCGCGTCCGCGGCCGAGTTCGGAACCGCTGATCGTGATGACCTCGATGCCGGCCTTGCGCAGAAGCGTGTTGGCGTAGGTGTTGCGATCGTAGGCAAACACCACGCCCGGCGACGCGCAGATGAGATTGGCGCCTGAGTCCCACTGGGTACGCTCGCGGGTGTAGTCGTTCCCGGCCGTCTCGACGACGCGCAGCTGCTTGATGCCCAGAGCCTCCTGCACCGTTTCGATGAGGCCTTTGTCCTTGCGAAGCTCGATGCCGCCCTTGCCGTCCGGGCGATAGGAAAAGCATTCGATTCCGTTCACGATATCCGGATAGATCAGCACGCAGTCCCGATCCGCGAAGGTGAAGACCGTGTCCAGGTGCATCGCCGCGCGCAGCTTGGGCATCGCGGCGATGATGACGCGCTCCGCGCCGCCCGCCTCGAACAAGGCGGCGGCAAGCTGGCTGATCGCCTGACGGGAGGTGCGCTCGCCCATACCGATCAGGACGTTGCCCTTGCCGATCGGCATCACATCGCCGCCCTCGAGGGTCGCGAGCCCCCAGTCCCTGGTCGGATCGCCCCACCAGACATTCACCCGGCCGGCGAAGTCCGGATGAAATTTGTAGATCGCGGCGGCGATTATCGTCTCCTCGTGCCGCGCAGGCCAGAAGAGTGGATTCAGCGTCACGCCACCATAGATCCAGCACGTCGTGTCCCGGGTGTACAGTGTGTTCGGTAGCGGCGGCAGCAAATACTCGTTCACGCCGGCAGCATCGCGGATTAACCCAAGCGTTGCTCCGCCGATGTCTTCAGGAAATTCGTACGTCGACAGCCCGCCGATCAGGGTCTCGGCGAGGTGCCGATGCGGCAGGCCCTCCAGGTAGGAGCGCACTTCCTCGACGAAGCCCAGCCCGACCTGGTTTGCCACCACCTGATTGTCCAGGATCCATTTCTTTGCCTCGGGGATGGCGACCGTCTCGGCCAGCAGATTGTGCATCTCGACCACTTCGATGCCGCGATCGCGCATCTTGGTGATGAAGTCGAAGTGGTCGCGCTTGGCAACGTCGACCCACAGCACGTCGTCGAACAGCAGGCCATCGCAGTTACTCGGTGTCAGGCGCTGATGAGCGCGGCCCGGCGCGCACACCAGTACCTTGCGCAGCTGGCCGACCTCAGAGTGCACGCCGAAAACGGTTTGCATGATCGCCTCCTGGTGTTGGCCCCTCAGGGCGTTATTTTGCCGGTCGCAAGACCATAGACGCCGATCAGGGCGGCGATGATCGTGACGGCAAAGGCGGCAAGTTCGGCCGGCTTGAAGAAGCGGGCCTTCTGCTCGTGCCGGGCCCAGAAATAAAGCGCCGTGCCCGGTGCATAGAGCACGGCCAGCAACAACACATATTTCAATCCTGCGGCGACGAACATGAACAAGGTGTAGATCACCGCGATCCATGCGATCATCTGGTCGCGGCGGCGTCCTTGCTGCGCCTGGTTGGAGTCGGCACCGCTGCGCCCCAGCAGCACGCCATAGCCCGCGACCAGCAGGTAAGGCAGCAGCGCGGCGACGCTCGTCATGTCGAGCATCACGTTAAAGGCGTCGCGAGACCAGTAGGTCGAGATGATGAACAGCGACACCACGAGATTGGTAAGCCATAACGCATTCGCCGGCACGCGGTTGGCGTTTTGCGCTGCGAAGAGACCAGGCATGTCGCTCGACTTGGCCGCGGCGAAAAGCACCTCGGCGCATATCAGCGACCAGGCGAGATAGGCGCCGAGCACCGAGATAAGGACGCCGACTGAAATGAACACCGCGCCCCAGTGTCCGACGGCCAGTTCGAGCGCGCCGGCGAGCGAGGGATTCGGCACGCCGGCAATCGAGGCTCGGGGCGCAACGGCGTATGGTAGAAGTGTGATCGCGACCATGAGGCCGGTGACCCCGAGAAAACCGAGGATTGTGGCAGAGCCCACGTCCGATCGGGTCTTCGCATAGCGGGAGTAGACGCTCGCCCCCTCGATACCGATGAAGACGAACACGGTGACGAGCATCGTGTCGCGCACCTGTAGCAGGAGCGTCTTCTCGGGCATGTTAACGCCGCCGAAGAAATTCTCGGAAAATTGCGTGGTGTTGAAGAAGAAGATGAAGGCAAGGACCGCCACGATCAGCGGCACCGTCTTGGCGACCGTGACGACTGAATTGACGAATGTCGCCTGCTCAACGCCGCGCAGGATCATGAAATGGAAGGCCCATATGCCGATCAGCGAGACGACGATCGCGATCGCGCTGCTGCCGTTCCCGAAGGCGTCGGGGAAGAAGCGCCCGAGCGTTGACCCAATGAGTACCCAGTAGAAGACGTTGCCGAGGCAACTGCCCAGCCAATAGCCGAAGGCGGAAAGGAAGCCCATGTAGTCGCCGAAGCCGGCTTTGGCGTAGGCGAAGACGCCTGCGTCGATGTCCGGGCGCTTCTCGGCGAGCGCCTGAAAGACCCGTGCGAGCATGTACATGCCACTACCGGCAATCGCCCATGCGATAATCGCGCCGAACGGGCCGGTCGCGCTGGCGAAACGGCCGGGCAGGTTGAAGATACCGGCTCCCACCATCGAGCCGACGACCATCGCGGTGAGCGAAACGAGCGACAACTTGCCGGGCGATCTGTCAGGCATCGCGACCCTCGGGGGTACCTGCGCCTTACCGTGCGGGTTGTATTCTAGCAGGAAAATCGCCCTGTGCGAACCTGATGGACCTGAAGTTCTGGCCGCTGACGACTGCGTAACAGCGCGAACGCGCCGCCCGCGCGGCTCGGCAGCATCGACGAGATGAACGAACAGCCTCTCTTTGCTGCACTGCATTGGCCTGCAGTTGGCCCGAAGCGGTTGTCATTCAACCTTTTGAGGTCATGCGCTACGGTTCAAGGTCGATGGCTGCCTTGAAGCTTCCGTCCATGTACATCGGGACGGATTCGTGGCCATGGGCGATCTTCCACACATCGCCCGTCTTGCGCAGGCACAGCGTGTTGCGGAACCAAACATTCGACTCCGAGCCGTCGATGCGGTTTCCTGTCAGATGGATTAGTCCGTGACAGAACGCGACGTCATCGCCGACCGTGACGTGCAGATCTCTGATCTTATAGCCGATCGAGCCTCGCCACGTGGCGAACCAGTCTTGCAGCCCCTTGGGGTCAGCCCCGGCGACTCGCAGCGGCGGTGCCAGGTCGAATTGAACGAAGTCCTGCGCTTGATGGGCGATCACTCCAGCGGCATCTTTAACTCTCATGGCCTGCGCCCAAGAGTCGATCACCGACCGGACCTGGTCTTCGCCGGGTTTGATGAGGGTTTCTTTCGCCATGGTGTTGCTCCTGGTTCACGTGGGGACGGAGAGTCCCAATCCCAGGACGAATGACCTGCCGGCTTCCCGACACCAAGGCAGAAATTTTCTCCCAATAGTCGTCATCACGTCTCTGCCGAGCGTCAGGCACAACGAAGTTGTTAGAGGCTTTAAGCCTCGCGTAGATCAGGTGCGTATGTCGGCTGTTGGCCCTTCGCGCCGTTTGGCGTGCCCACCAAAACGAGGTTGCTTTCGGGCACGTGCCGACATCGAATGGCCGGCGGGACTGTCCGGCTCGGTCGAGGAATGCCCCGTAGCGGGCGTAGGTCGCACTACCAATCAGTATGGCTGCACGGAGCAGCTATCTGAGAGCCCGTAGGGCCGATTAGTTAGCGCAGCGTAATCCGCCATCAAGCTACGACACAGTTTGCCCATCTGCCATGTTGTGGCTCATGCGGATCGACGCGCCCGGGCGCAATTTGCGTTTCGCTAATCCGCTCCAGGGATGTGCGCTGCGGACTACGGTGCCAGTGCGCTTGATTGATTACGAGCTCAGTTGGGTCGCACCGTCACGTTCGGTAAACATCCCCACGTCGATCTTTTCCAAAGAAGCCGCTCATCCGGACGGGTATGGGGAGCGGTTGAAAACTTCCGACGGGAGAGCCGAACTGATGTCAGTGCGCAATAGCCGCAACGACACACCCGCCACCTTTCTTGCAAAACTTAACCCTCCGACCGACATCCAGTACAAGAGAGTCACGCGCCGGTTTGTCGTCGTATCCGGCTACAAACGCGACACGGTTTATTACTCTCGCTGCAACTTCTCTAAGGGTTTGGTCCATTGCGTTATGATCAATTACCCGGCGAGCGAGGAACGCGATTGGGACCAGATTGTCACACGAATCAGCCTCTCACTGAGGGGCAAGTCCTAGCTCCATGACCCGCTTCGGAGATCAGGACGGCGATACCGGCCTGCCGTTGTCTTGCGCTTTGGTCTCTCCATTCAAAAGCACGGAATCGATCGTGGATTTGAGCGTTTCGGGCATGCAGGGTTTGTCAAGTACAGGCAATTCCTTGAATCCATCCGGAACGCCTTTCGAGCCGTAGCCAGTCAGGAAAAAGAAGGGCACCCCCCGGCGGGCAATTGCTTCGGCAACCGGCCGCACGTTGATACCCTGTAAATTGACATCCAGGATTGCGAGATCGTAGTTCTCGATTTCCGCAAGCGAACGACCATGGTCGACGTTTGCCGCCTCGGCGATAACTCTGTGCCCGAGTTCTTCGACCATTTGGACGAGCATCATCCTTATCAGCGTCTCGTCCTCGACAAGGAATATCGATGCCGGCCTCATCAGACTGCCCCCGGGATTCCCGACTGCTGGACGTTACAAAGTGGACCCAAGCGAAAGGTTCCCGAGACGATCAGAAAAAATACACGATTGGCAATCCGCGCACTGGGATACCTTAGCTGGAGGGCGCTTGCGGCCAACGCGACCCTCCGTCGGGCAAATCACTTCGTCTAATCAGAAATCATGTCAAGTCTCGTCGGCAAAAATATTTCTCTTCCGTTTTTCAGAAATACATGATTATCCTCTCCCCATCCCGCCTCCACTGGAGGGGCGTATCGCGATCGTCACGGACGTTGGAAGCGGGGTGCGGTGGACGCAAGGAAGCTCAGCGCGCTCGCGCGCCGACGAAAGCATTCTCGCGGACGGCCAAGTCGTGTGGTCCTGATTCCCCGACGCTGGGATCAAGCCTGCGGGTGACGAGCTCGCAGGCGATGGAGACTATCAAGCCCGGCACTCCAGGGAGAGCGCGAAGCAGCCGTTAAAACCATCGCGCAGGGAATGCCGGATTGCTCCGGCCTTGCCTGTGGTGACTGCCGCCTGCTTTTTTGTTGCAGGCGGGCCATGGGTGCGGCCAGCATCCGGCATTCCCTGCGCCCTCTTCTGTTCGGGGGCGATGAACGATGCATCACTCGGGCATGAACGTGCCGCGGGAACGGAAAGTCATGACTGCAATCGCTACCGGCCCATCCTTCGAGACGCGTCCTAAAGGCCTCGCTGCGCGGTTGTGGCCGCTGCAAACTTCTTACCACTCGTCATGGCCGGGCTTGTCCCGGCCATCCACGTCTTGTTGGGCGGTAGCGTCTAAGACGTGGATGCCCGGGCCTTCGCCGCGCCGAAGGGGCTTCGGCCCCGCAGGCGGGACAAGCCCGGGCATGACGATCTCAGGTGGGGTAAGCGAGTGCTCACGCCGCCGCGCGATCGTGGCCGTTGGCGACGCGGCCATTGGCTCCGTTGGCGAGCTTGCCGCTGGCATGGCCATTGAAGCGCCTGCCATCGGGCTTCGCATGGCCGTTGAGCTTCTTCAGCTTCTCCTCGGCCTTGGCGAGCTTCTCGGCGAGGCGCTCGGCCTTGCGCTCGGCCTTTTCCCGCTCGCGTTGGCGCTCGGCCTTCGCCTCGGCGCGCTTCTTCTTGCGCTTCTTCTCGCAGGCGTCGCATTTGCAGCCGATCGGCTTCAGGTAGGCCTTGAAGTAATCGGTGCCGTAATCGTAGTTGATCTCCTCGCCCGGCTCGATGTTCTTGATGGCGCGGATGAAAACCTTGCGCTTGCGCGGCCGGACGTCGCTTTCCGCGTTCGGCTTGCAGGCATGGTTGATGTAGCGGGCGATGTTCTTGCGGACCGAGCCGTCGATGGTCCAGCGGTTGGTGAGCTCGAACAGATATTTGTTCTCGATCTCGTCGTCTTTTTTCTTCTTCGAATCCAGAAGCGGCCCGAAATAGCGGATGATCCGGGTGCCTTTCTTGATCGGTTTGGTGGCGAAAAGGCCGAGCCCGGTTTTGGAACGGCCGATACGGTAAGGTTTGCTTGGGGAAAGTTCAGGCATGATATCTTGATGAACGGACGCACGGTCGAAGGTCGCGCTCCTTCTAGAACGTTTCAACGCCGATGTCAGTCATTTTGCTGCGCGCACGCCAACCTTCCCCAGTTTGTATGGCTCGAAACCCATGCCCCTTGGTTCCCCGGCGCTTCGTCTCAACGTCATACTCGCAATTGCCATTGTGACAACCGTGCCGGCCTTGAGCGGCAGCGCTATGGCCCGGTTACAACAAACCGGCGGATTGACAGCGAGGCTTTGGAGGAGCCTCCTAACGGCAAAATAAAACCTGTTCCGGCCTTGGGAGGAACGTATGGGTGAGTATTTCGCAGGGGCCGTCACCGACTACGCCGACGGCGATCGCAAGGTGATCGATTGCGGTGAGTTCGAGGTCGGCGTCTTCCGGATCGGCGACGAATTCTTTGC
>Ga0157369_10005488_pt1 | contig 14735 bp, 11 predicted proteins | sample C25metaG_FD_113461 | JGI IMG/M metagenome (GOLD analysis project Ga0157369, IMG submission 113461) | Corn rhizosphere microbial communities from Kellogg Biological Station, Michigan, USA - C2-5 metaG | ecosystem: Host-associated > Plants > Roots > Rhizosphere > Soil | place: USA: Michigan...
CATCCTCACCACATGGGGCGACCGCACTGCCAGCGAGAGTTTGCACGAGTACGGAAACCGCGACTGGTCCGGCCTGATCTCCAGCTATTACATGCCACGCTGGAAAATGTATTTTGATGCCCTCGAGACGGCGCTTGCTACCGGTAAGCAGCCCGCTCCCATAGACTGGTATGCCTTCGGTGATCAGTGGAACCGCTCTGGAGAGAAGTTTTCGACTGAACCCGTCGGAGACACGTACACTATCAGCCTTGCCATTGCACAACGCCTCGGCGTCGCTCCAGGTTCGACGCCGCGCCCGGAAAGGTCCCAATGAAAACCGCCGATCCGGTCATCGCGTCCACTATCGATTCCGACATTATTCGCAGCGTTCACAAAACCGGCTCCGAGCGGCTGCTCTCGCTCGACGTATTGCGCGGCCTCACCATCGGTTTCATGATTCTAGTCAACGATCAGGTGGGTCCCGCTCCTTTTTCGCAGCTCAAGCATGCCGCATGGAACGGATTCACAGCTACGGACCTGGTCTTTCCAACTTTTCTCTTTCTCGTGGGCCTCTCGACAGTCCTCTCTACTCAGTCGCGCCTGACGCGCGGTGCCAGCAGTCGTGAACTCTTCCTGCATGTCACGCGTCGCACATTGTTGCTCATTCTGTTCGGCTTTGTTGTTAACAATTTTCCGTTCTTCCGTCTCGCCACCGCGCGGTATTACGGGGTGCTGCCGCGCATCGCCATCTGCTATTTCGCGGTTGCGGTGCTCTATCTATTTGCACCCCGCTGGAAGGACAAACTGGTGCTGGCAGTCGCCTGTCTGACTGCCTATTGGCTTCTGATGCGCTTCGTACCCGTGCCGGGTTATGGCATTCCTACCCACGATGTCCCCATTAACGATCAGGACGGCAATCTGGCCGCTTGGCTCGATCGTTACATCTTCAGTTCGCCTCATCTGTACGAGCGCACCCGAGATCCGGAAGGCCTGCTCTCCACCATGCCCGCAATCGCCACAGCACTGTTCGGCATGCTCTCAGGTTTGTGGCTCCGCAAACAATACGCCATTCGCCGTAAAGCTGCCGTGCTCGCGGTCGCGGGGATCATGCTACTCATCGCGGGACTTTCCTGGTCTCCCTACTTTCCCATCAATAAGAAACTCTGGACGAGTTCGTACGCGCTTTATGCCGGAGGCTGGAGCCTTCTCTGCCTCGCCGTATCCATCGCGATTATCGACATTTGGCGCGTCGGTCGCCGTGCGTCATCGTCAGTGCGCCCGGAATCCGGGTCGCACCCGCTGCTGTACAGACCCCTGCTCGTGTTCGGAACCAACGCCATACTGGCTTACATGATTTCTGAACTCGGCGACAGTATCGTACGCACCGTGCACATCTCGGGAGTAAGCGCCAAGGTCGCCGCATATAGACACATCACTCATGTCATTCCTGATCCGGCCTGGGCTTCTCTCGTCTATTCGCTGCTGTTCGTGCTGGTCTGTTGGTTGCTGGTGCTTCCGTTCTACCGCAGGCGTATCTTCCTGCGCATCTGATCTGTGGCGTTGCTGGCAGGCATTTACAGCAGTTGTAGGCAATAAGGATCATCCCGTAGTCATTGAAAGTTCGGTGATTTCGCGCACATCACGGATGTGGCATGGTCTCCCCTACATGTCCGCAGCGCTCGCTAATCAGACGCATTGCCGCCGTGTTAACAAGCTTTCTGAAGTGGAATTGCTCACCCCACATGAGCGGAGTCACATCTCGATACTCATGCATCCCATCGATTCCATATCCGGGATGGAGCTGTTTGCGCAGCGAAGCGCGAGCATTTGGGCTGGCTGCGTGGTCAAGCAAAAGTTGTGTGAACGGCGCATTGGGAACAAGGCCGCGGTGGTTCATCCAAAAGCTTGGCTGTGATACCACGGTAGCGAAGAGAGCCGTGTGACCGCCGAAACCTTCAGCGTCAACTGCGGCCTGCTCATCGACGTTCATGCCGCGATCGAGCAACCAGCGGGCGATTTCGATTTCGTCATAGTCAACACACATGTGCAGTAGAGTCGTTCCCGCCAGCGGAGTTCCGTGCGTTGCCAGCACCTCGTCGTGACATCCGAGTTCAGGCGGATATATCTCCTCGTGACTGAAAGTTCGCTTAAGGAGAGCCGGGTCGCGGCGCAGGTGCTGCTCGAGCAGGTCAATGCGGCCGCGATGCAGAGCCATCGTTGGCGTATCCATGAATTTGAATCCATACTCGACATATAGCTCCAGTATTTGGTGCTTGGCCGCCGGATTGCGGCTGTCTGTTTCGAGCACGATATCGACGGGTGCAAGTTGGTTCCCGCTCTCGTCATATAAGCGCGCGCCATGCTCAAGCAGCAGCGCCGTCCCTGCAACACTGAGAGTGTATGCAGGTCCGCTCAATGCATTGTCCGCCGGTCGCGGACCGCCCATCATGGCATGCAGCTTGCGCGCAGTGTCGATCTGACCTTGCAGGCAGGCCCGTCCGAAGGCTTGCTGCATGTCGGAAGCACCAAGGCTGCGCAGCATCTCGATGATGGCGTCCTGACCGAGGTTAGCCGCATAGGACATGGGCGGACCCCAATTGCCTTTCACTCCGCGTGCGTCCTCGTCCAGCAGACGCCGGTCGCGGAGCACGATAGCACGAACCGTTTCGACATCGCCGCGCCAGATGGCGTCGGTGAGACGGCATGCTGTGACCAGACGAGGCCAACTAGGAAGGCCATAACTGCGTGCAAGCACGAGTTGCGCATCGGCCAGCCGAACCGATGCGGGAGCGATCGGTTTGGAGTGATACTCGTTAAAATCAGCAACTGCGCCCGGGTCACTGCGGCGCACCGCATGTAGCAACTCCTTGGCCTGGTGCTTGAGTTGATCGAGATCGGGACGAACGGGAAAGTGGCGCTTAGCCATAACGGACCTCCTCCGGAGTAATGCCCGTGGTCCGCTTTGCCGGGGCGAGAAGGAGATTCGTGAGAATTCTTGCGATTGTTCGCTTCACAGGTGGACTCGGTCCTGTCCGCGGACGGGCGGCGCCCTGCGCGCCGGAGCTAGTGTATACCGGTCCGCCGCCTTTTACGAGGAGGTCCCCCGTCGAGGCGCCTAGTTACCGAGAGACCCGCTTATCGGATGCTGTTAGGAAGCGTCACTCATTGGCGACGTTACACTTTCTGCATACGAAATTGTGATTTCATAAGTGGTTATTCGTGCATGACCCAGCAGATGGATAATCTGCAAAGAAATGGAGCGACCTAGTATGTGTCGAACGCGACTTCTTTCTCGTATCCTCTCGCTACTCATGGCCTTTGGTTCGGCAGTTTCTACCTGCTCTGCCGCTGTCGACGAGCCGGACAAAGGATCGCTGAACAAACCGGAGCGGATGGAGTGGTTCCGCGATCAGGGTTTTGGCCTCTTCATCCATTGGAGCGTTGATAGCCAGCTTGGCGTCGTCATCAGCCACTCGTTGGTTGGCGCTTCCCCGGAGTATACGGAACGCTTTTTCACGGACCTGCCGAAGTCTTTCGATCCGCATGAGTTTCATCCTCTCGATTGGGCTCGGCTTGCGCACCTAGCGGGCATCCGTTACGTCATGATGACGACTAAGCACCACTCCGGCTTTGCAATGTTCGACACTACCACGACGCCGTTCGGCATTATGAATACCCCGTTCCACCGCGATATCACCAAGGAGGTGTTCGACGCCTTTCGCTCCCAGGGGATCGCCACAGGCGTCTACTTTTCCCCCGATGATTTCTGGTGGCTGCATCAGCACCGGAAGAGGATTGAGCGGTCCGTCCCCGGGGTTCAGCCGCGCAATAACCCGGGGTTGATGCAATATGACCAGACCCAGCTCCGCGAACTGTTGACGCACTACGGCAGAATCGACTTGCTCTTTCTCGATGGCGAGGCCGCAGGTCTTCGAGATCTTGCCTGGAAGCTTAACCCTGGCATCGTCGTCACTCGCGGCGCCATCAGCACTCCTGAACTCACTATTCCTGGCATGCCGCTTGATGCCGCGTGGGAGACGTGTATGACCATGGGCACAGCATGGCAATATCAGCCGCAGAACGAACATTACAAATCGGGCGGCGAGTTGATTCGCATGCTCATCGAAACGCGCGCGAAGGGCGGGAACCTGTTGCTCAATGTGGGCCCGAAGCCTAATGGCGAACTGCCCATCGAACAAGAAGAGCGCCTGCGCGAGATTGCCCTTTGGATGTTCGTCAACTCCGACGCCATTTATGGAGTGCGGCCCTGGGTTATCACTAACGAAGGCGACATTTGGTTCACCAAAAAGAAAGATACCAATACGCTGTACGCCATCGTAGAATCCAATTCCCCTTGGCCGCGCGCTAGCTGGAAGGAGTTCACGCTGCACTCAGTGCGTGCCACCGATAAGACAGAGATCACTGTGCTGGGGCAGAACGATGAGGTGGCGGAATACCACCCAGAGATCACTCCTAAATCCAGTTGGCACGAGGAAAAAGATGGCCTGCATGTGCGCGCCCTGCAGGCTCAGCGACTGCAGGACAACTTTCGCTGGCCGAACCCCGTGGTGCTGAAGATCACCGACGTAGAGCCGGCCTTCACTCCGCCGCGCGTAAAGACCATGGGGTCCACCACGAGCCCCGACAGTCAGCAGGAGACACTGCACGGCGAGGTGCTCGATATGGGCGACAGCTCTTCACTGGAAGTCGGCTTTGAATACCGCTCAATCCTGGGGGAAGACGTCAACTCGCGCACCTCGGCCTGGACTGAGACGCCAACCCAGACGGTCTCCAGGCCTGGTCCCTTTACCGCCTCGGTCGAAGGTCTTGCGCAAAAAGGCTCCTACGAAGTTCGCGCAGTCATTCACCATCCCCTTCTGACCCTCTATGGCTCGCCGATCACAGTAAGGCATAGCCGGTGACGCGTTAGCCGCGTGCGCCGACGCCCGATTAATATCAACTGAGATGAATTCCAGGGAGACCTGTTATGGTCCAATCTGAATAGCCTATGCCTCGCCCAGCTAAGCCAAAGCAGAAGCCTCCGCATGCATTTGTTCTGGAAGCGCTCGCGCCCTTAAACCCCGAAGCGCGCCGGATGTTCTCTGGATTCGCCGTCTACATCGACGATCGGATTGTCTGCATGCTCCGGAATCACCAAAAATCTCCCACAGATAATGGTGTTTGGCTTGTTCTTTCAGAAAAGGTTGACCCTTCAGATCCAGAACTCCGACGCGAATTTCCCTCTATTCGTTCTATCGATTTGCTGGGTAATAAGATTCGCCATTGGCTTCTTATTCCAAGCGACAGTCCAGATTTTGAGGCGGAAGCCCACCACCTATGTGATCTGCTGCTGGATCACGATCAACGCCTGGGCCGAATCCCTGAATCCAGGCGGTAAATTTCCCGTAGGTCATTCAGAATGTGGTGGCCAGGGACGGGATCGAACCGCCGACGCCGGCCTTTTCAGGGCCGCGCTCTACCACTGAGCTACCTGGCCTTGGCTTCTGTGCAATTTCGGGGCAGCCAAGAGCGCCCGAGCGCAACGTCAAGGAGCGACTCAGCTGACCTTATCCGAAACCACCGTATCGGGGAGTCAATCTGACTTACCGCGGACCGCGAAACATCACTGCCCGACAGCTATTCGGCGATATTCTGCCGATCCAAGCGTTCAGACAAGTATAGCAACCCGCGCGAGCTCCGCCAAATCTTCGTCTCTTACAGTCCCAAGCGTGCCAGCACCGCCGCAAAACGAGCACGCGCTATGCTGGTTCTCTACACACTCTCACTTTAGGAGATCCCAGCATGGACGTTGTTCGACGTTCTGTACTGCTGAGCATTTGCTTGAGCCTCGCCGCATTGCACGCCCTACCAGCTCTCGCCCAAAAGTCACAGAGCACCGTCGCGACTGCTGGCGAAAGCAGAGCAATCAAAGCGTTCGAAAAGGCCCGCATCGGCCCGGCCAATGGGCTGGCACTGGACGCCTTCCTGCGCAGGATGCCCAAGGGTGGCGATCTCCACATGCATCTATCGGGGGCTGTCTATGCCGAATCGTTCATCGCGGACGCTGTGCAGGACGGCATCTGTGTCAATCCGAAGACAGACAGCTTCGTTCGTGACACCGCGCACACTCCTGCGGGCTCGTGTGCGGAAGGGACTGTCTCTGCTGCAAGCATTCTGAAGGACCAGAAGCTCTATGACGCGCTGGTCGACTCCTTTTCTATGCGCGCGTTCGTTCCCACCACAGGCGTCAATGGCCACGACCAGTTCTTCGCGACGTTTGAGCGCTTCGGCGGTCTGGATAAATCCCATACAGCCGAGTGGCTCGATGAAGTAGCTTCGCGTGCCGCTGCTCAGAACGAGCAGTACCTGGAGATCATGGTGACGCCGAGCTTCTCCGCTTCGGCAAAGCTCGGCTATGCTCTTGGTTGGCCAACCACACCGGTTCCGGGCTCCCACGGCGATATTGCCGGAACATCTGCCCAACAACTCTCAGAACTGCGCGAAAAACTGCTTGCCGGGGCAGTCCGCGACGAGGCGGCTGTCGACCGGAAGGAACTCGGTAACGCGCTCGCGGCGCGCAACCGCATCGAGCACTGCGGCGAACCAAGCGCGAAGCCGGCCTGCGCGGTCACCATCCGTTTTATCTACCAGATCCTCCGCGCGTTTCCGCCGCAGCAGGTCTTCGCACAAACGCTGCTCGGCTTTGAGGTTGCTAGCACCGATCCCAGCGTCGTCGGTCTCAACTTCGTCCAGCCGGAGGACGACTATACCGCCATGAGTGAATACAGTCGGCAGATGCACATGCTCGACTACCTCCACAGCGCCTATCCCAAGGTCCACATCACCTTGCATGCGGGCGAGCTTGCGCCCGGCATGGTTCCGCCAAACGGCACCAGCTTCCATATCCGAGAGGCAGTCGAGCTCGGCCACGCCGAACGCATCGGCCACGGTGTGGACGTGATGTATGAAACCGATCCCTCCCCGCTCCTCAAGCAGATGGCTGACCGCCACATCATGGTCGAGATCAACCTCACTTCAAATGATGTGATTCTCGGTGTCGTGCCGCCGTTTCATCCATTGCCGCTCTACCGCCAGGCACACGTGCCGGTAGCGCTTTCCACCGATGACGAAGGTGTCTCCCGCATTGATATCACCCACGAGTACACGCGGGCAGCGCTCGAGTATCACCTCGGCTATCTCGATCTGAAGCAGTTGGCCCGTACCTCCATCGAGCACAGCTTCCTCGCGGGGGAAAGCCTCTGGGCCAAGCCCGACATTTTCGGCGGCACCAACGGCGCTTGCGCAGGGCAGAAACTCGGCGCCGAGTCACCCACTGGGGCCTGCCTTCGATTCCTCAAAGCCAACGACAAAGCTGCGCAGCAATGGGAGCTCGAACACCGCTTCGCCGTCTTCGAATCAACAACCCAATAGCGCGTTACTGCACCATGGGCGCAATGATCTCGTCCAGCAGCGCAGGCGTTCCCGCCACACGCTCCAACGCCGGATAGCGTTCGCCGCCGTGATAGTCCAGTTTTATGACACGGAAGTACCCAGCATTCTGCAGGATCAACTCCGGCTCCGGTCCACCGTCCTTGCTCTCCTTCAAACTTTGGCGCAGCACAGCCGGCGTGAATGCACGTCCGTTTACTGCAATCAGTTTCATGCCAGGCGCCGCCCCCGCCTTATCGGCCACGCCGTCCTTCAGCACGTCGCTGATCTCGCCGGTGGCGTTCACCCGCAATCCGGCGGAGTACCAGAAGTCCGGTGTCTCATGCACGCCGTTTTCGGCGTCACCCCACGGTCCAAGCATAAAGCTATACGTCAGTTTGTAACCGCCGTTCTCAATGCCACCCAGCGGCGCATGTGCCTGTCGCGACTCCAGCCGCTGCCGAAGGAAGCCAGCCCAGTCATACGGCGCAACCGAGTTCAACGCGGCCACCACATCCTCAAACGTGTACGGCACGACTTTCGGGGCTGTGTTGCCGCCCAACCCATGAAATGCCGCCGCGAAATCGTTCAAACTCTTTTTGCCGTTCGTCAGCTTCCGAATCGTTACATCCGCATCCAGCCAGATCAGTTCGCCTTCAGCGTAGAAATCCACCCCACGCCGCCAGTTGTTCCAGCCTCCACCGGAGAAGTAGAGAACCTGGGCCATATCCGCCGTGTCCTGCAGGTTGCGCCATGTTCGCCCGGGCCAGTTGTCCAGGTTCGCCGCCGTGTTCGCCAGCATGCTTCGGAATTGGTCCGGAGTCATCAAGCCTGAGCGCGCAGCGAGCACATCGCCGAAGTACTGCGTCAGGCCCTCATACACCCAAAGCAGATCGTCCTGCATGGGCTTCTGGTAGTTTGGCGTTGCCAACCCGGCGGGCCGGCGATACTTTCCATTCCAGCTGTGCGTAAACTCGTGTGGCAGCAGGTCAGCCGAGAGCACAAACCTGTCGTTCTCGATGAACGTCTTACCGGCAATCCGGTCGTCGCTGGATTCGTGATGCTCCAGCCCAAAGTGTGCGACCGAGTCACTGAGCGTTACCAGGAAGTGATACTCGCGGTAATGTCTGCTTTGGTAGAGGGCGCCTGTCTCGCGTACGAGCCGGCTGAAGTTCTCGATGCGCGCGGATGGAAGCTCCAACTCCTCCGGCCCATCCGCCACCATGTCCAGGTAGTGCTTTGGCGAAACCTCCGGGGCCAAAGGAATTTCCTTGAAGTACTTGCCGGCGAGCAAGGGCGAATCCACCAGCATCTCCAGCGACACGGGCTCAAAGCTTACCGAATACGACGCACCCTCCCCGCCCGGTGAGCTTGTCCTGTGCAATGCCGTTCCAAACTGCCATCCCGAGGGCAGAGTAACGGACGGGCTCATGTGCACGTCCGCATTGTTCATTCCGTCCGGATACAGCACGACCGTATTCCAGCTCAGTATCGCAAGGTTTTCGCTCGTGGACGCGCCGGCGGAGAAGCCCGTCGCCGGAGCAGTCGCGAGAAAGTCCTGCCGAATGGTCAGCGTCGAGCAGCCCGCCGGAACCGTGAGGTGGAAGGCAAACATCTCCAGCCTGTCACGGCGCCAGTCCAGCCGCGTCCCTTCTCCGCCACCGCAGGTAAAAACCAGCCCAGCTTGGTCGTCGATTGGACCGTCCGGTGCATGCTCGCCCGGAATCCACTTCGGGTACACCAGCGTCAGCTCGCCTGGCGTTACCGTCATCGTCTCGGTCGCATGGATCAGCTTGCGTGGCGCGTCGGTCAGGTCTACATGGAGCGTTACCGGAGTCGAAGCCGTCTGTGCCATCCCTCTCGCCGCCGCGATTCCCAGAACTGCCAATGCCAAGGCCCGCTTCCCGTTCATCCCCACCTCGTCATGTCCGTCGTGTAGCACCAGTTTAGCCTTGGATTTGCAAACGGATCGATGCTTGGTATCGTCGTGGAGCGAATCGTATTCCCCAACGGGTAGAATTCCCCGGAGCGCGTGCATGCGCCAGGAGATGAAATGAAGAAAGTAACTAAGTTTGCCGCAACCGCATCATTGGCGGCCATGGTCGGGATGAGCTCCTCGTTTGTATTCGCCGCGACCTGCAATCCGCGCGAACACGGAGCCAAGGCCGACGGAACAATCAAGGACACCGCGGCCATCCAAGCCTGCATTGACGCCGTTGCCGTAAAGGGCACCAAGAAGCTTATGGATAAGGATTACGGACAGGTGGTCCTGTCCGGGGGAACGTTCCTCAGCGGCCCGATCAGTCTCAAACGCGGTGTGAATCTGAAAATCGAGAAAGACTCAACGTTGCTGGCCTCCCCGGATCGCGGCGACTTCCCGCATTGGCGCTTCGCCGGGAAAGATACCGTGCAGCCCTTTCTAAGCGCGGTCAACACCGAGTATGTCCTGATCACCGGCGAAGGCACGATCGACGGCAACGGGAAGATCTGGTGGGATTACGTTCGCGGAGTACGTGACTCCGGCGTTCTAGGCACCGACCATCCGCGTCCGATGGGCGTGCTCTTCGATCATTCCAAACACATCAAGATGGAGGGCGTCACCGTCCAGAACGCGGGTTTCTGGCAGATCGTGCCGTACTACGCGGACGACGTTGTCTTCCGCGGCATCCGCATCCTCGCCCCGCGTTCGCCGAACACGGACGCCATCGATCCCTTCAGCTCCAGCAACATCGTCATCGACCATGTCTTCTCGAGCGTCGGCGATGATAACGTGGCTATCAAGTCAGGCGCTATCAACTCGCCCGGACCTGACGCGCCGAGCAAGAACATCACGATCACCGATTGCACCTTCGAGAACGGCCACGGCCTGTCTATCGGGAGCGAGATCGCAGGCGGCGTCCAGAATGTGCACGCCGAGCGCATTCACTTCAAAGGCACCGACCAGGGCATCCGCATCAAATCCGCCCGGGATCGCGGCAACGACGTCTCCAACATCTCCTTCAAGGACATCACCATGGAGGATGTGAAGACAGCGATCCTGGTCACTGAGTACTATCCGCATCCTGCGCCGCAGGGCGAAGTGCCCGCCGAGCCGGTGGGCCGCCTCACTCCGAAGTTCCACAACATCCAAATCGAGAACGTCACGGCGAAGAACAGCGGCTCGGCAGGGTACATCGTCGGCCTGCCAGAATCGCCGGTGCTCGGCATGACGCTCAAGAACGTTCATCTCGAAGGCAAGACGGGTTTATCCATCGCCTACGCGACGCTGACGCTTGATGGTGTAACGGTAAAGGCCGACACGGGCGAGGACATCACAATCGCGCCGACGGCACACGTGACGAAGAAGTAGTCAGCCTCAGCAGCTTTCAACCAGCGCGGCCTGTACCTCGGCCGCGCTTTTTCCTGTGATCCGCAGCGTCTTGCTTCGGTTCGCCGCTCCAGCGATCAGAGTCACTCGTGCCCGCGGTATGCTCAGCCATTCGGCAATAAATGCGATGAGGGCCTCATTCGCTTGCCCATCCGCAGCCGGAGCCGTGACCGAGACCTTCAGCGCCCCGGCATGGAATCCGACAATCGCGTTGCGCTTTGCGCCCGGATGCACGCGAACTGCTAGTGTGCAGCCGTCTGCTGTATCGCGAAGTGGAATCTGTTCAGACATCGGCCGTCTCCGGGTACTGACGCTTGCCGAACAGAGCCGTGCCGATGCGAACGCAGGTGGAGCCCTCCTCAATCGCAACGGCAAAGTCGTTCGACATGCCCATGGAGAGCTGCGTGAGCGTAGGGAACCGCGGCACACATTCATCGCGGAGCCGCCGCAGCTCGCGGAAGTAGGGACGCGCCGTTTCGGAGGCTTCCGACCACGGCGGCACAGTCATCAGGCCGGAAGGTACCAGCGCTTCCAGTCGCTGGAGTTCCTCCAACAGCTTGGGAAGATCCTCCGCCGAGATGCCGTGCTTGGTCTCCTCATGGCTCAGTTTCACCTCGATCAGGATTGGCAGCTTCTTCTTCAGCTCGGTCGCGGTCTGATTCAGCCGTGTTGCGATGCGCAGCGAGTCGACGGAGTCGATGGCATGGAAGAGCTCCGCGGCGCGAGCGGTCTTGTTCGACTGCAGCGGCCCGATGAGATGCATCTGGAGCTGGTCCGGCGCACCGGTGAGCTGCGCGATCTGCGGCTGCTTCTGCTGCCATTCCTGCACCCGGTTTTCTCCGAAGAGGCGCAGCCCTGCCGACCAAGCCTCAGCGATCGCCTCAACCGGCTGCATCTTGCTGACGGCCATTAGAGCAACATCGGCCTCGGAGCGGCCGCATCCGCGGCACGCCTCAGCGATCTGCTCCTGGATCCGGGCGAGGTTCGAAGCAATGGACATGCTACAAGCATCTTATGTGCTTTCAGGAGGAAAGTTGATGGGGGAACGCTTCTGGCCAATCGTGTTGCTGATTGGATCCAACACGTTTATGACCTTCGCATGGTACGGACACCTCAAGTTCAAAGAGGTCTCGATGTGGAAGGTCGTTGTCGTGAGTTGGGGAATTGCTTTTTTCGAGTATTGCCTGCAGGTTCCGGCGAACCGGATGGGCTCAGCCGTTTATACGGTTGATCAGCTCAAGGTGATCCAGGAGATCATCACCCTCACAGTTTTCGGGGTGTTCTCGGTGTACTACTTCGGGGACAAGCTGCACTGGAACCATGCGGTCGCGTTCCTCTGCCTTGTGACCGGAGCTTTCTTCATGTTTCACAAGTTTTAAAAAGTTCGGGGCACGCGAGGGTCAGAGTCCGCGTGCCCCGATGTCGATATGCGTTCTCCATTACGGATTGAAGATCGCGCCGACACTCTTGTTGTTGTTCAACTGGATGGTGCAGGCCAGTGGGTTTGCCGGTGGGCCGGCAACCGTGACGCAGTTGGATGACCATCCGCCAAAGTGACCGTTGGGACTCGCGAAGAGCGTAATAACGGAGTTCAGTGGGAAGTTGGCCGTACAGCTCGGGTTGGTCCCCGTGCCGCAGTTGATAATGTTCTGCGAACACGTGCTGGCGCCGCCCGAGAGCACGCATCCTGTGACTGTGCCAGTGCCGGCGCCGGTCATATAAACAGCCAGGCTCGGCAGAATCACCGTTCCTGGAGTGGCGTTCAGAGTGAGGGTTGCGGTTGAGGTAATCAGCGACCCCGAGGAGGTAGTACCGGTCGCGGTGATGGTGGTGGTTCCGATACCTGTGACGGCTCCGATTGCAGTCGCCAATCCATTCTTATCCACGGTTGCGACGGAGACATCGCTCGAAGACCAGCTCACGTTGCTGGTTAGGTCCTGGGTTGCAGTGCCGCCGATCAGGTTGCCGAGCGCGATGAACTGCGTGGTTTCGCCGACGAAGCTTGCAGCGGCAGCGCCCGGGATGAGATTCAACGTGGCGCTCGAGTTGGTGCCGGTGGTTGTGACGGTAATGCTTGCGGTGGCGATGGTGCCACCGGACTGCGCGGTGATGGTGGTGGTCCCGGCGCCGACCGCGGTTGCCAGACCGCCCGAGGTGATGGTGGCGACCTGAGCGTTGCTGGAACTCCACTGCACCTGTCCTGCCAGGCTCTGCGATGCGCCACCGGTGAGGCTGCCTGTCGCGATGAATTGGGTTGTTTCGCCGAGGAAGGTCTCGGTTGCAGTGGTTGGTGTGATGTTGATGTAGGGCGAGCCCGATCCCGCGCCGGAACCCGAGGCAGTTACAGTGATGTCGGAGCTGGCGGTGAGACCGTCCGACGTTGCGTTGATGATGGTGCGCCCGGGCGCAAGCGCCGTCGCCACGCCGGTGGAGCTGATAGAGGCGATGCTCGGGTTGACCACCGACCACTGTACCGAGTTCGTGATCTCGTCGGTCGTGGGGCTTCCGTTGCCCATCTGGCTCGCGCCGAATGCCCTGAACTGCGCGGTCTGGCCGACGGCGACACTGACAGCGCCGGACGCGGGCGAGATCGTGATGTGATACAGAGAGCTGCAGCCGGTGACGGCCAGGGCAGCTGGTAAGGCGAACAGAGCAAGACGGCGCAGGAACATTGAGAACTCTCCTGCTCCGAAGTTACTTAGAGATTTCTAACGTAACCATTCCCTGATGGCTGCGGCCAGTCTGCAACTTTGGTGCAGGAGCAAGCCCTCCCACCCCTATTGATAAATACAGCGGAATGTGGAATTTGCGCGCAAATATAAGAAAGCACTGTATTTGCAGGTAAATATAAGATTCTGCGAGTCTTGTCTGTTGAAGATGGCAATAAAAAAGCCCTGCGCTCGGCAGGGCCTTTCGTTTAACTCTCTTAACTCTATTCTAGCAGGTTGACCATAACTCGATGGCATCTATTTTGCTTGTGGAATGAGCAAGATACGGGATTTAGGGCTTGACAAGGTTTGAACAGCAACCAATGGGCGCGGACGGTCTGTGACGGAGGGCAAAACAGCCTCGGCACGGAGCGTGTCCGTGCCGAGGGGTCAAAAACTGCGGATCAGGTTATTGGGTAGGAGGTGTCGTTGCTGCCGGGCGCGGCTGGACTGGTCCCTTTGAGTTGGGTGGGTCGGTGGGGTTGAATTTGCGGGCGAGCTCGGGCGTTGAGAAGACCTCAGATGGGTTCGGGTTGACGGCCTTTTCAACCTCCGCTCCGAAGACGTAGCTGGGGCCGAACATGTTGCTGGTGAAGAACACATACTTCTTATCCGGCGAGAAGCGGACGTTCGGCTCTTCGCGGTAGTAGTGGTGCTTCATGTTGACGAGTCGCTCGGAGTGGAAGACACCGGGCTGCCAGAAGGTGGGCTCGTTCAGGGCACCGTTGCCGGCAGGGAAGGTTTGCGGATGGAAGAGCTCGATCCACTCGCCATCTTTGGCGCGGGCCACCTGACCGGAGTCGCCGCCATCGCCGGTGAAGAGGTCAAGGTCTTTCGTCAGGTTGAAGTGAATGGACCACTCGTCGCGTTGCATGTGATAAGCAGTTCGCTTGCCGGTCTTGAGCCCGTAGCCGGCGAGGAAGAAGTCTTCGCCCTTGGGGTATTGCCAGTCATACCAGATGGTTTCACCGTCCAGACCCCAGAACTCGTGGCCCGCGATTTCGTTCACCATGGTGCGTTTGTGGATGAGAGTGTTGTGCGTCCCGTCGGTGTGGATCATCCAGATGCGGTCCACCTTCTGCCATGGACCTTCGTGGCAGTACATGAGCAGCTCCGGGTCGGTGGGCGAGAAGAGCAGGTGATTGACCCAGTCGGTGGAGTGGAGCAGCTCCTTGATGTCGCCGGGTTTCTCGCCATGCGGCCCGGGTTCTAGCCGGAGGGTGAACAGGACCAGCGGAAGGCGCGCAGCTAGG
>Ga0157369_10005489_pt1 | contig 14732 bp, 12 predicted proteins | sample C25metaG_FD_113461 | JGI IMG/M metagenome (GOLD analysis project Ga0157369, IMG submission 113461) | Corn rhizosphere microbial communities from Kellogg Biological Station, Michigan, USA - C2-5 metaG | ecosystem: Host-associated > Plants > Roots > Rhizosphere > Soil | place: USA: Michigan...
CATTTCTCGCCGGCGCCCTCACCTGCATCATCCTGTTCACGAGCCAGGGCGGCACGATCCTGCCGTGGTCGTCGCCGCAACTATGGTTCACGCTGGGCATGGGCCTCGTGGCGATCTGGGGCTTCATTCACGAGGAACGCAGCGCCGTCGAACCGATCATGCCGCTCGAACTCTTCAAACAGCGCACGTTTCTGCTGAGCAGCCTGATTGGTTTCATCATCGGCGTGTCGCTGTTCGGCTCGGTGACGTTCCTGCCGTTGTATTTGCAGGTGGTCAAAGGCTCGACGCCGTCGCAAGCTGGCATGCAGATGCTGCCGATGATGGGCGGCCTGTTCCTGATGTCGATGGTGACCGGCCGCGTGATCAGCAAGATCGGCAAATACCGCATGTTCCCGATTGCCGGCACGTTCCTCGTGGCGATCGCGATGTTGCTGCTCGCGCGCCTGCAGATCAATACGCCGATTCATGTGATGTATATCGACATGGGCATTCTCGGCTGTGGTCTCGGCATGGTGATGCAGGTGCTGATTCTCGCCGTGCAGAACACCGTCGAGTTCAAGCACATGGGCGTGGCCACTTCGGGCGCGACGTTGTTCCGCTCGATCGGCGGCTCGATCGGCGTGGCCGGTTTCGGCGCCGTGTTCTCGAACGGCCTCGCCGCGCGTCTGGAAAAGCTGATTCCGGCGGACACCGAATTGCCGCATGCGCTCGGGCCCGCCGCGATTCATCAGTTGCCGCCAGCATTGCGCGACGACTATCTGCAGGCGTTCGCCGGCGCGCTGCACACGGTGTACCTCTCGGCTGCGTGCGTGGTGGTATTGGCGTTCGCGCTCGCGTGGCTGCTGAAGGATCATCCTCTACGTAAACACTGATTATCGTGCCGCTTGCGTTGAGCGCTTGATGCAAGCGCTTAACGACGGTGAAAACCGCGACAAAGACGAGGTCGAACGCCATGCGCGCCGACCTCGTTCTGTTTTTTGCGTGAATCGAAAGGTGTGAAAAAATCTCCGCAGCCGTTCGTCCTGCCGGCATGGAGTGCAATTCGTCGTACCTGTGAATGTTCGCTAGCGCACATAGGATAGGTAGCAACGTCGATTGACGTTCTGATCGAAACGCCACATATTGCGAGCAGCGGCACCGCAAGCTTGGGCTTGCCGCTGAGGACTCTCCGGCGCATGTGGATCGTGATTTCCGCGGACATTGCTCCCGCTTCAACATGATCCGGAACATGCCGTAATGGCATTGTTTTACAAAGGTGGGTCACAGCATGTCCACCCAGACACTGATCGGACACAGTTTTCCGACGCCCTGCAAACGGTGTGGCGGGGCACTGTACAGGCAAGTCGACTATTGTCCCTATTGCGGTGCGGTGCATCCGCTCGACGCGGGTCCGCACAAGCGCACCGTGATTCCCGGCAGTCGCGCGAGCGCCACTACGAAAGCTGCGCAAAAGAACAACCTCGATCCATCAACACTGGACGAAACCAACTTCGCGTCGCGTGCGATGGTCGCTGGCGAACCCGTTACCGGCGAGACCGCGCTACCCGCCTCGGCGCTCGTGTCGCCGGACGCACCGGCGCCGCATCTTTCCCAACCGGCTAAAGCGACGAGCCATGGGACGATTTCGATTCGCAGGGCGCTCTATGCCATCGGGGCGGTTGTCGTCATCGGCCTGGGGTATGTCGGATATTCGCTATTCAGCGATCGCGATCTGTCGAGCGGAAATGGCGGCCAGTCCGCCGATAACGAAACTAATCAGGATGCCAGAACGACGACCGGCACGATCGCGCCGTACACACCGGCTCAGTCCGACAACCAGCTCGCCGCTGCGGGCAAACCCGCCGTGTCGGTTAACCCCGCGAAGCCGGCTCAGGTGATACCGGCGGCGCCCGTCACGCCGCCTGTTGTTGCGGCGGCGCCCGTCAAACCCGCGCCGCCCCGGTTCAGCGATGCCGCACAGGCCTTGCAATCAGCGCGCCTCGCGTTGCGCGGCAACGATCTCTCTTCAGCACAAGCCGCGCTCGGCGCCGCTCAGGCGCTGCAACCAGGCAATTCCGACGCTCAAGACCTGGCGGGAGAATTGAAGCCCCTGCTCGCACGCCGCGACGCCGCGTTGCAGGCGGCGCAAACTTGCGCCGCGCAGCAGTCGTGGCCTTGCGCCCGTCAGCACGCCAACGAGGCGCTCGTGCTCGACACCGGCAATGAAACTGCGAAGTCCATTCTGGCCCGCGTGATTCGCGAGACCGGTTGGGCACCGCTCACCCCGCACGCCGCAGCGGGCACCGCGCCGCAAGTCAAACCGACTGCACAAGCGCAAGCCGCACCACCGTCTCAGCAGGTGGCTCAACTGCAAACCCCGCTTCCCCAAGGTATGCCGGCGAATAATCAGGCCGCAATGGGCGGTCCCCGCCCCGCGACCACGGCGCCCGACAACAACAGTGTCGAAGCGCGCGAACGCGCGATCAAAGACTCCGGCTGGAACCGCGCGAACGCGAATGCCGCCAAGCCCGGCGCGGGCACCGCACTCAAGCAGTGAACAATATTCTGGATACCAAAACACATAGTCGACGTGAGCGGCATCCGAATGCATAAGGGCGCGCATAAGCGCCCGTGGTTTGAGAGGTAACAGACGGACGTGGCTTTCTCAGCACATAGAACATGACATGGCAAACCGGCTCACTGGTGCTTCGCGTGCCGACGCGCGAAGCTGTACGAACCTGACCGATAGGTAGATAGACCATGCTAAAGAGACTTCTGGCGGGATGGTTGGGGCTGGCGCTGATGGTCGTATTTTCGCTGGCCTGCGCGGAGCCGGCGCATTACAAGATCGTCACCGGTCCGGAACGGGGCACGTATATCCAGATTGGCCAGGATCTATCGAAATGGGTTGCGCAGCCGGCGGGCATCGATCTGGAAGTGATGGCGTCGAAAGGCTCGGCTGAAAACGTGCAACGCATGCGCTTCGAGCCGGGGGTCAAGCTCGCGCTGGTGCAATCCGATGTGTACCAGGCGTATATCGACATGGCCAACGCCGGCAACGCCGACGCGGGCACGGCAATCCGGCCGCTGCGGCTCATCATGCCGCTCTATGACGAAGAGATTAACGTCGTGGTGCGCGCGGATTCGCCTTTAAAGACGTTCGCCGACATCAAGGACAAAAGCATCAGTGTCGGACTGATCGGCAGCGGCACCGCGCAATCGGCCACCACGCTCTACCACCTGATGTTCGGTCAGGCGATTCCGGAGCAGAACATCCAGCATCTGAGCAACGAGGACGCGCTCGCCGCGCTGATCGTGAAGAAAGTGGACGTCGCGATTATCGTGGTCGGCCAGCCGGCGAAACTGTTCAACGACATGAATCCCGACCTGCTGCAGCAGATCCGCCTCCTGAAGGTCGACCAGGCCGCACCCGAAACCGCCCGCGCCAAACAGACCTATTTCCCCGCGACGATCCGCGCAACCAGCTATCCGAACTGGCTCAAGGAAGATGTTCCCACGCTGACAGTCAAGGCCTTTCTCGTCACCTACGATTACGGTCTACGCGATACCGTCGGCAATCTGAATCACTTTGCCGACTCGCTATGCGCCAACTTCGACAATCTCCAGGAGCATGGCCACCCGAAGTGGAAGCAGGTGAAGCTGGAGTTGCCGACGCTCGTGCGTGGATGGAAATACTACTCGCCAGTCGAGAAGCATCTGCGCGCATGTCTCGCGAATAAGAGCGCCGCGATCAATGCCACCGCGGCCCAGGCCGCGCCGAAACCGCGCCCCACGTGTTCTGATCAGGAACGGCTGCTTCTGCTATGTAAATAGGGTTGGCAGCGACAAACGCGCCTCTCGCGCGACCGGGAGCGACTGGACTAGCGGGCAGCCTGGCCGGTCGCCTTCGGCGGAATGGGACCGAAGAACATTGCCATGAACCTGTCACGGCCGATCACGCGAACCAGCTCGGCAACGACGCAGTAGATCGCGATCAGCGTCACCAGCAGAATCTGGATGGCCCAGAAATGCGGCCAGTTGAGATCGGCGAGCAACCTGCCGTTGGCGGCGGCGAGGCTCGGCGCCTCCTTCCAGTATTCGTAAAGATGCTCCAGGTAATGCACGATCAAAGCCACCAAGGTATAAATCACCGTTTTCCAGCCGATATTCCAGATCAGCGGTTTCTCGGGAAACCGGTTGATGAACGGCAGCATGTTGGCGATCAGCACCGATTTGCCGAGAATGAGCGCGGCGATGGTCACGGAAACCGATGTCGGCAACGTCACGTCATAGCCTCGGGTAATCAGCGCGCGCATGATCGCGACAATGTGGAGAATCACGAAGAAGTAGATGGTCGGCGGAAGCATCTCCATGAACTCGTGCTTGATCGTGGTGGTCAGCTTGCTCATGTTCGTCTCCTGAAGTGATCGGCGCAATCCCCTGAACTCCAAGTTCATGATAGACACGATAAGACCTTTATGACGAAGCCGGAACATTGCCGCCGAAGGTAATCCGTATCAGCGGGTGGCAAGTCGCGTAGCCGCTGTACCGCTCCATTCCTCGATACAGTTTGGGCGATTTGTACCGATCCGTACCTTACTGTCCATGGTCGGATAACCGATGCTATGCGTTCTCTCTCCTCACGCATGGACTCTCCGGATGGACAAGACAACCAACGGCTGGCTGAGCGGCTTCATAGGCGTGTTGATTTTCAGCGGCTCGCTGCCGGCCACGCGCATCGCCGTCGAAGGCCTGGACCCGCTGTTCCTGACGGTCGCGCGCGCAACGATCGCCGGCACGCTCGGCCTGTTGCTGTTACTCGTGTTTCGCCAGGCGCGCCCCGCGCGCCGCGACCTGATCCCGCTCGTGGTAGTCGCACTCGGCGTGGTGATCGGCTTTCCGCTCCTGACGGCGTTGGCGCTGCGGCACGTGAGCTCGGCGCATGCCGTGGTGTTCGTCGGCCTCCTGCCGCTCGCCACGGCGATCTTCGGCGTGCTGCGCGGCGGCGAGCGTCCGCAACCGGCGTTCTGGCTGTTCTCGGCACTCGGTAGCGGCGCCGTGGTGGCCTTCGCCCTGCGTCACGGGCTCGACGCATCGCCCGTTGGCGACGCGCTGATGCTGGCCGCCATCGTCGCCTGCGGGCTGGGGTATGCCGAAGGGGCGCGTCTGTCGCGCCATCTCGGCGGCTGGCAAGTGATTTCGTGGGCGCTCGTGCTGTCGCTGCCGCTCATGCTTCCGCTCGCCTTGTGGGCTCGCCCCGCATCGTTCGACGGAGTCAGTCACGCGGCGCTCTGGGCCCTCGCCTATGTGTCGCTTTTCAGCATGCTGATCGGCTTCGTGTTCTGGTATCGCGGCCTCGCGCTCGGCGGCATTGCGGGCGTCGGACAACTGCAACTGCTGCAGCCGTTCTTCGGCCTGATGCTTGCCGGACTGCTCCTGCACGAACAGGTGCCGCTCGCGATGATTCTCGTCACCGTCGTGGTCGTGGCCTGCGTGGCGGGCGCACGGCGCTTCTCACGGGCGGCGCCGGCGCGGCCGGTTGCCTGATGGGCGCATCGTCCGCGGTACGCCTTCGCGTCGGCCACCTTTCAGACGCACTCGGCGCGAGCAGCCGGTTGAATATGTCATCATCCCGATGATCGATTAACCACTGCCCCGCCACGCGACTACGATGCCGACCGCATTTGCTCAAACCGTCGAAGCCCGCTTTGCCGAACTCACCCCCACCTCCAAACGCGTCGCCAGCTATATGCTGGCCAACCTCGACCGGCTCGGTCTCGAAACCGCCGACCAGATCGCCCAGCAAGCCGGTACGAGCGGCATTTCGGTCGGCCGGTTCCTGCGCAGCATCGGCTACCAGAATCTCGACGACCTGAAGCGCGAACTGCGCGGCGCTCAGGCGCGCCCCTGGCTGATCACCGACCGCCTCGACGCGTTCCGCCGCACTGCGGGCCATCACGACGACACCCCGCTGGAAGCCGCTTCGTCCGTCGCGCCCAACCCCGCGCTCGGCCACTCGCTCGAACTCGAGATCGGTGCGATCCAGCATGTCTATCAGCTCGCCCAAGCGCCGGTGTTCGCGCGCGTGGCCGAACGTATCGCCAACGCGGACGCCGTCTACATTCTCGGCATTCAGTCCACGCGCGGCATCAGCAACGCGTTCTACAGCTACCTGGAATACATCCGCCCGCGCGTGTTCTATTCCGACGGCATGTCGGGTTCGTACGTCGATTCGCTGAACTCGGGGTTCGAAGCGCCGTATCTGATCGTCACCGACACCCGCGCCTATTCGAAGGTCGCGCGCCGCTATTGCGAAGCTGCCACACGCCGCGGCCTGCCGTTCGCGCTCATCACCGACATTTATTGTCCGTGGGCGCGCGAATTCGACGGCGATCTGCTACAGGTCAAAACGGACGTCGGCCAGTTCTGGGATTCGCTCGCGCCGCTTACCTGCCTGTTCAATCTGCTGATCTCGGCGATCGTCGACAGGCTCGGGCCGGACCTCGACGAACGCGTGGCACGCAACCGTGAACTGCAAAGCGAATTCGATCAGTTCGACGACCTCTGACGCAAGCCGCTCGCTTCGACTTACGACCGACCATCGACTCAACGCGCGCGTCGCCGCTCGACATGCAGCAAGCGGGCCTCTGCGCCTGACGTGATCGATCGACTGCCAGGAAAACAGGTATCCTCACCGGCTCGTTCAGAAGGAGGATCCATGAAGCTTTCAATTTGCCTGGCTGCCGCCGCGCTGACATGCTCTATTGGCGCATACGCCCAGACTTCGCAAACCTTCCGTTTCGGCGAAGGCCAAAGCGCGCTGCCTTCGGGCAATGCGCACCCCGCGCCCGCGCCTCGTGCGCAGGCTCAAGCGCCGGCGGCTGCGGCGCCTGACGAACAGCACGCGCCGCCGCCGAAAGCCAGCCCGAAACACAAGGTGAAGCATTCCCGGCACCATCGCGGGCATGTGACACAGCCCGAGACGTACTCGCATAGCTAAGTAGCGCAAGCCTGGCCGTGCGCCTGGTGCGGCCGAACCGAGTGGCGCAAGCCCGGCCGTGCGCGCGGCGCGGCGCTGTCGAACAGTCCGTGCACGGATACCGGCTATACGTCCCGGCGATTTTTGACTCGCTTCAAATTCGCGCGCGCGGCGGGCATAGTAAAACGTATCCGCAGACTTATCGCCACGACAGGAACACGTATGAGCACCACCCGCCCCGCGCCCTCTGTGGCGGCCTCAGCGAGCGAAGTCGCCCCGCTGATCCGCGACGCCACTGAAGCCGACCTTCCAGCCATCCAGGCCATCTACGCACACCACGTCCTGACCGGCGTCGCCTCGTTCGAGGAAATTCCGCCTTCCGTCGACGACCTGCGCATGCGGCTCGCATCGGTACGCAGCCATGGGCTGCCGTACATGGTCGCGCAGATCGACGGCGAGGTCGCAGGCTATTGCTACGCGACGCCGTACCGGCCGCGCGCCGCGTATCGCAACACCATTGAAGATTCGATTTACATGAACGACGCCTATCGCGGCCGGGGGCTGGGGCGCGTATTGCTCCAGGCGCTGATCGAGCGTTGCGAAACCGGACCGTGGCGCCAGATGGTCGCCGTGATCGCGGACGGCGGCAGCGGCGGTTCGCTATCGCTGCATACGCAATTGGGTTTCGAATTGACCGGCACGTTGAAGTCGGTGGGTTTCAAACACGGTCGCTGGCTCGACACCACGTTGATGCAACGCACGCTTGGCAAAGGCAATTCGACCTCGCCGGACGACGTTGCGCCGGCAGGCGTTTGAAGCGCGACGCCCGTCACGTCTGAAACCTCGGCAATGCGTCGCGCAATCCGTCGTTCATGCGCGGACAGAAATGCACCCACGGTGAGTCGTGCAAAAGTAGCACCGGCAACATAAGCGCATCCCCGCGAAAGTTCCGATCACCGGCGTGCATGCGGCGGGCGCGCTGGCGGCCGCGCGCGCCAGCGCGTTAAAATCCCGCCATGCCCAACACGCCGCCTCCTGTCCCGCCGCTGTACGCCGATTCCGGCGACCCGGCCAGCGCCTCGCCGCGCAACGAATACACCGTCGACGAACTCGCGCGCGTCACCGACACCACCGTGCGCAACGTGCGCGCCTATCAGGACCGGGGACTGCTTGCACCGCCGGAGAAGCGCGGCCGCGTCGGCGTCTACGACGATACGCACGTGTCGCGTTTGAAGCTGATCAACCATCTGCTCGCACGCGGCTACACGCTAGCCAACATCCAGGACCTGATCATGGCCGTCGACGAGGGCCACGATCTTCGCTCCATCCTCGGTCTGGAAACGGCGATCGGCGGCCGCTGGTCACGCGAGCGGCCAAAAAAATACTCGCTGATCGAACTGCTGCAAATGTTCGGCGACAAGGCCTCGCCGAGCGCGCTCGGCAAAGCGGTCGAGCTCGGCCTGCTGGAGCGCAACGGCCTTTCCTTCGTGTCGGGCAGCCCGACAGCATTGGCCGCCGGCGCCACCATGGCGAAGGAAGGCATTCCGCTTGCCGACCTGCTCGACGCCGTGGGCATCGCAAGGCCGCATTTCAACGCGGTTGCCAAAGCGCTGGTCGATCTGGTGGTTCGCCAACTGGACCGCTACGAGGCCGGCGCCCTGCCGCCGCCCGCCGACGTGCCCGCTCTGGTCGAGGCTATCTGGCGCGTGCGGCCGCTCGCCATGGTGCTGGTCGAAAGCGAAATGAACCGCGCGCTCGAAGAAGCCTCCGGCGACTACCTGGGCGACCGCGTCGCGGGCATCATGGAAAAGAAACTGGGCCATCCCGCCGAAGGCACAGCGGCCGCAGTGAAGAAAGACAAATCAAAAAAGTAAGCCTGCGCGCAGTCGCGGCCGCGTTAGTGCTTGTACACGCCAACTGACGCGGCGAGCGCGACGCGTGAACGGCGCCATCCTCCGGCGCACGTCATATTCAAATCTGCATTGCTTCGTTTGATCGGCGGGACGTCCATGCGACGATCCCCGAACGTCGCTGCAACACGTTTTCAGGCGCCTCCGCAAGCCCTCGCCATGGCTAGCGCAGACGTGCGCAGATCACGCTGAAAACAAACCGCGGCCACACCAATCGAACGCAATGGAGATTCGCAGGATGGCCTGTCACACCGGTTTTTCGCTTCAATTCGCCGCGGCCCTGCTCGCGGCATTCACGACTTTCAGCGCCACCGCGCAGACCAGCGGCAACGCGGGCGAGCCGGCCAGGGTATTGCGCATCGGCTATCAGAAATCGGGCTTGCTCGCGGTGCTCAAGGCCCAGGGCTCCCTCGATGAAAAGCTCAAGCTGCTGGGCTATAGCATCAAATGGTTCGAATTCCCGGCAGGACCGCAATTGCTCGAAGCGTTGAACGCGAACAGCATCGACTTCGGCTACACGGGCGCGCCGCCGCCGGTGTTCGCACAGGCGAGCGGCGTGCGCTTCGTGTACGTGGGTGCGGAGCCGTCGGGACGTCACGCCGAAGCCATTCTGGTCAAGAACGACTCGCCGCTGCATGACGTGGCCGATCTGAAGGGCAAGCGCGTCGCGCTGCAGAAGGGATCGAGTTCGAACTATCTGCTACTTGAGGCGCTCAAGAAAGCGGGGCTGCGCTACGAGGACATTCGTCCGGTGTACCTGCCGCCCGCCGACGCCCGCGCCGCCTTCGAAAGCGGCAGCGTGGATGCATGGGTGATCTGGGACCCTTACTACGCGTCCGCACAGCAGGCGTTGAAGGCACGCACGTTGGCCGACTACAGCGAACTGAACGCGCCGTACAACTTCTATGAAGCGACGCGCGACTTCGCGCAACAGCATGCCGATGTGATCGGCGCGATTCTCGGCCAGTTGCGCACCGCCGGGTTGTGGGTCAACGCCCACCCGGTGGAAACCGCCGCGCTGATCGCGCCGAAGGTCGGTCTCGATCAGAAACTGGTCGAGACGTGGGTGCGCCGCTATCCGTACGGCACGATGCCCGTCACGGACGAAATCCTGCGCTCGCAGCAGAGCGTCGCCGACGCGTTCTACGGCGCCAATCTGATCCCGCAGAAAATTACCGTGAAAGACAGCGTCTGGCAGAACCGGGACGTCGCGGCGGCCCTGGTCGCGAAGTGAACATCGCGTGCCTTCGGTCCTAGAGGGGCGCGTCTAACCGCCTTCTTGCGTCATCCGTTACCAGCCTCTATTGTTACATCCATCAATGTAACAGTCGAGAGAGTAAAAAAGGAGACGGAACGGATGAACGCACGCATGCTGCCTCACGACACCGCGGCGCCGGACGCGTCCGCGCCTATCGAGACCGACATCGCCATTATCGGGTCCGGGTTTGCCGGCCTCGGCATGGCGATCCGCCTGCGCCAGGCCGGTATCAGCGATTTCATCGTCGCCGAGAAAGCCGACTCGGTTGGTGGCACCTGGCGTGACAACCACTACCCCGGTTGCGCCTGCGACGTCCAATCCCACGTCTATTCGTTCTCCTTCGCCCCGAATCCGCGCTGGACCCGTATGTTCGCGCGCCAACCGGAAATCCGCGCTTATCTGGAGGAATGCACGCAGCGCTTCGGCGTGCAGCGGCATCTGCGCTTCGGCCACGAACTCGCAACGGCGACCTACGACGAGACGCGCCACCGCTGGCAATTGACCTTCGCGAACGGCCAGCAATGGTCGGCGCGCGTGCTGATCTCGGGCATGGGCGGCCTCTCGCGCGCGGCCATGCCGAACATTCCCGGCATCGAAAACTTCAAGGGCAAAGCGTTTCATTCACAGCAGTGGGACCACGGCTATTCGCTCGAAGGCAAGCGCGTCGCCGTGATCGGCACCGGCGCGAGCGCGATCCAGTTCGTCCCGCAGATCGCGCCGCGCGTCGCGCATCTCGATCTGTTCCAGCGCACGCCGCCGTGGATCATGCCGAAGGCCGACCGCCGCGTGAAGCCGCTGGAACAATGGCTATTCAAACACCTGCCGTTCACGCAGAAGATCATGCGCTCGGCGCTCTACTGCATGCTCGAATCGCGTGCGTTTGGCTTCGCGGTTCATCCTTCGCTGATGAAGACGGCGCAAAAAGTCGCCGAGCGGCATTTGCGCCGTCAGGTGCGCGATCCGCAATTACGCGCGACGCTCACGCCCAACTACACGATGGGCTGCAAGCGCATCCTGATCTCAAACGACTACTTCCCCGCCCTGTCGCGCCAGAACGTTTCGGTGACGACCACCGGTATCGCCCGTATCGAGGAGGACGCGGTCGTCACCACCGACGGTAAGCGTCACCGCGCCGACTGCCTGATCTTCGGCACCGGTTTTCAGGTGGCCGATCCGTTTCCGCGCGGCGTGGTGCGCGGGCGCGGCGGCGTCGATATCGTCGATACATGGCGCGACGGCGCGCATGCGTATCTCGGTACGACATTGCCTGGTTATCCGAACTTCTTCATGATCGTCGGACCGAACACCGGTCTCGGCCATAACTCGATGGTGTTCATGATCGAGTCGCAGGTGGAATACATTCTGCGCGCACTGAAGACGATGACCGCGGAACGCGCCGACGCGATCGAAGTGCGTCCGCAGGTCGAGCGTGCCTACAACGAACAGATCCAGCAGAAACTCGGCCGCGCAATCTGGTCGACGGGCGGCTGCAAGAGCTGGTATCTCGATCCGAAAACCGGCAAGAACACCACGCTGTGGCCCGGATTCGCATACAAATTCCGCCAGGCCACCAGCACGTTCAGCATGAACGACTACCTTGCGTATTCGCCCGCGCCGCAACCGGCAAGCGAGCCGATGGTGTCGCCGCCGCCCGCCCACGCTCACGGCGGCGCGACGGCGTCGGTGGAGGCGACCTGAGAGGACATAACGATAACGACAGGCGCTGTTCAGAGAGGACAACAACAATTTCGCATAGGGCCGGAGTGAAAGGTTGAAGCACTAGCTCTGGTTGAACGCTGTGCATGGAGATAAGCCAATGAAAAACTTTACCGACAGAGTGGCCGCGATCACCGGCGCATGCTCGGGCATGCGCCGCTCGCTCGCGATCCAGCTCGCGCGCGAAGGCTGCCACCTCGCGCTAGCCGACCGCAATACCGCAAGCCTCGCCGAAACCGCGCAGCTTGCGCAGGCCGCGGCGCCACACATCGTCGGCGCGCCGCTGCGCATCACCACCCGCGTGCTCGATGTCGCGGACCGCGCCGCGATGTTCGACTGGGCCGCCGAAACCGCCGCGCAGCATCAGCGCGTCAACCTCGTGTTCAACAACGCAGGCGTCGCGCTGTCGAGCACCATCGAGGGCATGGACTACGCCGATCTGGAGTGGATCGTCGGCATCAACTTCTGGGGCGTGGTGCACGGCACCAAGGCATTTCTGCCATACATCAAGGCGTCCGGTGCGGGGCATATCGTCAATACGTCTAGCGTGTTCGGACTGTTCTCCCAGCCGGGCATGAGCGGCTATAACGCCACCAAATTCGCGGTGCGCGGCTTTACGGAAGCACTGCGCCAGGAACTCGACCTGATGAAGTGCGGCGTGTCGGCCACCTGCGTGCATCCGGGCGGCATCAGCACGGCCATCGCGCAATCGAGCCGTATCTCGTCGAACATGGTCGGCTTCATGCTGGAAACCGAACAGCAGGGCAAGGACGACTTCGAGAAGTTCTTCATCACCACCGCCGACGAAGCCGCGCGCGTGATTCTCGACGGCGTGCGCAAGAACAAACGGCGCGTGCTGATCGGACGCGACGCGCGGGCCGCTGACTGGCTGGCGCGCACGTTGCCGGCCGCCTATCAGGCACTGGTGGTGATGCAAACGCGGCGGATGAAACGCATCGCGGAGAAACGCGCGCGGCGCGCCGCGCAGGTGGACGGCAAGCGCGCATAAAGCTGCGCCATGCGCGTCACTCGCTCAGAACATTCAGCAACACATAGAGACTCATAAGGAGAAAGGCCATGATGCCGGTTCGCCGCGACCTCCGTTTCAACTTGCCGCAGGAACGTGCCTGCGATTGGCACGTGCAGGGCTCGCATGTGACACACTTCTTCAATGCGCTTTCGCTGCTGTTTCCGGCCGGCGAGCGTTTCTTCATGGACAGCGTGCGCAACTACCGCGACCAGATCGACGACCCGGTGCTGAAGAAGCAGGTGCTCGGCTTCATCGGCCAGGAAGCCATGCACACGCGCGAGCATGTGGAGTACAACGATCTGTTGCAGGAAGCCGGCTTGCCCGCGCATAAGCTCGACAAACGGCTATGGGCGATTCTCAACTTCGGTCGCAAGGTTCTGCCGCATTCGTACCAGCTCGCGGTCACCGTCTGCCTCGAGCATTACACGGCCATGCTGGCGGGCCTGCTGCTGCAGGACGCGACGCGCATCGGCGGGTCGGTGGAGGGCTATACGCAGATGTGGACCTGGCATGCACTCGAAGAAACCGAGCATAAATCCGTTTCGTACGACGTGTGGAACACCGTGCTCAAGCCCGGGCTCGGCCGTTATCTCCTGCGCACCGGCACCATGCTCGCCACCACCGTGACGTTCTGGCTGATCGTATTCGACTACCACGTGCGGCTCATCATCGCCGACCGCAAACGCGGTGGCCATCTGCGCGGCATGTGGCGCGTCGTGAAGTATCTGTACGGCCCGCGCCACGGTGTGTTTCCTCGCATCGCCGGTGAGTGGCTGAGCTTTTTCCGGCCTGGATTTCATCCGTGGGATCACGACAACCGCGCGCAACTGGCGCGAATCGACGGACTGGTTGCCGCGGTCGATGCCACCAATGCGGCCACGCCGAGCGCCCGCAAGGCCACGCGGCGCGGCGTGCAGGCGGCCGCGTGATACGCGACACGCTCTCGGTCGAGGCCGGCGGCGTGCGGCTCGCGGTTTATGTGAGCGGACCGCGCGAGGCGCCGCCCATCGTGCTGGTACACGGCTACCCCGATTCGGCGGCGGTGTGGGAACCGGTGCGCGCGCAACTGGATGCGCGCTATCGCGTGATCGCCTACGACGTGCGCGGCGCGGGAGCCTCCGAGGCGCCGGCCACGCGTCACGCTTACCGGCTCGAACGCCTCGCCGCCGATCTTGCCGCCGTCGCCGACGCCACGTGCGGCACGCGGCCGTTTCACCTCGTCGGGCACGACTGGGGCTCGATTCAATGCTGGGAAGCCGTGACCGATCCCGCGTTCAAAGGCCGCATTGCTTCGTACACGTCGATCTCAGGGCCGTGTCTCGATCATGCTTCCTTCGACTTGCGCGGCGGCGGTGACACTGAACCCGCGCAGCAGACAAAGAAGCGCCCGTTCGGCAGCAGTGTCCGGCAGACGCTCAAGTCCTGGTATATTTTCTTTTTCCATTTGCCGTGGCTGCCCGAGCTGGTATGGCGCGCGGGCGGCGCACGTCTGTGGCCGCTATGGCTGCGGGTGACGGAACGCGTGCGCCCGGCGCCCGATCCCGCGCAGATACGAAACGCGATCAACGGCCTGAATCTCTACCGCGCCAATTTCATCGACAAGCTGCTGCACCCGCGCGCGCGTCACGCGCACGCGCCGGTGCAATTCCTCGTGCCGTTGCGTGACCGTTATGTCGGGCCGGCGCTATCGCTCGGACTCGAGGGCTGGCTCGGCGCATATGAACGCATCGAGATCGATGCGGGCCACTGGGTCGTGCTGCGCGAACCCGAACGGATCGCGGCAGGCATCGAGCGTTTCGTGGAACGGCACCGCACGGACCATGGCGGCTCGGCCGCATCGACGCTCAACGCTCGCGCGGC
>Ga0157369_10005490_pt1 | contig 14731 bp, 14 predicted proteins | sample C25metaG_FD_113461 | JGI IMG/M metagenome (GOLD analysis project Ga0157369, IMG submission 113461) | Corn rhizosphere microbial communities from Kellogg Biological Station, Michigan, USA - C2-5 metaG | ecosystem: Host-associated > Plants > Roots > Rhizosphere > Soil | place: USA: Michigan...
CGCGATCGCAGACGTGTCGACGGCCGTGACCCAGGGCGACCTGACCCGCTCGATCGCAGTCGAGGCGCAGGGCGAGATCGATCAGCTGAAGGAGAACATCAACCAGATGATCTCCAACCTCCGCACGACGACCGAGCGGAACGCGGAGCAGGACTGGCTGAACTCGAACCTCGCGCGCTTCTCGGGCCTCATGCAGGGGCAGCGCGACCTGCAAGAGGTCTCGCGGCTGATCATGTCCGAGCTGACGCCGCTCGTCTCCGCGAACTACGGCGCGTTCTTCCTGATCGAGGAGGCGCCGGACGCCGAGGACATCGCGTACCAGCTCGTGGCGTCGTACGGGTACAAGACGCGCAAGAAGGTGGCGAACCGGTTCAAGCTCGGCGAGTCGCTCGTCGGCCAGGCGGCGCTCGAGAAGCAGTCGATCCTCATCACCGAGCCGCCGGAGGACTACATCCGCGTCGCGTCCGGCCTCGGCGAAGCGCCGCCGCGCAACATCATCGTCATGCCGGTCATCTTCGAGGACCAGGTGATGGCGGTGGTCGAGCTCGCGTCCTTCACCCCGTTCACGGACGTGCAGCGGTCGTTCCTCGAGAGCCTCGGCGAGACGATCGGGATCGTCATCAACACGATCCAGGCGACGATGCGGACGGAGGACCTGCTCCGCAACTCGCAGGCGCTGACGCTCGAGCTGCAGGAGCGCTCGGAAGAGCTCCAGTCGCAGCAGGAGGAGCTGAAGCGCGCGAACACCGAGCTCGAGCAGCAGGCGCAGACGCTCAAGGCGTCGGAGGAGCTGCTGCAGACGCAGCAGGAGGAGCTGCAGCAGACGAACGAAGAGCTGGAGGAGAAGGCGCAGCTGCTCGAGGAGCAGAACCGCCGCATCGAGATCAAGAACCGCGAGATCGAGCTCGCGCGAACGGCATTGCAGGAGCGTGCAGAGCAACTCGCGCTGTCGTCCAAGTACAAGAGCGAGTTCCTCGCGAACATGAGCCACGAGCTGCGCACACCGCTGAACTCCCTGCTCATCCTCGCGAAGCTGCTCGCGGAGAACACCGAAGGAAACCTGACCCAGAAGCAGATCGAGTTCGCGAGCACGATCCACCAGGCGGGCGCGGACCTGCTCGAGCTGATCAACGACATCCTCGATCTGTCGAAGGTCGAGGCGGGGAAGATGGACGTGAACACGAGCGAGGTGACGCTCGCCGACACGCGCGACTACGTCGAGCGGACGTTCCGCCCGCTCGCGGAGGAGAAGGGGCTCGAGCTCAACGTCGAGATCCACGGCGCGACCGTGCCGCCGGCGATCGTCACCGACGAGCAGCGTCTGCAGCAGGTGCTCAAGAACCTCCTCTCGAACGCGGTGAAGTTCACGGAGGAGGGCGCGGTGACGCTGCGCATCGAGGCCGCGCCGATGTCGGCGCAATTCGCGACACCTGCGTTGTCGCACGCCGAGACAGTGCTCGCGTTCTCGGTGATCGACACGGGCATCGGCATCCCCGAGGACAAGCTGCGCCTCATCTTCGAGGCGTTCCAGCAGGCCGACGGGACGACGTCCCGCCGCTACGGCGGGACCGGCCTCGGACTCTCGATCAGCCGCGAGATCGCGCGGCTCCTCGGCGGGGAGATCCGCGTCGACTCGCAGCCCGGCCGCGGCAGCACGTTCACGCTCTACCTGCCCGCGACGTACGTCCCGGCCGACATCGCGCCGTCGACGGTCGAGCTCGCCGAGCTCGAGGCGCACCTGAACGCGCTCGTCGTCGACGGCGGGACGCTGCTGGCCGAGACGGCGGAGATGCTCGAGCCTGAGCTCGACCCGAGCCTCCTGCTGCGGAGCGAGGTGCCGGACGACCGCGACGACGTACAGGCCGGCGACCGCGTCGTGCTGATCGTCGAGGACGATGCGGCGTTCGCGCGTACCGCGCTCGAGGTCGCGCGGGCCCGCGGCTTCAAGGGCATCGTCGCGCTCCGCGGCGACGCGGGCCTCGCGCTCGCCCACGAGCTGAGGCCGGACGCGATCATCCTCGACATGGACCTGCCGGTGATGGACGGCTGGACGCTGCTCGACCACCTGAAGCACCATCCGGCGACACGGCACATCCCCGTCCACATCGTGTCGGCGTCCGAAAACGGCTCCGGCGCGCTCCGCAGCGGCGCGGTCGCATTCCTGCAGAAGCCGCTCGAGAAGGAACAGCTCGACGGGATGCTCGAGGAGATCTCGTCGTTCATCGACCGCGGCGTCCGCTCGCTGCTCGTCGTCGAAGACGACGACGACCAGCGCAACGCGATCGTCGAGCTCGTCGGCTCGGGCGACGACGTCGAGGTGACGGCGGTCGGCTCCAGCGACGAGGCGCTGCGATTGCTCGCCGAGCGGCAGTTCGACTGCATGGTGCTCGACCTGAAGCTGCCGGAGACGAGCGGCTTCAAACTGCTCGAGGAGCTGAAGAAGGACGAGCGCAACTCGCGCCTGCCGGTGATCGTCTACACCGGCAAGGAGCTGACGCGCCGCGAGGAGACGCGCCTCAAGAAGTACGCCGAGACGATCATCGTCAAGGACGCGCGGTCACCCGAGCGGCTCCTCGACGAGACGTCGCTCTTCCTCCACCGCGTCGAGGCGCGGCTGCCGCAGGCGAAGCGCCGCATGCTCGAGCAGCTGCACGGCGCGGATCAGGTCTTCAAGGACAAGAAGGTGCTGATCGTCGACGACGACGTCCGCAACGTGTTCGCGCTCACCTCGGTGCTCGAGGCGAACGGCATGGAGGTGATCTTCGCCGAGAACGGCAAGGACGGAATCGACACGCTGCAGCGTCACCCGGACGTCGACCTCGTCCTGATGGACATCATGATGCCCGAGATGGACGGCTACCAGACCATGCAGGCCGTGCGTCAAATCCCCGAGTTCAAGCAGCTGCCGATCATCTCCTTGACCGCGAAGGCGATGAAGGGCGACCGCGAGAAGTCGATCGCGTCCGGCGCGTCCGACTACATCACGAAGCCGGTCGACACGGATCAGCTGCTGTCGTTGATGCGGGTGTGGCTCTACCACTAGAGGAATCGGTCCCGCCGGCGCCGGTGCCGGGCGCGGCGGAGGACCCGGAGCTGGAGCAGCTCGAGATCGAGCTGCTCCTCGAAGCGGTCTACCGCCGCTACGGCTTCGACTTCCGCGAGTACGCACAGGCGTCGTTGAAGCGGCGGCTGTGGCGTCGCGCGTACGCAGAAGGCCTGACCACGCTCACGGACCTGCAGGCGCGGCTGCTCCACGACCCGCGGTGCATGGAGCGGCTGCTGCTCGATCTCTCGATCAACGTCACCTCCATGTTCCGCGACCCGTCCTTCTACGTCGCGTTCCGGGAGAAGGTCGTGCCGACGCTGCACACGTATCCGTTCACCCGGATCTGGTGCGCGGGTTGCTCGACCGGCGAGGAGGTCTACTCCCTCGCGATCATGCTGGCAGAGGAAGGCCTGTACGACCGTACGCGGATCTACGCGACTGACATCAACGAGAACGTGCTGGCAACCGCACGCGCGGGTGTGTTCCCGCTCGCGAAGATGCAGCAGTACACGCAGAACTACATCCGGGGCGGTGGGAAGCACGACTTCTCGCGGTACTACGTCGCCGCGTACGACGCGGCGCAGTTCTCGCGGTCCCTCCTCGACAACATCGTGTTCGCCCAGCACAACCTCGCGATGGACAGGGCTTTCAACGACTTCAACGCGATCCTCTGCCGCAACGTGATGATCTACTTCGACAAAGCGCTGCAGAACCGCGTGCACGGGTTGTTCTACGAGAGCCTCGAGATGTTCGGCGTGCTCGCACTCGGTCACAAGGAGTCGCTCTCGTTCAGTCCGTTTGCTGCGAAGTACGAAATCCTCGACGAGCCCGAACGCATCTACAGGAAGACCGCATGAGATGTACGAGGTCATCGTGATCGGCACCTCCTGGGGTGGGCTCGACGCGGTGAGCCGGCTGCTCGACGGTCTCGACGACGCAGTCCGGCAGCCGATAGTCGTCGTCCAGCATCGCTCCGCAGAGTCGGAGGACGGCGCGCTCGCCCACCTGCTGAGCCACCACACGCGACGCAGCGTCCGCGATGCCGAGGACAAGACGGAGCTCGAGCCGTACCACGTGTATCTCGGGCCGCCCGACTACCACGTGCTCGTCGAGGACGGGCACATCGCGCTCTCGACCGACGAGCCGGTGCAGTACGCACGGCCGTCGATCGACGTCCTCTTCGAAAGCGCTGCCGACGAGTACGGCGAGCGCGCGATCGGCATCGTCCTGACGGGCGCGAACGACGACGGCGCGCGCGGTCTCGCCAAGATCAAGGACTGCGGCGGCGTCGCGATCGTCCAGGAGCCGTCGTCCTCCGAGCGGCGCGCGATGCCGGACGCGGCGATCGCGGCGACGGTCGCAGACGCGATCCTCCCGCTCGAGGAGATCCCGAACTTCCTCTACGGGGTGTGCCTGTGAGCACCGAGCGCGCCTCGATCCTGCTCGTGGACGATCGCCGCGAGAACCTGCTCGCTCTCGAGGCGACGCTGGCGCCGCTCGGCCACGAGCTCGTCTCCGTCACCTCGGGAACGGCGGCCCTCAAGGAGCTCCTGCGCGGCGATTTCGCGTGCATCTTGCTCGACGTCCAGATGCCCGAGATCGACGGGTTCGCGCTCGCCGAGCTGATCAAGCAGCGGGAACGCTCTGCGCACATCCCGATCCTCTTCGTGACGGCGATCTCGACCGAGGAGCGCCACGTTTTCCGCGGCTACTCGGCGGGAGCGGTCGATTACATCTTCAAGCCGATCGACCCGGACATCCTGCGCTCGAAGGTCAGCGTCTTCGTCGAGCTCTGGGACAAGAACCGCCAGCTCCGCGAGCAGTCGGAGCGCCTCCTCGAGCAGGAGCTGACGGCGCTCGAGCGGGTCAGTGAAGAGCGGTATCGGGCGCTCGCCGATGCGATGCCCCAGATCGTGTGGCAGTCGAGCGTGGACGGGGGCGCCACGTACTTCAACCGTCGTTGGTTCGAGTTCACCGGCATGACCACGGAAGAGGCCGGGCCCGACGCATGGATACACGTCGTCCACCCGGACGACCTGCCGATCGCACTGTCGCGGCGCGAAGAAACTCTGCGCAGCGGCGAGACGTTCGAGGTCGAGTACCGCTTTCGCTCCGCCGACGGGACGTACAGGTGGCATCTCGGACGCGCCGTGCCGATCCGCGACCGCGACGGTGAGATCGAGTTCTGGGTCGGAACGGCCACCGACATCCATGACCGCAAGCTCGTCGAGGAGCAGCGCGCGTTCCTGATCGCCGCGGGCGACGCGCTCTCGCGCACGCTCGACTACCGCCAATCCCTCGCCAATGTCGCCGTGCTCGCGGCGACCGAGCTCGCCGACTGGTGCAGCGTGCACATCGTCGAGGCCGAGGGGGCGATCACCCAGGTCGCCCTCGCGCACCGCGATCCGGCGAAGCTGACCTTCGCGCGGGAGCTGCAGGAGCGGTACCCGCCCGATCCGGAGGCGGCGACCGGAGTGCCGGCCGTCATCCGTCGGGCCGAGCCGGAGCTCGTGCCGGAGATCCCCGACGAGATGCTGCGCGCGGCCGCGACGGACGAGCTGCACTACGACCTGATCGCACAGCTCGGGTTGTCGTCGTACCTGTGCGTCCCGTTGCGCAGCCGGGACGGCGTCCTCGGGGCGATCACGTTCGCGGCGTCGGCCGGCGGTCGGCGATTCGGCGCCGACGACCTGAAGCTCGCGGAGGAACTGGCGCGGCGCGCCACGATGGCGATCGAGAACGCACGCCTCTACCGCGAGACCGAGGAGCGCGCGCAGGCCGCGCGTGTCCTCGCAGCGATCGGCGACGGCGTGCTGCTCGTCGATCGTGCCGGTCGCGTCCGGCTCTGGAACTCAGCGGCCGAGCGCATCACGGGGCTCCGCGAGGACGCCGTGCTCGGCCGGCGACTCGAAGACGCGGTCCCCGGTTGGCAGACGGGCACGGTCCCGCTCGAGATCGAGGGCCGCGAGCTGTGGCTCTCCGTCTCGAGCGTCGCGACCGAAGACGGCACGGTGTACGCGTTCCGCGACCTGACGAACGAGCGCGCGCTCGAGATGATGCGCCAGGATCTCGTCGCCACCGTCTCGCACGAGCTGCGCACGCCGCTCGCTGCGATCTTCGGCGCGGCGGTGACGCTGCGGCGCGACGACATCGAGCTGGAGGATCAGCTGCAGTCGAAGCTGCTCGAGGTGATCGCCGAGGAGTCCGGCCGCCTGTCGGAGATCGTCAACGACCTGCTGCTCGCAAGCCAGCTCGACACCGGGAAGCTGCAGGCGAACGTCGAGGCGTGCGACCCGCGGGAGATCGTGGCGGTCGAGCTCGAGGCGGCACGCGTGCACGCGCCGGATTCGATCGAGCTGAGGCTCACGGCGCCGCAGGTGCTTCCCGCCGTCTCGGCCGACCCGGGCCAGCTGCGCCAGGTGCTGTCGAACTTGATCGACAATGCGATCAAGTACTCGCCGTCCGGCGGCGCGGTGACGGTCGCGCTCGAGCCGCGCGACCGCTTCGTCCGGTTCTCCGTCAGCGACGACGGCCTCGGCATCCCCCGGGACGAGCAGTCGCGGATCTTCGAGAAGTTCTACCGTCTCGATCCCGACATGACGCAGGGAATCGGCGGCACGGGCCTCGGGCTCTACATCTGCCGCGAGCTCGTGCGCCGCGTCGACGGCCGGATCTGGGTCGAGTCCGACGGCAACTCCGGTTCGACGTTCGTCGTCGAGATCCCATGCGAGAGCCCGGTCGGGACGAACGGCAGCGGCGCGCGGCGGCACGCCGCAGCCAGCGCCTAGTTTGCTCGTCGACTTCCCCGCCGCCCACGCCGAGGCCGTTCTCTTGTTCGAGTTGGCTCACGAAGGGGCCTACCCGAGCGGAACCGCGCTAACCTCCGCCGGAGCCGGTGGGGGTTGGGGTGTTCAAAGTGCTGCTCGCCGAGGACGACGCGGGCTTTTCGAAGACGCTCGAGGCGGTGCTGCACGCCGACGGTCGCTTCGAGGTGGTCGGGCATGCCCGAAACGGGCGCGAGGCCGTCGCGCTCGCGCGGAAGCTGAAGCCGGACGCCGTCGTGATGGACATCGAGATGCCGGAGGTCGACGGTGTCGAGGCCACGCGCCAGCTGTGTCCGAGCGTGCCGGTGCTCGCGATCAGCGGCCACGACTACGAGGAGCGCGTGCTCGACATCCGTGACGCCGGGGCGAGCGACTACGTGCGCAAGGCGCGCGTCGAGGACGAGCTCTGCACGGCGCTCGCTGCAATGCTGCAGTAATGGAGATCATCCAACTCGACGCCGACGGCGTCGAGCGCCATGCCGACGAGCTCGCGCAGCTCTTGCTCGACGCGCACGCGTCCAACATGGCGCTCGGCCTCGCTGCGCCGCTCACGCGCGACGTCGCGGCCGACGCATGGCGGGCGCTGAACGGCGTGCTGCTGGCGGCGGTCGAAGACGGCGTGGTCGTCGGGGCGGTCAATCTCGCACCGACCTCGACACCGAACGGCACGCACCGCGCCGAGATCCAGAAGCTCGCCGTGCGAGCCGACCGCCGCGGCGGCGGGATCGGCGCCGCGCTGCTGGACGGTGCGGCCGAGCAGGCGCGCCGGCTCGGCCTGCGACTCCTCTGGCTGACGACGCACGCGGACACGCGCTCCGACCACTTCTACGCGGCGCGCGGCTGGACGCGTAGCGGCGTCATACCCGAGTGGTCGCGGGCGCCCGACGGCCGGTTCGCGACAAATGCGTTTTTCTACCTTCAGTTGTCGGAATAGACGACTCATGAACCCACTTCGCGGCTTCCCAGGGCATCCGTCCCACCCACCCCTCACCGACGTCACGATCGGCGGCTACACGTTCGGCACGATCGCGGCCATCCTCTCGAAGGCCGGTGTCGCCGACCACGCATTCGCCCAGGCGTGGTGGCTCGCGCTGCTCGTCGGAGCGTGCTCCTCGCTCCTCACCGTGTCGACCGGATTCCTCGACTGGCTGAAGATCTCGTCCGGAACGCCGCTCTGGCGCACCGCGACGATCCACGCGCTGACGAATGCGGTCGCGAGCGTCTTCTTCGTCGTCGCGATCGTGTTCGGCCACGACGACTACACGGGGCAGGCGGTGCACACGAGCTCGCTGATCCTGACGGTCGTCGGCTTCGCACTGCTCCTCGCCGGCGGGACGATGGGCGGCTCGATCACGTACGTGCACGGCATGCGCGTCCTCAACCTCGTCGACGAGCCGGCGTCGCGGGCGATCGTGCCGAGCATGCACGACGAGAAAGCGCGCGCGTCCGAGTAGCTCCGCTAGAGCGTCGCGAAGTGAACCGTGAGCCAGATCGCCGCCGCGCCGGCGATGTTCATCACGCCCGTCAGCACCTTCGGGTGCCTGTGGTGGCTCTCGGGCAGGAGGTCGCTCGCACCGAGGTAGAGGAAGAAGCCGCAGAACAGCGACAGCACGATGCCGAGATGCACGTCGCTGAGCGAGAAGAAGAACGTGACCGCCACCCCGAGCACCGGCGCGACCGCGTCCACGATCAGCCACTGGAACGCGCGCAATCCCTTGCCGCGGTTCTTGAGAATCATCGTCACGGTGTTGATGCCGTCCGAGAAGTCGTGCGCGAGCACGGCGGCCGCGACGATCGCGCCGACGGCGGTGGAGACCTTGAACGCGAGGCCGATGCCGACGCCGTCGAGGAAGCTGTGCAGGGAGAGGCTCGAGGCGCCGAGCGAACCGAGCGCGTGCGCCGCGTCATCGTCGCTCTCCGGGTGGAGCAGCAGGACCCGGCTCAAGAGCATGAAGGCGAAGAAGCCGACCGCGACGACGAGGGTGACCGTCTTCGTCGAATAGCGGGTCCCCGTCAGGTCGAGCGACTCGGGCAGCAGGTCGAAGAGCGCCACCCCGAGCACCGCCCCCGAGCTGAAGCCGAGGATCAGGTGGAGCTTGTCGCGGTATCTGAGGGCGAACCCGCCGCCCAGGAGCGTGGCGACGAAGGCCGCAAAGCCGAGCAGGAGCGCCATGGCCTGATCTTCGCTGTAGAGCCGGAGGTCGGACTCGAACCGACGACCCTCTGCTTACAAGGCAGATGCTCTACCAACTGAGCTACCCCGGCGCGGCGCCCATAGTACCGTCCGATCTGTATGCAATCCTGGCAACTTGCCGGGCACGAGCGCGTGCGCAGCACGCGGGAGCTAGAGCAGAACTTCTCTCGCCTTTTGGTGCGTGATGATCTTCCGCTTCACGCGCTGCAAGGCGTTGTCGATCGTCTTCGTGTCGCACCCGAGCTCCTCCGCCATCTCCTCGTACGACGAGCCCTCGAGGTAGAGCCGCAGCGCATCGGCCTCGAGCGACGACAGGCCGGTGCCGAGCGAGAAGACGAGCGACTGCAGCTCTTCGGTCGAGATCACCATCACCGGCGGCTCCTGCACCGCGGGGCCGGGCAGCGCGTCGCCGAGCGTGCACTCCCCGTCCGAGTCCTGGCCGGCCGGCGTGTGCGAGAACGACACGTACTGGTTGAGCGGCGTGTGCTTGAAGCGCGTGGCGGTCTTGATCGCGGTGATGATCTGCCGCGTCACGCAGAGCTCCGCGAACGACCGGAACGACGTCTCCTTGTCGGACCGAAAATCGCGCACCGCCTTGTACAGGCCGATCAGGCCCTCCTGCAGCAGGTCGTCGTTGTCGCCCCCGGCAAGGAAGTACGAGCTCGCCTTCAGCCGGACGAAGCCGGTGTAGCGGCGGATCAGCACGTCCATCGCGGCGCCGTCGCCGTTCCGCGCCTTGAGCACGAGCTGCAGATCCTCCAGCTCTCGTTGAGCCTTCTGAGGCGAATACGCTGGTGCGGTGCGAGCAGCCACGGCTCTCCCCCGGGTGTCGTGGAAGGGTGAGCCTCAACTCTCACCCTCAGGTTGAGGGCCAAGATAGCAAGCGGTCCAACGAAATACAAGCCCACTTGCGGTGGACCCAACATGATACGAACGTACGTTCGGGGCGGCTGGTCAGCGCTCGCCGCGCCGCAGCCGTTCGAGCCGGGCGAGCGTGTCGGCGTCGAGCTTGTCGCGGAGGTCGCCGCGCGAACGGTCCGCGTGCTCGGTCGGCGTGAGCTCGGCGAGGAAGCGGCGCGACGAGAGCTTCCGCACGAGCGCGCCGGCCGTCCCGCGCACGGCCTCGTCCGACGAGACGACCGCGACCTGCTCGCGTGCGCGGTTCTCGGCGGCGAGCCGTTCGATCGCGGCGTCGGCATCCTCCGCCCACCGCACGACGAGGGGCCCGTGCTCCTCCTCCGGCCCGTGGCCGTCGAAGACGAGCACGCCGCGTGCTCCCTTCCCGGCGACCCAGCTCGCGAGCACGTCCCGCAGCTCCTCCGGCGAGCGGAAGCCGCCGGCATGGAGGAGATTGAACCCGTCGAAGAGATACAGCGTCGGCTCAGCCATTGCGCTGTCGACGCGCTTCGTAGAGCAGCACGGCCGCCGCGACGCTGACGTTCAGCGACTCGACGTGACCGAGCTGCGGGATCGAGACGAACAGGTCGCACGTCCGGCGCACGAGCGGGCGGAGCCCCTTGCCCTCAGCCCCGAAGACGAGAGCGAGCCCGCCGGTCAGGTCGGCCTGCCACATCGGTGTTCCGTCTTCGCCCGCGGCGCCGGCGACCCAGAGGTCGCCGCTCTTGATCTCGTCGAGATAGCGCGCGAGGTTCGTCACCACTGCGACCGCCAGGTGCTCGACCGCGCCCGCGGACGAGCGACAGACGACGGGCGTCACCCGTGCCGAGCCGTGTGCCGGAACGACGACGCCCGTCGCGCCCGCGCCCTCCGCCGCCCGACAGACCGCGCCGAGATTGCGCGGGTCGCTGACCTGGTCGAGGCACGCGAGCAGCGGCCGTTCGGTCTGCGCGAGCTCGTACGCGTCTGCGTACTTGTACGGCTCACACCATGCGAGAACGCCCTGATGGTCGCGCGTCGTCGCGGTCTCGCTGAGCTCGCGCTCGAGCTTGACCTGCACCCTGGGACGGTCGATCGCGCGCAGCCAGTCCTCCGACTTGACGGCACGCTCGGTCGCCCACAGCTCCAGGACCTCGCGACGGCCGCGGAGCGCCTCGCGGACCGCCCGCCGGCCGTAGACCTGCTCGCGCGTACTCATCGCGGTATGAGCTCGAAGCCCCCGGCGACGTCGCGGACGTCCCAGCCGGCCGCAGCGATCTCAGCGCGCAGGCGGTCGGCCTCGGTGAAGTCGCCCGCCTCGCGTGCGCGTTGCCGGGCCCGAGCGAGCTTCGCCAGCTCCGCCGGAGCTTCGTCGCGCTCGGCGAGCGACTCGAGACCGAACACCGCGAGAGCGCGACGCAACAGGTCATGGTCGCGCCAGCCGTGCATGATCGCAAGCGCGTCCGGCGTGTTGAAGTCGTCGTCGAGCGCTCCCTCGAATGCAGTCCAGTCCCCACCCGGCTCGCTCGCCCCACGGAAGACGTTGCGAAACCGCTCGACCTGCGCCTTCGCCTGCGCGAGCGTGTCGTCCGTGAACTCGATCGGCTTGCGCCAGTGACCGGTCAGATAGAAGAGGAGCACGACCTCGCGGCCCCACGTGTCGAGCACGTTGCGGATCGAGACGTCGTTGCCGAGCGACTTCGACATCTTCTCGTCGCCGAAGGTGAGCATGCCGTTGTGCGTCCAGATGCGTGCGAAGTCGTGGCCGAGCGCACGCGACTGCGCAAGCTCGTTCTCGTGATGCGGAAAGCGCAGGTCGAGGCCACCGCCGTGGATCTCGAAGGCCGGGCCGAACGCGTCCTCGGCCATCACGGAGCATTCGATGTGCCAACCGGGCCGGCCCGGGCCCCACGGGGACGGCCATGACGTGTCCTCGCCGGGCTTCGTCGCCTTCCAGAGCGCGAAATCCTGCGGTGCGCGTTTGAGCTGATTCGTCTCCTCCGGCTCCATGTCGCCGACGCGCTGGCGCGACAGCGCTCCGTACTCCGGGTCGCTCGCGACGCTGAAGTAGACGTCGCCGTCGACGGCGTACGCGTTGCCGCCCTCGATCAGCTTCTCGATGAACGTGACGATGTGCGGGACGGCGTCGGTGGCCTTGGGCAGCGAATCGGGCATCCCGAGCCCGAGGTCGGCCGTATCGTCGAGGTACCACTGTGTCGCGCGCGCAGCGAGGTCCGCGCTCGCGCCCGGCGCCGCCTCGTAGATCTTGTCGTTGACATCGGTGATGTTGTGGACGAGCGTCGCCTCGTATCCCCGCAGCCGCAGCCAGCTGCGCAGCCACATGCCGAGGATGAACGGCCGCGCATTGCCGATGTGCGCCCGCGCGTAGACCGTCGGGCCGCAGAAGTACATCCGGATCGGTCCCGGTGCCGCGGGAAGTTCCTCGAGCCTGCGGGTCAGTGTGTTGTAGAGCCGCACGCGTCCAGCCTATTCAGCAGCTCGTCGCGCGAGAGCGATTCGATCACCGCCGCGAGCTCGGGCCCGCGGTCATGCCCGGTCAGCGCAAGCCGGACGGCCTTCAGGTTGCCGCCGACGGCCTTCAGCTCACGGACGATCGCCCGCCCGTCCAGCCCGCCTTCGACGAGCTCGCGCATCCGGTCGATCGTCTCGGGGGCGTCGACGTCGGCACGCGTCGGCGCGAGGATGTGCTCCGCGTACTCGCGCGCCTCGCGCAAGTCGCGCGCGCCGCGCATCGCCGGCACGACGGACACGGGGACGCCGACGCGCGCCGCGAGCTCGTCGTCCGAGAGCGCCGCGAGCGCCTCGATCGACAACCGGCGCAGACGCGCGAGGTCGAGATGCACGTCGTGACGGGGGAGCCCCAGCTCCTCGAGGTACGCGCGCACCGCCTCTGCGGGAAAGCCGGCCTCCCGCAAGTCGGCGAGCGACGCAGCTCCGTGGCGCTTCGAAAGCTTCGTCCCGTCTTCGCCGAGCAACAGCCCGTGATGCACGTACTCCGGCGGTTCGCCGCCGAGCGCGCGGATGATTCCGGCCTGCACCTCCTCATTCGGCCGGTGGTCCGAGCCGCGGATGACGTGCGTGATGCCGAAGTCGAGGTCGTCGACGGCGGAGGCGAGCTGGTACGTCGGCGAGCCGTCCGCGCGCAGCAGCGTTACATGGCCGAAGCGCAACGAGCCGTCCGTGTCCGGCTCGCCGATCAGATGGGCGGCTTCGCGGTGCCGCACCTGCCGCTCGCTCTGACGCTGCGGGCCCTCCTCCCAGACGATGCCGAGCCACTGGAGATCCTCGAGGATCGCCGAGTCGCCGCCGGGAACGTTGCGCGCGGCGTCGGTGTCGTCGATGCGCAATTGCAGAGAGCCGCCGTGCTCGTCGGCGTAGCGACGGTTGGCGACCGCGCCCAGCGCATTGCCGAGGTGGAGTGAGCCTGTCGGGCTCGGCGCAAAACGCACGCGCACCATGGTGAGACGCTACAACGGGCCGCATGATCCCCTCGCTGTTCCCAATAGTTTAGTCTCGTCGGGACTAATGGGTTCGAAGATCTCGGCGACGGAAGCTGCAGTGCTCGGGCTCCTCACGCGCGGTGAGATGTCGGGCTACGACCTGCAACGCGAAGCAGAGGCCGTCGGCGGCTTCTTCTGGGCGCCGACGAAGAGCCGCATCTATGCCGTGCTCCCCACGCTCGTCGACCGCGGCTACGCGACGAGCCGCGAGGTGGTGCAGACCGGACGTCCGAACAAGCAGCTGTACACGATCACGAAGAAGGGACGCGCCGTCGTGCAGGCGTGGCTCGAGGAGCCGCCGGTGTTCGAGCCGGAGCGCGCGCCGCTCCTGCTGAAGCTCTACTTCGGCGACCTGCTCCCCCCGGAGAAGCTCCTCGAGCACGTTCGCGCGATGAAGACGCAGGCGGCCGTCCTGAAGAAACGGCTTGAGGAACATCCCGACCGCCATGACGCGTTCGCCGAGCTCGCATACACGCACACGCTCGAGTGGCTGAAGGCGTTGATCCGCTGGGCGAGCTCGGCCGAGCGCGAGCTCGCCCAGCGCTTGCGCTAGGCGCCGAGGGCGCGCTTCGCCTTCTGCACCGACGGCAGCGCCGCCTTCGCCTTCGCGAGCGGACGCGCCTTCAGCGCGACGGAAGCCGGCTTGGCGGAGATCGTGATCTCCTCACCCGTCGCCGGGTTACGGCCCGGGCGCGCCTTCGTTGCGGGGCGGACGCGGACTGCGAGCTGCACGATCCCGCCGATCTTGACCTTCTCGGCATTGCCGAGCTCCTCGAGGACGACGTCTTCGAGCGCGTTCAGGACGGCCTTTGCATCGGCGCGCGTAACCTCCGCGCGATCCGCGATTTCCGCCACGAGCTGAGATTGCGTCAGAGCCATGAAACCCTTTCCGTCTGGTTGATTACCGGCACCGGATGGTAGGCGACGAGGCGGCCAGACGAATCGCGGTTCATGCCCAGCTGCTCGACGGCTCCGCGACGAGCGTCCTCGAGACGGTCCGGCGACTCGGCCACCTGCAGATCGACCCGATCTCGACGGTCGCACCCCCGCAGCGGCTCATGCTCTGGAGCCGGCTCGGCCCGTACGACAGAGGTGAGCTCGACCGGCTGCTCTGGGAGGAGCGGAAGCTGATCGAATGGCGCGCGTTCATCTACCCGATCGAGACGCTGCCGCTGCTGCGCGCACGGATGCGCTCGCGCAACGGGCTGAGCCCCAACGGGAAAGAGTTCCTGCGCGAGCATGCGTCGTTTCGGCGCGCGGTGCTGCGCGA
>Ga0157369_10005491_pt1 | contig 14730 bp, 10 predicted proteins | sample C25metaG_FD_113461 | JGI IMG/M metagenome (GOLD analysis project Ga0157369, IMG submission 113461) | Corn rhizosphere microbial communities from Kellogg Biological Station, Michigan, USA - C2-5 metaG | ecosystem: Host-associated > Plants > Roots > Rhizosphere > Soil | place: USA: Michigan...
CTGACCACCCCCACCCTGTCCCCTGGCGAGAGTTATGACGACCTGCTCGCCGACCGCTCCGCGTTCGAGGAGTTCAACCCCGACATCGCCGGCGCGAAAGGCTACGGCTACGCCGAACTGGATCAACTCGCCATCGACCACCTCCTCGCCGCCCGCTAACCGCGCCCGACCCACCCGCGCCGCAGCCGAGTGAAGGCCTTTCGTTCGCGACCAAACCACCAACCCACCACCGCCAACCCAACGAAGCCCCTTCACTCGACCAAGACACACACCGACCGGCCCGGCTAGAGTCGGGTCGTGGGCATGATGATGGCGGTGAGCTTCAACCGCTACGGGCGGCTGTACTACCTAGACCCGGGCCCGCATTCGCCAAAGGTCGGCGACAAGGTGCTGTTCCCGACCACCGCGGGTGACGAGGTCGCCGAATGCATCTGGGCGCCCACCTACGTCAGCGAAGATGTCGGCGGCCTTCCGGTGTGCGCTGGGTTCGCGACGTCCGACCATCTTGCTCGCGATGAACGAAACCGCGGCCGCCGTGCCGAGGCGCGGGTGACGGCGAAGCGACTGGTGCGCTCGCACGAACTGCCGATGAAGATTGTCGGCGTTGATTATCTCGACGCCGACGGCAGCTTCATCATTTACTTCAGCGCACCGCATCGGGTCGATTTTCGCGCGCTGGTAAGGGATCTCGCCAAGAACCTCAACGCACGTATCGAGTTGCGTCAACTCGGCGCGCGCGACGAAGCGCGGGTGCAGGGCGGCATCGGACCGTGCGGCCGCGATACGTGCTGCTCGACGTTCCTGAAGGACTTCGAGCCGGTCAGCGTGCGAATGGCCAAGGACCAAGACCTTCCGCCCAACCCGCTGAAGATTTCAGGCGCCTGCGGCCGGTTGATGTGCTGCCTGAAGTACGAGCATCCGCTGTACAACGACTTCAAGGCAGATCTGCCCAAGATGGGCACCCGCGTCTCATCGCCGGAAGGTGACGGCACCCTCGTCGGGTACAACGTCCCCGGCGAAACGGTGGTCGTGAAGCTCAATGAGTCGGGCAAGCGCTGCGTCTGCACCAAAGCCAGCGTTTGCGGTTCGCGCAAGGAATACGAGTCGGCGTACCTCCCGCAAACCGACGAGACGAGCGATAGCTGACAGCGCACTAGCGTCAAGCGGACGCGCGGACGACGAGCATCGGCTCGAAGATGACCGAGGTCACCCGCTTGTCGGGCTGCTCGATTTTGTTCAGCAGCAGCCGGGTCATTTCACCAGCCATGTCTTCGACCGGATGCCGAACCGTCGTCAGCGGTGGCCGGCACGATTTCGCGGCGGGGCTGTCGTCGAACCCGACAACCGCCACATCGTCGGGCACCCGCAGCTTGCGGTCATGCAGCGTGAGCAAGGCCCCCTGCGCCATCAAGTCACTTGCGACGAAGACGCCGTCGGTCTCGGGGTGCTCATCGAGCAAACGCGCCATCGCGCGCTCGCCGCTCTCGAGTGAGAAGTTTCCTTCAACCGAAGGAACGTAGGCGAATCCGTGGCGCGCCATCGCATCGCGAAAGCCGACCAGCCGGTCCTCGCTGGCCGCCATGTCGAGCGGCCCGGAGATGGTGGCCGGGTGCTGGCAGCCACGAGCGACCAGATGGTCTGCCGCAAGACGGGTGCCGGTTTGCTGCGCCACCTCGACGTAGCTGATCGGAATCGGTTCGGTCGGACGCCGCGAAAGCACCGCGGGCACCGCGAGTTCGGTGAGCAGCCCGGGGAGCGGGTCGTCGACGTGCGGAGAGAACAAGATGACTCCATCGACATGGCCTTGCCGCAGATAGCCGATCAATTGGCTGCGTGCCGTGTCGTTCTCCGCGAGCATCAGGACGAGATTCACGCCTTGCGGACGCAGCACCGCCATGATGCCGCTGACCAGCCGGCCGAAGAACGGGTCAGTGAAAATGCGCCCGACGAACGGTTCGTCGAACGTTCGGTGCTCGGGCTCGGAAACCGCGAGTGCGACAGAGCCCGTGCGCCGGGTGACAAGTGACCGTGCCGCCTGGTTCGGCACATAGCCGGTTGCTGCGATCGCCGCCTGCACCGTGCGTTGCAGTTCGGGGTCGACATTGCGGACGTCGTTGATGACCCGCGAGACCGTCGCCCTGGAGACGCCGGCCACCTTGGCCACATGCTCCAGCGTGATCGACTGGTGGCCGTCCGACCTGGGCATGCGCTATTCATACCACGTTGGAGAGCGCTCTATGACCAAACGCCGACCGCGGCTTGGCGCCAGCTTGACCTAACCGGCCAAAGCCCGCACCCGCCGCGAATTCCCGGAACCGTAGCACCCTTGACGGCCCCGTTGGGCCACGACTAGCTTGAGCCCGATTCTCGGAGAGCGCTCTCCTAGGATCAACGACCTCGCGCGGCCCGCGGCTCCACGAGCCAGGCTGCGGGCCGCGCGATCGCCAACGCCTGCGCAGTCTCGGGCCCGCCGCATTGGGCGCCCCACTGCCGTTGGCAGAGCGGCGCCTTCGACCGATCATCCGCCGCTCAAGAGTTCCTCCGTTCAACTGCAATTCGTTCCGCTCCCGCATTTCGTCCGACTTTCGGCTTCGTCCAGGCAGGAGATTGGTATGGGTTTGGTTGGCATCGGCGTGGAGCGCGGGGGACGCGCGCCGCAGTTATGGCGGCTCATCACCGCAGCAGTTGTCGCGACCATGCTCGCCGCGCTGGCTCTCGTCGCAGCGCCGGTGACGTCAGCCCGGGCGGCTGGGTCGCTGTTGTCGCAGGGCAAGCCGGCGACGGCCTCGTCGATCGAGAACTCCGGTACACCGGCGTCTGCCGCATTCGACGGCAACACAGGCACCCGTTGGTCGAGCGCGTTCTCCGATCCTCAGTGGCTGCAGGTCGACCTCGGGCAGAGCGCGTCGATTTCACAAGTGGTGCTGAACTGGGAAACCGCCTATGGCAAGGCGTTCCAGATCCAAACGTCGAACGACGCCAGTAGCTGGACGACGATCTACTCCACCACCACCGGCACCGGCGGCACCCAAACCCTGAACGTCACCGGCAGCGGCCGTTACGTACGCATGTACGGCACCGCCCGCGGAACCCAGTGGGGTTATTCGCTCTGGGAGTTCCAGGTCTATGGCAGCTTCGGCAGCAGCTGCGGCACGACCAACGCCGCGCAGGGCCAGCCGGCCACCGCGTCGTCGGTCGAGAACTCCGGTACACCGGCGTCCGCGGCATTTGACGGCAACACCGGCACTCGTTGGTCGTCCGCCTGGAGCGACCCGCAGTGGTTGCAGGTCGACCTCGGGAGCACGCAGTCGATCTGCCAAGTGGTGTTGACCTGGGAGGCCGCTTACGGCAAGGCCTTCCAGATCCAGACTTCGAACGACGCCAGTAGCTGGACAACGATCTACTCCACTACCACCGGCACCGGCGGCACCCAGACCTTGAACGTGACCGGAAGCGGCCGTTACGTACGCATGTACGGCACCGCTCGCGGAACCCAATACGGCTACTCCCTTTGGGAATTCGCCGTCTACACCACCGGGACCGGCGGTGGCGGAGGTGGCGGCGGGGTGTGCCCGACCCAGCCGAACCAGCCCAACTTCGGCTCGAACGTGCACGTGTTCGACCCGAGCATGTCGGCGTCCGCGATTCAGTCGCAGCTCGACGCAGACTTCAACCAGCAGAAGGACACCAACACCGCACAGTTCGCGACCACCCGCGTTGCCGAGCTCTTCAAGCCGGGCACCTACAGCGCTGAGGTCAACGTCGGGTTCTACACCTCCGTCGCAGGTCTTGGCCAAAACCCGGACGACGTCACCATCAACGGCGACGTCACCGTCGACGCGTTCAACTCCGAGGACGCCGGAAACGCCACGCAGAACTTCTGGCGCTCGGCGGAGAACCTCGCGATCAACCCCTCGAACGGCGCTGACAGGTGGGCGGTCGCGCAGGCCGCGCCGTTCCGTCGCATCGACGTCCACGGTGGGCTCAACCTGTTCCCTGCGAGCTACGGCTACGCCAGCGGCGGCTTCATCGCCGACACGAAGGTGAGCGGGCAGGTCGCGTCGGCGTCGCAGCAGCAGTGGTACTCCGAGAACAGCAACTTCGGCAGCTGGAACGGCTCGGTGTGGAACATGGTGTTCTCGGGAGTGAGCGGCGCGCCGGCGCAAAGCTTCCCGAGCCCGCCGATGACCACGCTGGGCACGACGCCCGTCTCACGCGACGTTCCTTACCTGTACGTCGACTCGAGCGGCAACTACCGAGTATTCCTGCCGTCGCTTCGCACCAACGCGAGCGGCGCGAGCTGGGCGAACGGCAGCACCCCGGGCACGTCGTTGCCGATGAGCCAGTTCTACGTCGTGAAGTCGGGTGACACTGCGGCGACGATCAACACTGCGTTGAGCGAGGGCTGCAACCTGTTCTTCACGCCGGGCGTGTACCACATCGACCAGACGCTGAACGTCAACAACGCCAACACGGTCGTGCTCGGCATTGGCTACCCGACCCTTATCGCCGACAACGGTGTCGACGTGATGCATGTCGCGGACGTCGACGGCGTCCGGCTCAAGGGCCTGCTGTTCGACGCCGGCACCACGAATTCGCAAGCCCTGCTGACAGTTGGTCCGAGCGGTTCGTCGGCGAACCACGCCGGCAACCCGACGTCCATTCAAGATGTGTTCTTCCGCATCGGCGGTGACATGGCAGGGAAGGCCACCACCAGCCTGGTGGTGAACAGCAGCAACGTGCTGATCGACCACATCTGGGCATGGCGGGCCGACCACGGCAGCGGTGTCGGCTGGACCAGCAACACCGCCGACACCGGCCTGCTGGTGAACGGCGACAGCGTCGAGGCGAACGGCCTGTTCGTCGAGCACTACCAGAAGTACGAGGTCATCTGGAACGGCAACAACGGAAAGATCATCTTCTTCCAGAACGAGAACCCGTATGACCCGCCGAACCAGGCGGCTTGGATGAACGGCTCGCTGAACGGCTACGCCGCGATCAAGGTGGCGAACAATGTCACGGCGTTCCAGGGCTACGGCTGGGGTAGCTACTGCTACTTCAACGTGAACCCGTCGGTCAGCAACTATCACGCGTACGAGGTGCCGAACACCTCCGGCGTCCAGCTGCACGATGTGCTGACGGTTTCTCTTGGCGGCGTCGGAACGATCACCCATGTGGTGAACGACACCGGTGCGGCGACGCCGTCCAACACGACACCGAGCAACGTGGTGAGTTACCCGTGAGGCCGTAGCCGGGTCAGTTGCTGGATCGCTGGGCCGCGGTGCCGGCCGGTCTCGTTTATCGAGGCCGGCCGGCACCGCACAGCAAGAGCGCTCTCACAACCGTTATCTCGCCGTGATTGACGTGTGCCGGTTGCGGTGCCGACACTGGGGCCGAAGTCTTGAGAGCGCTCCCACCAGCCGTTATCGTCCCGTGATTGACGCCATACCACCACTGCCACGACACTGGCCCGGAACCGGTTCCGCAAGCGGTTCCGGGCGCAGCCCACCCGTGGCAATTACGCCGAAGGGAGTTCTCGTGCCGATCACCATCGCCGATGTTGCCGCCCGCGCGGGCGTCAGCAAGACGACGGTGTCTCGGGTGCTCAACGGCAAGGGTGAGCTCGACGAGACAACTGCCGCCCGAGTGCGGCAGGTCATCGACGAGCTCGGCTACGTGCCCAGTGCTCGCGCGGTCGGCCTGGCGCGGGGCCGCACTCGGATCGTCGGTGTGCTGGTCCCGTCGCTCACCTGGCCATGGATGGGCGACGTTCTGCAGGGCGTCGTCGATGTGGTCGAGGCCGAGTCGTACGGCTTGCTGCTGTTCACGTGTAACAGGGGCGAAGAATCGATGCGGCAGTTCGCCACGCAGGTTTCGGCGAAGTCGTTCGACGGCTTGCTCGTCATCGAACCTGAAGGCACGCTCGACTACATCGAGAGCCTGCATTCACGGGGGCTCCCGGTCGTCTTGATCGACGACCGCGGCCACCAACCGCTCTTTCCGTCTGTCGCGACCACCAACCGCAGCGGCGCAGAGGCGGCAGCTCATCATCTCCTCGAACTCGGGCGCAGGCATCCGGCCGTCGTCCGCGGCCCCGAGCGCTTCGGGTGCACCGAGGAGCGGCTCGAAGGGTTTGGCGAGGTCTACACGACCGCCGGATTGCGAATCCCGGCCGAGTTGGTGGTCGACGGTGATTTCACCTTCGACGGCGGCCGGCAAGGCATCAAGCAATTACTCGACGGCGAGCGCAAGTTCGACGCCGTATTTGCACACAACGACCTGTCGGCGGCGGGCGCTATTCAGGCCCTCCGCGAAGCAGGAGTTAAAGTGCCCGCCGACGTTGCCGTCGTCGGGTTTGACGATATCCCGCTGGCTGCGCATACCGAGCCAGCACTAACCACCGTGCACCAACCATTGCGCGAGATGGGAGAGGCGGCAGCGCGCATGCTCCTCTCCTACTTCGAGGGCTCGCCGTCTCCTGAAAACCGAAGAGTCATACCTACGAGTCTGATAGTGCGAGGTTCGACAGAAACCCCCTGACAAATCCGCGGTGGGCACGCAAATCTGCTCACGTCGCAAATTGTCTTTCGGCTCGCCGCGCTGCGGCGTGGCTGGAGTCTGCTCGGCGTTCGTTATTTGAACTGCAACGACACAAGGAGAATGCATGCGTATCAAACGCGCAGTCGCCACAACTATCGCAAGCGCGCTGGCAATCGGAGGCATCGCCGCCTGCGACAGCGGCAATGCAAACAGCAAGGGCAACGGCTCCAGCAGCCCGTCGACGTCCACTGGTAGTTCACCGGCGTCGAGCGGTTCGGCGACGGCGGCGGCCAAGCCGTCAGGGGTGTTGAAGGTCGGCATGCCCAACGGTCAGCAGACGGAGAACAACAACCCGTTCCTGGGTTCTTCGGCTGGTGCGTCGCTGGGTTACCGCTACATGATCTACGAGCCGCTCGTGATGATGAACCCGATCCGACCTGCCGATCCCGGCAAGCCGTGGCTAGCGACCAAGTGGGAGTGGAACGCCGACTACACGCAGTTGACGCTGACGATTCGTGACGGCGTGAAGTGGTCGGACGGCCAGCCGATGACCGCCGATGACGTTGCCTTCACGTTCCAGCTGATGAAGGACAACGACTCCATCAACGGCAACGCGATTCCGTTCAAGGACATCACCGCGAGTGGCAGCACCGTCACGGTGACGTTCGGTGCATCGCAGTTCGTCAACCAGACCAAGGTTCTGACCTCGATCATCGTGCCGAAGCACGTCTGGTCGACCGTCGGTGACCCGTCGAAGTACGTCGACAAGGACCCGGTCGGCACCGGCCCCTACGCCATCAAGTCGTTCACCCCGCAAACCGTCACCCTCGACGTGCGTGACAGCTACTGGCAGCCGCTGCCGCAGATCGCCGAACTGCAGTACACCTCGTACCAGGACAACAACGCCGAGACGCAGGCCCTTGCAAACGGTGAGGCCGAGTGGGGATTCGTGTTCATCCCCGACGTCAAGACGGTGTACGAGAGCAAGGACCCGGACCACAACAAGATCTGGTTCCCGCCGAACCTCGGCGCGCACGGCCTGTGGATCAACACCACGAAGAAGCCGTTCGACGACAAGATTCTTCGCCAGGCCATGAACATGGTCATCAACCGCGATGACATCTTCAACCAGGGCGAGGCCGGCTACTTCTACCCCGAGATCACCAACATCACCGGCATCCCGACACCGGCTGGTGACTCGTTCATCTCCGACAAGTACAAGAGCCAGACCGTCAAGCTGGACGTCGACGCGGCGAAGAAGCTGCTGACCGACAACGGCTACAAGTTCGACGGCAAGACGTTGAAGGACAAGACCGGCAAGGCCGTCACGATCACCCTTGCCGACCCGGCGGGTTGGTCCGACTACATCACCGACCTTGAGATCATCAAGGACAACCTGTCGCAGATCGGCATCACGGCGACGGTGAACAAGGAAGACCAGGACGCCTGGTTCAAGGACGTCGACACCGGCAACTTCGACGCGGTCATGCACTGGACCAACGGTGGCGCCACGCCGTACGACCTGTACCAGAACATCATGGACGGCGCGATCCTGAAGCCGATCGGTACCGGCGGCGTCGCTGGCAACTACGGCCGCTTCAAGAACGACGACGCCACCACGGCACTCGCCGCGTACGCCAACGCGAGTGACGACGCATCGCGCAAGGCAGCGCTCGACAAGATCGAAGACATCTTCGTCGACCAGATGCCGGTGTTGCTCACCTCGGCCTCGAACGTCGGTGCCGAGTACAACACCAAGAACTGGGTCGGATGGCCTTCCGACCAGGACCCGTACGCTCCGCCGCAGCCGACGCAGATCAACGCGCTCGACGTCGTGCTGCACCTGAAGCCCGCGTCCTGACGGTAAACGCAGGTTTCCCTCGGGCGGCCTTCGCCGCCCGAGGGAAACCCGGCCACCGTGCCCAGTTCAACTCGAAAGACAGGTAAGCCGGTATGACTGTGAGTTCGGCGCCTCCCACACCGGTCGCCGAGGTGGTGTTGGAGGCCCAGGGGTTAACGAAACACTTCGCGGTACGGCGGCATGGTCGCGAACTGCTCACGCGGGCCAACCGCAGCGTGCATGCCGTCGACGATGTGACCGTGACGTTGCGCCGGGGCATGGTCACAGCGCTGGTTGGTGAATCCGGCTCGGGGAAGTCGACCGTTGCGAAGTTGCTCGCACAACTCGAACCGCGCACGTCCGGCGACATCATGCTGCATGGGGAATCGGTGCGGGTGCACGGCGGTAGGCCGTTCCGGCGGTACTGCCGCCGGGTGCAGATGATTTTCCAAGACCCGTTCGCGTCGCTGAATCCCGTTCACACCGTGCGCTACCACCTAACCCGCGCCCTGAAAATCCATGAGCGCGCAGGCAACAGCCGGGACGACCTCGAGCGTGCGCTCCGCTCGTTGCTAGAGCGCGTGCAGCTCACTCCACCCGAGCGCTACATCGACAAGTTCCCGCACGAGTTGTCGGGCGGCCAGCGGCAACGGGTGGCGATCGCCAGGGCGCTGGCGGCCGATCCCGAGGCGCTGCTCGCCGACGAGCCGGTCTCGATGCTCGACGTGTCGATCCGCCTCGGCGTACTGAATTTGCTGAGCGACCTGAAGAACCGACTGTCGCTCGCGATCCTCTACATCACGCACGACATCGCTTCGGCGCGCTACTTCGCCGACGAGACGCTCGTGATGTACGCCGGGCGCATGGTCGAGGGTGGCGACAGTGAGACTGTCACCCAGCGTCCCGCGCATCCCTATACGCGGCTCCTGATCGAGTCGGCGCCCGATCCCGATCGCATCGAGGGTGTGGCGTCAGTCGTCGATGGCGACGCATCGCGCGCCGACCGCACCGGTGAGCCACCGAGCCTGATCGATCCACCAGCCGGTTGCCGCTTCCACCCCCGCTGCCCGCACGTGATGGAACGGTGCCGGGTCGACCTCCCGCCCAAGCTCGAGATCGGCGACGCTCCCGGTCACTGGGCGGCGTGCTGGCTCTACGACACCGCGCTGGCCGGTGCCGGCTCCGCTTCGGGCAGCGAGGTGACGCGATGAAACATCTCCTGCGCCGAGTGGGCTTCTACATCTTCACGGCCTGGGCCGCGATCACGGTGAACTTCTTCCTGCCCCGCATCGTGCCGGGCGACCCGGTAACTGCGCTGCTCGCGCGCTACCAATCGCAGATGAGCACCAACGCGATCCACTCACTGCGGGTGCTCTTCGGGCTCGACAAGAACCAGTCGCTCATGCAGCAGTACTTCGACTACTGGGGCCAACTCTTCCACGGCAACCTCGGTCTTTCGTTCAAGCACTTCCCGACTCCGGTCTCGTCGGTGCTCGCCCAAACCCTGCCGTGGACCCTCGCACTCGTCGGTGTCACCACAATCCTGAGCTTCCTCCTCGGCACCGGTCTCGGCGTCGTCGCCGGGTGGCGCCGAGGCACCTGGGTCGACGGCCTGCTCCCGGTCACGACGTTCCTTCAGTCGGTGCCGTATTTCGCCCTCGGCATGTTGCTGATCGCCGTCGTCACCGGCCCAGGCAGCTATTTCCCGTCGGGCGGCGGCTACTCGCCCGGAACCGTGCCTGGCTGGCACTGGGGCTTCATCACCACCGCGGTCCGGCACAGCCTGCTGCCCGCGTTCACGATCCTCATCACGTCGATCGCGGGCTGGATCCTCGGCATGCGCAACATGATGGTGACTGTCGCCTCCGAGGACTACATCACCGTCGCGCACGCGAAGGGGTTACCCGAGCGTCGGGTGATGGTGAACTACGCGGCGCGCAATGCACTTCTGCCGAGCATCTCGGGATTCGCACTGTCGCTCGGGTTCATTGTCGGTGGCGTCTTCCTGGTGGAAATCGTGTTTTCCTACCCCGGCATCGGCTCCGAGCTGTTCGCCGCGGTCAGCGCCAAGGATTACCCGTTGCTGCAAGGCATCTTCCTCGTCATCACCTTGTCGGTGCTGGCGGCGAACTTCCTGGCCGACCTCGTCTATATGGTGCTCGACCCACGCACCCGCAGGGAGGCCTGACCGATGACGCTTCCCGTCACTGACGTCGCGGCACTGCCCGCGAGTCCCGGTGTCGCCGAACCGTCGAACAAGCGGCGCCGGTTCCGCTTCCTGACCAGCGCGAAGGCCGCCATCGGCCTCGGCATGGTCTCGTTCTTCGTGCTGTTCGCCATCATCGGCCCATGGATCGCGCCCTACGACCCGAGTGCTCGTGGGCACGACTTGGTCAAGGGCCCGTCGATACACCACTGGTTCGGTACGACGCATCTCGGCCAGGACATCTTCAGCCAGGTACTCGTCGGTACCCGGGCCGTCGTCTACGTCGGATTCGCTGCCAGCATCATCGCCTCGGTGCTGTCGGTGCTCGTCGGCGTCACCGCTGGCTATCTCGGTGGCCTCGTCGACGATCTGCTGTCGGTCGTCACCAACGTGTTCCTCGTGATCCCCGGCTTGTTGCTCATCATCATCATCACGGTGAGCATCCCTAAGGTGAACAACACCGTCATCGCCGTCGTCATCGGCATTACGTCGTGGGCGTGGGGGGCGCGCGTGCTCCGTGCCCAAACGCTTTCGCTGCGGCGACGCGACTACGTCGAGGCAGCGCGGGCGAGCGGCGAGACGACGTGGCGAATCATCGGCTTCGAGATCCTCCCGAACCTCAGCGCGATCATCGCCTCCGGCTTCATCGGGACGGCGATCTACGCGGTCCTGTCGGAGATCACGCTCGCGTTCCTCGGTGTGGGTGCGAACGCCGGCTGGAACTGGGGCACGATCCTGTACTGGGCGCAAGGCCAGGCAGCACTACAACGGGGTGCGTGGTGGTGGTTCGTGCCGGCCAGCTTGGCGATTGCGCTTCTCGGTACTGGCCTCGCGATGCTCAACTTCGGCATCGACGAGTTCATCAGCCCGAGGTTGCGCAGCGCCGGCAAGACTTCGGTGAAAATGCGCAACGGCCGCTCGGTACGGATGCGGGTCGGCTTCACGCCGGTGCTGAGCGACGCGCCGGTGAACCCGACCGCTGCCGGCAAGGCGGCCGACAAGGCCGCTGATAAGAAAGAGGGGGCGGCCCGATGAGTGAGCCGGTGCTCGAAATCAAGAACCTGAACGTCGACTACGGTCTTGGCGACCAGGCGGTGCACGCGGTACGCGATGTGACACTTACGTTGCACCGGGGCGAGGTGCTCGGTCTGGCCGGTGAGAGTGGTAGCGGCAAGTCGACGTTGGCCTACGGGCTCACGCGGCTACTCCCGCCGCCCGGTGTCATCAGCAGCGGCGAGGTGATCTATCGCTCGCCACGCGGTGACGTCGTCAACGTGCTCGCGCTGTCGAATGCGGAGCTGCGTGAGTTTCGCTGGGCCGAGGTTTCGATCGTGTTCCAGGGCGCGATGAACTCGTTGAACCCGGTACACAAGGTTTCGACGCAGCTCGTCGACGTCATCAAAGCCCACGAACCAGGGTTGAGCGCCGCCGCTCGGCTGGCTCGCGCGGCCGAACTCCTCAAGCTGGTTGGCATCTCGGCTGACCGGCTCGACAGCTATCCGCATCAGCTCTCCGGTGGCATGCGGCAGCGGGTGATGATCGGCATGGCGCTCGCGCTCGAGCCGCAGATCGTCATCATGGACGAGCCCACGACGGCACTCGACGTCGTCATGCAGCGGCAGATCCTCAAGCAGCTCGTCGAATTGCGCGAGCGGCTAGGGTTCTCGGTTCTGTTCATCACGCACGACCTGTCGCTGCTCGTGGAGTTCTCCGACCGCATCGCCATCATGTACGGCGGCCGCATTGTCGAGGAGGCGCCGGCAGAAGCGCTGTACACCGACTCGCTGCACCCCTACAGCCACGGCCTGCTGCACTCGTTTCCTGCGCTGCGCGGCGAGCGTCGTGAGGTGGCCGGAATCCCGGGGTCACCGCCCGACCTGCGGGCGATGCCGTCCGGCTGCTCGTTCCATCCACGATGTGCGCGCGCGTTCGAGCCATGCGCTGAACGGCTCCCAGTGCTCGGTAGCCCCGACGGCTATCTCGACACGTCGCGATCGGTGGCCTGCTGGCTGCATCCAGCCCGCGAGCCGGTCGGATGACGGGACGACCCTCGACGAGTTCAGTCGCGGCGGGTGGCCGCAAAGACGTAGTCCGGCACATTGCCGGACCGACCGCAATCGGGCGGCGGTATCGCACGCCCTTCGGCTCATGACAAACGAAAACGAAGGGACACCTTCCGTGGAGGCTTTGAGTTCACTGCCCGCCGACTTCGTGTGGGGCGCGGCGACGTCGTCGTACCAGATCGAGGGTGCGCACGACGTCGACGGCAGATCGCCGTCCATCTGGGACACGTTCTGCAAGGTGCCCGGGGCAATCGATGGTGGCGACACGGGTGACGTCGCGTGTGATCACTACCACCGCTGGCGCGAAGACCTCGACTTGGTGCAGCAGCTCGGCCTCGACGCGTACCGATTCTCGGTGGCCTGGCCGCGGATCATCCCCGATGGCACCGGCGCCATCAATCAAAAGGGCCTCGACTTCTACGAGCGGCTCGTCGACACGCTGCTCGAGCAGGGTGTGACGCCCTACGTCACGCTCTACCACTGGGATTTGCCGCAGGTGTTGCAGGACAAGGGCGGTTGGCCGAATCGCGACACGGCCCACGCGTTCGCCGAATACGCGTCCGTTGTCGTCTCGGCACTCGGCGACCGGGTGACCAACTGGGTGACCCTCAACGAGCCTTTGTGTTCAGCCTGGCTCGGGCACCTCGAGGGCAGCATGGCGCCAGGCGTGAAGGATATTCGAGCCGCGGTGCACGCCTCTTTCCATTTGCACCTCGCGCACGGCCTGGGTGTGAAGGCGATCCGCGCGGCGGCCGCACTGAAGCCCTCGGTCGGAATCGTGAACAACCTCAGCCCGGCTTATCCGGCGTCCGATCGACCAGAAGACGTTGCGGCGGCGGTGCGCGCCGACGGCCACACCAACCGGTGGTGGCTCGATCCCATCTTCGGGCGGGGCTACCCGCAAGACATGATCGAGGTGTACGGCGTCGAGCCGCCGGTGCGTGGCGACGATCTGCAAACCATCGCCCCGCGGCTGGACTGCGTCGGCGTGAACTACTACTTCCGCGAACTCGTCACCGACAACCCCGGTGGCACGGGTAGCCGCACCAAGGCGGTGCGCGTTCCGGGTGCGCTCGAAACCGCGATGGGCTGGGAGGTCTGCCCGCAAGGCCTCGAGGACATCCTGGTGCGAGTTGCCGACGACTACGGGCCCCAGCGCATCTTCGTCACCGAGAACGGCTCCGCCTGGACCGATGTCGTCGAGCCCGACGGGAGCATCAACGACGTCCAGCGTGCCGAATACCTGGAGACCCACCTGCAGGCGTGCGCGGGCGCCATTCGTCGCGGTGCTCCGGTGGCTGGGTACTTCGCGTGGTCGTTGCTCGACAACTTCGAATGGGCGTATGGCTACGACAAGCGGTTCGGCATCGTGCACGTCGACTACGAGACCCAGCAGCGCACGATGAAGGCGAGCGGTTACCGCTATTCCGAGCTAATTGCTCAGCACCGCGCGGGTGTGGCGACCAGCGTTGACTGAGGTTGGGTTCGCCGACGGCTTCGTTCACGTTGCCGACGGCGAGCTGGTTGACGGGGCCGGCAACGCGTTGCGACTGCGCGGTGTCGGTCTCGGCAACTGGCTATTGCCCGAGGGGTACATGTGGCACTTCGAGCCGGGTGGTCCGCTCTCACCTCGGCAGATCGAGGCCCTCATCGTCGATCTGATCGGCGTGCCACAGGCAACGCAGTTCTGGCGGCAGTTCCGGGCCCGGTTCATCACCGAGGCCGATATCGAGCGCATCGCGGCCACCGGAATGAATCACGTGCGCCTGCCGATCAACTCCCGTGTCGTGCAGACCGACGCCGGCGAGCTGATCGAAGATGGGTTTGCACTGATCGACCAGCTCATCGCGTGGTGCAAGGAACACAGACTCTGGGTGGTGCTCGACCTGCACGGCGCACCGGGCGGCCAGACCGGCACGAATATCGACGACTCGCCGCATGCCTTGCCCGAACTTTTCACCGACGCCGGCAACGCACGGCGTTGCGTCGAGCTATGGCAGGCGATCGCGACCCGTTACCGCGACGAGACGGCCGTTGCGGGTTACGACCTGCTGAACGAGCCACTGCCGAACGAGTACCAG
>Ga0157369_10005492_pt1 | contig 14730 bp, 9 predicted proteins | sample C25metaG_FD_113461 | JGI IMG/M metagenome (GOLD analysis project Ga0157369, IMG submission 113461) | Corn rhizosphere microbial communities from Kellogg Biological Station, Michigan, USA - C2-5 metaG | ecosystem: Host-associated > Plants > Roots > Rhizosphere > Soil | place: USA: Michigan...
GGCGACCCGCGCCAGCCACGCGCGCATCGCCACCCGGCGCAGCAGCGACAGCCGTTGGTCGTCCACCTTTCGACCGTACCGGGTCGCGCGCGGAACGGCGCGAGATTCGTCACGAATGTTCATTCCGAGCGCGCTGAACACCACATTCGTGAGTAATGTCGAGGCCCGGTTACGGCAGGGTGTGGCCCGCCGACGTGAACAGCCGGTACCACTCCTGCCGCGTCAGCGGGATCTCGGAACCGGCCGCCGCGTCACGCACCCGCTGGGCGTTCGTGGTGCCGAGCACCACCTGCATCCCGGCTGGGTGCCGCGTGATCCAGGCCACGGCGATCGCGGTCGGTGTGACGTCGTACTTCTCGGCCAGCTCGTCGATCACGTCGTTGAGCTCGGCGTAGTTCTCCCGGTCGCCGAGGAACACGCCGTCGAAGAAGCCCTTCTGGAACGGTGACCAGGCCTGGAGCACGATGTCGTGCAGCCGGGCATAGTCCAGGATGCCGTTGTCGCGGGACACGGACTGCTCGAGTCCCGCCATGTTCGCCGCGACGCCCTGCGCGATCAGCGGAGCGTGGGTGATGCTGAGCTGCACCTGGTTCGCCACGAGCGGCTGCGACAGGGAGCGCTGCAGGAGCTCGATCTGCCCCGGCGTCTGATTGGACACTCCGAACGCGCGGACCTTCCCCGCGCTCTGCAGCTCGTCGAAGGCGAGCGCGACCTCCTCGGGCTCGACGAGGGTGTCCGGGCGGTGGAGGAGCAGGAGGTCGAGGTAGTCCGTCCTGAGGGCGGCGAGGGACTCATCCACGGAATGGAGGATGTGCTCACGCGAGAAGTCGAAGAACCCGTTCCGGATGCCGACCTTCGACTGGATGACGACCTGGTCGCGCTCCGCCGCCGGGATGGCGGCGGCGCCGCCGAAGCGACGCTCGCAACCGTGGAGCTCCGTGCCGTAGATGTCCGCATGGTCGAACATCGTCACGCCCTCGTCGCGGGCCGTTCGCACCAGAGTCCGGATCCGCTCGTCGTCGAGCGAGGAGATGCGCATCAGGCCGAGGACGATGTTCGACGCGGAGATGTCGGTGCGGGGGAAGGTGAACGTTTTCATGACGTCCATCTAACTCTTCGTCAACCCCTGTACGGCGCGGGATTCGGGACTACTGTCCTCAACGCTAGAGAAGGAGCTCCAGATGACCATGACGTCTGATATCCGTGTCGCTGTCGAGGACTTCGCGGAGGAGACCGGGCTGGGTCATCATCGGGGTGCCCAGCCGGGATATCTCGTCCACGCGCTCGGGCGCGACTTCCGCGTCACCGACGAGATGGCCCGGATCTTCCTGAACCAGATCGAGCGGGTGGCCGCGACGGATCCGTCAGCTCTCGTGATCCTGCGGCATCAGGCCGGGCTCGAGCTGCTGCTGGTCACGGACGACAACTCGTACTCGATCCACGCGGCGTGAGAGCCTCCGCCCGGCCGTAGGCTCAAGGCGTGGCAGCCGGTAGCGACGAGGATGCGATCGCGCACATCCATGCGGCCATCGCCGACGCCGCGTCTGCGCTGACTGCCGCCGATGCCCGCCGGGAGGCTCTCGCCGAGCTGATACCGGCACGGCGGTCGTTCCTGATCCGCCGGGAGCCGGTGCTCCGCCGCATCGGCGCCGTCTGGCGGCTGGGCGTCCTCCTGCTGGAACCGGACGGCGCACTGCGGGCGACCGGGACGCTGATCCGTGCGACACCTCCGGGCCGGCCGCAGAATCTCTCACGGTCGGTGGAGGATCGCCGGTCGCTGCGGGCGGCGGCGCGGCGCGGGGGTTTCCGCGACGGCGAGACGGTGAACTTCGACGCTCCGCGTATCCCTCTGGATGCTGCGCTGCTGCACGACGCGGACGGCCCGCTCTTCCTGCGCGACGGCGAGGCCCTGGTGCGGTGGAGTCCGGCGGCCGGCGATGCGGGCGCCCGTCCCTTCGCCGGCTACCTCTCCGAGCGGGTGGACCTGCTCGCCCACCCGCCCGAAGGGGCGTGACCGGGAGGCGCAGGTGGATTTCTTGGCCCGCCCATCCCGGATCGCGACCAATTTGCTCCGTGGGATGGCCCGCCTCGTTCAAAGGTCGTCGGCGCTATGCCTATCTGAAGAGGAAGGCGAGCACATTAGCGGCGAAGATTAGCAACGCAAGTACACCAACTGCCAGGACCACGGCACGGACGCGCCGCGCCGACCACTCAGGCGCACCGAACGATCGCCTTCGATTCACGATCGCGGAAGCAATCTGTCTGCTAGGGATGATGAGGATAAGCGCGAGCGCGAGCGACGTCGACGCTCCGAGAAGAATCCACCCGCTCACGGCCGGCTATCCCGGGTCGTGTCCTCGGTTTTCGCTTTCGTCGAGGTCGACCGACGCCGCATCGGCCATACCGGTCTGTTCGAGTACCAGCGATACACGGCAAAAAGGCCGTAGGCACCCCACGCCAACACAAAAGGAACAACGATGATTGTTGCGATTTGCCCGCCGCTCATTGTTAGCGCCCTTCTCGCACCAGGAACCCTTACCAACTGAATGCGGCGCCTGCCCACAGACTAAGGCTGGCGCCAAATGCAATGCCGCTGCCGTAACTGGGAGTGTTTCTAGGAGCGAGCAGGTTGCGTGGCGCCATCGGAGCCCAAGCCTTAAGGCCCTACTTAGCACCGCCATAACCTCCTGGAAGTTTCTTCAAGGCTTTTGCGGCCTCACGACGAACAAGCGGCAGCCGGTGTGTTAGGAGCGCCTCCAGAGGAGCACGTGCCCTCGGGTCCCGGTGTCGAGCCAAAGCTTCAACCGCATGAGCGACTATGTCCTCATCTTCAAGCAGATCTAAGAGTAAAGGCACCGCTCGTGGATCCTTCGACCTCCCAAAGGCTCGGGCGAGTTGCTGACGCCCTCGACCGTACTTCTTCTCGCGTACAAGGACTTCGAATTCATCGAAGAATTCGTCTCCTGCTAGTGCTCCGAGGGCATTTCCAATCGCCCAGCGGACACTGCGGGAAGGGTCCTCCGGCAGCTTAAATCGTTCGATGAGCAGAGGAATGGCGGACTTTCTAGCTGCCGGTATTGTCAGTGCTCGGACAATGGGCTCCTCTACACGTGCCCGCAGTTCTTTGGGTACACGTGCCTCGAGATGAGCTAGCCAGTCCTCGAGGATCGGAATGGCTGGCTCATAACGCTGCCGGGTGTTGACCAGTTCCCAGAGATCTTCGATTTCAACACCGACGCCGTGAAGTTCTGAGCGCAACTCGGTAGGCATGATCATTATTTCGCCTTCAAAGTCCGAATCACGTTGATCACGCCATTGTCTTCTAGCTTCGTCAATTGTGCCGAGAGCGTCACGTTCTCAGGAACGATTAGATTGAATGTGAGACTAGTTCTTTGGCTGTACGACACGAAGTCCTTCAGCTGGTTGGTAGGCCTGGTATTTCACGTTCTTGACTTCTGTCAAGGAGAGGTCGTCCATCGTATCCGGCCATCACCGGCTAGCCGTGTGTGTCCGACACTATCCATTGCTTGTCTTCCTGAACAATTCCTGCGGCATCCTCGCCGTCCGTTCAATGGCTCGTATCACCGCCATCCGCTCCGACGCAGAGAAGGCGGTCATTTCCGGGCCGCCGACAGATCCCACAAGACCCAATGCGCTCAAGCGGAGGGGCGCCCATACGGCCAAAAGTCTTACCACTGCACGGTCTCCATACTTCCCCCAAGTACAGGCCCTCACCTATGCAGGCGGAGTGTGTTCCCGTTGAACAAGCAGACCTACGACAAGCTAAAGTGTCCGAGTGCTTCGAGAGTCTCCGCCAACCAGAACAGCGTCTCCTTATCGGAACTTCCTCGCTCAACGAACAGAAGCCCATCTCGGATATCAAGGCTCACAAGGTCAGACTCGCTAACGATTTCTTGGTAGACCGCAATACGTGAGAATGCCCAGGATGTGTCCCAGGCCAGCTGGACACATTCAGCCCCTTCGAATGTGTGACTTATTGCGCTCCTGGCGGCAATCCAAAGTTCGTCTCGGGTCAGTGCAAGCGACTGCCCCGCGTCGTCCTCTGTTACGTTGTCGTACGCGATGCCTCGAATTATGTCCGCTATCCAGACCGCATGAGCCGGTGCAATATCTTCTTGGTGCAAGCCGCTAATGATCCACTGCGCCGACTCACTGAGTTGACCGAGAGTGAACGGTCCTGGCGGCACCGCCGCGGAGTACTTCTGATCTGGTGGAACGGTCCAGACGTAGTCGCATTTCGCTCGGAGGAATTCATCCAACGGTGCTCTTGAGGTCCTTGCGAGGGCTGCCTCCAGTACCGACCGTTCAATGTTGATCATGGAGCACCTACGTCTTCCGGTCCAAGCGACTCTGACGACCCCCGGGCTTGTAGGCTAGAGAGTTTCTGTGCGCCACTGTAGATCTTGTCGATGTTGTTCTCGAAGGTACGAATCTCGCGCTGAAGGTGACCAATTCGAGTGTCAATTATGCTTTGTCTTCGCGCGAGATCGTCGCCGGCAGCTGCCAACCGGCCCTGGTTGTCGAATGCATCTGGATTCTTTTGGTAGTCCTCCAGTTTCTGCAAGTGTTCGTCTCGCAGCCTGATCAGGGTCCGGATCGACTTCTGTTGGCTGGTGCTCAGGACGGCGGCATCGAGTTGAGTCTCATCGAGAGAGCCGATGAATATGAGGCCTCCAGCGCTCAGCTCTTCCGCGAGAGACGTATTTGTCATCGACGAAACACCGTCAGTAATACTGGACATTTCCGGCCCGCACGTGCCGGGAAGCTCGTCGACGCAGAGAATCTTCCACGCGTTGAGCTCCGAAGTCCTGTTTGAAAGATCCAACCCGAATCGTTGTGCCGTTTCCGCGAGCGAAATCCTCAATTTCTCAGTCGAGGCGCTGTTTGTGTGACCGACAACAGACGGGGAGATGGCGGTCACGTCGTCGCTCGTGACTTGGCCAACGACGTACTGCGACTGTCCCGCGACTTCTGGCGCGGAAACACCTGTCCCGCCGCCGCAATTTTTGTGGAACGTTAGCGAATCAGAGTTGGCGTTGTAGCAACCGCCGGTCGGATCTGATGCCGTAATCGGGTTGTTGGCTGCGTATCCATACCCATTCGTTTGGAGGGGGTTTGAGGGTGCGAGCACCGGATCCACGGATTCGAATCTCCCCAGCGACGCGTCATACGTCCGCGCTCCAAGTTGGGTCAAGCTCGCGAACGCATTCCTTGGCGCGTTGAGGTACCCGTGCACGCTGGTCCAAGTAGCTGCGTTGCCCCGGCTGTTGCCGTATGGGTCGACGAAGCGCCGGGTGACGGCTCCGCTGGTTGAGTTGACCTCGAGATCCTGAGTGTGGTTAGCGTCTCCGGATACCCAGGTCATCGCCGAGCCGCTCCCGCCAGCGTTGGTGGCACGTTCGGCAATTGGGGTGTTGTTGTGGCTGTACGTGCGCACTGCGGTGATGGTGCTGGAGCCGGCGGCAACGTGGAGTTCGGTCTCGCCTAGGTAGAGAGTGGATCCGTTGCTCGGGTCCGACTGAAGCAGCAACGTTCCGGACGGATCATAGATGCTTGTCTGGGATGCAGCCCCGACGGCGACGGTGGACAACTTTCCTGTCGTGTCGTAGGTGAGCGTTTGCCCTGGCCGAGTCGTGGTGTTTCCGTCGGCGTCGTACCCGTACGTGTCGGTTGCGCCGGTGCCACTGTGGGTGACGGTCTGCACGGCGTGCGGGTGCGCAGTTCCCGCAGTCGGGTACGCGTACGTGTCGGTTGTCGTGGTACCGCTCGCTGTCGTCGGGTTTTGGGTGACCTGGGTGCGGTTCCCGGTGGCGGGGTCGATCGCGTAGCTGGTCCAGTAGGGTGCTGCGCCGCCGATCCCGGTGGGGGTTGGGGCGGTTGTGCAGTCGCTGCTGGTGGGTGTCCAGGCTTGGGTGAGTTCGTGTAGGTAGTCGTAGCCGAAGCATTGGGTGTCGGCGCCGGCGGCTCCGGTGGTGGCGATTTTGGTGACGTCGCCGGAGTCGTTGCGGGTGTAAGCGCGGTCGGCTTGGAGGGTGCTGATGCCGCCGCCGACGGCCGCGTCGTTGATGTCGTTCTCGGCGCCGGTCGCGGGGTCGTAGCCGAACACGGTGTAAAGGCTGGCGGTGCTGGTGCGCAGGATCTGGGCGAGCTGTCCGATTCCGGTGTATTGCAGGGTGGCGTAAACGGAGGTTCCGGAGATGCCGGTGGGACGCCCGTTGCCGTTGTACAGCCAGCGCATCCGTTCGGAGGTGAGGCCGCCCATGGCAGGGATGGTCCGGCTGGCGGGGCTGCCGTCAGCGTTGAACACTCCACTGTAGGTGTAACTGGTGCCGCCGAATCCGGGGGCGCCGGTGGGGATGCTGATGGTGGAACCAGTGACGTCGTAGAGGTTGTCGTAGCCCGTGACAGTAGTGCTGTACGCGGCGCCAGGTGTTCCCGGGGTGGAGCCGACATAGCTGGTTGAGGTGGTGAGCTGGCCCTTGGCGATGCTGTCGTACGTCCAGGAGGCGAGCTCGGCGCCGCTGCTGGAACCGTTGTACTCCGCTGTCTTCCGGTTGAGGGTGTCGTACGTGTATGCCAACGTCGTCCCGCGCGCGTCCGTGCTGGTGAGGAGGTTGCCGCCGTCGTCGTAACTGCTGGTCGTGGTTCCGGTGTCCGGGTCAGTGGCGGTGGTCTGTCGGCCGAGGAGGTCGAAGCTCCAGGTCCAGGTGTTGCCGGCCGGGTCGACCATTTGGGACATCTTGCCGAGCTTGTTGTAGCTGTAGGTGGTCGTCTCACCGGGTGCGGTTCCGCCCGGGGTGGAGGCGAGCCATTCGGTGAGCTTTGTCTGCTGTCCGAGGGAGTTGTTGATGCTGGTGGTGGGCGTGCCACCGGCGGCGGGGGTGGTGTCGACGCGGTCGGCGCCGGGGTAGCTGGTGCTGGTGTGGAAGCGTTCGCTGCCATACGAGTTCGTGGCCACCTTCACCGCTCGGTCGAACGGGTCGTAGCTGGTGACGGTTTGCGAACCGATCTGGCTCAGGCTCTGCGGTACGAACAATGCCGTCGACGGGTTCACAGAGGTGGTGTAGTAGGCGTTGTCGGTGAAGGAGACGCGTCCGTGGCTGTCGTAGGCGGTGTCGGTGAGGGCGGTGCCACCTCCTTCGGCGGGTGCTTGGGTCTGGACCGGCTGGCCGAGTCCGTCGTAGAGGGTGTAGCTGGTCATCGTGCCGCCGCCGTTGACGGTGTTGGTCTGGACGGCGGAGGCGGCCGTCTGGGAGACGGTGTAGGTGTATCCGACGGAGGGGCTGGTCAGGTTGGATGCTTGCGGACGCGAGGGCAGCCACACGGCGGTGCGCCGGCCGAGGGGGTCGTAGGTGGCGGTGGTGACTTTGCCGTTGACGTCGGCGGCGGATAGTTCCGTCCCGCGTGCCGGATCGAAGGTCGTCGTGCTTGTCCAGTTGAAGGGCGCCTGGTTCGTGGTGACGACCGAAGTCGTGCCACCGCTTCCTGCCGGCGCGCTTGCTGTCGGCGTGTAAGCGGTCGACACGAGGTTGCCGAGAGCGTCTTTGACCGAGGTGACCCGGCCGAGCCCATCATAGGTAGTCGTCGCTGTCGGAAGGTAGACGGCGCTGGACTCGGCGGATCCAGTGAAGGACTTCGCCGTCTCTACCAGGGTCGGGTCGCCCTTGGCCGGGGTGGTGTTCCAGGCCAGACCGTCGTAGCTGGTTCGAGTGTCGCTGATCACGTCGTCCGGGTAGGTTGCCGCCTTCGAACAGTCAAGATCAAGGGTGAGCTGCTTGGCCGGCTTGCCGATGATCCACGCGGCAGTGTTCGCAGGCGCGTAACTGGTGGTGGCGCAAGTGGCGGGTGCGTCCGAGCGCACCGTGTCAACTTGGGTCGGCAGGCCCGTACCTGGGTCGAACGTGGTGGCGGTGTCCGTGCTGCGCGTGCCGCCCGTGGAGACCGGCTGCGTCTGCAGGACATCACCGGCGCCGGTCATACGCGCCGTGGTGGTGCCGTCGTTGGCAGTGATTCCGGAGGCCCACGGCGTGGTCACGGTGTCGGTGAAGACGCTGCCGCCGACACCGCCCACGCTCTTCTGTTCGCGTACGGTTCCGGCGAACCAGCGGGAGTCCGGCAGGGTTGTGCTGCCGGTGACCATGACCGACTTGGTCCCGCCGGAGGGTGCAGCCCGGTCGCCGTCCATGCCCTGGTAGAAGGTGTAATCGGTGACCGTTTGTGCGGCGGGTGCGCCTTGGCTTCCGACCCGGACTTCGACGCTGTTGTAGCCGGCGTACATACTCCAGGTGCGTTTGCTGTCCGGGATCAGCGGCGATGTCTCATACCGCCAGGCTGGGGTGCCGTAGGAGTAGTCGGTCTCTTGGACTTGGTCGTTGCCACCGCCGGTGACGGGGTCGGTGGTGACGCTGGTGACGACGTATTTGTGGAAGAGGTCTTCCTGCGCCGGCTGTGGCGGGGTGACCTGCGGTGTCCACCATTGCGGGAAGCAGCGTGCCGTGTTCGATTGCGGGTTTGCTTCGATCGTGGGCGCCGTCGAGGCGGTGCACTCTTGTGGCGAGTAGGTGACGGCGATTTTCGCACCGAGCGAGGTTTGGATCGAGCTGATCCGCCACTTGTCCAACGGGGCGAGCCCGTCGATGACCCAGACCCGGTTCTGCATCGTGATACCGCTGAACACGGTCGGCGGTTCGGTAGCGGTGCTGCTGCCCTGATAGCCGGTGTGGGTGACCTGCGTCATCCAGAGGGCGGGGTTGGTGCTGTCGCCGGGGCTTGGGAACGAATGCCCGAGCGTCCATGCGTCGACGTTGGAGTACGCACCGGAGACGAGCGCCTTTGTCGTGACGGTGCCGAGCATCCCGGTGGACCAGAAGGTCGGAGAAAGTAGTCCGCTGCAGGTGCCCGTGGTGCAGTTCTGGTCGAAGGGCACATCGGGGTAGTAGGTGGGATGGGCGGGCGTGGTGGCGTTGCCGCTGATCGGTTCTGCGGTGCAGTTGGCGTGGCTGCTGTCGGAGCATCGGCCGTAGGTGTCGTAGCCGAAGACGACCTTGCCGGAGGCGGCGTTGGTCGCATACGCGTTGCCGGTACTGAAGCCGTAGTCGATGTGGTCGAGCTCGCCGCCGCGGACGTAACTGCTCGCGGTGGTGCCGTTGAGCGAGTACAGGTTGGTCTGGGCGTCGTAGTAGAACGCCTCGGCGTTGCCATGCACGTCGACGACGTAGTCGAGGTTCCAGCGCCACGCTTGGGTGCAGGAGGAGGTGGCGAAGGTGGCGCCGTGGCAGGGCTCGCCGGGGTCGTTGCCGAACACCGGGACGGTCCAGGCGGAGTTCGTGGTTGCTTTGCCGCTGGCCCAGCCGGGGAGCTGGTTGAGACCGAAATAGTACTGGGTGCCGTCGGTTGTCGTCATCCGCCAGCAGTCGGTGTCGTAGGTGCCGTTGGCTGCGCAACCGGCGCCGGTGCCGACGAGGTGCTCGAAGCGGGTGTTGTCGTCGGACTGCAGCTTCCACACACCGGTGGTGGCGTCTTTGACGAGCTGGCCGGAGTGGCCGCCGACCGAGACGGTCGCATTGTCGGTCTTCCAGCATTCGTCTCCGCTGGTGGTGACCGGGCCGGAGGAGCCGTTGTCGATCGCGCAGGACACGTAGCTGCGTTCGATGAAACCGCCGCCGCCGACGCTCCAGCCTTCACCGACCGCCGACGGCTGGTTGTTCGTCGAACCTGTCTCCCCATCCACCGATTGGGAGTCGTAGGTCAAGGACACTGAGGGTGACGGGCCGGCCGGGGTCGGCGGCACTGCGAAGGGGTAGGACCAGGAGAAGTCACCGGTTTGTGCCGACACATCCCACGAGCTGGAGGGCTTCAAGGATGTGGCGGCGAACGAGCCGGTGCCGCTGGAGGACACCGGAGCGGATGCTGCAGCGACCATCATCGGCGACGCCGAGACCATCGGCATGATCACCACTGAGTTCGTGGCGCTGTCCACGGTTGACGGCACCGGCGTCGCCGACGCGGTCTTCGATCCGGATGACGGAGTCTGCGACCATGTGAGCCGAGATGCGTAGTCGGCCCCGTAGAGGGCCTCGAGTTCTTTCGCCGGGATCCGGATCGCCAGACGCGAACCGACCGTGCCCTTGTCTGCGCGGGCGACGGCGAGAGTGAGCCCGGCCATGCCGTGCTTCTTTGCGGTGGACTTGCTCACGATACTTACGCGGGCCTTGGTGATCGGGTCGCTGACGGTCCCCTTGGTCTGCTTGGCCAGCGGCCCAGCATCTGCGGTGGCCGGGGCGACGGCAAGCCCACTATCCCCCAGTGACTGCCACGGACCCGTCGTCCCGGCGGCCGGCCGCCCGGCGGAGGTGGCACTTGGCTTCTTCGCCGCGGCGGCCGATGGCGTGGAAACGGTGAAGTCCCCGGAGGTTGGCAGCGCAGCCGCGCTGACCGCCGCCGTTCGGGATGATGCCGGCGCCGGCGTCGCCGCGGTGGCAGTCGCACTGTGGCCGGGGACCGGCTTGCCACGGTCAACAGCCGGGAGCGTCGCGGCCGGGAGCGTCGTCGCCGTCGCGGGGAGAGCGGTCAGCAGGGAAGTGACCACCACGAGACTGGCTGCGACTGCCGTTGTCCGAACGGCACGGTTCCAGCCGTGCTTGGCCCCTGATGCTTTCACTGTCTTCCCCCTGGTTGTCTTTCGGGACGGTCGATACGAGCCGTAGCCACGGCGGGTCAGTTCGGGCCGAACTGCAGCGCGAGGTTTTGGAGTTGAGCAGAGTCCGCGACCCCCTGGTAGACCGAGGGATCGGTGATCAGCCCGGACCATTCCCCAGCGGACGCGTGATTCCACCGGCCCGCGCCCACGATGAGACCCCCCGCCGACGCTGCGGTGCCTGCTGCCACGAAATGGGTGACGGAGGCATCCGGTGAAGCGGTCCCACCGGTGGAGATCCTGATCAGCTGGTCAACCGCGTCATAAGTCCCGGTGACGAAGGTCGCGGTGCCGGAGGTGACAGGGTGCGCCGTATCGATAGCGCAATCGGATGCGACACTCGAGGCGCTTCCCGGCACGCGTGCGCAGAACTCCCACATCCCGTTCACAACGCCGAGTGTGAAGTCAGAGTTGACGCCGGCGCCGTGGGAGAGCGCGGTGAACGTCCCCGCCTTGGTGTCCAGGTCGTTGGGGGTCAGGATCGCCGACACGGTGAAGCTCTTCGTCGGATCCACCGCGGCCGTGGAGGTGGTGGCTGGTGAGGGCACTACGAAATAGCCCAACGCCAGATCCGTGTGCTGCCCTTCGCAGTTGGCCTGGAAGGAGTCGAAGTGGTCGCCGTTTGCCGGCTGCGAGCACCGGTAGACGAGTTGAGATGCCTGCCCGGCAGGTGCTGTGGTCCAGACGTACCCGAGCAGAACGCCCGTCACCCCGGTGCCCTCGCAGTTGGACTGCAACGAGGTCATGTCACCGCTGGTCAGCGCACACGAGTACAGCGCCTGCGTGCCCGATGGTGCGGTCGATGCCGCGGTTGATCGGATGATCTGGCCCAGAGACCATTCCCACGTCCACGACGCCGACGCGTCCTCCAGGGCGGCAAGGTGTTTCGACCCGTTCACGTAACGATCCAGGACCACATAGCCCGGGAAGGAGAGCGAGGGGCCATCCGGGCTGGTGGTGCTGTCCCAGGTGGCGTTGCCACCCACGGACAAGTCCACCTCGGGGTTCGTGTTCACATCAGTGACCGTGGTGGGCGTACCGGAAACCAGGTCAGTGGCCCAGCGATGCCCGCCCGTGTCCGAGACCTTTGTCAGGTCCGGGTTGGCGTGGACGATCAGTTGTTGGTACGGGAGGGTGGCCGGTTTGACCGACCCATCAGTGACACCGGCAGGGTTTCCTGCCAGATCGTAACTGGTCACCGCCAACGTCGCGCTCGCATCCGGAGGCGAAACGGTGATCGTCGCACTCCCCGTCGTCGGGTCAGCGCACACGTACTGTGCGGTCTGCGAATACGCACCCGAACCGGTGCAGGCCGGGAAAGAGCTCCCCGTCAGTACCGGCAGGTTGGGCGTGCTCCCGTAGGACCACCACACCGCGAAGCCGGCCACCTTCTCAGCAGGATTCGATGTCAGGTTCACCGTGATGGGTTGCCCCACCGTGTACGGAGCCGAGGTCGCGATGGAAAGCCCCGGCAGGGATGGGCCGCTGTTCTTCACGGTGAAATAACACCACGGCGAATAACCGGGCGAGAGATCCGTATAGTCGCCAGCCCGCGCATTCCACTTGTAGTTCCCTGGAGCGAGATCTTTGGCGGCGATCGTGACCCGCACATTGCCTTGCGCCTCAGGAGAAGAAGGGTAAGTCTTCACCGGCGTTGAGCCGGTCGCGGCGTACACGTAGAACGCATCCTGGATGGTGCCGCCGTCCGCGTCCGTCTGCGTCACCTGAAGCGTGACCGGCTGCGAGGCCCCATTGTTGAGGTAAACCGGCTTGGTCGAATCGGAAGAGCAAGAACGCGGTGGCGTCGTGAATGTCGGCGACGCCGGATTCGCCGGCGGAGTGTTGTAGGTAACCACCAGCTGGGCGTTCCAGTCATAGTGCTTACGCGTCAACGAGTCCGACTCGTTTGCCACCCGCATCCCCAGCTGAATGTTCGCGTAATGGTTGGCGGCCGCCGCCGTAGCCGCGTAGATCGCCGAGAACCCCACCCACGCCGGATTCGGTGCGCACGGGCCCCCGTTGGCGTTTCCCTCCTGGTCATCCGCCCGCCACCACTGGTTCGGCTCCTGATTCCAAGTAAACCCAGGGCTGGTCGAGCCGCCGTACTCCCACAACTGCACCAGCGTCGTGTCGCAACTGTTCGCGTACGTCTGATGGATATAGAAATGGGCATCCAAGACGTGCTTGCCCGCCAAAAAATCTGTCTGGAACTGGAAGAACGCGTGCGAAAGGTAGCCCACACCATTCTCGATGCCGTAACCGACACTGTCCGACGGCGGGTCGAAATACGACTGGTTCGGATACGCACGATCGGTGTACCAGTCCGCCTGCAGATAACTCGACCAATCCGGGTCGATATACAGCGGATATGTCGGCGCCGCCGAGGTGGCGACCGCCTGCACGTTCAACGACACCGATGATGACGTGGACGTGGTCGGAACGGCCTGCGGTTCATCACCGCCAGGAGTATCGGCGTTGGACAGCGCGCTCTTGGAGTCCCACCACAACGGTGTCGCCGACGCGACCGGTGCTGATGTCGCGGCGGTCGCTGCTTGAAGCGTGCGGGTCGAGCTGTTCTGCTGCACCGTCGCACCCTGCACGGCAAGGGTCACGCCCGCCAATTGAGGGTTCGCCGCCGCCTGCGCAGACTTGATGACCAGAACTTCAGACATTCCAGCGTCTGTCGCTGTCAGCCGCAGGTCAACGCCGGGGAACACCTCCGGATAGACCGCGTGGGAGCCATTGATGCTCGGGGTTGGCAGGTTCCCGTATGGCCACGTTTCCGAGAACCACTGTCCTGACGCCGATTGAACTTGAGCGATCTGATTGGAGCCACCGGGCCCGAAACGGATTCCAGCGGCTGCGACCTTTGGTTCCAGCCACCCATCGGACCGTTGCTGCAGAGTTGTGTCGATCGCGGTCCAGACACCGTTCACGTTCGCCCGGGCCGGCACCACATCCGACTCCGCTTGCATGGTTCCATCGGGCAGCGCTTGAAGCAGCATCGTCGGCGAGGATTTCGAATCCACGGTCACCTTGTGCCCAAACGTCACAGCCACCGAGAGTGCGGTGCTCTCATCTGCGGTGTGCGTCACGTCCGAAGGCCCGCTCGGGGACCCAGTATCGGCTTTCGCACTCGGCGCGGCGACTGGACCCACCAGCGTCCCGAGAATCGTCAGCGCCCCGACGCCGACCGCGATGAACCGACCTGCAGCAGACGATGGCCGCACAACTCCCCCAGATTCTTCCCGACGCCCGCGAAAGCCCGAACGACTTCCCTCCCCTGTCGGCTATCGAAAACTACGGGCTGCGCAGGCTGGGCATCAAGTAAGTGCGAATGAGAGAGCACTCAGAAAAGAAGGTGGCGTACACCCCAAAAAGGGTGACACCCTTCGCCGCCTTCGCATCGACGGACCTGCAGCCGCCCGCGCCGGGTGGACCGGCCGTCAACCACGGCGGTACCAGGCAAAGCCACACGCGGCGCACGTCAAACAGGTCAAACCAGCCAGCGAAACCCCGCTCACTCGCCGGAGAAGGATTCCCGCCGTACCTTCCACCGTCTGGTTCCGCCACAGCACCTGACCGACCGCAACCTCCTGGGATTCGCCAGCGGCGGTGCGTCCGCTCAGATCGCGGGAGTCGCGGTGGCCGAACCGTTCCCGTTCTTCCCGGTGACCTCGTCGATCTTGGCGGAGGCCTTCCCGGTGACCTCGTCGATCTTGGCCGACGCCTTCTCGGTGACCTTGCTCACGGTCTCGCTGACGCGGTCCCCCACGTCGGCGGCGGCGCGGCCGGCGAAGTCCTTCACGTCCCCCTTCATGTGCTGCACGGTGTCGGACTCGGTGAACCCGTGCCACTTGCGGCGCAGATCCTCGTAGGCTCCACGGCCGGCGCGCGACCCGATCACGTATCCGACAGCGACTCCTGCGGCAAAGATGATGATCTTCATGGCGTGCACCGTACGCGCGAGGGCCCGAGTGCGACAGGGGCACAGTCGCGCGCGCAGAATGTGA
>Ga0157369_10005493_pt1 | contig 14729 bp, 14 predicted proteins | sample C25metaG_FD_113461 | JGI IMG/M metagenome (GOLD analysis project Ga0157369, IMG submission 113461) | Corn rhizosphere microbial communities from Kellogg Biological Station, Michigan, USA - C2-5 metaG | ecosystem: Host-associated > Plants > Roots > Rhizosphere > Soil | place: USA: Michigan...
AAGGGCCGCAACGCCAGTGAAGGAGCCGGGCGCAGCCCGGCTTGCCGGGGACGCGAGCGGGCCTAGCAGGGAGCGCCGCCCACTCCCGCGCCACCGGGAGAGGCCACCAACAGCGCCGCCGCGCGAGCGGCGACCGCATGTCCCGGCGGCAAGGCCGCCGCCCACAAGGGGATGGCACCCTGGGCCGGCGCGGTCGGATCGGCAGTGCAGGGTCGGGCTTTGCAGGCCAGGGCGGCATCTGTCGCCCGGCCGCGAAACCGGGCGCACCGCCCGACCGAGAGGCCGGAGTGCCTGCGGGGCCGCCATCGGGCGCCGCACCCTGTCCGGCTGCGCAGCAGTCCGGCAGTGTGCGTCCTCAGCCCCGCTCCATCCGGTCAGCGAACGCTGACCCGCGCCAGCCGATCGTCACCGCCAGGCCGAGACCCGGCACCGGGGCTCGGCGGCGAGAAGCAAGGTTTCGAGCCGTAGAGCGCGGTCGCGCCGCTTTACCGGCGCGAGGCGCTATCGCCCACCGGCTCTACCGGCCCCACATTCCGTCATGAGGCGAGGCATTCATCAGGCTGCCGTTCCTGTAGAAGCGCGCACTGATTGTAGTCGGCCGGCTGAAAGAGCAGCATTAGACAACGCCATCGCTGATGTTCGTCGATAAATGTGTGGGCCTGAAATAGTGCGATTTGTTTACCGTCAAAGAGCATTCAACAAACATCACGACTAAGGTTGAAGCGACAGGAATCGATGAAGAACGATATGAAGCCGCTCGGCATCAGCGATGAGGAATGGGTACGCGCATGCTGCTGTGCCAATTCCCATATCCATGTGGAGATAGCGCGGTCCTATGGATTAGAATCTGTCGCTGGATTATTCATTGATGCGTTGTGCAAAGACGTCCCGGATGAGCTGTTGTCTCTGGCGCTCGATTTCGAACGACGTACATTCGACGAAGAGGCGTTTCATGCTCGATGTCGTCAGTTCCTCCTGGACCGGGAGCGCCAAGCTGCAAACCTGGCTCTTCGCACGGCGCGGCTGCCAGCCAGCCATCCTCGGGCGTGGAAGCGCAGCAACACAGACCATGTTCTCAGTCACCACCGGTATCAACTTCCGGTTGGACAAGGCGGATTTCATGTTGGGACGCTCAAAGACGTTGGATCAGACGAAGCGTTATGGCGCGCTTCACTTGCTGGCGATGCCATACCTTCAGCGGACTTCCTGTACGTCTATGACTGCGGCTCCGACCCACTAAAAGGCGTGGTCGAGGCAATTCGCTCGATCGTGGGGCGGCGCCCCTCGCGACGTCTCGACATGCTGTTTGTCTCCCATTTCGACCGCGATCATATCTGCGGCATTCCCCATCTTCTCCACGCGCGTACAGGGCTTAGCGTCGATACAGTGGTGATGCCCTATCTGGATGATGTTGACCGGATTATTGCGTTTGGGCGGTGCGCTGACGCCAGCAGCGACCCTGCGTCAGATCAGTTCCACCAGGATCTCGTGATCGATCCCGTTGCAACAATGGGCCGATTTGGACCGCGGCAGATCATCATGGTCATGCCGTCTGACGAGGATGACGGCGCTGGCTTTTTCGAACTACCGGCGATCGACCCACCTGGTTCCGGACCGGGCGGTACCCCGTGGAAGGCCATCGATCCGGCCGGGGGGCGGACTGCCTCTTCCTCGGCTCGCCAGACGCCCGATGGCGCAACCGTGACGCCACGTCTGGAGTTGAACATCGCCTCTGGCCGTTACGGTGGCTGGCTTCTCAAACCCCATGTGAAGCGTGCGAGCCAGGAGGATCGCGAAGCATTTTGCGCTGCCGTAGAAGTGCTGCTTCGCTGGCCACGGGGCAGTTTCCACGACAAGGTTCGGGTCAAAAGGGAGCGCCGGCGCATGGTGACCGAGCATCGAACGGCGGTTTCCCGCGCCTACGCCTGGACATTCGGCGACAAGAACGAAACGTCGCTATCACTCTATTCCGGGCCTGCCGCTCCGGAGAAGGCCGGTGCAGTCTATCGGAACATGCCGGAACATCCGACAGCGCGCGTGGGTTGGCTTGGAACCGGCGATGCAGGCCTCAAGGAAGTGGCGGCAGTGCGCGACTTCCAGGCCTATTACCGTGACGAGTTGGATTGGGTGACGGCCTTCATGCTACCTCACCACGGATCAGCCCATAATTTCGACCCTGCGATCCCCGTGGTAGACGCCGAACTTTGGATTGCTGCTGCTGAGCCCACCCGCTCGACCTGGAAACATCCCGCTGGTGAGATCGTTCGAGCTATCAAGGCAAGTGGCGCCAAATTCCGGAAGGTTGGATCGCGGCCAGAGACCCTGCTTGAGGAGAAAATGGTTCTCTTCTGGTCGGAATAATCTTGCTGCCGGTCCGGTCGATCCCGAATCCAGATGCCTTACGATCGGTAACCTCGACACGACATCGTGGGACCACCGATGAGAGCCCGTCATTGGCGAACCTTCACCGGTTTGTCTGTACTCTCACCGTCCGCTGCGCATCAACTCGCGATACCCGCCCTGCGCCAGGGCTCTTGCCTCACGCACCAGCCGCCGGACGCGTGACCGCAGAGAATCCGAACGGTCGTTCCAGTCTTCGGCCACGCGCGCCTCGCCAAACAGAACGGCCCCGATTTCGCGCTGGGTCGCGCCGTCGGCCAGCGCGTCATGGACGCGCAGCAACTGGATGCCGCGTTCGATCCAGGGGTCGCGCGGGTACAGCGAGCGGGAAAAGCGGCGATGGTGCTGGAGATGAAGGAGGCGGCGCAGCGGCAGGACACCCGCCTCTGCGCTGCTAAGCCCATGTAGCCGATAGTGGAGATGGACCAAGGTCTCGCCTGCCAGCCGGCCTTGCGCCACATCGAGCCGGATATGGTGGCGACCGTCCGAGAGGACGGCATGGTCATAGCCGTCCGGATCGGTGACGACGGTCAGCCAGGCGGCGACGCGCTCCAGATCGAGACCATCGGCATCGGCACGATCGGTGGGGATCGCTTCGACGCGCAGCGTTCCAGGGTCTAAATCGGCATGCCAGATGATCCGTGCCTCGGGTGCCGACCGGGCCGGATCTTCAGCGAAAGTGCAGCCCCCAAGTGCGCGGATCCGCGCTGCCGCGGGTAACGCTGCTCGCCCGGGCATGCCAGGCGATATAATCAGGATTGCGACGCAGCCACTCCCACATGATCCCGGCGCGATCGATACCGCGCAGCCGTGCGTAAGCGGTGCTCTCACGCCACGCCTGCAGCAGCGTCACGGGCCGAAACCCGCGAACAGCGCGGGGGCATATATGCTGCATCGCACAAGACAACTTCTGCGCGCCTGCCCAACATGATATGACACTTCCATGACAGGAGTCGCCCGGCGACGGCGTGAGGCCCCGCCGCCTGGCCCACAGGACCAAGGAAGGGCGACCGCCGGGATCCGGGCCGCACGAGACGCCGCCGACGGTCGCGACAGGATCAGATGCCTTATTCGGGCATGGCGATGCAGCTTGCGCGCATCGTCGAAACGGTCGGCAACGCGGACGAGCTTGCGGCGGCCATGGCTGCCATCAGCGTGCAACTGGGTTTCCAGTATTTCGCGCTCAGCCATCATGTCGATGTGGCCACGGCCGGTGACGCGGCGATCCGGCTGCATAATTATCCGCGGCGCTGGGCGGACTATTATGACCAGAACGCTCTGGGCGTGAGCGACCCGGTGCACCGCGCCAGCCATGTCACCAGCATCGGCTTCCCCTGGTCGCAAATGGCGGCGATGATCCCGCTGACGCCGGGCGATCTTCGGATCCTGGCGCTCGGCCGCGCACAGGGCATCGGCGACGGCTTCACCGTCCCGGCGCATGTTCCAGGCGAGGCGCGCGGCTCCTGCTCCTTTGCGAGCGAAGCGGGCCGGCCGCTCTCGCAGGCCATGCTGCCGCTGGCGCAACTCGCCGGCAATTTCGCGTTCGAAGCGGCGCGCCGATTGTGGACGGGACGCGGCGGGCTCTTGCCGCGTCCGGGGCCTGCACTGACCGACCGGCAGCGCGACTGCGTCCTGTGGGTCGCGCGCGGCAAGGGCGACTGGGAAATCAGCCGCATCCTGGGGATCAGCGAAGAGACGGTGGCCCGGCATATCAAGCAGGCCTGCGAACGCTACGGCGTGAACAAGCGGACATTGCTGGTGATCCGGACGCTGTTCGACGGAACCCTCACCTTCTCGGACATCTTCCGCCGTCGCTATGCCCCTTTTCGGGCATAGCGCTGCGACCGGCATCTCGCCGACCCTCGACCGATCACGGCCAAGGGAGCAAGAGCCATGCTGCATATCCTGCAATCCGCCCCGCCGTCCGCGTCGGACGCGGCGCTGCGCGCGATGTTCGCCGCGCGCAAGTCGGTCTTCGTAGACCTGCTCAAATGGGACGTCCCGGTCCTCGAAGGTCGCTATGAAGTCGACCAGTTCGACGATCTCAACGCCATCTATCTGATTCTCGCCGAACCCGACGGGGCGCATCTGGGCTCGGTGCGCCTGCTGCCGACCATGCGCCCGCATATCCTCGACAGCCTCTATCCGGGCCTGTGCGAGGACGCGCCGCCGCGCGCGCCTGACATCTACGAGATCACCCGCTTCTGCCTCGACCGCCGGCTGCGCGCGATCGAGCGCCATACGGTGCGCGATACGCTGGTGACCGCGCTCGTCGATCATGCGCTGGATCATGGCATCACCGGCTACAGCGCAATCGCCGAAATGGGCTGGTTCCAGCAGATCCTCGCGTTCGGCTGGCGCTGCCGTCCGCTCGGACTGCCGCAAGTCGTCGATGGCGCGATGCTGGCTGCGCTGCGCATCGACATCGCCCCCGACACGCCCGGCCTGCTCGCGGCGGCGGGCATCCAGGCGGCACCGGCCATCCGGGACAGCCGGCGCATCGCGGCCTGAAACAAGGAGAAGAATGATGATCGACAGGATCGACGACGAGATCGCCCGCAGCGCGCGCGACCTCCTCGACCATGGCTGGTGTATCCTTCCCGATGCGCTGCCGCCCGCGCAGGTCCACGCGCTCGATGATGAATTGATGGGTGATTTCGCGGCGACGCCGTTCGGCCAGGGTGGTTTCTACGGCAGCACCACCAAGCGGTTCGGCCGCCTGCTCACGCGCGCGGCCGGCGCCGCGGCGCTGGTCCAGCACCCGCGCATTCTCGGCATCGTCGAGGCCGTGCTCGCGCCCTGGTGCGAATGCATCCAGCTCAATACGACCCAGGCGATCGCGGTTCATCCCGGCGCCCCGGCGCAATTGCCGCACCGCGACCAGGACATGTGGCGCGGCCCTGTCGGCGAGATCGAATATCTCGTCAATGTGATGTGGCCGCTGAACGATTTTACGGATGAAAACGGCGCCACGCGGGTCTGGCCGGAAAGCCATGGCGCGAACGCACTGGCCGAGCCGGACGGCGCGCCTTTCGCCGCCGAGATGGCTCCCGGCGCGGCGCTTCTGTTCCTCGGCTCGACGCTCCACGGCGCGGGTGCAAACCGCACGCGGGAGGTGCGACGCGGGATCGTGATCGGCTATGCACTGGGCTGGCTCAAGCCCTATGAAAACCAATGGCTCGCCTATCCGCCCGAGGTCGCGCGCGCGTTCCCGCCCGATCTGGCGGCGCTGGTCGGCTATCGCCAGCATCGGCCCAATCTCGGCAATTTCGAGGGGCAATGCCCTTCGGTGCTGCTGGGCGGACGCGCGGACCGGCCACTCGGCGCCGTCGATGCGCTGCGGCCCGACCAGCAGGTGCCGGTCGATGCCTTTGTGCAGGAACAGCGAGACGCGCGGTGAACGCCGGAGCGACCGCCGAACGGGTCCATGAGGCGCTGCGCCTCCGGATCATGAGCCGCGAATTCCGGCCAGGCGACAGGCTCGACCCGGCGGCGCTGGCCGCGCCGCTCGTCGCGAGCGTGACGCCCGTGCGCGACGCGCTCCACAGGCTGACCGGCGAGGGTCTTGTGGAGACGCGTACCGCCGGCGGCTTCCATGTCCCTGCGCTCGATGAACCGGGCCTTGCGGATCTCTACGATTGGTCGGCCGAACTCGTCCTGCTTGCCATCAACGCATGGCGACGCCCGGCCGTACTTCCGCTCCTTGGCGACCTCGCGGACGACGCGGCATTGGCCGACCGGACTGCGGCGACGTTTCTGGCCGTTGCCCGCCATTCCGCCAATCGCGAGCATGCGCTCGCACTCGACCGGCTCAACGCCCGCCTTCATGCCGTCCGGACCGTCGAAGAGCATGTGCTCGAAGGCACACACGCTGAACTGCAGGCGCTGTGGCAGGCCGTCAGGACCGCCGAACGCAAGCACCTGAAAACCCTGTGCCGCAGCTATCATCGCCGCCGCCGCCGCGCTGCCGCCGACATCGTGCGGGCCGTCTACCGCGCGGACTGACACCCGCTGCCCTGCCGAACAAAATCGATATAGAATCCGTATAAAGTTCGGATAGCCGACCGCCCTCCATAGTCTGCCATGGCTGCATTTCGCAGCAGGACGAAGGAGTGCATCATGGAACGTGAAGACGAAGTGATCGACCTCGGCACCGCAAGCATCGAAACCAAGGGCGGCGCCGGCCTGGTCATCGATGCCAAGAACGGCCAGCAGCTCTTCGGCATTGCCGACGACTGACGGCGTCGGCGCGCGGTCCGATGGGATCGCGCGCCGATCTGGGCTTCGATCCTGGGCGTTCGATCATGGGCTTCACCCTTCGCAATGGCATCTCCTTCTGCCGCGTCGGCGACCGGATCATCTTTCTCGATATCGTGGCAGACCGGTATTTCTGCCTGTCGCCAGACGCCGAGCACAGTTTCCGGGCGCTGGCAGAAGGCGGCACCCCGCCGCCAGACGATGTGCACGTCCAGGGACTGCTGGCGCGCGGCCTGCTAATGGCATCGGCGTCTCCTCAGGCACCGGCCGCCTGCCGTCCGATCGTGATGCCGCAGACCAGTCTTCTCGATCTGGACCTTCCGCGGCCCGCCCTCGCCGGGACGACCAGCGCTCTGTGCTGCCTTGCCGCCACGCGCGTACGATTGAAGATGGCGGGTCTCGGCCGGACCCTTTCCTGGCTGTCGACCCGCAAATCGCGCTTGCCGACATCCCGTGCCTTGCCGGAAGGGCAAATAGAGCGGATCATGGCCGGGTTCGTTTCGGCAGCTCGCATTGCCAGCCAGATCGACCTGTGTCTTGCAAACGCCATCGCGGTGGCATCGCGCATGATCGCGAAGGGAATATGGCCTGACGTCGTGCTGGGGGTGCAACTCGGACCATTCTCCGCCCATTGCTGGGTCCAGCATGAGGGCAGGCTCGTCAACGACCGCGTCGACATGGTGCGGACCTTCACCCCGATCCTGGTCCTATGACGGGGCGCTTTCTCGCGCTGATCGCGACCAGCGCCGAGCCTTTTCCTCCGGGGCGGATCGAGAGGGCGCGCAAGGCTGCGGCATCGCTCACACCGCTGATCGAAACCGACCGCTTCCTGCTGTGGAGCGACCACCGGTACGGGATCGCACAGGTTGGCGGCCATGCGATAGTCGGCGAGCTGTTCCATCGTGGCAGCACGCGGCCGGAAACCACGCTTGACGATGCGGCATGGACGGCGATCGCCCAGTCGCGTGGGCGAAAGCTGATCGAACGCTACTGGGGCAGCTATGTCGCCTTCACGACCAGCGATACCGCCGCCGCCATCATACGGGCGCCCATGGGCGATCTGGGATGTTACCACGCCCGGGTAGGCGGCGTGCTCCTGGTCGCGTCCGATCTCGCCCTGCTGCGGGACCTCGGATGCCGCTTCAGCGTCGATCCCGATGCCCTGGCGCGTCACATCGCCTATCCCGAATGGCGGCGCAGCGAGACCTGCCTCGACGGCGTGGAGGAACTGCGCGGCGGCGATCGCCTGCTCGTCTCGGCGAATGGGGTAGAATACGAGACATTATGGTCGCCCTGGGCCTTCGTCGCTCGGGATCGGATGATCGACGATTCCGGGGAAGCGGCTCGCGCCGTGCGCAACGCCGTGCATCTTACCGCGCGTGCCCGCACCGCCAGCCATGATCGCGCCCTCTTGCTCCTTTCCGGCGGGCTCGATTCGGCGATCGTGGCCGCCAGCCTGAAGGCGACCGGCACCGATGTGATCGGCCTCAACCTCGTCGGCGACGACGCGGCAAGCGACGAAAGGCGCTATGCCGGGATGGTCGCCCGGTCTGCCGGCATCGAACTGCTGACGCGGACATTCGACCTTGACCGCGTCGATGTCCGCCGCTCGGGTGCGGCCCATATGCCCTATCCAGTGCATCGCTGCTTCACGCAGGCGCAGGACGCGGTCACGGCCGAAACCGCCGAGCTATGCGGAGCCGATATCCTCATCGATGGCGGCGGTGGCGACAATGTCTTCTTCGCTTCGCGCACCGTGTCGATCCTCGCCGACTGCCTCGCCACCGGCGGTCTGGACAAGCGCTTTTGGAGCGCCGCACGGGCACTCGGCGACCTGGGCCAGACCGGGACATGGGCCCTGACCTGGCGCGCGGTGCATCGCGCCTGGCTGCGCTCGCCAGCCCCGCGCCAGCCGCCAGCGATCGACTTCCTGTCTGACGCAGCAAGGGCGATCGTCGAGGACGCTCCTGCCCATCCCTGGTTCACGCCACCCGACGGCGTCCTGCCCGGTCGGGCCAGCCATGTGGCCCTGCTCGCCCCGGCACAGAATATGGTCGAGGCCATCAATGCCCAGGCCCAACAGCGCGCGGTATCGCCACTGGTTTCCCAGCCCGTCGTTGAGGCCTGCCTGCGTGTCCCGAGCTGGAACTGGCTTGCACCCGATCGGGACCGGGCGATCGCACGCAGCGCCTTCGCGCCCGATCTTCCCAAGGCCATCGTGTCGCGTCGATCGAAGGGCACGCCCACCGGGTTCGTCGCGACCATCTTCGACCGGCATCGGCAGACCATTCGCGACATGCTGCTTGGCGGCAAGCTGGCTGACCTTCGTCTCATCGACGAAAGAAAGATTTCACAGCTACTCTTTATGCTTGGTCCGGTTCGAGACCTGCGCTTCGTGCGCATCATGGAACTGGTCGATGCTGAAGCGTGGGCTGCATCCCAAAGCTAGAGGCGGCAATCTCAGACGGTACGTCCATCCAGCAATGCCGAGAGGGGACAAAGGATGGGAGCTACCATGTGCCAGCGTGAAGTCACATTCCGAACTGCGGGCCGTGGTTGGAAGGCGTTGGCGATTGGGCAGCATGTGATCGACCGGTTCAGGCAGCGCTGCGTTTCGAACGGCTTGCCGTATGGCGATTCTCCGGCTCGGGCAGGCCCAGATGCGCGCGAAAGGTTGCGCCCTCATAATCGGTTCGGAACAAGCCGCGCGCCTGCAGAATGGGAACTACCTTGTCGACGAACAGGTCGAGTTGCCCCGGCAGCGGCTCGAAAATGACGAAGCCGTCCGCCGCGCCTTCCTCGAACCAACGCTCGAGGCGATCGGCGACCGTCTCAGGTGATCCGACGAACGCCCCGCGCGGTGTCGCCAGCCGTTCGACCACCTGCCGCAGCGTTAGGTTCTCTGCCCGCACCTCGGCGAGGATACGCAGCGTGGCGCTCTGCTGGCTGTCAAACCCGATATGCGCCACGTCCGGGAAGGGCGCGTCGAGATCATATTGACGGAAGTCATGGTCGTTGAAGGTGCGCGACAGGAAGCCAAGGCCCGTGTCGATCGATTCCAGCGCCGCCAATTCGCGATAGCGGGCCTCCGCTTCCTCTTCCGTATCGCCGATGATCGGCGCGATGCCCGGCAGCACGAACAACAGGTCGGGATCGCGGCCGAAGCCCTTGGCCCGCGCCTTCACATCGGCGAGATAGGCCTGGCCGTCCTCTTTGGTCGGCGCATGGGTGAAGATCACTTCGGCATGGCGCGCGGCGAAGCTGCGTCCGTCGTCGGACGCGCCGGCCTGGAAGATGACAGGCTGACCCTGCGGCGTGCGCTTGATGTTGAGCGGCCCGCGCACCTGAAAATACTCGCCCTTGTGTTCCAGCCGATGCAGCTTGTTAGGATCGACGAACTGGCCGCTCTCCTTATCGGCGACATGCGCACCCTTCTCCCAGCTGTCCCATAGCCCCTTCACCACGTCGAGATATTCAGCGGCGATCTTGTAGCGGGTTGCATGGGCGGGATGCTCGGTCCTGCTGAAATTGGCCGCCGTATCCCCAAGCCAGGACGTGACGACATTCCAGCCGGCGCGTCCGCCACTCAGATGATCGAGCGAGGCGAACTGGCGGGCGACGTTGAACGGCTCGGAATAGCTGACTGTCAGCGTCGCGACGAGGCCGATGCGCGATGTCGTGGCGGCAAGCGCCGACAATATGGTGATCGGCTCGAACCGATTGAGATAATGGGGGCTGGATTTCTCGGTGATCGACAGGCTGTCGGCGACGAAGAGGAAATCGAACTTGCCGCGTTCCGCCGTCGCGGCCTGCTTTTGATAATAGGACAAGCTGGTGCTGGCGTTCACTTCGCGGTCGGGGTGCCGCCAATCGTTCCAGGTGCGGCCGACGCCGTGCAGGATGAAGCCGAGTTTGATGTGCGGGGATTTGGCCATGGCCGGTCCTTGATGCAGGAAAAGAGGAGGATGAGCCGACCCCATCTAGGCCAGCGCTTGGTCGGCAACCAACGCAATGTCCTCATGCGCATATGAATTGAGCAAATACCCCTTGATGTTGTTTCTGCCGCGCTGATGTTGGCCTGCGGCATCCCGCATGAGGAGACAGAATGACAACGTCCGCTCGCACCCCGGCGCATCCGATTGAGCCCTTGTTCACCAAGCGCTGGTCGCCGCGCGCCTATGACGGCTCGTCGATTCCCCAAGCTGCCCTGGACAGCATATTCGAGGCAGCACGCTGGGCGCCGTCCGCCTTCAATTATCAGCCTTGGCGGTTCGTCTACGCCCATCGGGGCAGACCCGATTGGCAGCGCTTTATGGACCCGCTGCTTCCTTTCAACCAGAGCTGGGCTAAGAATGCCGCCGTGCTGCTGTATCTTCTGTCCGATACGCTGATGGAACAGGGTCCGGGGTCGGATCCCAAGGCGTCATACAGCCACAGCTTCGATGTCGGCGCGGCCTGGGCTCTGATCGCGTTGCAGGCGACGAGATTGGGCTATCATGCTCATGGCATGACCGGCGTCGATTTCGACGCGGCGCGGATCGCGCTGAATGCGCCGGAGCGGTTTCGGATCGAGGCGGCAGTGGCGATCGGACGACAAGGCGACAAGGCCAGCCTACCCGAGGCCCTGCGAGAGCGGGAAGTCCCCAGCGGTCGCAAGCCGATCGAGGCGTTCACGTTCGCTGGCGCGTTCCCGGGCTGACCCGTCCCGCGCCGCCGGGCGAGGGCGCGGCTGGCCTACAGACCGGCGGCTTCAACCCAATGGGCGTTGCTGATGTCCCGGGCGAGCGTCCAGACCTGCCGCCTGATGTCTGGCACGGCGACGATTTCCCAATGCGCGCCGCGCGTCATTGGGCCGACGACACGGAGGCGATCCCGTGCCTCGCCACCCGCGCCGATCGCCCGGCACTGGCGATCCACGTCAATGCCGATCGCCAAGGAATCAGGCCGGATCGCGCTCTGGCTCGCCAGCGCGCGAAGCAGTTGGTCACGCGTGCGGCCGAGGTCGCCGAGCGGACCTGTGCAATTGACCACACGCGCGAAATGCCGCCAAGCCACCGCATCGCTGCCCCGAGAGCGCAACGCAACCGCGATTCGCGCCCCGTCCGGTCTTGCTTCCATGACCTTTGCGGCGGCGATCTCCAGACGCCCGGCGGCCCGCATCCCCGCCAGCCTGTCCGCTACCGCAGGCGCGATGCGATGTCGGTGCACATCCCAATAGGGACGCAGATGGCGCAGGAAGCGCGCACGGTCGGAGGCATCGGCGGCACGCCACATATCCTGAGTAAAGGGCCGCAATTCGTCCACCGCCGCGCGCCAGCCAACCGCGTCCGCGCGCGCACGCACACGCCGCACCAGCGCCGAGGCGGAGCCGTTCGGCCGCTCCGACAGGCCGGGCGCCGCCTGCGCCGGTGCATGGGCGCGGGGCAGCAGCCCGCGCCGTGACACCGCCACGATCGGCCCCGCAAAGCCAGCCGTGTCGAAGCTGAGCGCGCAATCCACCGCTGTCAGGCCGGTGCCCAACAGCAGCACCTGATCCTCCGGCCCCAATCCATCGGCCAGCCCCAGCGCCCAGGGATCATCGGCATAGGCGGGATGGGCAATGCCGGCAAAGGCGGGCAGGGCGTGTGGCGGCAGGTTGCCCGGTGCTAACACTGCGATGTCCGCCTTCACTTGCGCACCGGTGGCGAGGCGCACTGTCGCTGCCCCGTCCGACACCCTGAGATCGACGGCTTCCGCCTCCACCAGCCGCAGCCGTGCCCCGGCAGCAGCCTTGGCGGCCTCCAGCAGGTCGCGAAGGTAGAGGCCGTAAGTTTGCCGTGTGGCGAAGCTCGCATCCTGTCCTGCGGCCCGCGTCCTCAGCCAGTCGGCGAAGTGGCCAGGTTCGTCAGGCAGCGCGCTCATATTGGCGGCGCGGACGTTGAGAATATGGTCGTGCTGCGCGGCGCCATAAGCGAGCCCGCGCCCGAAGCGGTCGCCTCGCCGTTCGATCAACGTGACGCGCACTGCGCCATGGCGCAGCAGATTGATCGCCAGCAGCGTGCCGGAAAAGCCGCCGCCAACGATGGCGACATGATTGGCGCTCAGCATGGATCAAGCATTTCTAATGGTTTGGGCAGCATTGCTTGTGGGACATATCTCTACTTACTCAATAGATAAATAGCCTCAATTCGATTTTCTGGAGCTGCGTTGTCATGACCCCTCTACAACCCCTGATCGCCGGATGGCGGCGCTGGAAGGCGGCGGCGGCGCGCGAGTTTCTGCGCGATCCCAACGTCATCCTGTTCGACCGCGCGCCCGAATCCGCGCCGGCCGCGACAAGCGCCCGTGGCGGCTGAGGGTCTTTCCCGCCGGTTGCTGCTGGGCGGCGGCGCGGCCTCCTGCCTGCTGCTCGCCGCCTGCGGATCAGGCAAGACGGGCCGCCCGGTGCTGCGCGTGTCGATCACCGGCAAGGGGGACGGCGATTCGCGGCTGCTCTTCAAGGCCGCCGGGATCAGGCCGGAAGGCTTCGACATCGCCTATAACGACTTCCAATCGGGCCATCTGGTGGTCGAGGCGCTGAATGGCGGATCGCTCGACTATGGCGGGATGAGCGAGATTCCGCCCATCTTCGCCGCCGCCTCGATCATCCAGAGCTTCCGCCAGATCGCGGTCGCCCATGGCGACGTCAACAACCAGGTCGTGCTGGTGCCCAAAGGCTCGACCGCGAAAAGCATCGTCGACCTGAAGGGCAAGCGCGTCGGCTATGTCCGCGCGACGACCTCGCAATATTATCTTATCCGAATGCTGGAGGAAGTCGGTCTCGGCTGGGACGACATCAAGCCGGTGGCGATGGGCGTGAGTGACGGCGCGGCGGCCTTTTCACAAGGCGCGCTCGACGCCTGGGCGATCTATGGCTTCCCGATCCAGCGCGCGATCGCGACCGAGGGCGCGCGCATCCTGCGCACGGCCTATGGCATCCTTTCGGGCAATTATCTGGTGGCTGCCCATGTCGACGCGCTGGCCGATCCCGTCAAGGCGAAGATCATCGCGGAATATCTCGGCCTCCTTCAGCAAGCCTATGGCTGGGCCGCCGCGCATCAGGACGAATGGGCGGTCATCGTGTCGCGGGATATCGGCGTTCCGCTCGCCTATGTGCAGGACCAGTTCAAGCGCAAGAGCGCAACCTACGAACTGCGTGCCGTCACGCCCGCCGCCATCGCGTCGCAGCAGAAGGTCGCTGACCTGTTCTACGCCCAGAAGCTGCTCCCCAAGCCGGTCGATGTCCGTCCGCTCTGGGACGACCGCTTCAATTCCGCCATCCCGAAAAGAGGCTGACCATCATGGCAACCCGTCTCGCCCCGCCCGCCACCGCCCCGTCCGGGAGCGCCTCGCCCGCAATCACCGCAGACTATCTCGACTGGCTGACCGGCGAACTCGCGTCGCACGCCGAAGCCTATGACCGCAGCGGCGAATTCCCCCGCGCGCCCTTCGACCTGCTGGCGCGCGAGGGGCTGATCGGCCTTACCGTCCGGCCCGAACTGGGCGGGCGCGGCGCGCACCTTTCCGAAGCGCTGCGCGTGCTCGCCGCCGTGGCGAAGGGCGAGCCGTCGACCGCGCTCATCCTCTTCATGACCTATCATTATCACGCCAACCCGCACCGCGCGCAGGGCTGGCCCGCCGCCATCTACGAGCGGCTGGCGGCGGACGCGGTGGCGGGTCGGGGGCTGATCGGCGGGCTTCGGGTCGAGCCCGAGCTCGGCACTCCGGTGCGTGGCGGCCTGCCCGCCACCGTCGCACGGCGCACCCCCGATGGCTGGGCGATGAGCGGCACGAAAATCTATTCGACCGGATCGACCGGGCTCGACTGGTATTCGGTCTGGGCCAAGACCGACGAGGCAAACCCGCGCGTCGGCAATTTCCTGGTCAAGGCCGGCAGCCCCGGCGTAACGATCGAGCCGGCCTGGGACCATCTCGGTATGCGCGCCACCGTCAGCCACGCGGTCCACTTCGCCGATACGCCGACCCCGTTCGACTATGCGGTAGACGTGCGCTTGCCAGAACAATGGGCGGCCGCTGCGGGCGACCCCGGCCTC
>Ga0157369_10005495_pt1 | contig 14727 bp, 15 predicted proteins | sample C25metaG_FD_113461 | JGI IMG/M metagenome (GOLD analysis project Ga0157369, IMG submission 113461) | Corn rhizosphere microbial communities from Kellogg Biological Station, Michigan, USA - C2-5 metaG | ecosystem: Host-associated > Plants > Roots > Rhizosphere > Soil | place: USA: Michigan...
CGACGGTGACGGCGGCCGCGGCGAGTGTCATCACGGCCCGGGCCACGCGCTGTCCGTCGCCTGAGCCTGCTGGACCGTTGCGGCGGCCGAGCCAGGCGGTGCCGGCGAGGACTGCGACGGCGAGGCAGGCGCTCCACGGCGCCCGGTGCGCCCCGGTGCTCCACGCGGCGACGACCCCGCCGGCGGCGAGCAGCGCGAGCAGCGCAGGCTCGGTGTCGTGGCCGGGAACCGGAACGGCGAGGGGCTGCTCCTGCGAGACGACGTCCGCGTCCATGACTGCTCCAGGCGAGGAGGGAGGCGGGTGATGGATCACCAGCGCCAGCACCGTTCTCGGCACCGGGCAGTGCACCCTTGAGCCATCTGGGCGATCCCTGTTTCACCCCCTGACCAGGGCGTTCTAGGGTCGAGGAGGTTCTGGGGATCTTGCCCCGAACAAGATCCCCAGAACCCCCCTCTGATCATGAGATCCCGTGCGAGGCCGGGAGCGGACGCGGCGCGACGTACGCTGGATGGCGTGCTCCCGGTGATCAAGTACATGCTGGCGCGGCTGGTGCTGTTCGTGCTCGCGGTGACGCTGCTCGGCGTGCTCGGCGCCCGGAGGGAGCTCGCGCTCGTCGGCGGGTTGATCGTCTCGGCGCTGCTGGCCTACGTGCTGCTGGGGGGGCTGCGGGACGCCTCGACGGTGGCGATCGTCGACCGGGTCCGGACGCGTGCCTCTCGGCGGCGCGACGCCCGGGTGGACGAGGACGCGCTGTACGAGGACGAGGCCGTCGATGCGTCTGAGCACGAGTCCGCCCACGAGACGCCCGAGGAGCCGGCACCGCGCCGCACGCCCTGAGATCCAGCGCCGCCGCCGTCCCTGGGCTGCCGTGACCTACAGCGCCAGGCCGAGGGCCAGCAGGGCGGCGTAGCCCAGTTCGAGCCGGCCCGTGTCGCGTAGCACCGGCAACAGCTCCAGACCCTTGTCCCCGCGCAGCACCGCGCGCACCGGCCGCACGGCGAGCGCCACCGCACCGAGCGCCAGCAACGCCCACGGATGTGCTGCAGCAGCAACCGGCACGAGCAGGAACGGCAGTGCGACGAGCGCGACGTAGAGCCGGCGCGTCGCGCCGTCGCCGAGCCGCACCGCCAGGGTGCGCTTGCCCGCCAAGGCGTCGGTGGGCACGTCACGCAGGTTGTTGGCGACGAGGATCGCGCACGCCAGCGCACCCATGGCGACGGCCGCCGCCACCGCGCTGGTGTCGACCCTGCCCGCCTGCGTGTACGTGGTGCCCAGCACCGCGACGAGGCCGAAGAAGACGAAGACGAACACCTCGCCGAGGCCCGCGTAGCCGTACGGCCGTGGCCCGCCGGTGTAGAACCAGGCAGCCGCAACGCATGCCGCGCCGACGAGCAGGAGCCACCACGCGCCGCTCAGCGCCACCAGCACGAGGCCGGCCAGGGCCGCGACCCCGAAGGCCGTGAACGCCGCGTTCCGCACCTGCGACGACGTGGCCGCCCGTGAGCCGGTGAGCCGGAACGGGCCGACGCGCACGTCGTCCGTACCACGGATCCCGTCCGAGTAGTCGTTGGCGTAGTTGACGCCCACCTGCAGAGCCAGTGCCACGACGAGCGCGAGCATGGCGCGGACGCCGTCCGCGCCGTGCAGGGCGGCCGCCGCGCCCGTCCCGGCGACGACCGGGGACACGGCGGCGGGCAAGGTCCGGGGGCGCGCGCCCGAGATCCACTGGGAGCGCGTCGCCACGAGGCGAACCTACCCGTCGGCCGCGAGCCGGGCGACGGCGGCCCGATCGGGCTTGCCCACCCCGACCAGCGGCAATGCGTCCAGCACCAGCAGTTGCCGCGGGGCGGCATGCGGGCCCAGCTCCGCCGCCACCCGGTCCCGGACGTCGGCCAGCACCGGCGCGGGCGCTCCCGCCGCCGGCACGACGGCCGCGACCACCCGCCGCCCCCACTCGGGGTCGTCCACGCCGGTGACGACGGCCTCGGCGATGCCCGGCAGGCGCAGCAGGACCGTCTCGACGGCCGCGGGAAGCACCGTGACGCCGCCGGTCAGCACCGCGTCGTCGAGGCGGCCGAGCACCTCCAGCCGCTCGCCGTCGAGGCGCCCCGCGTCCGCCGTCCGCCACCAGCGGTTGCCGGCGTCGTCCGTCACGAAGGCGCCGTCGTCGATGATCCGTCCGTCGCCGGCCCGGTAGCCGCGGGCGAGCGTCGGACCGCCGAGCAGCACCCGGCTCGTGTCCGGCCCGTCCCCGAGCCGCACCCGGACCCCGTCGAGCGGCACCCCGTCGTACACGCACCCGCCGCTGGTCTCGCTCGCCCCGTAGGTGGTGACGACACGGACGCCGGCCGCCGCGGCCCGTTCGAGCAGGGAGGGCGGCGTGCCCGCGCCGCCGACGAGAACGGCGTCGAACCGGGCCAGCTCGCGCCGGCCGTCTCCTCCCGCATCCAGCAGGCGCACCAGCTGGGTCGGCACGAGCGCCGTGTACCGGCGGACGCCGACCAGGGCGGAGGCGGCCGCCGCGAAGCCGGCCGGCGTGAAGCCCCCCGCGAGGTCGACGACGCCCGGTTCGGTCCCCGTGACGAGGGAGCGCACGAGCACTTGCACGCCGGCGACGTGCTGGGCGGGAAGGGCGAGCAGCCAGCGGCCGGGACCGCCGAGCCGGTCGTGCGTCGCGGACGCCGAGGCCAACAGCGCCGACGCCGCCAGCAGCACCCCCTTCGGCGCGCCCGACGAGCCCGAGGTGGCGACGACGACCACGGTCGGGTCGTGCTCGTCGTCCTCGCCCTGCGCGAGGGGTTCCCCGGGGGCGAGCGCCGGCGGAGCGGGCCGGTCCGCGGCGTGCGGGAGGACGGGGTCGCCCGAGCCGTTGAGCGCCGCGCGAAGGGTGGGGAGGAACGTCGTCAGGACGCCTGGACCGGGCTCGACGGGGACTGCGCGCAGGCGCCGTCCGGGGGCGGCGGGGGCGTCGGGCACGGCGTCCAGCCTGACGGATCCGGGGTCGCATGGCGCGCCGGGGGCCCGTGATGGGGGCCGGAGATGGCAGGCTGTCGTCGTGTTGTCCGTGGAGGAGGCCCTGGCAGTGATCGGGCGGCTCGAGCCCGACCTCGCCGAGAGTGCCCGCACGGCCTGGGAGACGTTGACCGCGGGGGACGGTCCCGAGTCCGTCACCCAGTGGCGCGTCCAGCTGTTCTGCTGGGACCACCTCGCCCGCTGGGGCCCCGACGGTGCCGCCCGCTGCCACGTCGCGGAGGCGCTCGCGGCGCTGCTCGACGCGATGGGGATGGAGCGGTACGCCCGCATCGTCCGCAGCGACACGACCACGCAGATCCTCAGCGCCGCCGACGCCGGCCTGCACCGCGGCCGCAGCCTCGCCCGCAAGGCCGCGCAGCGCTCCGGCATCGACCCGCCCGGCACCGAGCTGCTCACCTGGGGTGCCGTCATGGAGCCGGCCGAGGCCTCGGCGCTCGAGGCCGTCGCGGACCGGCTCGAGATGGCGATCGCCGCGGGTGAGCTGACGCCGGGGTCGCGGGGCTGGCGGGACCAGCAGGCCGAGATCACGGTGTCCGTGCTGACGACGCCGCTGCGGCAGCTGGGTGGTCGTTCCCCCTACGACCGGATCCTCGACGAGCGCATCGGGCGCTGGGTCCGTGGCCCGCGATCGACGACCCGCACCGGGCTGCTCGCGCCGCTCGAGCACCGGCTCCGTGAGCCCGCCGACGCGGGGATGGCAGCGCCCGCCCGGGCCCTGCTGCGCCCGCTCGACTGGCTGCTCACCGAGATCGCGGACGGGCTCGCGCTCACCGCTGCCGGATACCTGCCGCCGCGCACGGTCGCCCGGGCCCTCGACAAGCTCGGCTGGCGCGACGAGCTCATCGGTCCCGCCAGCCGCGAGGTCGACGCCTACCCCGTGCTCGTGCTGCGCGAGGCCGCGACCCGGCTCGGGCTGATCCGCCGACGCGGCGCCCGGCTGCTGTGCACGCCCAGCGGGCGGGCCGCGCTCGCAGACGGCCGGGCCCTCTGGACGGCGGTCGCGGGTGGGCTGGTCGGCCCCGAGCACTCCGCGCTCGCGGTGGCGTGGGAGGTGGTGCTCGCCGTCCTGGAGTCCGGCGACAGCGTGCCCGAGGAGGACGTCCGCGCCCTGGTGCAGGCCGTCGTCACCGAGTCCGGGTGGCGGGCGGCCGGGCGGCGCGAGCCGTCGGAGTCGGACACCGCGCCCTTGTTCTTCGCCGTGCTGCGCGAGCTGCGCTGGCTCGAGCTCGTCGAGGAGACGGGGGCGCTGCTCGACCGGCACCTGCAGGCGCGCCCGGGTGCAGGCGAGCTGTTCCGGGCGGCGCTGCGGCACCGGGTGGTCCACCGGGACGTCGTCCCCGAGTAGGACCTGCAGGTCGGGCACCGTCACCGTGATCCACCTGCGCGGCCGCGTCGCGAGGGGGACGATTCCGCCATCGCCGATCCTGCGCCGACCGGCACTCCTTCAAGTGTCCCAGCGGAGTTGTCCATGATCCACCTGACGGACGGCATCCTGCTCGTGCTGGAGTACGGGCTCGCCGTGTTCTGCTTCGTCGACATCCTGAGGTCGTCCGAGGCGGCCGTTCCGTGGGTTCCCCGATGGGGATGGATCATCGCCGTCCTGGTCTTCCCGCTGGCGGGGGCCGTGGCCTGGATCGGCGCGGGGCACCAGCGCCGGATGAGAATCCGCAGCGGCAAGCCGGCCGACGAGGAGCAATCGGCCGCGACCACTGCCGACGCCGTACGGCGGGCGCGGGCCGGCCACCTGGGCAGCCTGGAGGAGGACGCCGCCCTGCTCGCCCAGCTCTGGGACGTCAACGAGGAGCACGAGCGCACCCTGCGCCGCTGGGAGGAAGACCTGTCCCGGCGTGAGGAGGCCCTGCGCCAGCGGCTCCGCCGGGAGCAGGCCACCCGGGGCCGCCGCATGGACGCCGCCTGAGGTTTATCCGCTCGACCGCCTCCGACCGCCGGGCTAGCGTCCGCGGCGTGCCGCAGAACATGTATGACGACCCCGGATTCTTCGCCGAGTACGCGAACATGCCGCGATCGGTCCAAGGGCTCGACGCCGCTCCCGAGTGGCCGGTGCTGCGGGCGATGCTTCCGCCGCTGGCCGGCCTGCGTGTCGTCGATCTCGGGTGCGGGTTCGGCTGGTTCAGCCGATGGGCCGCTGCCGAGGGCGCGGCGTCGGTGCTCGGCCTCGATGTGTCGCAGCGGATGCTCGAGGTCGCCGTCCGGGAGACCGCCGACCCGAGGATCACGTACCGGCGGGCAGACCTGGACGCAGTCGAGCTCGACGCGGGCGCGTTCGACCTCGCGTACAGCTCCCTTGCGCTGCACTACCTCGTGGACGTCGACCGCCTGCTCGCCGGGGTCCGGACGGCTCTCGGGCCGGGTGGAGTGCTCGTCGCGTCGGTCGAGCACCCGATCTACACCGCTCCGTCGGATCCCGCGTTCGTATCCGGTCCGTCGGGCCGACCGGTCTGGCCCGTCGACCGGTACCTCGATCGAGGTCGGCGGGTCACGGACTGGCTGGCGCCGGGTGTCGTCAAGTACCACCGAACCCTGAGCGACTACGTGGGCGGGCTGCTGGCGGCCGGATTCACGCTGACGGCGCTGGAGGAGTGGGGCCCCACGGACGAGCAGCTCGCCGAGCACCCGGAGTGGGCCGGCGAGCGCGAGCGCCCGCTGTTCCTGTTGCTGTCGGGGGTCGCCGCTACGGTCGCGGCATGAGGATGGTCTCCACGGTCCTGGACACGACCGACCCGCGAACGCTCGCCGAGTTCTACCGCGACCTGCTCGGCTGGACGTACCGGCCGGGCCACGAGCAGCCGGATCCCGAAGGGGACGACTGGCTCGTGCTGCGCGCGCCGGACGGCAACGGCCAGCTCTCGTTCCAGAAGGTCGAGGAGCTGGCGCGGTCGACCTGGCCGCACCACACGGTGCCGCAGCAGCTGCACCTCGACTTCGCGGTCCCGACGGAGGAGGAGTTGCGTGCCGAGCACGACCACGCCCTGCGGCTGGGGGCCAAGGTGCTGCTCGACCGCACGGACGATCCGGACGAGCCGCTCTGGGTCTTCGCGGACCCGTCCGGTCACCCCTTCTGCATCTTCGTGGCCCCAGGCGTGGGCTGATCGCGTACCAACCCGGCGGGCTGCCCCGGCAAGGGCGGGGTCAGCAGCTCCCGCCGGATGGTGGGGCAGGGCCAGGGCACGCCGCAGCACATGCAGAAGCCACGTGTCGAGGAGTGGTCGGCGGTGCGCCGGGTCGCTCTCTTCGGTCTGTCCACGATTCCTCTCCCCGTGGAACGGTCCCGACCCGGCCGGAACGCATCTTCGACGGCCGGGCCGGGACCGCGCTGCCCGTCGCCGCCCTCGACCCTGGTGACGGGGCGAGCTCGGGCCGGCCTTCTCGCCAGGCCGCGACGGACGTTCGTGGTGTTGCCTCCCCGTGCTGCTGGCTACCCAATCACTCGGGATGATCCCGAGTCAAGCGGGAGCGCGCTTCAGGGAGAGGGATCCTCTTCCGAGGATGAGCCCATGCCCGACCTGGCCGCGATCGTCGCTCGCAACGTCCGAGCGGAGCGGCACAGGCACGGCTGGCGGCAACGGGACCTCGCCGAGCGCATGGGGTGGTCGATCGGGATGGTCAGTGACACCGAGAGCGGGCAGCGGCGGATCGGCGTCGAGGACCTTCCGGTGCTGTGCCGGGCGCTGGAGATCCCACTGAGCCAGTTGCTGCACGGTGCCGACCCCGCCGACCTGGCGGCGATCGACCTCTCCTGGACGACGCGCCCGTCGTAGCCGTCCGTCATGTGCCCGTTCGCTTCTGGCCCCGAGAACGCGCCGAACCTACTCTGATCGCGATTCGAGAGGTCCTGTCCGCAGGAGGCGCACATGTACGGAGTGCTGAGCAGGGTCCCGGCGCCGGCCGAGATGTACGACGCGATGCACGACGAGATCCTCCGGCGAGGGGAGGGGAAGGGCGAGGGGCTCGTCGTCCACGTCACCCGTGCCACGAGCGACGGCTTCGAGATCCTCGAGGTGTGGGAGTCGCGCGAGCACTTCGAACGGTTCAATCGTGAGGTCGTCGGTCCCGTGATTGCTGATCTGGCTCCGGGGCCGCCGCCCGCGCCCGGGCAGGGCATCGACGAGTTCGACGTCCGCGGACTGGTCGTCCCGGCGGCGGGGATCTACACCTGACGTCTGCTCACTCGCCGAGGCGGTCAGGCCTCCGCAGCTGAGCTTGGCCGGATTCGGCGAACACGCCGAGCTGTAGGCGCTCGGCGTTGCGCTCGCGCCCCGCCGCGCCTGCGTCGAGCCCCTGCAGGCCGGTCGCGGGGTCGAGGATCAGTCGTTGATCGTGGCGCCCGCTGAAGTCGAACAGGCCGGTGAGCGGTCCGGCGAGGACGTCGAAGGAGCCGTCGCCGATCCGCCCGAGCTGCCAGTTGTCCTCGATGAACCGGATCACCGAGGTCTGGTCGGTCCTGGTGTGGTCGACGTGGTTCACGCGGCTCCACGGCGAGATGACGAGGAACGGCAGCCGCGGTCCGTAACCGCAACGCCCCTGGTACCCCGCCAGGGGTGGCGCCGAGCCCCCACAACGGCCGGGCCCGGTGAGTGCGTCGGCTCCCGTCCGAGAGGTGTTGACCAGCGGCGGGACGACGTGGTCGTAGCTGCCGTCGGAGTCGTCGTAGAGGATGAGAACAGCGGTGGATGCCCAGGTGGGTAGCTGCTGCAGCCGGTTGACGAGGTCGACGACGAACGCCTGCTCGTCGAGCGGGTCGGAGGGACCGCCGCCGCCCTGGTCGGCGCCGGCGGCCTTGAGAAACGAGACGGCAGGCAGGTGGCCCTGCTCCGCCGCGTCCCAGAAGTCGGCGAGGTCGTACTGGTGGTTGGCCTGATCGGGGCGGCCGATCGCCGCCACGGACGACGGCGGCAGATGGTGCGGGTTCGCTGTCGACCCGTAGTACTGGAACCCTTCGTCGCCGCCCTCGTACTCCAGGCGCGTGACGCCGTACCGGTTGGTCGCCGTCGCGTCGCAGACCGCGCTGCCGTCCGGCCGTCGCGACGTCGGCCGGAAGCCGTCGCTGAACCAGCCCCACGTGACGTGCCGCTCGTTCAGGAGGTCGCCGATGTTCCGGCCCGCCATCGCGGCCGTGACCTGCGCGCGAGGGCAGTCCTCGAACGCCGGCTCCACGTTGACGATCATGCTGCCGTCCACGACGCTGCCGGTCGGTGCGTTGGTCTTCGCGCCGTGCGTCTGACCGGACACGAGGTTGAGCGTCCCGAGGTGGGACGGTCCGTAGGTGGTGCCGAACGAGTTGTCGTTGATGGCGTAGTGCTGGGCGTAGGTCCACAAGGCGGTCACGGTGTTGCCGTCGAAGTAGCCCATGCCGAGCGTCGGGTCGCAGCCCGGGCCGTGGTTGCCGGTCTCCTGGACGAAGCGGTCCATGCGGCCGGAGTCCACAGCGCGCTGCTCGGCGGTGTACCCGTGGTTGGACCCGCACAGGTTGGTCTGGTCCCGGTCGAGCCGGTGCGGGGCGGCCGCGTTCGGGTTCGCCGTCAGCAGCTCGTGGGTCAGCCCGTCGACGGCGGGCGTGCCCGGTGCCGGGTCGAACCGCGGCTCGCCGGGCGGGTTGAGGGCGTGCGGGTACACCCCGAAGTAGCGGTCGAACGGCACGTTCTCCTGGAAGAGCACCACGACGTGCTTGATCGGGGTCGTCGTCCGGTCGTCGTTGACGGTCGCCCAGCCCCCGGGAATCGCCCCGGACGACGGGACTGTCACGGCCGCCAGCAGCACGATGCCCGCGGCGGCGCGCCGCAGCGCACGACCGCGGGGACCGGAAGAGGCCATGCTGCCTCCGAGCTACGGCCGCCCTTCGTTCCCCCCATTCTGACCCGGTTCCCGGCGGGGTGGCCCAGCCGGCTCCACGTCCGTCCAGCCAGGTCCCGGCCGGCGAGGTCGCCTGCCTGTCGAGAGTTCCGCGATCGCTCGCGCGCAGCTAGTCTCGGCGTTGCTTGCCTCGTGCGGCTGGGGCACCTGCCCGACGTGCCCGATGCTTGGTTGGTTCGATGTGCTCGGGAGGGCGCATGGCTCAAGACGTGAACCAGCTGATCCGGGACTACGTGCGCGTGTGGGACGTCACCGCCCCGGACGACCTCGCCGACCGCATATTCGCCAGTGACGTCGTCGATCACAATCCTGCCCCTGGTCAAGGCCCGGGAGTGGGGGGCATCAAGCAGGTCATCGGGGTCTACCACGGCGCGTTCCCTGATCTTCATCTTAGCTGCGACGACATCGTCGGCTCCGACGATCGGGTCGCCGTCCGATGGAGCGCCACCGGCAGGCATGAGGGCGACCAATTGGGAGTTCCACCGACGCATCGAGACGTTCGGCTCACCGGGATCGACATCGTGCGTATCCAAGATGGCCGGATCGTGGAGCGTTGGGGTGAGGCAAATGGGCTCGAAATGATGGCGCAGATCACGACAAGCTGACGATCAAGCGCTGTGCAGGGGCGCTGCACAGAGCACCGCAGGCGGCGAGCGGTGGACGAGAGGCCTGGCGTGCCCCGGGACGAGCAGGAAGCCGTGCGACCGGGGAAGACGCGGCCTGTCTAGTAGTACCAGGGGTACGGCGACCAGTCCGGCGAGCGCTTCTGGAGGAACGCGTCCCGGCCTTCGGCGGCCTCGTCCGTCATGTACGCCAGCCGGGTCGCCTCGCCGGCGAAGACCTGCTGCCCGACGAGCCCGTCGTCCACCAGGTTGAAGGCGAACTTCAGCATGCGCTGGGCCGTCGGGCTCTTGCCGTTGATCTCGGCAGCCACCTCGAGAGCGACCCGCTCGAGGTCGTCGTGGCCGGCGACCAGGTTCACCGCGCCCATCCTGTGCATCGTCTCGGCGTCGTACGTGCGGCCCAGGAAGAAGATCTCCCGCGCGAACTTCTGGCCGACCATCCGTGCCAGGTAGGCCGACCCGAACCCGCCGTCGAACGACGCCACGTCGGCGTCCGTCTGCTTGAACCGGGCGTGCTCGCGGGAGGCGATCGTCAGGTCGCAGATCACGTGCAGGCTGTGCCCGCCCCCGGCGGCCCACCCCGGCACCACGGCGACGACGACCTTCGGCATCGTCCGGATCAGCCGCTGCACCTCCAGGATGTGCAGCCGCCCCCCGTGCGCGGCCACCTGTGCGGCGTCGACGGTCTCCGCGGTCTCCCCGCTGGCGTACTGGTAGCCGGATCGGCCGCGGATCCGCTGGTCGCCGCCGGAGCAGAAGGCCCAGCCGCCGTCCTTGGGCGAGGGGCCGTTGCCGGTCAGCAGCACACAGCCGACGTCGGGGGACATCCGCGCGTGGTCCAGCGCCCGGTACAGCTCGTCGACCGTGTGCGGGCGGAAGGCGTTTCGGACCTCGGGGCGGTCGAACGCGATCCGCACCGTGCCCCTTGCCGGCCCGGGGCGGGTGCATCGGTGGTACGTGATGTCCGTGAAGTCGAAGCCGGGCACGACCTGCCAGGCGGAGGCGTCGAAGATCTCGCTGACCACGACCGTCACTGTAGGTGGCGCCACCTCGGAACCCTCGGCGCGGCGGCCGACGAGGCCGCTGGGAGCATGACCGGGTGAACCCGTCGACGCACCTCGCGCGGCTCGCCGTCGACGCGCTGGTCCGCGGGGGCGTGACGGACGTCGTCCTGTGCCCCGGGTCCCGCAGCGCGCCGCTGGCCTATGAGCTGCAGCGTCGGGACGGCGACGAGCTGCGCCTGCACGTGCGCCACGACGAGCGGGTCGCCGGCTTCACCGCGCTCGGCATCGGGCTGGACGGCGGGCTGGGCGCCGTCGTGACGACGTCCGGAACGGCCGTCGCGAACCTCCATCCCGCGGTCCTGGAGGCGCACCATGCGCGCCGCCCGCTGGTCGTCGTCACCGCCGACCGCCCGCCGGAGCTGCGCGGCACGTGGGCGAACCAGACCACGGAGCTGCAGGCAGGCCTGTTCGGCGACGCCGTCCGCGCCCGCCTGGACCTGGCGGACGCCGCCGCCATCCCGGATCCCGCGGTCGCCGCGCGCTCGCTCACCGACACCCTCGCGGCAGCCCGCTGCCCCCTGCCCGGCCCGGTGCACCTCGACCTCGGGTTCACCGATCCCCTCCTGCCCGACGACGACGATGCCGATGCCGAGGAACCGGCCGGCTCGGTGCCGCCCGCGCCGGACGTGGCCCAGTCCGCTGCGCCTGCACCGGGCAGCCTCCCGAGCGGGCCCCGGACCGTGGTCGTGGCCGGCGACGGCGCCGCCCCCGGTGCCCGCGAGCTGGCCGCGGCGGCCCACTGGCCGCTGCTCGCCGAGCCGACGTCCGGCGTGGCCGGCCCGGGCTCCGTCGCCGCCTACCGGCTGCTGCTCGAGCTGCCCGAGCTCGGCGGACGGATCGAGCGTGTCGTCGCGTTCGGCCGCCCGACGTTGTCGCGGCCCGTCACCCGGCTGTTGTCACGGCCCGACGTCGAGCTCGTGCTGGTGTCGGCGTCCGTGTGCTGGCACGAGCCGGGACGACCCGCTGACAAGGTCGGCGTCCCCGAGGCAGCCCAGCACCGCTACCCGCCCGACGGTTGGTCCGCGGCCTGGGCAGCGGCGTCGACCGCCGCGGCCGGAGCGCTGGACGGCGTCCTCGACGAGCCGGGCTCCGGCCCGACGGGCCCCGCGGTCGCGCGCGCCGTCGCCCGCGCGACCGTCGCGCCGGACCGGCTGGTCGTCGCCGCGAGCAATCCCGTCCGCGACCTCGACCTCGTCGGCTCAGCCCTTGCGGTCGGGGTCCGGGTGTTCGCGAACCGGGGGCTGGCCGGGATCGACGGCACGGTGTCGACGGCGGCCGGGCTGGCGCTCGCGGGGGGTCCGGTGCGCGTGCTCGTGGGCGACCTCGCCTTCCTCCATGACCTGAACGGGCTCCTGGTGCCGCCGGGCGAGGCGCGGCCGGACCTCCAGGTCGTCGTGCTCAACGACGACGGCGGCGGGATCTTCAGCCTGCTCGAGCACGGGGAGCGGGCGCAGCACGGCCCCGAGCGGGCGGCGGCCTTCGAGCGGATCTTCGGCACGCCGCACGGCGGCGACCTCGGCGCGCTCTGTGCGGGCTACCGGGTGCCGCACCGCGCCGTCGGCTCGGCGGGAGAGCTGGCCGAGGCGCTGGCGTCCCGCCCGGACGGCGTGAGCGTCGTCGAGGTCGCCGCCACCCGGGCCGGTCTGCGGGACCTGCATGCCCGGATCCGTGCGGCGGTCTCCGCCGCCGCCCGCGGCGCGCTGTCCTGATCACCGCGCCGGTCAGTCCGGTGCGAGGGCCTCGCGCATGGGCATGAGCTTGGCGTCGGACTCGCCGAGCTCGGCGACGGGGTCCGACCCCGCGACGATCCCGCAGCCGGCGAACAGCCGGGCCCGCCGGGGGTCGGCCGGGTCGAGGCGGGCGCACCGCAGCGCGATGCCCCACTCGCCGTCGCCCTGCGCGTCCATCCACCCGACGGGGCCGGCGTAGCGGTCACGGTCCATGCCCTCGAGCTCGTCGATGAGCGCCGCCGCCGCGGCCGTCGGCGTCCCGCAGACCGCGGCCGACGGGTGCAGGGCCGCCGCGAGCTCGAGGCTGCTGCTGCCGTCCGCCAGCACGCCGGTGACATCCGTCGCCAGGTGCATGACGTTCGCCAGGTGCAGCACGAAGGGCGACTCGGGGACGTTCGTCGTCGCGCAGTGCGGCGCCAGGGCCTGCGCCACGGAGCGCACCGCGTACTCGTGCTCCTCGAGGTCCTTGCTCGAGCGCGCGAGTCGCGCGGCGAGCGCCAGGTCGCCGGCATCGTCCCCGCTGCGCCGGATGGTCCCGGCGAGCACCCGCGAGGTGACCAGACCCTTCTCCCGCCGCACGAGCATCTCCGGGGTGGCTCCGACGAGGCCGTCGACGCTGAACGTCCAGCAGCCGGGGTAGCGCGACGCGAGCCGGTCGAGCAGCCGGCGCGGGTCCAGGGGGCGCTCCGCGAGCGCGTCGAGGTCGCGCGCGAGCACCACCTTCTCGACGTCGCCCCGCTCGATCCGGCCGATCGCCGTGCTCACGGCCCGTTCCCAGTCGGGCCCGGAGCGGGCGCCGTCCGCGTACGTCACCTGCCCGTGCGGCTCCGGCCGGCGCCGCCGGCGCGGAGTCCGGGTGCGGGGCGGGAGGGCCCCCGCGGCGACCGTCGTCACCCACCACCGGCCGTTGCGGCAACCGAGGACGACCTCGGGGACGACGAGCACGCCGCCGGCCGAGGAGTGTGGCGAGAACGCGAACGAGCCGAAGGCCACGGGTCCCGTCCCCGGCAGGCCGACCTCGTCCCTGACGGCGGCGTGCCGCGTGAACTCGGCCCAGGCTGCGCCGGCGTCGGCGAACCGGTCCTCGCCGGACGTGCGCACCGTCGCGGCGTTGCCCCAGCCCACCAGCCCCTCGCCGCGCCGCATCCAGGCGAGTGCGCCGGAACGGGGGAGGAGAGCCAGCAGCGGCCCGGGGTCGGCGAGCGGGACCGTCCGGGCCACGAGGGTCGCGCCGGCCCGCGGGGACCAGCTGGCTGTGGTCATCGCGTTCAGGGTAAGCAGCGCCGTCGCGGGGCGCCGCGCGGGACCCCTGCGATCACTGTCGTGCGACTATTCGGATATGCCCCGCGCGAGTCTGGAGAAGCGGCCGCACGAGGTGGCGGCCATGTTCGACGAGGTGGCCGCCCGCTACGACCGCACGAACGACGTCCTCTCCCTCGGGCAGGACCGTCGCTGGCGTCGTGCGGTCGTCGAGGCCCTGGACATGCGCCCGGGCGAGAAGCTCCTCGACCTGGCCGCCGGCACGGGCACGTCGACGGCACCCTTCACGGATGCGGGAGTCCTCGCCGTCCCGTCCGACTTCTCCCTGGGGATGCTGCGGACCGGCCGCGGCCGGCGTCCGGACCTGCCGTTCGTCGCGGGCGACGCGACCCGCCTGCCGTTCGCGGACGCCGCCTTCGACGCGGTGACCATCTCGTTCGGACTGCGCAACGTGGGGGACACGGCCGCCGCCCTCGCCGAGATGCGGCGGGTCACCCGGCACGGGGGCCGGCTCGTGGTCTGCGAGTTCTCGCACCCGACGTGGGGGCCGTGGCGACGGGTCTACACGGAGTACCTGATGCGGGCGCTGCCGGCGGTGGCCCGGCGGGTGTCGTCGTCGCCGGACTCCTACGTGTACCTGGCGGAGTCGATCCGTGCCTGGCCCGACCAGCGGAAGCTCGGCGAGCTCGTGGCGTCGGCAGGCTGGGGCGAGGTGGCCTACCGGAACCTGTCCGGCGGGATCGTCGCCCTGCACCGCGCCGTCCGGCCGTGACCGGGCATCGGGGACCACCGTCGCGACGAAAACGGGGGGCCACCCTGGGCATACCTGCTGCGTGGCAGGACATAGTCTTGCTACGGAACCATTCGTGAAAAAGTTCACAAGCGCACATGGTCCTCGGGAGTGGATCTCGTCGCGGCGCGACGCGGCCCCACCCGGACCGCCCGTGCGGGCGCCCCTAGGATGGGGCCGCGTCGCGAGCGGTCGCAGCAGGTCCGCCAGCCACGGGCCCGGCTCCCGCCGGTCCTCGACATGAAGGGTGAGGGCGTGAACCCCTACGTACCGATCCTCGTCCTGGGAGCCATCTCGGCGGGGTTCGCGGTCTTCTCGATCGGTGCCGGTTCGCTGGCCGGTCCCAAGCGCTACA
>Ga0157369_10005498_pt1 | contig 14722 bp, 12 predicted proteins | sample C25metaG_FD_113461 | JGI IMG/M metagenome (GOLD analysis project Ga0157369, IMG submission 113461) | Corn rhizosphere microbial communities from Kellogg Biological Station, Michigan, USA - C2-5 metaG | ecosystem: Host-associated > Plants > Roots > Rhizosphere > Soil | place: USA: Michigan...
GGGCGGCATCCTCGCGCTGATGGCGCTGTCGCTGCGTACGGCCAATACCAATTCCAAGCGCATGTCGCTGCTGATGATGCTGGGCGTCTTCGGTGCGTGCATGTTCTACGGCGATGCGGTGATTACGCCGGCCATCTCGGTCCTCTCCGCCATGGAAGGTCTTGAAATCGCCGCGCCCGCCTTGTCGCCGTTCGTATTGCCGATCACGCTCGTGATCCTGGCAGTGCTGTTCCTCATCCAGCGCAGCGGCACGTCGGTGGTCGGCAAGCTGTTCGGTCCGGTGATGCTGCTGTGGTTTGCTGCGCTGGCCGCGCTGGGCATGATGAATCTGGTGAAGGCGCCGCAGATCCTCGGGGCCGTCAACCCGATGTATGCGATTTCGTTCCTGCACGACCATGCGCTGCAGGCGTTCATCGTGCTGGGTTCGGTGTTCCTGGTACTGACCGGTGCTGAAGCGCTGTACGCCGACATGGGCCACTTCGGCGCCCGCCCGATCCGCTGGGCGTGGTTCTTCATCGTGGCGCCGAGCCTGTTGCTGAACTACTTCGGCCAAGGCGCGATGCTTTTGACCGATCCGAGCACCATCGAAAACCCGTTCTACCGTTCGGTGCCAGAAGCGCTGCAACTCCCCATGGTCGTGCTTGCTGCAGCGGCAACCGTCATTGCCTCGCAGGCTGTGATTTCGGGCGCGTTCTCGCTGACGAGCCAAGCAATTCAGCTTGGCTTTGTGCCGCGCATGCGCATTCGCTACACCTCGGAAGCCGAGATCGGCCAGATCTACGTGCCGATGGTCAACTGGATGCTGCTGATCCTAGTGGTGGGCGTGGTGCTGGCGTTCAAAAAGTCCGACAACCTGGCCGCCGCCTACGGCATTGCCGTGACCACAACGATGGTCATCACGACAGTGCTGGCGGCAGTGGTGATGCGCTCAGTCTGGCGTTGGCACCCGGTGCTGGTGACGCTCGTCAGCCTCTGTTTCCTGGTGGTCGACATGGCGTTCTTCTCGGCCAACCTCTTGAAGATCCGCGATGGCGGTTGGTTCCCGCTGACGCTGGGCGCCGGTGTGTTCTTCCTGCTGATGACCTGGTACAAGGGCAAGAAACTTCTGCGCGCCCGCAGCCTGGAGGACGGCATCCCGCTCGAGCCGTTCCTGGCCGGATTGCTGGCGCATCCGCCGCATCGTGTCGAGGGCACGGCCGTTTTCCTCACCGGCAATACAGAGTTCGTGCCGGTGTCGTTGCTGCATAACCTGAAGCACAACCGCGTGCTCCACGAGCGCGTGATCTTCATCAGCTTCGTCACGCGCGATATTCCCTACGTGGACGACAAGCACCGCGTGTCTGTGCGCGACTTGGGCAGCGGCATCTACATCGTCAAGGCGGAGTACGGCTTCAAGGAAACGCCGGACGTGTACCGTGTGCTCGAACTGGGTCAACCGCAGATTGGCACGCGCTGCGAGCTGATGGATACGTCGTTCTTTATTGCGCGTGAATCGGTGGTGCCGTCCAAGCTGCCGGGCATGTCGATGTGGCGCGAGCGTCTGTTTGCGTGGATGCATCAGAACGGCGCCAAGCCGTCGGACTTCTTCCACATCCCTGCAAACCGCGTGGTGGAGTTGGGCACGAAGGTCGAGATCTGACCGATCGTATCGCTGCATAACAAACGGCCCGTGCGAGAGAGACGCACGGGCCGTTTTGTTTGGATGTCAGGCGATGTCCGGGTTAGATCTTCGAGGCATCGCGGTCGCGTTTGTGCACTTCGTGGTTGCGGGCGTGTACGTCGTGGTTGCGATCCTTGACGTCGGCGTGCAGGTCCTTGCGGTCCTGGTGCAAGTCACGGCGGTCGGCGTTGACCTGATGCTGATCTTGAGCGCGTTGCTTGCTCCAGTATTCGGCACCCTTGACGTTGCCATTTGCCAGATCGCGGTTTTCGCGGCGTTGCGCGGTATTGCGCTCGGCGCGTTCGTCAGCCAGGGCAGCCTTGTCTTTGCCGATATCGGCGCGGTCGTGGCGAATGTCGCGGTTATCGTGACGGATGTCACGGTTGTCCTGATGAATCTTCTGATTGTCTTGCTGGACTTGCGTAACAGGCGACACAGGAGCGGGCGGCGTGGTCTGTGCGAAAGCGGCGGTACCGGCAACAGCAAGCAGGGCAGCGATCAGGGTGTGGCTCGTCTTCATGGAGTTTCTCCTCGTGGGTGCCAGGCGGTGTGTGCCTGTGTCTCCATAACGGGCGGAAAAGACGTGGCGCCGACGCGCGAGTGTTAGAAAATATCCATGCGCGTAAGGATGTGTAACGGGCGCGCCCAGCCATGAAAAAACCCGCCGAGTCTGAAAACCGGGCGGGTTCCGCTAAACAGAATCTGCGTTAGCGCTTGAGCTTGGCGAAGGCTTCCGCCATGGCGCCGGACGGTTCCGGCGCGCGACGCTGCTGGCCGCCGTGGCGATTGCCGCCACTACTCGGGCGATCGCCGCCGCTGGTACGCGCAGGCGCTTGGCCGGGCTCGTCGGATAAGCGCATGGTCAGACCGACACGGTTGCGCTTCACGTCCACTTCCATCACCTTGACCTTGACGATCTGGCCGGGCTTGACCACCTCGTGCGGGTCGCGCACGAACTTGGTCGACAGCGCCGACACGTGTACCAGTCCATCCTGATGCACGCCGATATCGATGAACGCGCCAAACGCTGCCACGTTCGTCACCACGCCTTCGAGCACCATGCCGGGCTGCAGATCCTTGATGTCTTCTACGCCGTCCTGGAATGTCGCCGTCTTGAACTCGGGGCGCGGGTCGCGGCCGGGTTTCTCCAGTTCCGAGAGGATGTCGACCACGGTCGGCAGGCCGAACTTCTCGTCGGTGAAGTCGCGCGCGGTCAGGCCGCGCAGCGCCTCGCGGTTGCCGAGCACGTCGCCGATGCCTTTCTTGATGCTGTCCAGGATGCGCTTGACCACCGGATACGCTTCCGGGTGGACCGAGGAGCGATCGAGCGGATTGTCGCCATCATTGATGCGCAGGAAGCCGGCGGCCTGCTCGAACGTCTTGTCACCCAGGCGCGGTACTTTCTTGAGCGCGTCGCGGTTGGTGAACGCGCCGTTGGTATCACGATATTCGACGATGTTCTTGGCGAGGATCGAGTTCAGCCCCGACACACGCGCCAGCAGCGGGGCAGAGGCCGTGTTGACATCCACGCCCACCGCGTTGACGCAATCCTCGACGATGGCGTCCAGCGCGCGGGCCAGTTCGCGCTGGTTCACGTCATGCTGATACTGGCCGACGCCGATCGACTTCGGGTCGATCTTCACAAGTTCGGCCAGCGGGTCTTGCAGGCGACGCGCGATCGACACCGCGCCACGCAGCGACACATCCAGCTCCGGGAATTCCTTGGCCGCCAGCTCCGACGCTGAATACACCGACGCGCCGGCCTCGCTCACCACGATCTTGGTCAGCTTCAGCTCCGGAGCGTTACGCATGAGGTCTTGCACCAGCTTGTCGGTCTCGCGGCTTGCTGTGCCGTTGCCGATGGAAACCAGTGCCACGCCGTGCTGCTTGGCCAGACGGGCCATCGTTGCGAGCGAACCGTTCCAGTCGCGGCGCGGTTCGTGCGGGTAGATCGTGGCGGTTTCGAGCAGCTTGCCGGTGTGGTCCACCACTGCGATCTTGCAGCCCGTGCGGATGCCCGGGTCGACGCCCATTACCGCCTTGGGGCCAGCCGGCGCGGCCAGCAGCAGGTCGTGCAGATTGCGACCGAAGATCTTGATCGCTTCGGCTTCAGCGGATTCGCGCAGTTGCGTGAGCAGTTCGGTTTCGATATGCGGCTGGACCTTTACGCGCCAGCACCAGCGGCACACGTCCGACAGCCACTTGTCCGCCGCGCGGCCTTTGTTTTCGATGCCGACATGGCGCGCGATCATGACTTCGCACGGGTGGGGGATTAACGCGTCCTGTTCTTCGCCCAATCCGAGCTTGACGAACAGCACGCCCGCGTTGCGGCCGCGGAACAGCGCCAGCGCGCGGTGCGACGGTACGTTGCGGATCGGCTCGCTGTATGCGTAGTAATCGCGGAATTTTTCTTCTTCGGCGCTTTCCTTGCCTTCGACCACCGTCGACGAAACCTGGCCCTGATTCCAAAGGTGGTCGCGCACCTTGCCAGCAGCTCCGCCGTCTCGCCAAACTGCTCGGAGAGGATGTCGCGCGCGCCGTCCAGCGCGGCCTTCACGTCCGGCACGCCGCCATCGGCAGTCGGATTGCCGTTGACGAACTTGGCGGCTTCGGTTTGAGGGTCGAGTGTCGGGTCGGCCAGCAGTGCCTGGGCCAGCGGCTCCAAGCCGCATTCGCGAGCGATCTGAGCGCGCGTGCGGCGCTTCGGCTTGTAGGGCAGGTAGAGATCTTCCAGCACCTGCTTGGTCTCGGCCGCCTCGATGGCGGTACGCAGGGCATCGGTCAGCTTGCCTTGCTCTTCAATGGAAGCCAGGATGGCCGCGCGGCGGTCTTCCAGTTCGCGCAGGTACAGCAGGCGTTCTTCCAGGTTGCGCAGTTGCGTGTCGTCCAGGTTGTCCGTCACCTCCTTGCGGTAACGCGCAATAAAGGGCACGGTGGCGCCTTCGTCCAGCAGTTGCACGGCGGCGGCAACCTGCTGCGGCCTGACCGCCAGTTCAGTGGCGATGCGGGAGACGATCTTCTGCAACACGGAATCAGTCATTGCTTCCAGAGAGTGCGATGGAAAGCCGCGCATTTTGCCACAACGCGAACCCTGTTCCTGAGCTGAAATCCGTGGCCGCGCGGCGTTTGCCGCACAGGCGCGGTGATAAAATGCGCGTTATGCCTACGCTCCTGTTTTCTGCCCGTCGCCGCGCTGCTGCGCGCCGCGCCTCCCAGCTGGTTCTGCCGGCGTCCGTGCTCAGTGTTGCGCTGCTTGCCACGCCTGCATGGAGCCAGTCTCAGCCGGCCTCTGCGCCAGCCGCTGCGGTGCCCGCCACACAGCCCGATTTCGGCGCCGAGCACGATCGCATCACCAGCGCCAAATCCTGGGCCGAATACCGCTATGCCCAGGCTGAGCGCGCCTGCTACGACAAATTTCTCGTCACGCGCTGCATCGACAAGGCCAAGGATGTGCGCCGCACGGAACTCCACACCATCCGCGAACGCGAGTTGGCACTGGACGAAGCCGAGCGTGCCGACCGCGCAGCCCGCCGCGACCAGGAACGCGCCATCCGCGAGGCTCAGTACAAGGCCGAACGCCCCCAGCGCGAAGCCGCCGAGCGGAAGAACCGCACCGATTTCTCGAACAAGCAGGAGCAGCAGCGCCTGAATGAGGCGCAGCGCCAGGCCGAAGCGCCGCAGCGTGCCGCCAACGCGCAGGCCGCGGCCAAGAAGCAGGCGGATTACGACGCCAAGCTGAAGGCCGCGCAGGAGCAGGGCGCTGCAAACGCCGCCAAGCGTGCCGAAAGCGCGAAGCAGTTCCAGGAAAAGCAGCAAGACGCCGTGAAGCGCCAGAAAGAACTGGAAGAGCGCCGCGAACAAACCAAGCGCCGCAACGAGCAAAACCAGAACAACACCAGTCCGCTGGGGTTCTAAACTTCAGCCAAGGCCGGGTTTCCGGGAGGAAAGCGATGGACAGCGATCTGAATACGATCTCGCGTCGCATCATTGAATTGCAGATCGAGCACCGCGATCTCGATTTCCTGATCGACCGGCTGGCGGCTACAGCCGATCACGACGAGTTGCAGTTGCGCCGCCTCAAGAAGCGCCGCCTGAAACTCAAGGACACCATCACCCTGCTACAGTTGCAGCTTGAGCCGGACGTGCCGGCTTAGCGCCTGCCCAAAGTTGGTTCGATTTTCATTCCGAGAGGCCGCAATCACGTGCGGCCTCCGTCATTTGACTCCACGGATTCCGCGTTGACTTCGCTTTCCCCGCTGGCCGAGCCGTCGGCTGATTCCGACGCCGATACCAGCGACGCTTCGGCTCCCGCCGCCTCGCTACCTGCCGATGCCCATCATGTTGAACTGGCGACGCTCTTTGCCGATGACGGCACGCTGGCCAAGGGTATTGATGGCTACCGGCCCCGCAGTGCGCAGCTGACGATGGCGCAGGCCGTTGCCAACGCCATCGAAGCCGCCGATTCGATCATCGTCGAGGCCGGTACGGGCACGGGCAAAACGTACGCCTACCTTGTTCCCGCGATGCTGTGGGGTGGCAAGGTGATCGTCTCCACCGGGACGAAGAACCTGCAGGATCAGCTTTTCCTACGCGACATCCCGACGGTACGCAAGGCGCTGAATGCGCCGGTGTCGGTGGCGCTGCTCAAGGGGCGCGCCAACTACGTCTGTCATTACCACGTCGAGCGCACGTCGCAGAACGGGCGTCTCTCTTCGCGGCAAGACGCCGCATGGCTGCGCCAGATCAACCTGTTTCTGAAGACGACGAAAACGGGCGACAAGGCGGAACTTGCCAGCGTCCCCGAGAACGCGCCGGTGTGGAATTTGGTTACGTCCACGCGCGATAACTGCCTCGGTTCGGACTGCGCCTACTACAAAGACTGCTTTGTCATGCGCGCCCGCAAGGAGGCGCAGCAGGCCGACGTGGTCGTGGTGAACCATCACCTGTTCTTCGCGGACGTGATGTTGAAGGACACCGGCATGGCGGAGTTGCTGCCTGCTGCCAACACGATCATCTTCGACGAAGCGCACCAGCTGCCAGAAACCGCCACGTTGTTCTTTGGCGAGACCATCTCGACGAACCAGATTCTCGAGCTTGCGCGTGACAGCGTGGCCGAAGGCCTTTCGCATGCCCGCGATGCGGTGGATTGGGTTGCGATTGCCGCGCCGCTGGAGCGTGCTGCGCGTGATCTGCGCCTGGTCTTCCGCCAGGACGGTTCTCGCCTGTCTATCAAGCAGATCGACAATGATGCGGCACTCGCCAAGCCGTTCTACGAGGTGTTGTCGAAGCTGGAGCAGGCACTTTCCGACTTTACCGGCGCGCTGGAAGCCCAGGCTGAGCGCGCCGAAACCATCGAGCAATGTCATCGCCGCGCCGTGGCGCTGTGTGAAAAACTTGAGGCGTGGGTCGATCCAAAACCGCCCAAGGCGCCAAAGAAAGAAGGGGATGACGCGGGCGCGGACAGCGAAAGTGCGGCCCCCGTTGACGAGCGTGTGCGCTGGGTCGAGGTATTCGCCAATTCCGTGCAGTTGCACCTGACACCGTTGTCGATCGCGCCGATTTTTTCGCGCCAACGTGCGGGCCAGCCGCGCGCGTGGGTCTTCACGTCCGCTACGCTTTCGGTGCGCGGCAACTTCACACACTACGCTGCGCAGTTGGGCTTGGATCGTGATCGCTCCATGACGCTCGACAGCCCGTTCGACTACGCATCGCAAGGCTTGCTGTATGTGCCGCGTGATCTGCCGCAGCCGAGCGATCCGCGTTTTACCGATGCGGTGCTCGACGCCACCTTGCCGCTGATTGAAGCGGCGGGCGGCAAGACGTTCCTGCTGTGCACAACGCTGCGCGCCGTGAATCGCGCCGCCGAGCGGTTGGGAGATGAATTCGCCCAACGCGGCTGGGATTTCCCGCTGCTCGTGCAGGGCCAGGCCAGCCGTACGGAATTGCTGGACCGCTTCCGGGCGCTGGGCAACGCCGTGCTGATCGGCAGCCAGAGCTTCTGGGAGGGCGTGGATGTACGCGGCGAGGCGCTCTCGCTGGTCGTCATCGACAAGTTGCCGTTTGCCCCGCCCGATGATCCGGTGCTGAGCGCGCGCATGGAGGCGCTTGAAAAAAAGGGGCTGAGCCCGTTTGCCGTGCACCAACTGCCGCATGCAGTCATCACGCTCAAGCAAGGCGCAGGGCGATTGATTCGTTCGGAGACCGATCGCGGTGTGCTGATGATCTGTGACCCGCGGCTCGTTGAGAAGAACTACGGTCGCCAGATCTGGCAGAGCCTGCCGCCGTTCAAGCGTACGCGCGAGGCCGAGACGGCTGCCGATTTTCTGCGTTCGCTGCGGCCAGATTCGGAAGAGGCGGCTGCCGGCGGGTCTGAAGACTGATCTGCGTGCACAAACAAAAAGCCCGGCCAATCGACCGGGCTTTTTGCTGTGCTGTTCAAGCCTTGCTTACCACCATTGGTACCAGGGCTTGTCTTTCTTGCGCTGGCCGTAGGCGAGGAAATCGCTCTTCGGGTAGTTCTGCTTGATGATGCGTTCGGTGTCGTCGCGCATGTCTTTCATGCCCAGCGCTTCATACGACTTCATCATGATGTACAGCGCTTCTTCCACTGCCGGGGCGCGGTCGTAATCCTTGATGGCGTCCTGCGCGCGGTTGACGGCAGCCAGGTAGGCGCCGCGGCGATAGTAGTAGCGCGCGGCGCCCACTTCATGCTCGGCCATCGCGTTGACGATGTACTGCATGCGCTGGGTGGCGTCCGGCGTGTACTTGCTGTTCGGGAAACGCGTGATCAGCGTCTTGAACGCGTCGTAGGCTGCGCGTGCCGCCTTCGGGTCGCGCTCGCTCAAGTCCTGGTTCGAGAAGCGGCCGAGCCAGCCCAGGTTGTCGTTGAAGTTGATCAGGCCCTTGAGGTAATAGGCGTAATCGACGCTCGGGTGATTCGGGTGCAACTGGATGAAGCGATCCACCGCTGCCAGCGCGGCAGCCGTCTCGCCATCCTTGTAGTTGGCGTAGGCGGTTTCGATCTGGGCTTGCTGGGCGTACGGCCCGAACGGATAGCGGCTTTCGAGCTTTTCGTAGTACTTGACCGCCTTGGCGTAGTCGCCGCCGTCGAGCGAATCCTTCGCTTCCGAATATAATTTGTTGGCTGACCAGCCAGCAGTTTCGTCTTGCTGTTCCGGCAGGATGCCGCAGGCCGAGATAGTCAGACATGCAACGCCTGCCACCAACACTGCTCCGATTTGTGCGCGGATTCGACTGCCGATTCGACTGCCAATACGCGCCTGCTTTACGCTCGTGACCGACATGGGCACCTTTTCTGAATGAAAAATCGCATCAAGCATTATAGCCCAAGCCCTGTGTCAGACGACGCACTGGCTGACGTTTCCCTCGCTGCGCCGGAGACGGAAGACGCCCTCGATGATGAGGCGCTCGATTTGCCTGCCGCCGATGCGGCACCGGCTGCCGAACCGATCATCGTCGAGATTCCCGAAGCCATGCACGGCGAACGCCTGGACAAGGCGCTTGCCAAGCTGCTGCCTGACTATTCGCGCAGCCGCCTGCAGCAATGGATTGATGCCGGCGCGGTGCGTCTGCGTGGTGAGGTGGTGCGCCCGCGTGCGGCCATCTCCGGCGGTGATCGCATCGAAGTCGTCCCGCAACGCGCGGCCGACGAAAATGCCTTCGTTGCCGAGCCCATCGACCTAGATGTGGTGTACGAAGACGACACGCTGCTCGTCATCAACAAGCCGGCCGGGCTGGTGGTGCATCCCGCCGCGGGCAACTGGAGCGGCACGGTGCTCAACGGCCTGCTGCACCGCTATCCGGACGCCGTAGAGTTGCCGCGTGCCGGCATCGTCCACCGCCTCGATAAAGACACTTCCGGCCTGATGGTGGTCGCCCGCACGCTGCCCGCACAGACGGACCTCGTCCGCCAACTTCAGGCACGTACTGTCAAGCGGACTTATCTCGCACTCGTGTGGGGCGAAACGCCCGAAGAGGCCACGATTGACGCTCCGATCGGCCGCGATCCGCGTGACCGCACGCGCATGGCGATCATCGAGACGGCCAGCGGCAAGCCGGCGCGCACGCATTTCAAGACGCTGGACGTGGTGGACCTCGGGCGGGCGCAGGTATCTCTGGTGCGCTGCCAGCTTGAGACCGGTCGTACACACCAGATCCGTGTGCATTTTGAGTCGGAGGGGCATCCGCTGCTTGGCGACCCGGTCTACACGCGCAATTTCCGCCGTGGCAAGCCGCAGACGATCAAGGCGCCGCTACCGGTGCCATTTACGCGGCAAGCGCTGCACGCGGTGCGCCTCGGGCTCGTGCATCCTGCGTCGGGCAAATCGGTGCATTGGGAAGCCGGCGTGCCCGATGATTTCGCCGATCTGCTGGAAGCCCTGTACCTGGATCCCGATGCCGATATCAACTGACTGGATCGTCCCCGACTGGCCCGCGCATCCGCATGTCAAAGCGCTGGCCACGACCCGCCTGGGTGGCGTCAGCGCAGGGCCTTACGGATTGGCGGGTGGCTTGCCCGGTGGCCTGAACCTTGGCCGGCATGTCGGTGATGCGCCCGAAGCCGTTGAACAGAATCGCCGCATCTTGCGTGCAGCGCTACCCGTCGAGCCGACGTGGATGGAGCAAGTGCACGGCACCGGCGTGGCGGATCTTGATCAGCTCGTCGGCACGTCTGCGCCTGTGGTTGCCGACGCGGCGGTGGCGTCGTGGCGGGATCGTGTCTGCGTGGTCATGACGGCCGATTGCCTGCCTGTCTTGCTGAGCGACGCTCGCGGCGTAACCGTGGGTGCGGCGCATGCGGGCTGGCGCGGTCTATGCGGGGGCGTCATCGAGCGCACGCTGGATGCGATGCTGCAACGGTTGCGCGCCAGCGGCCAGGAAGCTGATCCAACGTGGCTGGCATGGCTGGGGCCGGCCATTGGGCCATCGTGTTTTGAAGTGGGTGCGGAAGTGCGCCAGGCGTTTATCGACGCCGCTCAGCCCGGTGAATTACCAGCCACCCAGGCGGCTTTCTTGGAAGGCGCATCCGCCGACAAGTTCTTTGCTGACCTGTATGCGCTGGCCCGGCTGCGGCTGGCACGCGTTGGCTGTACCGACGTGTACGGCGGCGGCCTGTGCACAATGAGGGACGCCGAGCGCTTCTATTCGTACCGCCGGGAGCGCACCACCGGCCGCATGGCGACGCTGATCTGGCGCGCAGAGTGAGCGCTCAGGCGGCGCCGTCGCCTGTGTCGCTGCTCAGTGTGGGGGTGGTGTCCGCTTTGTCGTGCGCGGCTTCCTGGGCTTTTCGGCGTCGTCTGCGTGCCGGCGTGCCGACAATCCACAGGAAGAGCGATAACGGGGCCACGCCGTAGAAGACAAATGTGCCGATGCCTGCAATCCAAGATTGCTCAGTCAAGGACATCATCAGTACGACGTAGAGCCAGGCGATGGCGACGATATACATGAGAAAAAGCGGTGCCCGGCATTGGCGTAATGCGGCAGTCTCGCACGAAATCGCGCAAATTGGACCATAGCCCCGGCTCTGCGCTTAGCCATTCGGTCGGAGTCATTTTCGGCGAATGTGCCAAAACCCGCGCTGGCTGGGCGTTTCCGGCCGACCATTAACTAACTCCGATTGACAGCCTTGAAACGGCAAGGCAACAATGCCCCGCAATACTACGAGTTGCGCCGCCGTTCCAACCGGAGCGGCGCAATCGTCGGATCGAGGGCACTATGGCATCGCGTCAATCGACATCATCCAAAGCATCTAGCGCCCACACTCAAGCTCCCTGGCAGAGCTTGTCGGACCCTACGCAGTGGGCAGAGCAGTTCAAGCAATGGCAGGCCTTTGCGGGCGCCTTCGCACAACCCGGTGCTGCGGCGCAGGGTCTTGGCCAGTTCAACGGCGCAGCGATGGGCGAAGGCGCAGTTCCCTTCGCGCTGATCCCGCATGATCGGCTGGCCGAAATCCAGCAGAAATATCTCGAAGAGTGGCTCCAGATCTGGCGCCACATGAGCACCGGCGAAAGCGCCGAGGCCGTGGCGCCGTCTGATCGCCGTTTCTCGAACGACGCGTGGCGCAAGAGCCCGCTGTACGGCTACGCCGCTGCGTTCTACGTGCTCAACGCCCGCACCCTGATGGAAATGGCCGACGCCGTGCAAGCTGACACCAAGACCCGCGAGCGCGTTCGTTTTGCCGTGTCGCAATGGACGGCCGCCATGTCGCCGTCCAACTTCCTTGCGACCAACCCTGAGGCGCAGAAGCATCTGATTGAATCGCGTGGCGAATCCCTGCGTACCGGCATCCTGAACATGCTGCAGGACATGGAGCGCGGCAAGATCTCGCAGACCGACGAAACGGCGTTCGAGATCGGCCGCAATGTCGCCAACAGCGAAGGCGCCGTCGTCTTCGAGAACGACTATTTCCAGCTCATCCAATACAAGCCGCTGACAGCCAAGGTGCATGCGCGCCCGCTGCTGCTGGTGCCGCCGTGCATCAACAAGTTCTACATCCTGGACCTGCAGCCGGCCAATTCGCTCGTGCGCTATGCGGTGGAGCAGGGCAATACCGTTTTCCTGGTGTCATGGCGCAATCCGGACGCGAGCATGGCGTCCCGCACGTGGGATGACTACATCGAAGGCGGCGCGATCGAGGCCATCCGCGTAGCGCGCGAAATTTCTGCGCAGGACCAGATCAATGTGCTGGGCTTCTGCGTGGGCGGAACGATCCTGTCGACGGCCCTGGCCGTGCTGGCGGAGCGCGGCGAGCATCCGGCCGCAAGCCTGACGCTGCTGACCACGCTGCTCGACTTTACGGACACCGGCATTCTCGACGTGTTCGTCGATCAGGCCCAGGTGGAAATGCGTGAGAAGACCATCGGCAGCAATGCGCCGACCGGCCCGGGCCTGCTGCGTGGCGTGGAGCTGGCAAACACGTTCTCGTTCCTGCGTCCGAACGATCTGGTCTGGAACTACGTTGTCGAGAATTATCTGAAGGGCAAGACGCCCGCGCCGTTCGACCTGCTGTATTGGAATGGCGACTCGACCAACCTGCCTGGCCCGTGGTACTGCTGGTACCTGCGCCATACGTATCTGCAGAACGACCTCAAAACGCCAGGCAAGCTGAAGGTGAACGGCACGCCGGTGGATTTAGGCAAGATCGACGTGCCGGTCTACATCTACGGATCGCGTGAAGACCACATCGTGCCGTGGAAGTCCGCTTATGGCTCTGTGCCGCTGCTTAAGGGCAAGCGGCGTTTCGTGCTGGGCGCCTCGGGACATATCGCAGGCGTGATCAACCCGCCCGCGGCCAACAAGCGTTCGCATTGGATCAATGCCAAGCTGCCCGATACCGCCGATGCGTGGTTCGAGGGTGCCAAGGAGCATCCGGGCAGTTGGTGGCCGGATTGGTCAACATGGCTGGCATCACACGCCGGTGCGCAGAAGAGTGCACCCAAGAGCTATGGCAATGCGGATTACCCGGCCATCGAGCCGGCGCCTGGCCGCTACGTCAAACAGAAAGCGTAAGATCGCGCGCATGAACCCCCGTTGCCGTCGCGGCTTCGGCTGCTGACGGCGTCCAACGACCCTCTCTTTCGACAGTGGAAGGTAAGCAAATGACCGATGTTGTGATCGTATCGGCGGTACGCACCGCCGTGGGCAAGTTTGGTGGCTCGTTGGCAAAGATCGCTGCGCCTGAGCTTGGCGCGGCCGTTATCCGCGAAGCGCTGGCGCGCGCCAAGGTGTCACCCGACCAGGTGAGCGAAGTCATCATGGGGCAGGTGCTGACTGCCGGCTCGGGCCAGAATCCGGCGCGTCAGGCCGTCATCAAGGCTGGGCTGCCGAACATGGTGCCCGGCCTGACCATCAACAAGGTGTGCGGCTCGGGCCTGAAGGCCGTAATGCTGGCCGCCAACGCCATCATCGCGGGCGATGCCGAGATTGTCGTGGCCGGTGGCCAGGAAAACATGTCCGCCGCGCCGCACGTCCTGCCGGGCTCGCGCGATGGTTTCCGCATGGGCGATGCCAAGCTGATCGATTCGATGATTGTGGACGGGCTGTGGGACGTCTACAACCAGTACCACATGGGCATCACGGCCGAGAACGTCGCCAAGGAATACGGCATCACGCGTGAAGCGCAGGACGAGTTTGCCGTGGCATCGCAGAACAAGGCTGAAGCTGCGCAGAAGTCGGGCCGTTTCAATGACGAAATCGTTCCGATCCTGATCCCGCAGCGCAAGGGTGATCCGATTGCCTTTACGCAGGATGAGTTCGTCCGCCATGGCGCCACGCTCGAATCGATGGCAGGGCTGAAGCCTGCCTTCGACAAGGCCGGCACTGTGACGGCTGCCAATGCCTCGGGTCTGAACGATGGCGCCGCCGCTGTTGTGGTGATGTCGGCCGCCAAGGCCAAGGAGCTGGGCCTGACGCCCCTGGCCACGATCCGCGCTTACGCGAGCGCAGGCCTGGACCCGAAGGTCATGGGCATGGGCCCGGTACCGGCATCGAAGCGCTGCCTGTCGCGCGCCGGCTGGTCGGTGGCCGACCTGGACCTGATGGAGATCAACGAGGCGTTTGCCGCTCAGGCGCTGGCCGTGCATCAGCAGATGGGCTGGGATACGTCCAAGGTCAACGTCAATGGCGGTGCGATTGCAATCGGTCACCCGATCGGCGCGTCGGGCTGCCGCATCCTGGTCACGCTGCTGCACGAAATGCAGAAGCGCGATGCGAAGAAGGGCCTCGCCTCGCTGTGTATCGGCGGCGGCATGGGCGTGGCGCTGGCGGTCGAGCGTCCGTAAGTTTTTTGCAGTGGGATTGGCGTGGGGTGGAACGAATACCGCACACGCCAATCCGAGACACCTGAGCATCCGCTGCCTGGCAAGAGTCCGGGCAGTTCTAACAACAAGGAATAGGAGTGGACATGACCAAACGCATTGCATACGTCACCGGTGGCATGGGCGGTATCGGAACGGCGATTTGCCAGCGCTTGGCGCGCGACGGCTTCACCGTTGTCGCAGGCTGCGGCCCGAACTCGCCGCGCAAGGCGAAATGGCTCGAACA
>Ga0157369_10005499_pt1 | contig 14721 bp, 16 predicted proteins | sample C25metaG_FD_113461 | JGI IMG/M metagenome (GOLD analysis project Ga0157369, IMG submission 113461) | Corn rhizosphere microbial communities from Kellogg Biological Station, Michigan, USA - C2-5 metaG | ecosystem: Host-associated > Plants > Roots > Rhizosphere > Soil | place: USA: Michigan...
CGACCACGTCCGAAGGCGGCGTCGGGGTCATCGTCATGCCCTCGAAGTATGGCGGGTTCTGGATGTAGGTCGATCCCGCCGACCAGGCGTAGGTCTCCCCGCCCGCCACCGGGATGCCGCGCCACTTGTCGTCGCCCTGGTAGACGTCGGCATAGCGCGCCCGGAACATGTCGCCATGGACATATTCGTCGATCAGCCGCCGCACCTCCTCGTTGGTCGGCCAGATGTCCTTCAGATAGACCGGCTGCCCGTCCGCCCCGGTGCCGATCGGGTCGTCGACCATGTCGTGCGTCACCGTGCCCTTGAGCGCATAGGCGACCACCAAAGGCGGCGAGGCGAGGTAGTTCGCCCGGACGTCCGGCGACACGCGGCCCTCGAAGTTGCGGTTCCCCGACAGGACCGACGCGGCGACGAGGTCGTTCTTGTTGATCGCCTCGGAGATCTGCGAGGGCAGCGGCCCCGAATTGCCGATGCAGGTCGTGCAGCCGTAGCCGGCGAGGTTGAAGCCGATCGCGTCCAAATCCGCCTGGAGCCCCGACTTCACCAGATAGTCGGTCACCACCTTCGATCCCGGCGCAAGCGAGGTCTTGACCCAGGGCTTCCTCGTCAGCCCCTTCTCCCGCGCCTTGCGCGCCACCAGCCCCGCGGCGACCAGCACGGCCGGGTTCGACGTGTTGGTGCACGAGGTGATCGCGGCGATGACGACGTCGCCATGCCCGAGGTCGGTCGTCGCCGCCGCCTCCGCGTCGAGCGCATCCGCCGACGCGCCGAGATTCGCCACCGGCACCCTCTTGCCGAGCTCCGCCAGCTCGTGCCCGTATTCGCGGGTGAAATTGGCGATGAACTCCTCGTCCACGCGGGAGAGCGGCACCTTGTCCTGCGGCCGCTTCGGCCCGGCGAGCGACGGCTCGACGGTCGACATGTCGAGCTCGAGCGTATCGGTGAACACCGGCTCGTGGATATGGCCCGGCTCCAGCCACAGCCCCTGCGCCCTGGCATAGGCCTCGGTGAGCGCGACCTGCTCCTCCGGCCGCCCGGTCAGGCGCAGATATTCGATCGTCTTGGCGTCCACCGGGAAGAAGCCGCAGGTCGCGCCATATTCGGGCGCCATGTTGGCGATCGTCGCGCGGTCCGCGACCGACAGCGCCGAGACGCCGTCGCCGTAGAATTCGACGAACCGCCCGACCACGCCCTTCTGCCGGAGCATCTGGGTGACGGTCAGCACCAGGTCGGTCGCCGTGATCCCCTCGCCGAGCGCGCCGACGAGGTGGAAGCCGACCACTTCGGGGATCAGCATCGAGACCGGCTGGCCGAGCATCGCCGCCTCCGCCTCGATCCCGCCGACGCCCCAGCCCAAGACGCCGAGGCCGTTCACCATCGTCGTATGGCTATCGGTGCCGACGAGCGTGTCCGGATAGGCGACCTCGGCCCCGTCCGTGCCCTTCGAAGACCACACCCCGCGGGCGATGTACTCAAGGTTCACCTGGTGGCAGATGCCCGTCCCCGGCGGCACCACCTCGAAGTTGCGGAACGCCTTCGATCCCCATTTGAGGAACTCGTAGCGCTCGTAATTGCGGTCATATTCGAGCGCGACGTTGCGCTCAAACGCCTTGGGCGTGCCGAACTCGTCGACCATCACACTATGGTCGATGACGAGGTGGACGGGCACCAGCGGATTGATCTTCTCCGGATCGCCCTTCAGCGCCGCCATAGCGTCCCGCATCGCCGCGAGGTCGACCACAGCCGGCACCCCGGTGAAATCCTGCATGAGCACCCGCGCCGGCCGATACTGGATCTCCCGCGCCGGCCCCGCCGGATTGTCCTGCCAGTCGACCAGCGCCTGGATGTCGGCGCGGGTGACGGTCTTCCCGTCCTCGAAGCGCAGCAGGTTCTCGAGGAGGACTTTCATCGAGAAGGGGAGGCGCGAGACGGAGCCGAGCTGGGCCGCGGCCTTGGCGAGCGAGTAGTAGCTGTACTTGCGCCCGGCGACGTCGAGTTCGGTGCGGGTGTTGAGGGAGTCGTTGCCAACGGCGGTCATCGGGGGCCCTTGCGTCTAAGAGGCGTCAGGAGCCGGGCTTAGGCGGTGCGCGCCCGGCGCGGTTGGCGCTGCCGATAGCAAGGTGGGGCGGGCGGGGGAAGGGTGCCGGAAATGCCGCCCTTGCGAACACTCGTTCGGGCAACTCGGACCACTTGACAATGCACCGCTGCGTCTGAAGGGTGCCCCCGAGGCAGAAAGATTAGATTAGAAATGCCAGAGTTCCAAGAAATCAACCCCCCTCAGCCGCCAGGCAGCTTCGGATCTGACCATGTCCAGTTCGGCGTAGCTATACCTAAGCAGAAGCGCTTGGAGCTTCTGGACGACGCGGAATGGGAGGCTTTCACTGAGGAGTGGGCGCTCTCCTTGAAGGGTGAGTATCATTCCGTGAAGAGGCACTCTGGGTCCGGTGACAAGGGGCTGGATGTCGTCGGATTTGTTGCATCGGATCAATTCTCCGACGGTTACGATAATTATCAGTGCAAGAAGTACCGTCATGCCTTGGCGCCGTCAGACGTCTGGGTAGAATTCGGCAAGGTTATCTATTACACTTGGCGAGGAGACTATCCCGCACCTCGCCAATATTTTTTTGCTGCCCCAAAGGGCATCGGCACGCGGTTGCTTAAGCTCCTCGCCGATGCGGAAAGATTGAAGGACGGCCTGATCGAGAACTGGGAGGGGTATTGCGCAGCCGAGATTTCGAACGACCCGATACCGCTTGACGGCGCGCTGCTCGATCACCTGCGTGCGTTCGATTTCACCGTCTTCAAGGCCATCTCGGCAGCGGAGTTGATTGAGGGCCATTCTCATACGCCTTTTCACAGCGTGAGGTTCGGCGGCGGCTTGCCACAGCGTCCTAGTTTCTCTGTGCCTGGTGAGGTCCAGCCTGAGGAAACCCGCTACACAGAGCAGCTTTTCGAAGCCTACTCAGACCACAGCGGTGAACTGGTAACCCGTGCAAACCTCCGACAGTTTGACGTTTTCGCACCAGATTTTCAGGTTCAGCGGCAGCGGTTTTATAGCGCGGAGGCTCTCAAAAACTTTGCTCGCGATAGCGTCCCGCCGGGGACATTCGAGAGCCTTCAAGACGCGGCGCTAGATGTCGTATATGACACCTGCCAAGCTCAGCATGCGTGTGGACTCACGAGAATGCGGGCGGCGCTCAACCAGGTAGCGACGGCGTCATTTGGCGCCAGCCCGCTCTTTTCCCGTATCCTAGAGCAGGACAAGAAAGGCCTCTGTCACCAGCTCGCTAACGAAGACAAGCTTACTTGGGTGCCATGACAGCTAGCCGAGTTAGCCCTTTCAACACGTCGCTTGAGGCCGGGATACGATCCGTTTGCCTTCTTGTGGAAGCCTTCCCTTTGGCGTTGGACATCCCGAAGCTGGTGGAGCTTGATTATCTGATTGTTCACTCTGGAGACCTCGGCGGTCCACCGAGCCTGCACGCGCCCGTTCCGCTACGCAGCGGCGAAATCCTGGTCCGCCGGGGCTTGGTGGAGGCTGGCTTACTCCTAATGATGAGTAGGGGACTCGTGGAGCGGGCGCTCGGAGAGGACGGTGTTTTTTTCGTGGCGACGGAGCTAAGTGCCCCATTCGTGAGCAGCTTCGCCACGCGCTATAACCGCGACTTACGCGATCGAGCGAAATGGGCCGTTTCGGAGTTCGCCGCCACCGACACTGAGGAGACAAGGCGGAGGCTTTCATCGCTGTTCGATGCGTGGGCTCCCCAATTTCAGGCACAGCAGGGCGCGGGCCCCGCGTGATGCTTAGCTCGCGCCTCCGCATAGACCGCATCGCGTTCCTTGGCCCCGAGAGACCGGCCGCGTCAGTTGAGTTTGGGCCACGGTTGACAGTCGTCTGCGGTGCTTCTGACACTGGCAAGTCGTTCCTAGTCGAAAGCATAGACTTCGCGCTTGGGCGATCGACACCCCCTAGGGATATACCCCAGCGGGTTGGGTATGATCGCCTGCGGCTTCAGCTCAGCAAATCTAATGGTGCTTCTACATGGACGCTTGAGCGCAGCCTAGCTGGAGGAGGGTACCGGATCGTTGATGGACCGGTCCCCGACGGCGACTCAATGGCCGAAGGCGGTACGTTAGCCGACAAGCACAAACATCATAGTATCGATAATGTCAGCGGATGGTTGCTGGACAAGATCGGGTTGGCTGGCTCTCGCGTACAGCGAAACAAAGAGGGCGCCACCAACAGCTTGAGCTTTCGCAACTTAGCGAGGCTATTATTGGTCGATGAGGAAGACGTCATCGCTCAGAGATCGCCCTTTTTGTCCGGGCAGTACACTACAGCTACTATAGAATACGCGGTGCTGAAACTATTGCTCACCGGCATAGATGATTCCGGCGTGGTCGACACCCGGATAATAAAGGTGACGGAGCAAGATGTCACATCCAAGGTGGATCTCTTGGACCAGATGATCGCTTCGTTGGAGCAAGAAATCGAGGACGTTCCTGAGGAGTCGGAACTAGTTGCCCAGCTCGAACGCCTTGATCGGGCTATAGCATCGCTTGCGGAGCGCGTGGGATCAGCTCGGCAGGACGCCAACGAGGCTATTCAGCAAAGGCAGGTGCTCGCCGATGCGTTGGAAAAGCACCTTCAGCGGCTTGCTGAGATAGATGAGCTTTTAGAGAGGTTCGAGCTTCTGGGGCTTCATTATCGAACAGACGTGGAGCGGCTGGAGGCCATGCACGAGGGCGGCTCCCTTTTCGTGCACCTGGACGCAGAGCCCTGCCCATTATGTGGAGCTCCGCCCGCGCAACAGCGGCATGATGGCGAATGTGAAGCCAATGTATCTAATCTCGTTATGGCGGCTGAGGCCGAAATAAAGAAAATCGAGGTTCTTGCTGGTGAGCTGGACGAGACGGCTACGATCCTACATGGAGAGCGGGTTCGACTGAACCTTGAGGTTGAGAGGGAGAGAGAACAGCTGGCGCAGCTCAGGCTGAAGCTAAACGAAATTCTCACTCCAAATTTAGACGAAGCTGTGGGTAGATTCCGCGAATTGGCCGACGCCAAGTCAGTGGCGAGCCAAGGCCTCCAACTGTATCGACGTCTTGAGACCCTTGTCGGCCAGCGAACCGATTTCCTCTTTAGGGAAGAGCGCGAGACAAATGAGTCGGCCGTGGTGACTAACTTATCTGAGTCTGTGATTGATGAGTTCGCTCAGGAGGTGCACGCGACGCTGCGCGCCTGGAATTTTCCCGGTGCTGAGCGGCTTCACTTCGACGGTAGAACCCGAGACTTCGTCATAGACGGTAAACCCCGCTCAAGCTTTGGCAAGGGATTTCGGGCTATTACCCACGCCGCTGTTAGCTTGTCTCTGATGAAATATTGCCTTGACCATTCTCTGCCACACCCGGGCTTTGTCCTGATTGACTCTCCGCTCTTATCATATTGGAAGCCTGAAGACGATTCCGACAGTTTGGCTGGGTCTGACTTGAAGGAGCGATTTTATGGATTCTTGGCTGCCGGTGAGGCAAAGGGGCAGGTCCTCATAATAGAAAATGAGCATCCGCCGCAGGTAGCAAACTCGGATACAGTCGTATTCACGAGGAATCCTCAGGAGGGCCGCTACGGGTTGTTCCCATTGCACGCGTGAATGGAGAAATCGGGCCGCGTAGCCGAGAAGGTCGCCTAATTGGCTCTTCGCTCAACAGAGGTCGGGTTGTCCTGGTTGCCGGACGGGATTACTCCGCCCGCAAGATTGCCGCTGTCGATGAAGATCACTCCCTTCTCCTCAAAGGCAGTACGCATCGCCTGAACTCGCGGCGGCAAGACGGGCTCACCCGCCTCAAATCTAGTGATTGTCCGCCAGCTCACTCGCGACGCGGCGGCTAGGTCGTCGCGCGACCAGAGGAGGGCGGCGCGGGCCATGCGGCATTGCTGCGGGGTCAACGCGGCATATTTCCTGCAAAAAACACTTGCGCTGCCGCTCCGCGTTCGGCATATAACATGCCAGAAATAGAACCCCCACCTCCTGAAGCGGGAGAGCCTTGGTCATGGCTTCCAGGGAGCATAGCTGCACGCGCCGCGATCTTCTAGCGGGCGCGGCGGGGGCGGCTTTGCCCTCACCGTGCCGTCCTTCGAACGACTGCCCCTCTCCCCTCCAGGGAGAGGGGCTTCAGGGGGAATGGCAGGAAGCCCTCTCCGCGCTGCGCTCGGCCGAGGCGGAGATTGCGGCGTTCAAGGCGGCGGAGCCGGAGGGCGCGCCCTTCGCCGCGCAGTGGGCGATGGACGAGGCTTTCTCCGATCTCGCCTGCGCTGAGAACGCGGCGCTCGAGCGGCTGCTGCTCGTGCCGGCGCCGGACGCCGCCGCCCTCGCCGCCAAGCTCGCCCTCGCCGTCGAGGCGCTCGCCTGGGAGCTGCCCGAGGGCGAGGCCACGATGGCCCAGCTCGCCGCCGACGCGGCGCGGCTCGCGGCGCCGTCGCCCTGAACCTGGTTCAGGATTCGCTTCTCCACCGGCAGCGCGGCCAAAATCGCGCTCCCGCGCCTGACGGCCCCGGGTCCTTCCCGGCAAAATCCCGGTCCCGCCGGTCCCGGACGCGGCGCCCGCCGGTATTCGCCCGGCATCCGTCCCGCACGCGCCCCGCAAGCGTCCGGCATCGGCCCCGCAAGCGTCCGGTACGCGCCCGGCAGCCGCACGGTCGCACCGCCATTCCGCCGCCGCCTTCCCGCCGCCGTTCTCGTTGATCCAAAGGGCTATTCATGCTATGTTCTACAGGAACAAGGCTCTTTCAGATGGTCCATCTTCCCCTCGCGAGTCGCGCTGCGCCCGCCGCTCCGCGCGCCGCCACCGATCGAGACGGTCGAACGAAAGGCCGCCGCGGATCGAACGAATTTTATTTTCCGCGAAAGTTCGAAACTTCCGCGGCTTCCGGGCCGGCTCGCTCCTCGCTCCTCGCGCCCCGCTCGGACCGGGAACCCGCCCCGCGCTAACCGGATCTCCGCCCTGCTTCCTTCCCGGGCGCGGCGGCCCTAAGAGGCCTCGGCATGAACCCGAACGACGACGTCTGGCGCACGCGCTTCATCCTCGTGAACCTGGTCCGCATCGGCGGCACCGCCGTGGTGCTGGTCGGCCTCGCCATCTGGTACACCAACGTGATCGTCCGCGGCGGGTCTCCGGCGGTCGGGCTGCCGCTGGCGATCGTCGGCCTGGTGGCGAGCTTCTGGGGCCCCGTCGCCCTCTCCCGCCACTGGAAGCGCAAGGACGGGCGGTGAAGCGCTTCTACGAGAGCGCCGCCGCCGCGCCCGCGGCGGAGGGCTTTGCCGTGCTGCTCGACGGCCGGCCGGTGAGGACCCCGGCGCGGGGCGCGCTGGAGGTGCCGAGCAAGGCGCTGGCCGAGGCGATCGCCGCGGAGTGGAACGGGCAGGGCGAGACGGTCGACCCCCGCTCGATGCCGCTCACCGGCCTCGCCAATGCCGCGATCGACCGGGTGGCGCCGGATCCGGCGGCCTTCGCGGCGGGGCTCGCCCGCTACGGCGAGAGCGACCTGCTCTGCTACCGCGCCGAGGGGCCGAGGCCTCTGACCCAGCGCCAGGCGGCGGCGTGGGACCCGCTCCTCGCCTGGGCGCGGCGGCGCTTCGACGTCGACTTCGCGGTGGCGGAAGGGGTGATCCACCGGCCGCAGCCCGTCTCGACCGTCGAGCGGCTGGCCGCGGCGGTGGCGGCGCGCGATGCCTTCCGGCTGGCGGCGCTGTCGCCGCTGGTGACGATCTCGGGCTCGCTGGTGATCGCCCTCGCGCTGGCGGAAGGCGCGGCCACTCTCGACGAGGCCTGGGCCGCGGCCACCCTCGACGAGGCGTGGCAGGCCGAGCAATGGGGCGAGGACCCGCTCGCCGCCGAAGCCCTCGCCAACCGCCGCCGCGACTTCGAAGCGGCCTGGCGCTTCCTCAGCCTGCTGTAGGCGGCTCGTCCGCCGGCGCGTGGGCGGCGGCGTTCGCATGCCCGTGCGGCACGAACCACCGCGCCACCGCCAGCCCCGCCGCGATGAAGGAGATCGCCTCGGCGAGGAAGGCGTAGATCCAGAAGCCCCAGCCGAAGTGATTGGCGATCGGCGCAGCGAGGAAGATCCAGACGCAGAAGCCGAGCGACGCGAAGACCACAAGCCGGGCGAGGTCGGCGAAGGTGCGGCCGGCGGCGACGGCGCCGAGACCGAAGGCGAGCAGCATGCCCGCTCCGAGCGCGACGATGAGGCCGGGGAGGAGCCCCGCAGTCCCGGTCGGCGAGAAGCCGGACGTGTTGTAGTCGACCGTCGCGACGGGCCCCCGCGCATAGAGAAGGGCGCCCTGCTGGTTCTTGGGGTCGGGGATCCGGTAGGTGCCGGTGCCGGTCTGGCTGAGGTTCTGGGCCAGCGCGGTCTGGACCGCGGCGCCCTGCGCGTCGGGAAGGCTCTTGTAGGCGAGGCCGGAGAGCGGCGTCTGCCAGAAGAGGAAGCCGAGCGCGAACAGGATGAGGCCGGCGGCGATCCCGCCGAGGAAGCTGCGCGTCATGGGTCTTCTCCCCTGGTTGCCGCGCCTTTGTAGCGCAGTTCGGGGGGAAGCGGCACTCAGGCCATCAGGTTCCGGACGAAATCGTGGAGGAAGACCCGCCGCGACGCCTTCAGCCGCTCCGCCTTGAGGATCGTGTGGACGAGCTCGCGGCACTTCTCGGCGTCGTTGTTGATGAGCACATAGTCGTATTCGGCCCAGTGGCTGATCTCCGCCGTCGCGCGGTCCATGCGCTGGCGGATGACCTCCTCGCTGTCGGTGCCGCGGCGGGTGAGGCGGCGCTCGAGCTCCTTCATCGAGGGCGGAAGGATGAAGACCCGGACGATGTCGGGGTCGACCTGCTTGAGCTGCTGGGTGCCCTGCCAGTCGATGTCGAGGAGGACGTCGCGCCCGCCCTCGATCGCCTTCACCACCTCGCGCTTCAGCGTGCCGTAGCGGTGGCCGAAGACGTGCGCCCATTCGAGGAACTCGCCGGCCGCGACCATCTCCTCGAACTGCTCGGGCGTGACGAAATGATAGTCGCGCCCGTCCTTCTCGCCCGGCCGCCGCGGCCGAGTCGTCGCCGACACCGACATCGAGATGCCGTCGTCGCTTCCGAGCAGCATGCGCGCGATGGTGGACTTGCCCGCGCCCGACGGGCTGGAAAGGACGAAGAGGAGGCCGCGGCGCTTGAAGGCGCTTTTGATTTCCATGCGCGCTACTGGCTTGCCATCCCCGCGCCCGTCAAGCAGCCTTGGGCCATGACTCGCCACATCGCCCTTTTGCGCGGGATCAACGTCGGCGGACGCAACGCCGTGCCGATGGCGGAGCTGCGCGCGCTTGCGGAGGCGCTCGGCTGGCGGGAGGTCAGGAGCTACATCCAGAGCGGCAACCTGCTGTTCGAGGCGGCGGGGAAGGAGGCGGCGCTGGAGGCGGCGCTCGAGGAGGGGATCGAGCGGCGGTTCGGGCTCAAGGTGCCGGCGATGGTGCGCACCGCCTCCGCCTGGGCGGCGCTCCTCGAGTCGAACCCGTTCGCGCCCGAGGCGAAGGCCGACCCGGCGAAGCTGATGGTGGCGATTTCGAAAGAGAAGCTGCGGCAAGGCGCCGCCGAGGCGATCGAGGCGAAGGCGGCGCCCGGCGAGCGGGTCCGCGAGGCGGGAGGGGCATTGTGGTTGCACTATCCGGACGGGGCGGGGCGCTCGAAGCTGACCCCGGCGATGATCGACAAGGCGGCGGGCTCGCCGGTGACGGCGCGCAACTGGCGGACGGCGCTGGCGCTCCGCGACATGGCCGGCTGACGCCGCGCACCTGGGCGCTCGTCGCCGCGGTCGTCGCGGCGGCGGCGGCGATCCTGCTTTTGATGGGGCGGCCCGCGATCTGCACCTGCGGCACGGTCAAGCTCTGGGTGGGGACGGTCAACGGGCCCGACAACAGCCAGCACCTCTCCGACTGGTACACGCCGAGCCATGTCATCCACGGCTTCCTGTTCTGCGCGCTCAGCTGGCTGGCGCTCCGCCGCCGCGGGCCGGGCGTCCGGCTGATCGCGGCGGTGATCGTCGAGGCCGCATGGGAGATCGTCGAGAACAGCCCGTTCGTCATCGACCGTTACCGCCACGCGACGATGGCGCTCGGCTATTCGGGCGACACGGTGCTGAACTCCGTCTCCGATATCTCGGCGATGATCCTCGGCTTCGTGATCGCGCGCCGGCTGCCGGTCTGGGCGACCGTCGCACTGGCGCTCGGCTTCGAGCTTCTCACCCTCGCCGTCATCCGCGACAACCTGACCCTGAACGTCCTCATGCTCCTCGCCCCTTCCGACGCGATCCGCGCCTGGCAGGCCGGCGGCTGATGCGGCAGCGTCTGGATTGTCCCGGCCGCCCCCGGTAAGCCGCCAAGGATGGAGCCCGAACTCTTCTACATCGACCATGATCGCTTCCTCGCCGACCTCGAGACGGTCGCGCGGCGGATCGAGGCGGACGACTGGCGGCCGGACTTCCTGGTCGGGATCGGGCGCGGCGGGCTCGTGCCGGCCGCCTACCTTTCCCACCGCACGGGAATCGCGATGCTGTCCGTCGACCACAGCTCCGGGGAGGCGGCGTTCGCGGACGAGCTCCTCGCCAAGCTTGCCGTCAAGATGCGCCAGGGGCTCAACATCCTCATCGTCGACGACATCAACGACAGCGGCACCACCATCGCCTTCCTGCGCGACGCGATCGCCACCTATGGCGGAATCGCCGACCGGCTGCGGATCGCCGTTCTCCTCAACAACGTCAGCTCGCGCGCCAAGGCCGATTACTGGTCGGAGGAGATCGACCGCGCGCGCGACAAGCGCTGGTTCGTCTTCCCCTGGGAGGCGGTGGCGCCGAAGGAGGCGCTGGTCAGCGCGGCGAACGAGGTGCCGGAGCGGCTGGGCTGAGGATCGGCCGGCGCGGACGCCGTTCGCGCGCGCGCTCCGAGAGGCGCTGAAGCGTCTCGGCGCCGAAGGCGGCGGCGACGAACGGCAGCGCCCAGGGGGCCTTCTGCGCCTCGAGCAGGAAGCTGGTCCGGCGGACGAACACGTCCTGGTCGCCGCGCACCGTGCCCTCGCTCTTCGGCTGGTACAGATTGTCTCGGCGCTCCGGATCGCCGGCGTCGCCGGGCTTCTGCTGGGCCTCGACCCCGAACGTCTCCATCGCGATGTCGGTCAGCCGCGGCGCCATCCGTCCCATCAGAGAGATGAGGTAGCCGCTGCCGCCGACATAGAGCTGGCGGCGCGGGTTCTCGCAGGCGAATAGGATCGCGTCGGCGACGAGCGCCGGATCGTAGAGCAGGGGCGGAAGGCGCGGCGGCGCGTCCATCGTGCTTCGCGCATGCTCGGCATAGGGGGTGGCGATCGAGCCCGGCTTGATCAGGGTGACGGAGATCGGGACCCCGTCCTTCTCGATCTCCATCCTCAGCGCGTCGGTTGCCGCCTGCACCGCCGCCTTCGAGGCCGAATAGGGACCCTGGAGGATCATCGCCCGGTCGGAGAGCACCGAGCCGAGGTTGACGATGGCGCCGCCGCCGCGCTCGCGAAGGTGCTTCGCGGCGACGAGCGAGCCCTTGAGCAGCCCGAAATAATTGACGTCGAAGACCCGGCGATGGTCCTCCAGCGAAATCTCCTCGACCCGCCCGTAGGTCGCCGCGGCCGCGTCGTTGACCCAGGAATCGAAGCCGCCGAACCGCTCGATCGCGGTTCGGGCGATCTGCTCGACATTCTCCTCGTTGGAGACGTCGGCGGGGCAGATCGCGACCCGCCCGCCCTGTGCGGTTAGCAGCGCCTCGATCCGCTGGAGGGTCTCGACCCCGCGGGCCGCGAGCACCACGGCGGCACCGCGGCGGACCGCCTCCTGCGCCGCGGCGAGCCCGTTGCCGCTGGTCGCGCCGGTGATGACGATCGTCTGCTCCCTGAGCGGCTTCAGGCGTGGGCGCATGCGGGACCTCCTCTCGGCTGAACGGCGGAGGCCCCGCTTTGTGCCTATTGCTTGACGATGAAGGGCAGCTGCCCGCCGCTTCCCATGTAGGTCGGCAGCTGGCCGTTCCACTTCTCGATCGCCCGCTGGCGCAGGATCTCCGGGTTGGCGCGAAGCGCATTGCCCTCGATCTGCGAGGCCCTGGCCTTACCCTCGGCCTCGGCGATGGCTGCGTCGGCATTGGCTCGGACGGTGGCGACGTTCGCCTGGGCGGCGAGCGCCCCCTGCTCGTTGGCAATCTTGTTGTTGATCTGCGCGAGCACCTGCTGCGGAACACGGATGTTCGACGCCCAGTAGAGTTGCTCGACGTGGAGGCCGAACGGCTCGAAATAGCGCGACACGTCGCGCCAGGCGGAGCGGATCAGCTCGCCCTTCCTGGGCCCGTAAATCTCCTCGACGCCAAGCTTCGCCGCTTCCTCGACGAGCGCGCTGCGCACCGCATTGCGCAGGGGACCGGCGACTATGCCGCCCATCTCCGTGCGGTACTTCTGGAACAGGATCGGCGCCTTCACCGGGTCGACCCGATAGGCGACGGAGACGTCGGCGGAGAGATTGAGGCCGTTTTTGTCCTGAAAATTGAAGGCCTCGTCGGTCGCGCTCTGCTCCGTCGAGCTCGCCGTCCAGGCGTAGGTCGAGGTGTAGATCGGATATTCGTAGATGTTGCTTCCGACCGGCGTGAAATACCAGCCGACGCCGAGCGACTGATCGGAGACGCCGGCCGCGCTCCCGAAATTGTTGACCCGGATGCCGACATGGCCCGGCTCGACCCGCGTGCACGAGGTCATCGGCACCAGGGCGATCAGCGGGATCAAGGCCAGCGGCGACAGGCGGAGGATGCGGCGGCGGCGGACGAGCGCGCCGTCCATGTCGAATTCGGTCATGTCATTCATGGTTCCCACTCCTCAGGAGAAGGTTCAGTTCGCGGGTGAGGGCGGCGACGGCGAGGCTGCCTCCGGCGAGCGCGACGATCGCGACCAGGGCCGCGGCCGCGTCGGCGGCGTCGCGGTGCAGGTCGAAGAGACACGGCACGACGTAGAGGAAGCAGGCGACCTCGCCGAACAGCAGCGCGCCGCATCGGAGCCCGAAGCTCACGAGCCACAAGTCGAACGATTTCATGGGTTTGGGTGTCCCTGACTCTCCCGAAGCGGGGAGCGGCAGCGCATCGAATGGTGCGCCGCAACAAGAAATACTCCTGAGCTTATTTGGTTGCAAGCAAGATCAGGAAAGGAAACAAGCAGGTAAACTGCTGCTCCTCTTCAGCGCTCTACTGAGCCGCTGCTCCGTCCTCGATGGGCAAAGCTGAAGACGTTCTCATGCCGGAGTGACGCAGCCGCTCTCGACATGGAAGCGGCTGGGGCTTCCCGGCACGCCGGCAAACAGCGCCGGCTCGGTGCCGGTCATCCACACCTGCCCCCCGGCCGCGGCGAGGCGCTCGAACAAGGCGGCGCGGCGGCGCGGGTCGAGATGGGCGGCGACCTCGTCGAGGAGCAGGATCGGCCGCCGGCCGGCGCGCTCGGCGACGAGGTCGGCGTGGGCGAGGACGATGCCGAGCAGCAGGGCCTTCTGCTCGCCGGTCGAGCAGAAGGCGGCGGGCTGCCCTTTGCCGACATGGGTGACGAGCAGGTCGGTGCGGTGCGGGCCGGCGAGCGTGCGCCCCGCCGCGGCGTCGCGGGCACGGCCGCGGCCAAGCTCTACGGCGAGGTCCTCGTCGCCTCCCTCCAGCGCCAGCGCTGCGCGGGCGAACGGGCCTTCGGGCGCTGCGGCGAGCCGGGCACCGAGCGCGGCCACGGCGGCGACCCGCGCCTCGTGGAGCGCGGCGCCATGCTCCGCCATCCGCGCCTCGAGCGCCGTCAGCCAGGCTTCGTCGGCCGCGCTTTCTTCGGCGAGCAGCTTGTTGCGCGCGCGCATCGCCGCCTCGTAGCGGGCGGCATGGACGGCGTGGTCCGGCCGGAGGGCGAGGACGAGCCGGTCGAGGAAGCGCCGCCGTCCGCCTGCGCCTTCCTGGAACAGTCGGTCCATCGCCGGGGTCAGCCACAGCACGGACAGCCATTCGCCGAGCGAGGTCGCCGAAGCCGCCGCCCCGTTCACCCGCACCTGCCGCCGCTCCGGCGTCGATGCGAGAGTGCCCGTGCCGATCTCTACGTCCTCCAGCCGCGCCGCGACCGCGAACCCGCCCCCGCCGCCCCGCCGCGCCATCTCGGAGAGGCGGGCCCCGCGCAGCCCCCGCCCGGGCGAGAGCAAGGACACCGCCTCCAGCACGTTGGTCTTCCCCGCCCCGTTGTCGCCGGTGAGGATGACGAGGCCGGGGCCCGGCGCGATCACGACATCGCTGTAGGAGCGAAAGTCCGAGAGGCTGAGGCGGGTGACGGCCATTGCCGCTTCTCTAGCGCCTAAGACGCTGAGCGTCTGCGCGGAACGATGTCGCTACGCGCGGCGGCCGGGAGCGTCAGTGCGCCTTCTTGCGATCGATATAGGCGAGCATCGCCGCCTGGATGGTCTGCGCCTGCTTCTGAGTCTCGACGGGATCCGGCTTGTTGGCGAGCTCGAGTAGCGCCTGGGACGAGCTGTTGCGGGCGGCCATGTACTTCTTGCCCGCCTCCGTCTGGCCGAAGCGCAAGAACGCCACCTCGTCCTCGGCCGAGATGAGCCGGCTCACCTTCAGCGCGGCGCTGTGCTCCGCCTGCCGGGCCTGCTCGGCGGTGACCCCGATC
>Ga0157369_10005500_pt1 | contig 14720 bp, 18 predicted proteins | sample C25metaG_FD_113461 | JGI IMG/M metagenome (GOLD analysis project Ga0157369, IMG submission 113461) | Corn rhizosphere microbial communities from Kellogg Biological Station, Michigan, USA - C2-5 metaG | ecosystem: Host-associated > Plants > Roots > Rhizosphere > Soil | place: USA: Michigan...
AAGCGCCAAGCCCCAGGCTTTTCGGCGGTCCGCCGGGCCGGGATTTTGGGGGCGCCGCAGGTGCGGCGGGTTAGAAGGCCTTTTCGTATTCGAAGCGCCAGCGGACCGCCCCGCGCTCGGTCCGATCATTGAGGCCGAAGAGATAGCCGACCTCGTATTTGATCTTGCCGTATTGGAACATGTTGTACTGGCCGACGAGGACCGGCCCCAGCCGGTGCTGCGTCGCCTCATCGTTCGACACGCCGGCGATACTGGTGATATTGCCGTAATACTCGAACCCCGGCTCGAAGTACTGGTTGAGACGAAGCCGCGACTGCCAGGCGATTTCGAGCGGGGTCGCGTCGCTGCGATGCAGCCCAATTTCCTTGGAGAAAAGCAGATTGAGCGTATGAAGCGTATCATAGCCGAGATCGAGACCGAGAATGTCGGTCATCTGCTTCTGGACGAGCGGCCCGAAGGTGAAGCTGTCGGGCTCGTTGCGTCCCGAAGCGTGGGAGAATTCGGCGAAGAAGCCGAGATCAGCCCAGTATTTCCCCTGTTCCGTCAGCTGAAACAGGTTCTCGAATGTCGTTGCCGAAAAGCGCTGGTTGGAACCGGGCTCGGTCTCGGTTTCGGCCTCGATGCCAGGCTGCCACCACGGCAGGATTCCGGCCTCTAGTTCGTAAGTGAAGCTCTGCCCGTTATTGAGCCCGCTCCCCGGGCGGTCAAAGGTGACGTCGCCATTGTGCTCGAATTCGAGCTCACGGTAGTCGACGATCGGCGAGCGGACTTTGAACTCGGCCCGCGCCGGACCGGCGGCTGTGAACGCGATCGCGGCGGTCACCGCCAGCGCCACGAGGCTGGGCTTCTTAATTCCCCCGAACATGTGCATTTCCCTATTTCGCGATGATGCGGCCGTGCGGCGTGTCGGCGTTGAAATCGTCGAAGAACTCGTAACTGCCCGGCCGCAGCGGCCCGATGAACACGGTGACGGCGTTGCCGCCGGTCACGACCTTCTCGCGATTGAGATCGCTGCTCTCGAATTCCGACGGCGTCGGATTGAGGTTCTTGACCGTGAGGGTGATCTTCTGCCCGGCTGGCACGGTCAATTCGTTGGGCTCGAAAGCCTTGCCCTTGATGGAGAGGGAAAAGCTGTCTTCGGCTGAGGCTGGCAGGGCCAGCGTCATACCGCCGGCTAGGACGGCAAGCCCGGCCAAAATTCTTAGTTGAATCATAGTCTTACGCGCCCTCGGTCAATGCAAATCATTCGCAATAACACTGCGAATGATTATCATTCTTTAACCAGAGTCAAGTAGCCGCTTTGGCGCAGGCTGATCCGCGGCGCTCAGGAGGAGGCGGAGGCGAGGCCGATCTGGCTGAGCACCTGCCGCGCGAGGGGGCTCTGCGGCTCGATCATCGAGCGGATGCCCTCGAAGTGATTGAGCCCGTCGAGGATCAGCTCTTTGGCCGGGGCGCCGCGCGCCCGCAGAGCGGCAGCGAAGCTCCGGCCCTGGCGCTGGAATTCGGGGCTTTCCTTGCTGCCATAAGCCACCGTGATGGGGCAGCACAGGCGATCGAGATGCCGGATCGCGCTGAACTCGTCCTCTTCCTCGGGGGTCAGCTTCACATAGGCGCTGCGCGCTGAGAGCAGCACCGGCCGCAATTCGTACATGCCCGAGACGCAGGTGCCGCTCTTCAGGACATCTGCCGGCGCGCCGAAGCGCGTCCAGTCGGTGGTCAAGAGCACGCTGGTCAAATGCGCGCCCGAGGAATGGCCGATGACATGGATGCGCTTCGGATCACCACCGAAACTCGCGGCGTTCGTGCCGAGCCAGGCAACCGCGCGGCGTAGCTCGGCGATCATGTCCGGCATGCGCGTCGGCACCTTCGGCGGATCGAGGGTCGAGAAACGCGCCGCGACGAGATGCGCGCCGGCATTCGCGACCGTGTCGGCGAAATAGACGAAGGCATTATCGGGCTGCGGCCGCCAGCGCCCGCCATGCACGAAGAACAGTACCGGCGCCCCCTCCGAAGCTTTGGGGCTCTGCTTGGCCGGCACGATCTCGACCGTCTCATGCGGGCCTTCGCCATAGCGCCGCTCGAAATGCTCGAAACGTGCACGGATATCGGCGCAGCGCGCCTTGTTCTTATTGCGCAGCTCCTCGAAATTCGGCGCCCACACGGTCTGCTCGAACGCGTCGTCGAGCTCTTTTTGCGTGTAGTCGAGATAGACCTTTGGCTCGTCCGCCATTGCCGCCTCCCCCTGCCGCGCGCATTAACGCGCGGCGCTTGAATTCAGCCCGCGCGCATTAACGCGCGGCGCGCGAAATCGCGCGCTGCCTAAACCGTTTGATCGACCGTCGATCCGGCCGAAGCCGCGCTGGCCTTGGCGACGCCGACCATCGCCGGCCGCAGCAGCCGGTCATGCATGCGATAGCCTGCTTGCACCACCTGGACGATGCTGCCGCCGGGCTGGCCGGTATTCGGCACTTCGAACATCGCTTCGTGAAAATTGGGATCGAAGCGCTCGCCGATCTCCGGCTCGATGCGCTTGATGCCGTGGCGCTCGAGCGCCGCGAGCAGCGCGCGCTCGGTCGCGGCGACGCCCTCCACCAACGCCTTGGCGCGCTCATCCTGCAGCGAGGCAGGATCGATGCTGCCGATCGCGCGGCGCAGATTGTCGGCGACATCGAGCATGTCCTTGGCGAAATTCGCCGCGGCGTATTTGCTCGCATCCTCGCGCTCGCGCTGTGCCCGGCGGCGCTGATTCTCGGTCTCGGCCAAAGCACGCAGCAGCTTGTCCTTGGTATCGGCGAGTTCTGCGTCCTTTTTGGTGAGCAGGCTCGCCAACTCGGCGGCAGCGGCTTCGGCCGGGGTTTGCGGCCCATCGCCCACGGCGTTGCGGTCCGGCGTCAAATCGTCAGTGTCTTGGGTCATTCGCTCGCTTTTTGTTTGCTGTTTCAGCCCAGCATCCGGCCGATCACCTTCGCGGTGTAGTCGACCATTGGAATGATGCGTGCATAGTTGATGCGCGTCGGACCGACCACACCGATCGCTCCGACCACTTGTTCGCGGCTGTTGGTATAGGGCGCGACCACCATCGAGCAGCCGGCCATGCCGAAAAGCGGATTGTCGGCGCCGATATAGATCTGCACGCCTTCGCCTTCGCGCGTCGCATCGAGCAGCCGGACCATCGTTTCCTTGGTCTCGAGCGCATCGAAGAGTGCGCGCAGCCGCTCGAGATCCGTAAGGGCCGAGACATCCTCGAGCAGATTGGCCTGACCCTTGACGATCAGCGACGACCGGTCGCCGCCGCCCCAAGAGGCGAGGCCGGCTTCGACGAGCTTCGTCGTCAGCTCGTCGAGCTGCGTGCGGCGCTGCTCGATTTCGCTCAGGATCGCGAGTTTCGCTTCCTCGACCGTGCGGCCGCGCAAGCGGCTGTTGAGATAATTGCCGGCGGCTTGAAGCGAGGAAGGCGGCGTGCCGAGCGAGACCTCGATCAAGCGATTCTCGACCAGCCCGTCCTCGGTCACCATCACGACCAGCGCGCGGCCCGGGGCCAGTGGCACGAATTCGATATGCTTCAACGGCCGCTCGGTCTTCGGCGCGATGACGAGGCTGGCACAGCGCGATAGGCCCGAGAGCGCCGCGCTCGCCTCTTCGAGCGCCTGCGACAGGCTCTTACCGGCCGCGGTACAGCGGCCATCGATGCTCTGGCGCTCGGAATCGCTCAAGCCCCCCAGCTCCAACAGCCCGCTGACGAAGAGCCGCAGCCCAGCTTCCGTGGGCAGGCGTCCCGCCGAAGTATGAGGCGCAAAAAGCAGCCCGGCTTCTTCCAAATCGGCCATGACATTGCGGATCGAGGCCGGCGAAAGATCGAGCCGGCCACGCCGGGACAGGGTACGCGAGCCGACCGGTTCGCCTGTCTCGACATAGGCGTCGACGATCATCCGGAAGATCTCCCGGCTGCGATCGTTGAGCTCGGTCATCATGGACTTCGAGACGGGCGGCGACATGTTGGCATAAACGCTTATAGGGCCGAGAAAATGTAGGAACGGTGCGGAGAAGCGTCAACCGACTCGCCCTTTACGTAATCGGCGCACCGCCCTAGGTTCCGGCCCTCACCTTAGAGGATACACCATGTCGCGCCCTTCCGGCCGCGCCCCTGACCAGATGCGCGTCGTCAGCCTCGAACCGGGCTTCGCCAAATATGCCGAAGGCTCCTGCCTCATCCGCTTCGGCGACACGCATGTGCTGTGCACCGCCAGCGTCGAAGAGAAGGTGCCGCCCTTCCTGCGCAATACCGGTCGCGGCTGGGTGACAGCGGAATACGGCATGCTGCCGCGCTCGACCCATACGCGCACCGACCGCGAGGCGGCGCGCGGCAAGCAATCGGGCCGGACGCAGGAAATCCAGCGCCTCATCGGCCGCTCGCTGCGCGCGGTGACGGATCTCACGGCCCTGGGCGAGCGCCAGGTCCGCATCGATTGCGATGTGCTCCAGGCCGATGGCGGCACGCGCACCGCCTCAATCACGGCAGCTATGTCGCGCTTTATCAGGCTTTCCAAAAGCTCGTGGAGCAGAAGCTGATCGCGAGTTTGCCGCTGATCGATGCGGTCGCCGCGGTCTCTTGCGGTATTCACGAGGCGACGCCGGTGCTCGATCTCGATTATGCCGAGGATTCGAACGCCGAGACGGATGCGAATTTCGTTCTCACCGGCAAAGGCGGCATCGTCGAGATCCAGGCGACCGCCGAGCACGAGCCTTTCGTCGACGCGCAATTCTCGGCGCTCTTGGGCCTCGCGCGCAGCGGCGTTTCGCAGCTCTTCGCGCTACAGCGCAAGGCGTTGAGGCTCGATTAATTCATGGCGCGGCGCCTGCTCGCCGGCGGCAAGCTGGTCATCGCGACGCATAACAACGGCAAGCTCGTCGAGATGGCGGATCTGCTGCGGCCTTACGGGCTCGAAGCGGTGAGCGCCGGCGCGCTCGGCCTGCCCGAGCCGGAAGAGACCGGCAGCACTTTCGAAGAGAACGCCGCGATCAAGGCGCATGCCGCGGCATCGGCGAGCACGCTGCCGGCGCTCGCCGATGATTCGGGGCTCGTCGTGTCGGGGATTGGGGGTGCGCCCGGTGTCTATTCGGCGCGCTGGGCGGTGAGCAAGGATTTCGCCCCGGCGATGGCGCGGGTCGAGCGCGAGCTCGGCAGCAATCCCGATCGCCGCGCCTATTTCGTCGCCGTCCTCTCGCTTGCTTGGCCTGATGGCCATCTCGAGAATTTCCGCGGCGAGGTGCATGGCAATGTCACCTTTCCGCCGCGCGGCACGCTCGGCTTCGGCTACGATCCGATCTTCCAGCCCGAAGGCATGACAGAAAGCTTCGGCGAGCTCGACAGCGAGCGGCGCATGCGCGTCAGCCATCGCACGGTCGCGTTCCGGCAACTCGCCGAAGCGTGTTTGCCCGTGCCGAAGCGGCCGTGAAGCTCACCTTCGTCAATCATGCTTGCTGCAAGCTGATCGCCGGCGATATCGGGCTTCTGTTCGATCCTTGGATCGACGGCTCGGCCTTCAATGATGGCTGGGATCTGCTGATTCCGACGCCGCTTTCGCTCGATGCGATCATGGCAGGCGTCACCCATATCTGGCTCTCGCATGAGCATCCGGATCATTTCTCGCCGTCTTTTCTCGCGCGTATCGCCGGTTCGCATAATCGCGTCACGATCCTGTTCCAGCCGACGCGCGATCACCGCGTCGCGAAATTCTGCCGAAGCCTCGGCTTGTCCGTGATCGAGATGGAAGATAGCGTGCCGCTGGCGCTCGGCGGCGGCGTCTCCGCCACCTGCGGCCCGCATGATTTTTACGATTCCTGGCTGCATGTGACGGACGGCAAGCAATCGGTGATCAATTTCAATGATTGCCAAATCGCGGCGCCGGTGGATCTCACGCGTGTCGCCAAGCTCTTCGGTCCGCCGACCTTGATGCTCAGCCAATTCAGCTACGCGGCCTGGAAAGGCGGCAAGACCGATCGCATCTTCCGGGAAGAAGCGGCGAAGAAGAAGCGCGACACCCTGACGGTGCAGACGCAAATTCTCCATCCGCAATACGCGCTGCCTTTCGCCAGCTTCATCTATTTTTCCAATGTCGAGAATACCTATCTCAATGATGCAATGAACACGCCGCGCACCGCCGCCGAAACCCTCGCTGCCGCTGGCACCGTTCCAGTCGTGCTCTATCCCGGCGAGGAATGGGAGATCGGCACGCCGCATGACAACGGGCCGGCGCTGGCGCGTTATGAGCAACGCCTCGCCGAGCTGTCCCGCCTGCCGCTGCGCGGTCCGGGTGAATCCGTGAGCCTCGATAGCCTGCAGGAGGCTTTCGCCGACTATCGTGCGCGCATGATGGCGCAGAACTCGCGGCTGCTGATCGCGCTGCTGCGCAAGCTGCCGTTTCTCGGCACTTTCCAGCCGATTACGATCCGCCTCTCCGATCTCGATGTGCTGATCTCGTTCTCGCTGCTCGACGGCATTGTCGTGCTGCAGGGCGGCGCGCCGGATGTCGCGATGCATTCGTCGTCGCTGTTCTTCTTGCTGAAGAATGATTTCGGCTACGATACGCTGACGGTGAACGGACGTTTCGAGTGCAGCACCGAGGGCTTCGCCAAGATGACGCGATCGCTCGGCATTGGCTCGCTCAACGCGATGGGAATCCGCATCGCGCCGAGCCTTGTCTTCAATCTTCGCGTGCTGATGATCCTGCTCGGCAAGCTGCGCCAAGTGATGACGCGGATGAGGCGTCATGACGCCGCGCAGCAGGGCGCGTGAGAAATGGCAACGGAAAACAGGGCGACGCCGCTCGCGCTCTATATCCACTGGCCGTTCTGCAAGTCGAAATGCCCCTATTGCGACTTCAACTCGCATGTCCGCGAGCGCATTGATGAGCCGCGCTGGCGCGCCGCGCTGCTCGCCGAGCTCGATCATTGGGCGCCGGTGCTGAAAGGCCGTGAGCTGGTCTCGATCTTCTTCGGGGGCGGCACGCCCTCGCTGATGGCGCCGGCGACGGCGGCAGCGCTGATCGAGCGTGCGACACAGCACTGGTCCGCAGCGCGCGACCTCGAGATTACGCTCGAAGCCAATCCGACGTCGGTTGAAGCCTCGCGGTTTGCCGAGCTGCGTGCGGCGGGCGTCAATCGCGTCTCGCTCGGCGTGCAGGCGCTCGACGACGCGTCGCTGAAGTTCCTCGGGCGCGGTCATAATGCGGGCGAGGCGCGCGACGCGGTAAAGCTTGCGGCGCGGTTGTTCGATCGTTTCTCCTTCGATCTCATCTACGCGCGGCCGGGCCAGACGCTCGATGCGTGGCGTGCGGAATTAAGTGCCGCGCTGGCGATAGCCGGCAACCATCTCTCGCTTTATCAGCTCACGATCGAGCAAGGCACGGCCTTCGCGACCGCTTTCGCGCGCGGCGATTTCCGCTTGCCGGATGACGAGACGCAAGGCGCGCTTTACGAGGCCACGCAGGAGACGCTCGCCGCCGCCGGTCTGCCGGCTTACGAGATCTCCAACCATGCGCGGCCGGGTGAAGAGTGCCGGCACAACCTCGTTTACTGGCGCTACCAGGATTATCTCGGCATCGGTCCGGGTGCACATGGCCGGCTGACGCTCGGAAGCGAGAAACGGGCGCTCAAGAATTTCCGTGCGCCGGAGACCTGGCTCGGCGCGGTCGAGCGCGCCGGTCACGGCGTCGAGGAGTCGCTGCTGCTGTCGCCGGATGAGCGGCGCGACGAGATGCTGATGATGGGGCTGCGGCTCGGCGGAGGCATCGCGCGCGATGCCTTCCGCGCCGAGACGGGCAGCGATTTCGAGACCGCGCTGGATGCGGCGCGGCAGACCAGCCTGCGCGAGGCCGGCTTCCTCGAACTCGATGCGGCCGGTTTGCGCGCGACCGCGGCGGGGCGCCAGCGGCTCAATGCGGTACTGGCGTCGCTATTGGCTTAGTAGCAAATCTCCATGCGCAGTCCGCGGCTGTCGCAGATCGTGTCGTTATTGGCGCGCGTGACGCGGCCCTGGGCGGCATCGCGCGCGGCGAGCGCCAAGGCGCAGGCATCGAACAGGTCATCGGGCTTTGCGCCCGTGCCCGGCAATTGTTCGAGCCAATTATCCAACGCCGCGAATCCCAAACGGGTGAGCAGTTCTTGCCGCAATCGCAATCCCTCGGCGGAATGCTTCGAGGGCAGAACCGTGCCGCCGCTGAGACGCCGGAAGATCAACTCCGGATGGCTTTCGCGAAACTGCTGCTGCCGCGCTGGTGTCATGATGTCGTCGATTTCGGCGATTTTCGGCAGGATGGCGAAGGATTGCTTCGCTAACCCTTTACCATTGGATTTGCACCAGGCATTGGCGGCAGCGTAATCGTCCAGGTACTGAAGCAGCGGTCGGCGCAGGCCGAGAAAGACGCGCGGGGCGGCAGCGCCGAGCAGCCTGCGTGCCGCGAGGTCACAGCCGCGATAGCCGGTGTCCGGCAGACCGATCGGGATATCGATCATCACCATGGACGTGTCGAGCGCCGCGAGGCGATCGGTGTTGTCGATTAGCTCCCAGCCGGCTCTGAGATCATCGTCCAGCCAAACCGCGATCCAACCGCGCTTGTAGCCGTCGACGCCCCAACTCCTCACTAGAAGCCGAGATTCTGGAAGGTCTGCGGCGGCGGATCGATGATGGTGTTGCCGCCGCGCTGCACTTGCAGGACCGCCAGGCCGCGCTGCACCAGCCCGTCCGGGCGGAAGCGGAAGATGCCATCGAGACCGGAGAAGCCGTTCGGATTGGTCAGGGCCTGATCCGAGAAATCGGCGCCTTGCGGCGAGCGCGCCAGCACGGCCGCGAGCGCCGTCGCGTCATAGCCGAGGGTCGCGAGGCGCGGCGGCGGATGGCGATAGAGCTGCGCGAAACGCTGCTCGAAGGGCGCGCGTGCCGAAGGCGCGGGCGCCGCATACCAGCCGCCATCGAGCGACGGCTCGGTGCCGATATTGGGATCGTCCCACAGGCCGGTGCCGAGGAACTTCACCTGATCGGGGTCGATCTTGAAATAGGGCAGTTGCGGCGCCAGCACTTTGATGCGCGATCCGCCCTCGGGCAGGAAGAGCGCATCGTAATCGACGCCTTCGCCGGCGAAGCGTCGCACCGCCGCGGCCATGCCGTTGAGCGCCGGATCGTAGAATTCGACGCGCGACAGGCTCGCGCCATTGGCGGCGACGGCGTTCTTCACCGCATCGGCGATGACTTGGCCGTAAGGCGTGCTCGGCGCGAGCACGGCGAAGCGGTTGTGGCCGTGCGCATGGGCGTAAGAGGTGACGCGCGCGACTTCTTCGCTCGGCAGGAAGCCCATGAGATAGGTGCCTTCACCGGCCAGCGTCGTATCGGTCGAGAAAGCGACCACCGGCACATGGGCGGCTTGCGCGAGCGGCTTCACCGCGCCGACTTCAGAGGCGAGCAGCGGACCGAGGATGATCTGCGCGCCTTGGCTCAGCACCTGTTGCGCGGCGGCGCTTGCGCCGTCGGGCGTGCCCTTGGTGTCGCGCGTCACCAGCTCGAGCTGCTCATCGGCCAGATCGTAAAGTGCCATCTCGGCCGCATCGAGCATTGCTTGCCCGAGGGTGCCGCTGGGCCCGGTTAGCGGCAGTAGCAGCGCTACCGTGACCTTGCCATCGCCGCTAATTGCCGGCGGCAAGTTCTCGGGAAGCGGTGTCGGCGGCTGCACGACAGTCGGGGTCTGTCCGGGTGGGATCACCGGCGGCCGCACGACTTGCGGGCCCGATGGCGCGCCCGGTAATTTGATGTAGGAGCAAGAAGCCAGCGTCAGCGCGGAGACGAGGAGCCATGCCACGGCGGCAATTCGCGCATAAGGCCGGCGGAGGCAAAACGACACGCGCGATCTCCGGAGGGGACGGGCAGGGCGCGGAGCCTATCGAGAGCCAGCTTGGAAGTAAACACGCGGCGGGCGATGACACGGCCAGCACAGCGCCACGCTTCGCTGCGGGTCTCTACGTCGTCGCCACGCCGATCGGCAATCTCCGCGACATCACGCTACGCGCGCTCGATATCCTGGCCGCCGCCGATATCATCGCCTGCGAGGATACGCGCGTTACTGAAAAGCTGATGAGCCGCCACGGTCTCGCCGGCCAGCGTCTCGCCTATCACGAGCACAATGCCGAGCGCATGCGGCCGCTGCTGATCGAGAAGCTCAAAGCGGGCGCCGTGGTCGCACTCGTTTCTGATGCGGGCACGCCGCTGATTTCCGATCCCGGTTTCAAACTGGTCCGCGCCGCAATCGCCGAAGGCATCGCGGTGACGACGCTGCCCGGCGCCTCGGCGGCGCTCGCGGCGCTGGTGCTCTCGGGCCTGCCCTCGGATCGATTCTTCTTCCAGGGATTCCTCCCACCGAAGGAAGCGGCGCGGCGGCGTGTGCTCAGTGAGATCGCGAGTCTTCATGCGACGCTGATCGTCTATGAGACGGGACCGCGCCTCGCGGCGACGCTCGCCGATATGGCGGAGCTGCTCGGAAACCGGCCGGCGGCGGTCGCGCGCGAGCTGACCAAGCTCTACGAGGAGCTGCGTCGTGGCACGCTCGCCGAGCTCGCCGCGCATTACGCGGCGGCCGGTGCACCGAAGGGCGAGATCGTGATCGTCGTCGGCGGTGTCGATGATGCGGCAACGCGGGCCGCGATCACCGATGAGGATCTCGACGCCGCGCTCGAGACGGCGCTGGCGACGATGAGCGTCAAGGATGCGAGCGCGGCGGTGGCGGAAGCGACGGGGCGGCCGCGCCGCGAAGTCTATCAGCGTGCCCTCGCGCTTGCCGGCCGCGGCGAATGAGCCGCCCGCGCGATTATCGGCGCGCGGCCGAGCGCCGCGGCAAGACGGCGGAGTTGCTCTGCCTCTGGCATTTGCGCCTCAAGGGCTATCGCATCCTGGCGCGGCGCTACAAAACGCCGGCCGGTGAGATCGATCTCATCGTGCGGCGTGGCAGCACAATCGCGGCGATCGAGGTCAAGGCGCGCGCCGATTTCGATGCGGCGACCGAGGCGGTGACGCGCCGCCAGCAGCGGCGGATCACGCGCGCGGTCGCGCATTTTCTCGGCGGCCGCCCTGATCTTGCCATGCTCGCGGCGCGATTTGATGTGATGCTCGTCACGCCGCGGCGCTGGCCAAAGCACCTTATCGACGCGTGGCGAGAAGAATAGGGGCAAGACGAATTGGTGCGACTCGGCAATGCGGAATGGCTTTGCTTGTCTCGTCCCGCGCGATTAGATTCTTTTGCCGACTCAAGGGGGCCTTCACTCAAGAGGATGGTGCTTGTGACCGAACGCTCTTATCCGCGCGCGACTGTCTACCTCGCCGTGATGCTCATGGCTGCGCCGCTGGCCGGCTGCGTTGTGCCGCTGGTCGCGGGCACGGCGGTCGGCGGCTATACGCTGCTGACTCAGGAGCGCTCGCCCGAGCAATTGGCGCGCGACGCGGCAATCGGCGCGGCGGCGCATAAATATTGGGCCGACGCGTCGAGCGATCTCGCCCGCGATGTCTCCGCAACCACCTACAACAACGATCTGCTGATCACCGGCATCGTGCCGAGTCAACAGATGAAAGACGCGGCGGAGAGGCTCGCGCGCCAAATCCAGGGCGTGGGAAAGATCTATAATGAGGTCCAGGTCGGTCAGCCGACGAATTTCGGTCAAGACGCGCGCGACAATTACGTCTCGAACGCGCTGCGCACCCAGCTGCTGGCCGATCCGCAAGTGCGCTCGTCGAACTACACCGTCCATACGCTGAACGGGATCGTCTATATCATGGGCTACGCGCGCAACGGCGCAGAGCGCGATCTCGTGCTGTCCTATGCGCGCAACCTCTCGAACGTCAATCAAGTGAAGTCGTATATCCAGGTCGGCAATGAGCCGAGTTCGGCGCCCGCCGCATCGTCGTCGCCCCCACGCAACGCGCCAAGCGGCAATGCGCCGAGCACCAGTGCGCCGCCGCCGCGCCGGCCGCTGACCGACGACACACCGCCGCCGGCGCCCGCGCCGCGCGGCAGCTCGATCGAGGTACAGCCGATTCAATGAGGCTCGACGTCGCCATCCAGATGGACCCGATCGAGTCCATCAACGTGCTCGCCGATTCGACCTTCGTTCTCGCGCTCGAGGCGCAAGCGCGAGGCCATCGCCTCTATCACTATCTGCCGCGGCAATTGAGCCTCACCGATGGCCGCGTCACCGCGCAAGCGCGGCGCTTGCGCGTCTGGCGTGGGCGCAAGAAGCACGCCGTACTCGGCCCGATCGAGACGCTCGATCTTGCGCGCATGAATGTGATCCTGATGCGCCAGGATCCGCCTTTCGATATGGCCTATATCACTGCGACGCATCTGCTCGAGCATGTCAGCGGCAAGGTGCTGGTGGTGAACGATCCGGCCGCCGTGCGCAACGCGCCGGAAAAGCTTTTCGCCACGCATTTCCCCGGCTTAATGCCACCGACCCTGGTGTCGTCCGATCGCGGCGCGATTGTCGCTTTTCGCAAGAAGCACCACGACATCATCCTGAAGCCGCTCTTCGGCAATGGCGGCGCCGGCGTCTTCCGCATCACGCCCAAGGATGAGAATTTCAACGCGCTCTTAGAGAGCTTCGCCGTGCAATATCGCGAGCCGATCGTCGTGCAGCGTTATCTGCCGGCGGTGCGCAAGGGCGATAAGCGCATCATCCTCGTCGACGGCGAGCCGCTGGGCGGGGTGCTGCGCGTGCCCGCGAAAGGCGAAGCGCGCGCCAATCTCCATGTCGGCGGCAAGGCGGTGAAGACGAAGCTGACGCGGCGCGAGCGTGAGATCTGCGCCGCGATCGGCCCGACCTTGAAGAGCCAAGGGCTCATTTTCGTCGGCATCGATGTGATCGGCGATTATCTCACCGAGATCAACGTCACCTCGCCGACCGGCATTCAGGAGATCAACCGTCTCGACGGCGTCACGCTCGAGAAGAATGTGTGGGACGCGATCGAGAAGCGGCTCGGTTGATTTTTAAGGTCGCGCTCGCAGCCGCCACACCAACCCTGCTCGCGCGACCTAGGTTGGCTAGGTGGCAGTCGCGCGAGCAGAATCCACAGGCCGCCCTCTCTCCTCTGGATTTCGCCGCCAGGACATGTGATAGACCGTAACATGAGCTGGTCCGGCAAAGGCGGCTACGAGCGGCGCGGCTATCACCACGGCAATCTGCGCGAGGCGCTGATCGATGCCGCGCTGATGCTGCTCGCGGAAAAAGGACCCGGAGCGTTCACGATCGCTGAAGCGGCGCGGCTGGCGGGTGTCAGCTCGGCGGCGCCCTACCGTCACTTCCGCGATGCCGAGGCGCTGCTCGCGGCTGTCGCGGAACGCGGCTATGAGCGTTTCGCCACGGCGCTGGCGCAGGCATGGAATGACGGGCGACCAGACCCGCTGCGCGCCTTCGAAGCCCTCGGCCAAGCGTATCTCGCCTTCGCGCGCCGCGAACCCGCGCTCTATGCCGCGATGTTCGAGACGCATGTTGCCTTCGATGCCTCCCCGTCGTTGCCAGCGGCGGCCGAACGCGCCTTTGCGGTCCTGCGCCAAGCCGCCGAACGCCTTACCGCGACCTTGCCCGAGGCGCAGCGGCCGCCATCGCTCATGATGTCCTTGCATATTTGGGCGCTGTCGCACGGCATCGCCTCCCTGTTCTGTCGTGCCGATGGCGCGCGGCGCAAGCTACCGATGTCGCCTGAAGAACTGCTGGAAGCCGGCGTGCTGATTTATCTCCAGAGTCTCGGCCTCGCCGGCGGCGGCGCGGCAAAGAAAGCAAAGTAGTTGCTCGGTTCGCCCTTGACTCCCGGGGCCTGCGGAATAATGTAAATGTGACTTACATTCACATGAGGTCTCCCATGTCCAGTGCGGCGCATGACGAGTCTTACGGTAATTCCCGCTGGCAGCATCGCCCGCGCGGTCCCTGGGGCTTTTGGGGCGGGGGTTGCGGCTGGCAGCAAGCGCGTTGGAGCGACCGCAATGGCGAGGGGTCCTGGAGCGCACAATCCTGGGGCCCGGCTTGGGGCCATCCCTTCTGGGCGCCGCATTTCATTCCGAAGCCGGTGCTCATCCTGCTGACGATCCTCGGCTTCATGCTGTGGTGGCCGGTTGGTCTTCTGCTGCTCGCGGTGACGCTCTGGCAGCGACGCATGTTTTGCGGCTATCGCCGCTGGGGCGGGTGGCAGAGCGCGGGACCCGGGCCGGGCACGGGCGCGGGATGGAAGAATTGGTTTGGCGGCGAGCATCCGCCGGGCGGCCCGTCGAGCGGCAATCGCGCCTTCGATGAGTATCGTACGGAGACGCTCCGCCGGCTCGAGGAGGAGCAAAAGGAATTCGCCGAGTTCCTGGAGCGGCTGCGCTTCGCCAAGGACAAGGCCGAATTCGACCAGTTCATGAATGAGCGTCGCGACCGGCCGTCCGGGTCGCCTCCCGAGCCGCCCGCCGAGCCGGCAAACTAAATCGCGTCGGCACGTGAGAACATATCTCTCGCCTTCTCAGGCGAGGGATATGCGCGCTTTCAAAATCGCGACTGGCTGATGAGATGCGCCTTGATCGGCGCGTCGTCGTCATGGCAATGCGCTGGGACGCTGCCGCCGGCAAGCGAACGCTGCCACGCTTCGGCATGCGTCAGGCGGTAATCGCCGGATTTGTCGTAGAAGAACAGGTTCAGCACGCAATCGGCCG
>Ga0157369_10005503_pt1 | contig 14717 bp, 9 predicted proteins | sample C25metaG_FD_113461 | JGI IMG/M metagenome (GOLD analysis project Ga0157369, IMG submission 113461) | Corn rhizosphere microbial communities from Kellogg Biological Station, Michigan, USA - C2-5 metaG | ecosystem: Host-associated > Plants > Roots > Rhizosphere > Soil | place: USA: Michigan...
AAGTTCTACACCGAGACGCTCGCGCTCAAACTCATTGATCACTACGGCGAACACTGGGCCACCGTCCGCGCCGGTGAATCGCTCACGCTTGGCCTGCATCCGAAACGTAGCGGAGAAAGTGCCGGAGCCAAAGGCAGCATCGAAATCGGTCTTGAGATTGATGAGCCCATCGACAGCGCCATCGCCCGCCTCTCCGCCGCAGGCATTCGCTTCACCGGTGAAGTGAAGCGCACACCCCAAGGTAACTTCGCCCACTTCACCGACCCCGATGGCAATCCCTTCTATCTTTGGGAAACCGTGAAGTGGGGCTGACCCTGTGATGTACGGTGGATGCTTTCAGAAGATGGTGGCCAGGGACGGGATCGAACCGCCGACGCAAGGGGCCTTTCATGGCCGCGGACTAAATCACCGAGCGACCGCGAGCGCGGCGACAGGATGTTCCTTGTTCAGAAGATGGTGGCCAGGGACGGGATCGAACCGCCGACGCCGGCCTTTTCAGTCCATGAAGAATACGTAGATTCAATAACTTAGACGGCACGGATGGCACCGTAAGTCCCTCTAAGTCATTGGACGAAGCCCTTTACGTGGGTTCGATCTTGGGTTGCGAACATATAGGTCTCAGCGCGGTAGTTCACCTTGAGACATGGGGACAAGAAAGTTGCTGGCCAAAAGATAGGCGAATAAGTGTCCGAGAGGTGGCGCGCGACGCAGCTGGCTTGCCGAAACCAGTCCATTCGTCTCACTCCAATCCCAGCCGGTAATGGAATCATTTCCCAGCCGTTCGCGCAGGTCCGCGGCAGTCATGGGAAAAACATAGATGCGAACATTCTCGGCGAAGAGACGTGCGAGGGCCTCCAGAAGTCTGCCTTCGAGATTGCCGTAAATGTCTTCAAACGCTCGGATCAAAAGTGAAATGCCTACGACGAAGCGCACAGGCGCCTGCGTATGGCGGTTGACGAGAGCTGTCATGTGGTAAAGCTCTGGTTTAGCAAAAAGCAGAACGTCGCCGCCAGAGGCGCCAAGCGCATCGATACGACGAAGCAGGTCGGGAATTTCCGGGGCTGGTTCGCTGGGTGCGAACGGAGCAACTGTCAGGCAGAAAAACCCGGCGGGCGCCGGCGTTGCTTCGCCAAGTTCGCACTGAAGCTCCTGAATTCCTGAAGCCAATAATCGCAAATGAACGTCCGAGTGAAGTGAATCGGTGTGGCCAAAAAAACCCGGCGCAAGCACGAGAGCTTTCTTGTGGAGAACCTCGGTAGGGGGAACCGTGGGACCCTTGGAGGGGAAAAATACCGCCTCTGCGAATCCCGCACGAACGAGGTGGACCAGGAGGGCTCGGCGATCCCACGTATCGAACACTGGCCCGCTAAGGTCCACGTAGTCGATCTCGATTCGCTCCGGGACGACGTCTTGTGCCAGGCCTTCGAGAAATGACTCCTTGATTTGCACTTCATGGAACGCGGCGTAGATGAGGTTGACGCCCAGAATCCCGATAGCTTGCTGCTGGAGGGCGTTGGAAGAATCGCGCATATTGATGTGCAACAGGATGTCATTGGGAGGACCGCCGGGCTGTAACTGAAACCTGAGACCGATCCAGCCATTTGCGTCGTTGGTTCCGGCGAAGTTACGGGCGGAGACTGTATCAACAAAGCAGAAGAACCGCTTTTGCTGCCCACGCGTTTTGTCTAATTGCGCGAGAAGTTGGGTCCATTCGCTATCCAACATCGCCGCGAGTCGCTCTTTGGATACGTAGCGCGATCCAGAACCGTAGAGACTATCGCTGACTTCCTTGTCATAAGCGGAAACGGTCTTAGCCACCGTGCCGGAAGCCCCTCCCACAAGAAGGAACCAGCGCGCAACCTCCTGTCCGGCACCGATTTCGGCGAACGAACCGAAAGTGGACGCCTCAAGATTCAGCGTGAGCGCTTTGTGATGAGTGTCGAGTTTTTGGGGCGAAGGCATAGAAAAATTGAAATCCTTTCAGGATAACGAGAGATATTGATGGACGAAAGCAATGGCCATGCTGCCTTCTCCTACGCTGCTGGAAACGCGCTTGATGGAGTTGTAGCGGACATCACCTACACAGAAGAAGCCCGGAAGGTTTGTTTCGAGGAGAAATGGAGCACGATCTGCTGCGCGACCTGGTTGGTGGCTCACCTCCCGTCCCGTGCGCAGGTAGCCGTTTTCGCGCTGGAGGTGGGCTGGCAACCAATTGGTCTTTGCATCCGCGCCGATCATCACAAAGAGTGCATCTGCAGCCCGGCGGACGACAGGGTCCGCCTTCTTCCGGGTATCTATGGCGTTCAAATACTCCTCGCCGTGCGCGGAGACAACTTCAGTTTCCGTCTCCACTCGTATGCGCGGTACGAGAGCAATCTGGTCGATCAAATATTGCGACATGCTGCGATTCAGATCTTCGCCACGCACCAGCATGGTCACTGAACTCGCGTAGTTTGCGAAGAATAGGGCAGTCTGACCGGCAGAGTTGCCAGCGCCGATAATGAAGACGTTCTTTCCTGCCACCGTTGGTGCCTCCGCACGTGCGGCCCCATATAACACTCCCCGTCCGATGAACCGATCAACACCCTTCGCATCGAGTTTGCGCCACTCAACTCCGGTCGCCACGATGATGGTCTTGGTGTCGATCTTGTCACCACCATCGAGCCGAACAGTGTATTCACCGTCAGCTTCAGGAATGATTTCGTGGACCTCGCGGGTCAGAACCACTTCGGCTCCAAATTTCGCAGCCTGTCGGAACGCGCGTTGACTGAGGTCGTCTCCTGAGATGCCATTCGGAAAACCGAGGTAATTCTCGATGCGAGAAGATGTGCCAGCCTGACCGCCAGGAGCCTTACGCTCCACCAACAAAACACTGAGCCCTTCCGAGGCTCCGTAGACGGCAGCCGCCAATCCCGCTGGGCCCCCTCCAATAATGACCACGTCATAGCTTTGTTGGTGGGGAGCCGTTTGGAATCCGAGCGCTTCCGCCACCTTGCGGACCGTAGGAGGATGGGTGACGCAAAACGAGTGATCGACTACTACGGATAACCCAGCAACATGGCAGGTGGGATCGGACGGAGCAACTCGTGTGCGACGGTCGCGGTCGACCCAGTCGTAAGGTATTCGATTCATGCTCAAGAAGGTGCGAATCTCGCGGCAGTCACCATCAAATTTGGATCCAATGATCTGTACGCGGCTGGACGGGAGATTCAATATGTACTTCTGCACGACTTGGACGCGTTCGTTCAGCGTCTGCAAGATCAACGCGCTGCACTCTGGCGAGCGTCGGATTAGTTCCTGGAGGTGTTGAGGATCAAGTCTCGCCAAGTGGCAAGCTGTCTTGGCGCGAACAGAGGCGGGCGCCGCGGTTGCCATGAGAATGGCTAATTCGCCAAAGAAGCCGCCTCTATGGTGCTCTGAGATTTCAGTCTGACGCCCCATTACGTCTTTGAGCACTTCCGTGGTTCCTTCCATCACTACAAAGAAGGGTGTGGGCTCCCCTTCGTGAATGAGATACTCGCCCGCTTCCAGGTGAACATCGGCAGCTTGCTGCGCGAGCCACAAGAGGTTCGCGTCGTTCAAGCACGAAAAGATCGGTATCTTTTTCAACTCCACGGTTGTCAGCATGTGGAGTGATCTCCTTCTTGCTCTGTGCGTAGCAGGGGTTCAGAGCGGCCGGCGCGCGTATGTGTCGCCCTTTGGTGCAACGAAGTCACAAGAATCACGAACTCCGGAAAGGATTCGAATTCGCTCCTCAAATGCTCCCATTCACGCATGAATAAGGGGCTTCGGAATCTCCGCTCAGCCGAATGCAGCATCAGTTCCCACATTCGCTTTGGTATGCGGCGTTCGCGAAATAGAAGATGCGTCACTGAAACCAGAGTGCAGAATCGGAGCATTGAGATGGCTAACTCGTCGGTCCGCTCCGGAAGGTCCGTGCCAGCTGGCGAACTCAGCCATAATGCGGTCTCAGAGTTTTGCAACAGTTCGTCATACCGGGCAGACAGTGCCAGGAAGATCTGCGTCTTCACCTGCTGGCGGTGATTCACGACCGCGACAACCAGGCCGAGAGCTCCCATCAGAAGCGAAATCAATGTTGCGCAGTGGATAATTTGTCCAATATTCATGGTGATCACGCCGGTACTACGGATGTTTCGGATGCTTTTGTTGAGCTTTTCTGTGGGGCAGCCGAACCCGTCTGCTCTACGTGTTCCCAACGGATCAGCTTCAGATCCAGCACGACGAAGGAGTAGAGAACCGGAACCAGCCCCAGCGTTACGAAAGTGGCGATCGTCAGACCACCGATCTGCGCATAGCAGAGGGGCTGCCAAAGCGGGCCGCCGTGTGCAGCCAACGGAAAGAGTGCAATCACAGTTGCCGCAACAGTGATCATGACGGGCCGCAGACGAAGGATGCCTGCATCGATTAGCGCCAGTTCCAAGTCCTCGCCCTCTTCTCTTCGCTCCTCGATAAACTCAAACAGCACGATGATGTGGCTAACGATCACGCCGATGAGGCTAATGATGCCGAGGAAGGCCATGAATCCGAATGGCTGGCCCATGATCGCGAGTGAAAAGATGGCCCCGACAACGCCGTAAGGAATGGCAGCAAAAACAATCAGGGGCTTGAAGGCATGCTTGAACTGCGCGAGCAGCGCCAAATAGATGGCGAATACGCAAATCACCAATACAGTTGTAAGGTCCCCAAAGCCGCTGACCTGTTCCTTCTGCTCACCCGCAAACCGGAAGATAAAGCCATCAGGGAGCTGCTTCTGGAACTGCTTCAGCTTTGGCATTGCCGCCGCGATGACTTCCGAAGGTAGATGTCCCTGGGTGGGCCAGCATTGCACAGTAATGGTCCGGTACTGGTCGAAGCGCCGGATTTTCGGCGTCACCGGATCCAGGGAAATCGTCGCTACCGCATCGAGAGGCGCCGGAGGAGTGTCCTGCCGCGAGAACACATATAGACTGCGCAGATCGGAAAGTTGGGCTCGCTCCTCCATCCGCATGCGTCCGACAATCGGAATCTGCTTGTTGCCATCTCTCAACACTCCCGCGGTAACGCCATGAAGCGCCGCATCGACTGAATCGGAAACATCTGCGTTCGTTACGTGCGCCATATTTGCCCGGTCCGCATCGACGTGCACCACCTCTCTCGCACTCGGCTCGCCCCAATCGTCTCGAACTCTGGTCGCGATGGGGATGTCGCGAAAGATTTGCTTCAGCTGCTCGGCCTCCGCTTGCAGACGGGGCAGATCTTCTCCGGAGATTCTGACCTGAACAGGTATTCCCACTGGCTTGCCCGTTTCGAGACTCCGCGTGTCAATGATTGCTCCGGGAATTTGTCTATCTAATTCCGGCTGCAAACGGGCAAGCAGAGGGGTGGTATCGTGATCGTCGTTCGTTCGCAGGATTACCTGGGCATAGTTGGTTTGCCTGTCCTCAGGTGTAGCGCTGCTCCAAAAGCGCGGACCGCCCCCGCCTACAAAGGTCGTCATCGATTGCAGCACATCTTTTGGATGTCCGTGCTCCAGATGGTTCCTGCCATACTCTTCCGCTACTTGGCGGGTGATGGATTCCACTTGCTGAGCCACGGCGCCGGTCGCGCTGGCGGGAGAGTCTTCAGGCAGCCATACATCGATGTAAGAAAAGTATTGAAGGTCTTTAGGAAAGAACTGCGGCTTCAGTGTGGAGAATACGACTCCGCCCGATATCAGCAGAACGAGCGATGCTGACAGGCAGAGCTTCCTATGTTGAATAGCCTTCTTTGCTGTTCGGAAATACCAACCGGTGAATCCGCGCTGCCGCCTCTCCTCGATCGGAGTTTCGACACTGCCCTTCAAGAGAAACGAACTGATGAGCGGCACAAAGGTCATTGACACGAGCAAGGCCGCTAGCAGCGAACAACTAATGACGATGGGCAGGCTGTACAGGAATTTCCCTGTATCTCCGGGCAACAGCAGAAACGGCAGATAGGAGACGATGTTCGTGACAGTCGCAAATGCCATCGTCTTGAACAACTTTGTCGGTCCTAACCACGCCGCCACGTAACTCGGCTGTCCGGCGCCCAGTTCGCGCACGATTGCGTCGCCGGACACGACTGGTACATCGACCAATAATCCTAGTGCGATGATCAGCGAAGCAATCGAGACCTGTTGCAGGTCGATCCCGAGCGTGTTGATGACGCCAAACGTGATGGCCAGGGTAATGGGCATCGACGCCGCAATCAGAATGGCCGTACGCCAGCTCCAGAAGCCAATCAAAGCCACAGCAACCACGAGCACCAAAGCCTCGATTAAGCTGTGGCTGAAGAGCTCAATGCTGTCGTGTACCTGCAAAGGTTGGTCTGAGGTGCGAGCCAGAACCAGATCGGACGGCAGTGTCTTCCTCACGCTGTCGAGATTGGCGTCCAACTGTTTTCCGAACGAGCTGATCTGCTCGCCCTTCCTCATCTGCACGGAAAGCGTAATGGCGCGCGTTGTGGTCCATCTGCCTTTCTCATCACGGCGCGTGTACCGGTTCATGAACGAAGGCGGGTTCTCGTAGCCCCGTTCGATATCCACCAGGTCTCGGAGATAAAGTGGCGTTCCGTTAGGCGACGCGCCTATTACTACATTGCGCAGATCGTCGATGCCCTTGAACTCGCCTGTTGTGCTGATGGTGACGGTGCGCCCGCGTGCATTGAGCGATTGACCGCTATCCGGCAGATTCCGCGCCGCGAGCACGTTGGGAAGGTCTGCTGGCTTAAGCCTGTACTGAGCGAGGCGCTCCTGCGAGAAATTCAGAAATACGTTCTCGTTAAGCACGCCGAAGCGTTCCACCTTCGACACGATAGGTAGTGTTTTGAGGCCTCTCTGAATGGTGTCGGTGAAGTCATCCAGATCGCGATAGGTGTACTTGTCTCCGGCCACGGCCTGTAGCGCTGCGACGGTGCTCGCCGGGTCGTCAATGATTGCTGGTTGCCATGCGTCGGGGTGGAACTCGTCAGTTTGCAGGTTCTGATTTGCAGACTTCTTTAGGGCCGAGTGCAGGTCGGACGTGCTGAGGTTCGTCTCTAGATCTACCCCAGTGAACCCCGCGCCCGAAAACGGTCGCACATCGGAACAGAGATGCTGGGCCTCCATGTCCCGGACTACCAAGGACAGCTTGCGTTCAACTTCTGCGCTGTCGATAGACTTCGGAAATACGACCACGATCGAATGCCGGGCCAACGCTTGCGACGCCGGGCCGCTGCGAACTTGCCGGATCTGTGCCTCGACCAGTTTGCTCACCCAGTTGACCTGGGCTGGATCGGCAGGTGGGCTCGCTACAGTGAGCATCAATGCAGACGTATCGCCGAAGTCCTTGATGTACAGGATCGGCCCCGCCCCCTGCGGAAGATCGTGAATCGAGTCCAGCCGGATCTTGATGTCGTCCAGCTCCTTGTCTCGGTCATACTTGCCTTTTTCGGCCAGCTCGAACTGGACCATCGCCGAGCCTGTTCTGGATGTGCTCTTGATCTCTGTCGCCCACTGATTCGAGGCCAGGGCCTGCTCGATTTTTCTGGTCACCAGTTGCTCGACCTGTTCGGCCGATGTTCCGTTCCAAGGGACGATAACCATCGCCTGGCGCACAGGAATGTCGGGATCCTTCCGCTGTGGCATTTTCAGGAGCCCGTAGACGCCCCACAGTATCGCTACCGCGAGACAAACCCAGGCAACGTGCTGCTGCTCAATGAAGAAGCGGGCGAGATTTTGTTTTTTTTCCGCGGACTGGTCGTTGTGTTGGTGTGTCATCACAGGGGCTCCTAGTTGACTACCCGGATCGGGCTTCCGTCGCTTAGCTGGTTGGTGCGGTTAACAATGATTCGTTCGCCGGGAGCGAGGCCTTCGTCGACGACGACGGACTTGCCAAAGGTTTCGCCAACTCTCACGCTCTTCAATTGCGCGAACTGCTTCCCGGCGATCTCTTTCACCGTGAAAACGGAATAACTCGTAGAACCGGATTCGGCCGTCATCAAGGCGGTCATTGGGACGACAAACACGCTTTGCGTAACGCCGCGCTCGAGACGCACATTGGCGATCATGCCTACCTTGAGGGCCCGGTCCGGGTTGGGAAGGCTTACTTCGACGTTGAAGACACGCGATTCACGATTCGCAGAAGCGGCAATTTCGGTAATCCGTCCAGTGAGCGCCCGTCCCTGCAGGGCTTCGACTTGTACCGGAACAGCGGCCCCCAATTGCAGGTATGCCAATATGCTGTCCGGCACTCCAAAATTCACCTTGACTACGCGAGTATCGTCGAGTGCAAACACGCTTGTGCCGGCGGTTACCAGACTGCCCGGCTCGACTGTCTTTCCGACAATCACTCCAGGCGTAGGAGCAATCAGGTTGGTGTCACCAACGTTGATCTGCGCCGAGAGAGTCTGCGCCAGCGCAGCGGTCACTTGCCCACGGTGTGCCTCAATCTGTCGCACGGCGCCTTCCACATTGGCAGTGGCCGATGCGTGCTGCTCCACTGCGGCGTCATAGTCCGGGCGAGTCATCGCCTTCGCGGCGTAAAGAGCTTGCGCGCGCTCAAAGTCCAGATCTGCCTTGGTCTGGGCGGCTTTTGCCCGGTCGAGCTCTGCTTTCGAAGCATCCAAGGCACCCTGCATCGAGTGCTCCTGGCCGACTGCCGAATTGAAAGAGGCTTCATAATCAGACCGGCGCAAGTGGGCCAATACGGTGCCACCAGCTATCTCGTCCCCCACTTGGACATCACGCAGCCGCCCATCGGCGCCCTTCACGTGATAGAGAGCGGCGACATAACCGGGTTCCTTGAAGGCCAGCTGAACCTCGGTGTCCGGACGAATCTCGCCGGAGTAATTCCAACTGGGTTGGACCTGCTGCATCACCACGGTCTCCGCCTGAACGGGAACCGGCTCCGGACCTGTCTTCTGCGTCTTTGTCCCGCATCCGACGAGAACGGAAAGCGCAGCGATACTCGAAATTGCAACTAAGATACGCATCATTCTTCTCCAATCACCTTTTTCAAATCGGCTCTGGCCTTCCAGAAGGCCGAGAGAGCTTGTTGCTGCTGGCTGTCAGCGGAAGCGAGATCCGACTGCGCTCGAAACAAATCGCTGTTTAGGGCCGCTTCGTGGTTCACCTGCTCCTGTACCTCTTTGAGCTTCTGCCGCGCCGCACGTTCGTTTGCATCGGTCAGGGTCAGTTGCCGGCGGGTGTTCTCCAATTGCCGGCACGCCTCTCTCACCTCCAAGAGAACCGCGCGTTCCGTAGCGCCAACCCCGACCTTGGCCTGTTCTTCCTTCGCTCGTTTTTCTTCATATTCCTTGTGCTTGCGCCCCCAGTCCCACGGTTCCCACCGGAGCGACAGGCCCACTGTCCCGATGTTGCTTGGCAGAACATTCTCGAAATTCGCGGTTGTGTAGTAATCGAATGCCACACTCACGTCGGGGATATATTCCGCCTTCTTCGCCCGTGCATCGTAATCGGCCTGCTGCACCTGGAGCTTCGCCTTCTTCACATCCGGCCTGTTTTGAAGAGCGCGAGCCTCCATGGTTTCTGGTGTCGCTAGATCGGCATCCGCATCGCCGATCGGCATAACCCGGAATTGCGTGTGTATGTCCCGGCCCATCAGGTCGTTCAGTTGTTCGCTTGTCGACGCGACCCTGTCGCTCGCATCACTAATGGCGTTCTGTATCTTCACAAGCTGCGCGTGGGCGTTCAGCAAATCCGATTCGAGGGTCGTCTCTTTGTGGCGGTTCTCTAAAGCCAGACGATTCGATTCCCTGTAGTACGGGAGTGACGCCTGAAGGCTATCTAACGCGCTCTGTGCTTCGACAACTGTGTAGTAAGCACGTCGAACCTGATCGACGACCTCCAGACGCGTTTTCTGCTGGTCCTGCCGCGTAGCCTGCACACCCAGCTCAAGTGCTTTCAATCGCAGATGGAGTTCGTATTGCGTCGAAAGCGGCTGGGCAACCGCGACATCCAATGTGCCCGCGGGTTTTCGTGGGATCTCAATTTTCTGATTCGTTGAGGGGATTGGCCCAGTGGCGCTGTACACCCCGAGAGAGCCCGCGGGGAACGTGACCGACGGCTTCGTGACCAGCTGCGCGCCAAGCCCTAGGATCTGTGTATTCGCAAAGCGTCTCGTCCGGTTCGCAGCCAGATCATCGGCTGCGCGCTGCGTCTCGAGGGAGGCCGTCTTCAAGCCGCTGTTGTTCGCAACAGCGAATCCAATTGCCTCATCGAGCGTTAATTCAGGAAGGCTTGACAGCTGTCCCGCTGCAGCTTCATTCGCGAGCACGGTGGATGCGAGATTTTGACCTAGCGCCAGCAGCGCTATCGTGCCCATTGCAATGGCCAAACCGAGGGTTCGAACGCGTCGTTTCATGAAGCAATGCCGCCTTGAACGCGGAAGCGGGTGGAGTAATAACTCGTAAGTGGATTGAGTCGACATGGAACCTCTTCCTTCAGTCCTGAATGAATCTGTGCGTTACTGCTGAGCCTGCGAATCCGTTGTGCCCGCAGCCTGGCTATCTACGTGGAACTTAGCTTTCGAGCTAAACCGCGGAAAAATGAACTCCTGCGCGATTGCGTTTAGCGTGCGTTCGACGGTGACCAGCGCGAAGTCTGCCCCGAACCTCCCCGCACCGCGATTGGCCTGCGGGTAGTAGGCCGTCTCCAAGGCGCCCGCCGCCAGGTCGCCTCCGATGCTCGACACGTTGAACTGGGTGTGGCCGTTATCTCCGCGCGTGACGAAGGCAGAGGACAAGGCATGCATCAGCCGCGATTTCTTGCTACCACTACCTTGGTAGAAGTAGCGCGGATCCTGGTGCAGCAACGACGGCAGCACCGCACCGCCGATCAGAATGTCGCTCACCCCCGTCGCCGCCGTCGCGCCGAAACGCTGTCCGTAACCCGCCGCGCCCATCTGGTAATTCGGCGTCTTCGCGGCCTGCTTGATGCCGGCCATAAACGCGACACCTGTTATCGTCGCCGGGTCAATCGAGGTTCTCAGTGCCAGTTGAAACTTCAGTTTCGATGTGAGGGGGACCGCGTTCGCACCGTCGTATACCGTGTAGAAGTTCGGAATGACTCCGAACATGCGCTGCTTCGTCTCCATCTGCAACTGCGCTGCCGCAATCTGCTCCCGCGAGACCGATACCGTAATGGAATCCGTACCTTCTATCCGGAGATGGATGTCATTCAGCGTCAGCGACTGCCCAGGCTGGAGGGTGATCGGTTCTGACTTCCAGGTGCCCGTCCCCTCCGCGCTCACTGTAACGACATACGTCACGTTTGGCTTCAGCCCATCGAACTGAAACGCCGCATCTTCACCCGCGGTCGCTGTGCGACTGTCGTCGTGTGCCGTTGTTTCAATCTCCGCCTTCGCGCCAGGAAACAGGGCACCGCTGTCGTCCATCACCGTCCCGTTCACGCTCGCAGCAGCGACAGGCGCCGCACTATACGTTCCCTCGGAGGGGCCGAACTCTACCCGCATCAACGCTGACGGCGCTGTTGGTATTTCGTTCCTTCGAGAATCCTGAGCCCTCGCCGTCGCCATCGCGCAGACCGCCATCAAGAGCACGAAAACGGTCCTGCGAGAGGCGCGTGTTCGCCCACCGCTGCACAATCCAGCGAGCGTAGCGATAGCCAGGGTTGACTTCGGGTCGAGGCCGGCCCGAACCGCGCTCGCTGCGGATCGACGTACGAGATTTTGGTTTTGCGCCAGTGTCCCGAGTGAGAAGGCCAACCAAGCTGTTTGAGTGGGTCGTTGCATGAGGCAATGGTGCCTCGAAGACCCAAGCGAGCAGCAGTAATGCCTCGTAAGCGCTACGTAAGCTTACGGCGCTGTTCAGTGCTTCGGTTAGTGCGGCAAGTTGAGCTTTTTCAGAAGTCTGGCGAACTTTGAGTGTTCGTGCAGAGGACGAAAGAAGGGCTCGATGGCCAGCAGATTCACGAAGTTCGTCTTGTGGTCGATTGCTTCGTCGAGGCTCTGGAATGCCAGATCGAAATCCCCCATGCCCACCGCGGCGAAGGCTCTCGCTAATGGTGTGACGTATTGGTTAGCCGCAAGCCGATCCAGTCTTGCGACAGATTCTTCGGCTCGCGAATGGTTCCCTATCTGGGCATGCGCTGCGGCAAGCAGCCCGATGCACAACGGCGCCACAGACGGCGAGAGACACTTACTCACGGCATCGTATCGCTGCTGCTGGAAATGCACGAGTCCTTCGTAGAATTGCGCTTCAGGATAATCACGATCGAGTTCGAAAGCCTGTCGAAGATATTCTTCGGCTGTCGGAGAGTCTCCCTTTGCGTAATGAAGGTAGGCCGTGCGGGCACAATCGCTGGCCGAAAGGGGGTCCAGTTCTGTCGAGCGGCAAAGTCCCGCCTCTGCAGCCTTGAAATCCCCTTGGCACAACAAACCCATGGCCCGAAACATGTGAGCTGGCGCGTGACTCGGTTGTACTGTCAGGGCCCGCTCAAACATGTCGTCTGCTTCATCCCAACGATGCTCAAACCAGGCACGAAGTGCGCCGAGCACGGTGCAGGTATCCGCTGATTCAGGATCGAGTGCAAAACCACGCTCTGCATTGGCCCTGATTTCTGGATACAAGTCGCGGCCGGAGACCACCCCGAACTGAGCAAGAAGACCGCTCGCTGCAGCCATGCCGCTGTGTGCGAGGGCGTAGTCGGGATAGGTCTGCGTGATCCTTCGTAGCTGTTCAAGTGCGGTATGCAGTGTTTCAGGAGACTGCTGGTGAATCAGAAATCGAGCTCGTAGATACTCCGTATACGCGTCGAGGTTAGGGGCGGAGGCGCGCACTCCTCCTTGCACTTCCGGCATATGAAGCCGGAGCAATTCCGCAACAGATTGTGCGATCCCTTCCTGAATTGCAAATACATCCTTGAGCTCACGCCGAAATGTTTCGGACCAGAAGTGATGACCTGATTCGGCTCGAATCGCTTGGGCAGTGATCCTCAGCTGTTCCCCGGCCTTCCTGACGCTTCCTTCGATGACAATGTCCGCGCCAAGGCGCTGTCCTACTTCCCGGATGTCGATGTTGGCACCCTTGAAGTAAAACGACGATGTCCGCGCAATCACGTTCAGCCCGGATATCCGCGTAAGGGAGTTCGTGATTTCCTCACTGATCCCGTCGCAAAAATAATCCTGCTCCGGTTCAGGACTCATGTTCACGAACGGTAATACCGCAATGCACATACGGCGAGGTGGGAGTACGCCGCCAATCTCTTCGTGATGCTTGGGCGGCTGGGCGTCAAGCCATCGGAAGACCGGGACATAACTGCCGGGTCGTAATCCAATCAGAACGGGGTCAACTGCGCCCGGACCGTTCTCGTAATACGCCTTCAACTTCGTCCTGAGACGGCGAGCTTCAACCCGAACGATCGCGTCGATGTTCGGATCGTAGTCCGACGTGCGGTCGAATACCTCCATCGCAATAGAGAACTCCTTGAGGCTGTCGAGATCTCCATCGATTGTTCGATTCACGATATGAGTCAAAAACCGACATAGCCGGACTGACGCAACGAAACCAGGGCTATTCACCACGCGCGTCAATTGGTCGCGTACTGCCGGCTCCGGTACAGGATCGGTGACAGGGTTGGCTGGAGATTTCCCGGATGACGAGGGTGGCGGCACCTGCTTATTCCCCCCGTTGATTATGCTCCACGACCCTTCCGCCACGACGCCTTACGGCGGCTTACGGCCGATCGAAGGCCAGAAGACTTAGCGTGGAATCAGGAACCATTAGAGGACCGATGCACACCTACAAACGAGCAGGAACAGTAATTTTCGTGTCCAACCGGAGCCCGGAACCCGCCGTCGCTCAGGACATCGAAGCGCACGGACTGATTTGGCAGTGGGCACCTACCATCAGGGAGGCAGTTGGTTTGCTCAGCTTCGCGCGCGAGAAGACCGTCATCGTCACGGAACTCGCCCTGGCTGATGGCAATTGGAGAGATCTTGTTGAACGAATCAAGTGCATTGGTATCTCTACTTCAGTTGTACTTGTGACTTCGTGCAGTACGGCTGAGCTCTGGTGGGACGCGCTCGAGTGCGGCATCGATGACATCCTCCCCGCGCCTCTCAAAGCGTCTCGCTTGTGCATACTCTTGGAAGCGCGTCGGGAGGATCGATTTCTGGGGATGTGACGTGGGTCGCCCGCAATCCCAAGAGCCGACGAGATTATTTTGGGCCCCTGCCGGGGCCTGAGATGGAGCTACTCGGAGGGTGGCTGGGCGGGTTTTCCGCCCGCGCGGGGAGTTGGATTTTGTAGCGCGGAGGGGAGGGATGAATCTGATCTGTCACTCCTTCAAACCGTCTTTCCCCTCGAAAACCCTATACTAGGGGCCGTCGATTTGGACCCGTCAGGGTGCGGAAGCCTCATAGAAGTGCCAATAGGAGGTAGGGAACATGGTGTTCCCCCGACCCTGATGTGGTTTTCTGTGCCAGAAACTGACCTTGGCGAAAAGGATTATTTTGGGCCCCTGCCCGGGGCCCTGGAACGGGCTACTTGGAGGAGCACCGGAGGGGTTTTCCGTCCGCGCGCGAGAGTGGATTTTGTATGTTGCGAGGGGAGGGACGGCGTCTCGGTCCTATCAAGAAAACCGGTGTTCTGATCCGCGCGCGTGGAGCATGAAGTTTATCCCCGGGAGGGGAGGACGACTCTGATCTGTTACGCCCTGAATCCGGTGTTCGCCGTGGGAA
>Ga0157369_10005505_pt1 | contig 14716 bp, 14 predicted proteins | sample C25metaG_FD_113461 | JGI IMG/M metagenome (GOLD analysis project Ga0157369, IMG submission 113461) | Corn rhizosphere microbial communities from Kellogg Biological Station, Michigan, USA - C2-5 metaG | ecosystem: Host-associated > Plants > Roots > Rhizosphere > Soil | place: USA: Michigan...
CCGCGTTGACCGGCCTTCGTGATCTTGGCCAGACGTGATCTCGGCGCGCGGGCGTGATCTCGGCGCGCGGGCGTGATCTCGGCGCGCGGGCGGTGGACGCTACGGAAGCGCGCGGCGGCGGCGACCGCGCAGGGCAGGTCAGTCGGCGGCGCGGCGGTAGTCGGCCGGGCGGCTGCCGGGGTTGGCGGTCAGCCAGGCCAGCAGCCGGTTGTACTCGGCCAGCTCGGGATCGGCCTCGTCCGTCGAGACCGTCGAGGCCGTCGAGGCCGTCGAGGCAGCGGCGACCTCGACCGGCGCCGTGTCCTTGGCCCGTACCAGCACCGGCTCGGAGATCCGCACCGGCTCGTCCTGCTTGCCGGCGCGCTGGATGCGGATCTCCCGGTACCAGACGAAGACCACGAAGATCGCGAACGCCGGCCACTCGATCGCGTACCCGAAGCTCAGCCCGTTGCCGCCCCGGGCGCGACCGATCTGCCACCAGCCCAGCACCAGGCACGCCACGGTCAGGATCACCATCGCGGCGTGTATGACGAGCCAGCGCGGAGTGAGGAACCGGCGCACGAGACCCAGGGTAGCCGCAGCCCTGGTCAGCCGGCCGGCAGACCCCGGCGCAGCACCGCGTTCTCCACCGCGGTCCAGGCCAGCGTGGTGACCAGGTACAGCGCGGCGGCCAGCGGTACCGCGGCCACGCCGAGCACGCTGAGGTACGGCAGCAGGGCGACAACCCCGGTCGGCGGCGCGGCATGCGTCGCGGCCGAAACGCGCCGGGCCCGCCGGGCCGCCACCCAGCCGAGTACCAGCAGGGCCGCGGTCACCGGCAGGAACGCCAGCGGGTACCCGCCGCCGAACAGGTGGGTCCCCAGCGGTACCCCGAAGACGTGCCCGGCCAGGAGCGCGTTCGGCCGGCCGGCCAGCGAGGGCGCCGTGAAGATCCGGTACACCACCATGAAGAAGGGCGCCTGCAGCAGCACCGGGAGGCACCCGGCCAGCGGCGAGACGCGTTCCGTGCGGTACAGGGCGGTCAGCTCCGTGGCGAGCCGGTCGGGATCCTTGGCGTACCGCTGGCGGAGCTCCGCGACCCTCGGCGCGAGCGCCGCCCGGGTCCGCTCGCCCCGGACGGCGGCCAGGCTGAGCGGCAGGAGCAACAGCCGCAGCGCGGCGGTGCACAGCACGATCGCGGCGGCCGCGCCCCCGATCGGGGTGAGCGCGGACGCGGCATGGGCGATGAACGGGTAGGCGACGGCGACCGCGCCGTCGAGCAGCGGAATGGACAAGGCAACCCCTCGGAGAGTCGTTGGGGGTGCTCGGCTCCGCCAAAACCCGGCTCTGCCTGCGCTCCCCCGGCCGGAAGCTGGACGTGGACACCAGGCGGCCGAGGCGGGGGTCAGGCGAGCGGTGCAACCCCCGGGCCGGCCGCGAGGGCCGCGCAGGGAGCTCGGGGACGGGCCCGTCCGGGTGCGTCCGGGTCGGTGTAGCGGGGGGTACCGTCGCGCGGCGCCCACTCCCGTGGCGCGCCGCCATCGGCGAGCGGGCCGCCACAGCCGGCCGGCCGGGTCGCGACCCGGATCGCCAGCGCGGCCGCCAGCAGCAGCGCGACGGCCGCCGCGGTACCGGCGAGCAGCACGCCGGGCCGGTCGAGCGCGCCGAGGTGCCACACCGCGGTCAGCAACTGCCAACCGACCCGCGAGGCGACCATGAGCCGACGATAGCCGGGGTCTGCAAGTATGTACCGATGTCAACCCCGAAGGCGCCGCAGGCCACCCGGCGCCCGACGATGGTCGATGTGGCCCGGCACGCGGGCGTCAGCCTCAAGACCGTTTCCCGGGTCGTCAATGGCGAGCCGGCCGTCGGCCAGGAGTTGCTCGACCGGGTCCTCGCGGCAATCGCCGAACTCGGCTTCCGCCGCAACGACATCGCCCGCAACCTGCGCTCCGGGCGGGTCAGCGCGACCATTGGCCTGCTCATCGAGGAGATCGCCAACCCGTTCTACGCGGCGATCGCGAGCGCCGCGGCCGAGGTCGCGGCGGCCCACGACACCCTGCTCATGACCGCCTCCTCCGAGGAGGATCCGGAGCGCGAACGGCAGCTCCTGCTGGACCTGTGCCAGCGGCGGGTGGACGGCCTGCTGGTGGTACCGGCCGGTGCCGACCACTCGTTCCTGCGCCGCGAGGTGGAGATGGGCATGCCGGTGGTCTTCCTCGACCGGCCGCCCGAGCAGCTGCTCGCCGACGCCGTGCTGCTGGACAACCGGGGCGGCGCCCGGGACGGGGTGGCCCGGATGGTGGCGGCCGGCCACCGCCGCATCGGCGTACTGCTGGACACGCTGGCCGTGTACACGATGCGGGAGCGACTGGCCGGGGCGCGGGAGGCGCTGGCCAACGCCCGGCTGCCGGACGGCGAGGATCTGGTCCGCTCCGGCGTGCGGACGCCAGAGGAGGCGGCCGCCGCCGTCGGCGAGATGCTCGACCGGGACGACCCGCCGACGGCGTTCTTCTGCACCAACAACCGGCTCACCGTGGGCGCGCTGCAGGAGCTGTGGCGCCGGCGCAGCGACGCGGCGCTGACCGGCTTCGACGACTTCGAGCTGTCCCACCTGATGCCGCGGCCGCTGACCATCATCGGGTACGACCCGCGGGAGCTGGCCCGCGCCGCCGCGCACCTGCTGTTCCGCCGTATCGGCGGGGACGCCTCCTGGCCGTCCACCACCGTGCTGCCCACCCAGCTGATCGACAGGGGGATCCGGTGAGTTCATTCGTCGAGCGGCTGCGGGCGATCTGCACGGGGTTCCCGGAGGTCGTCGAGCGGCCGAGCCACGGCGCGCCCACCTGGTTCGTGCGGACCGGCGGGCGGGAGCGGTCCTTCGTCACGCTCTGGGCCGACGGCCACCACGACAACCAGTTCCCGCACCTGTGGTGCGCGGCGCCGCCCGGGGCGCAGCAGGAGCTGATCGCCGCCGAGCCCGAGACCGTCTTCCGGCCGCCGTACGTGGGCGGGCGCGGTTGGTTGGGGGTACGGCTGGACGGCGACGTCGACTGGGACGAGATCGCCGAGCTGTGCCAGGACGGGTACCGGACGGTCGCGCCGCCCGGACTCGTCAAGCGGCTCGACGCGCCGTCAGGGATGCAGCCGTAGCCCCTTGAGTACCTTGTCGACGTCGTTGCGCCGGCCGTACACGGCGATGCCCACCAGGTTCAGCTTCTCCGCCGGCACCGGGCGGACCACCGCGCGGTTGTCCGCGTCGTTGTCCGTGCTGAACATCTCCTCGGTGTAGATCGCCGTCCGCGCGACGCGTTCGCCGGCCAGTTCGCGTACCCGGGTCAGCTCCTCCGCGCCGGCCTCGAACACCAGCACCGGCTGGCGGAACATCGGCAGGTAGGAGTTGTCGGAGCCGTCGCGGTAGGGCTCGCCGATGGCGTCCGGTACCGCCGCGGCGATCGCACTGGCGAGGAACGCCGTCACGTTCAGCCGCTGCCAGCCCGCCAGGTCGTCGCGTACCACAATCCCGATTTTCGTATCGAAGCGCACCGGCCAAGCCTGCCGGCGCCGTTCGCTGGCGGTCTAGAACGGCGGTGCGGCCCCGCGCGGCAGAATGTACCGGTGGACTGGGCCCGGTACTGGCGCGCGCCGGACGCGCCGCTGGAGGCGATGCGCGCGCACTTCGAGCGGCACGCCTACCACCGGCACAGCCACGAGACCTACTCGTTCGGCTTCACCGAGACCGGCGCGCAGACGTTCACCTGCCGGGGTGGCCGGCACCGCAGCGCGGACGGCACGGTGATGGCGTTCAACCCGGACGACCCGCACGACGGCCGCGCCGCCGACGGGGTCGGCTTCACCTACCGGATGGTCCACATTGGACCGACGCTCGTCGCCGACGTGCTCGCCGACGTCGCGGGGCGGCCGGTCGGGCTGCCGCTGTTCGTCGAACCGGTGCTCGCCGCGCCCGAGCTGTCCCGCCGGCTCGCCGCGCTCAGCGACGCGTTGCTGTCCGGAGCGGACAGCCGCGCAGCTTGTCGGAGCGGCGTCCAGTCAACGCTTGATTGGTTACGGCGGGACGAGTTGCTCGCCGGTACCGTCCGGGCGATGGCAGGGGCGACGACCCCGGTGCCGCTGGCCCGGGTGAGCGGGCCGGACGCGACCCGGGTCGCGGCACGGGCCCGCGCGGCGCTGGAGGCGGCCGTGGCCGGGGACGGTCCGCCGGCCGAGCGCGCCGTCGCCGACCTCGCCGCGACGGTCGGCTCCAGCCGCTTCGCCGTGTACCGGTCGTTCCGCGCCGCGTACGGCCTGTCCCCGAGCGACTACCTGCGCCAGTGCCGGCTGCGTACGGCGCGCGGGATGCTCGCGGCCGGCCGGCCCTCGGCCGAGGTGGCCGCGGTCACCGGCTTCGCCGACCAGAGTCATCTGACGCGCTGGTTCCACCGGTACTTCGGGGTGACTCCGGCCGCGTACCAACGGGCCACTGCCGCGGAGCCTGTCGGAGCGGCACCAGGCAAGGGACCTACAGCCGCACGCCCTACCGCCGGGTAACCTCTGCGTCATGAGCGTGCCGAGTCGAGTCCTCGAACGGTATCTGCGGCTGCCGCCGGCGGTGACCCGGGCCGTACGGGTGCGCCGCGACATCGAGGTGCCCATGCGGGACGGGGTCGTGCTGCGCGCCGACCACTGGGAGCCGCGCTTACCTGGCTCGCCCACCATCCTGGTCCGCACGCCGTACGGGCGGGCCGGCGCGGTCGGCCTGCTCAGCGGGCGGATCCTCGCCGAACGCGGCTACCAGGTCCTGGTGCAGAGCTGCCGCGGCACGTTCGACTCGGGCGGCGCCTGGGATCCGATGCGGCACGAGCGCGCCGACGGGCTGGACACGATCGACTGGATCCGCGCTCAGCCGTGGTTCACCGGCGACCTGTTCACCTACGGGCCCAGCTACCTCGGGTACACCCAGTGGGCGCTCGCGGTCGAGGCGGGCCCGGAGCTCAAGGGCATGCTGACCGCGGTCACCGCGTCCGCCTTCCGCGACCCGACCTACGCCGGCGGCTCCTACTCGCTGGCCACCATCCTCAACTGGGCCACCATCACCACCAACCTCGGCGGCTCGGCACTGGCCTTCGCGTACAAGCAGAACCGCGCCCAGCGCCGGCTGCGCCGGGCCTTCAGCCACCTGCCACTGTCCGAAGTGGACACCATGGCGCTCGGGCGCCCGGTGCCGTTCTTCCAGGAATGGCTCGAACACTGCGAACCCGACGATCCATATTGGACGGAGCGGGTCTGCGCGGACGTGTCGACGGTACGGGCGCCGGTGTGCATGGTCGGCGGCTGGTACGACATCTTCCTGCCCTGGCAGCTGCGCGACTACGCAACGCTGCGCGGCGCGGGCGCCCAGCCCCGGCTGGTCATCGGGCCGTGGACGCACGCCGACCCGGGCCTCATCCCCGCGTCGGTACGCGAGGGGGTTTCCTGGTTCGCGGCGGCCCTGAACGGTGGCACCACGGGCGGCGTGAGTGTCCACATTGGAGGAATCGACGAGTGGCGCGACCTGCCGTCGTGGCCGCCACACTCCCGTCGCACGCCCTGGTACCTGCGGCCCGGCATGCGTCTGGCGCCGGAGCCGCCGCCCGCCCCGGACGCGGCGGGCCCCGAGGCGGCGCCGGACCGGTTCCGGTACGACCCCGCCGATCCGACCCCGTCGCCGGGCGGCGCGCTGCTCACCACCGAGGCGGGCCCGAAGGACAACCGGGTCGTGGAGCGGCGCCCGGACATCCTGGTCTACAGCGGCGACGAGTTGGCCGAGGACCTGGAGGCGATCGGCCCGGTCACCGCGACCATCCGGGTACGCACCAGCGGGGAGCACTTCGACGTGCACGTGCGGCTGTGCGACGTCCACCCGGACGGCCGCTCGGTGAACCTCACCGACGGGATACGCCGGGTCGGCCCCGGCGAGGCGCCACCGGACCCCGACGGGGTACGGGCGGTCGAGGTCGAACTCTGGCCGATCGGGCACGTCTTCAAGCGCGGGCACCGGCTGCGGGTACACGTGGCGGGCGGGGCGCATCCCCGCTCGGCCCGCAACCCCGGTACCGGCGAGCCGCTCGGCTCGGCGACCGCCCTGCGTACCGTCGACTTCGAGGTGTACCACGACGCGGCGCACCCCTCCGCGCTGCACCTGCCCGCCTGATCCGCGCGGGAGGGCGGCGCACAAGCGCGGGGTCACGGCCGGTCGCCGCCCCCCGAATTCGACCACCGCGACGGCCGGCCGCGCCCCAGGATGCCCATCTTGCCCTGTTTTACTCTTGGGCGGTGGCCATTTCCCGAGGTGGGCGGTTATCGGCGATCCACCGGTCGATCCGGGCCCACCAGCCGTAGAGCCACTCGATCCGCTCCTGCTCGCCGTCGGGTACCGCCGAACGCGGCTCCAACCACCACTGCATCACGATGTTCTTGTCCATCGGCAGCTCGCGCCAGACGTCCGCGACCGTGACCAGGTGGTCCACGCCGGTGTGCCCGACGAGTACCACGTCGGCCCCGGGCGCGGCGGACAGCGCCGCCATTACCCCGCCCGGGTGCGGCGGCAACACGTTGTGCATCCGGGACGCGCGGCGGGCCATCTGGTGCAGGCCGAGCCGGTGCAGCCGCGCGATCGCCCGCTCCCAGCGGTACGGCGTGAAGTTGCCGCCCTCGGGGAAGATCACGAACGCGTCGTCCGAGTCGAGGCCGGTCGCCAGCGCCCCGATCTCCGCCTCGATGCCGGCCGTACCGGTCGCGTCGCGCCGTACCCGGGCCGGCGCGATGAACCGGTTGGGCACCCGGTTGAGCAGCACGTCGATCGTGGGGTCCCACTGCAGGGTGTCCTTCAGCACGATGCGCGGCTCCCGCGAGTACCAGTTGATCAGCGCGTGCGCCAGCAGGAACGAGTCGCCCGGGCCGGCATGGCGGCACAGCACCAGCAGCGGCCGGCCGTGCGGGATCGCGTCCGGGTCCTCGCCCTCGATCTGCACGTTGAGCCGCAGCACCCAGGCGGCCTGCCGGTACAGCACGCGCAGCGCCCGGCCGCACAGCCGGTAGTGCAGGCGCTGGAACAGCGGCCCGCGTACCTTCCAACCCAGTCCCGAGGCCAGCCACAGCGCGAACATCACGACCAGCGCGACCGCCTCGACCAGCAGGTAGACGGTGGTCAGCCAGAGCAGCCGCAGCGGGCGCAGCCGCCCGGGCACCAGCGGGGAGGCGGCCAGCGTGAGCAGTACCCAGGCCGGCGAGGTGGCCAGCAGCACGAGCGCGAGGGCGATCACCAGCGGCGCCAGCACCACGCGACGCACCCAACGCGGCGGCGGCCTCATACCGCCATCTCCCGCAGGTACGCCGTCGACGCGTCGAACGCGCGCTCGATGCGGCGGCTCGCGGCGGCCATGTCGCGGTAGGCCAGCGGCGACTCGTCGCGCTCGGCACCCGCGCCGGTCGGCAGCACGTAGACGTCCACAGTGGACGGTATGTCGGCCATCTCGCGGATGAACCGGTGCCGCCGGGACACCTCGAACGCCACCCGGGCCACGTCCCACGGGTACCGGGGGGCCACGAGCGGCCGGTTGATGCGACCGACCTGGAGCACGTAGACGGTACCGGCGCCCAACTCCACCGCGCGACCGACCGGGATCGAGTTGACGATCCCGCCGTCGATGAAGTGTTCCCCGTCGATACGTATCGGGGGCAGCAGCCCGGGTACCGCCGACGAGGCGAGCACCGCCGGTATCAGCTCGCCGTCGGCGAACCAGTGCTCGGCGGCCCGCTCGATGCTCGCCGCGCAGCACTCGAAGCGCACCGGCAGGTCGGCGAAGCTGGTCACCGGGCCCAGCTCGCGTCGCAGCATGTCACGCAGCGGCTTCGGCGAGTGCAGGTGGGTACCGCGCCGGGCGAAGCGGGCCAGCTGCCGGGGTGCGGAGTCGCCGTAGACCTCGCGGGCCTCGGGCGAGGCCCACAGCGCCGCGAGCCGACCGGTCACCCGCTCGGTCGGATCCGCCGCCACGAGCACGCCGTTGACCGCGCCGATCGAGGTACCCACGATGATGTCCGGCTGGATCCCGTGCCGCAGCAGGGCACGGACCATGCCCACCTCGACCGCCCCGAGGACGCCTCCACCCCCTAGGACGAACGCGATCGGCTTGCCGGACACATGGTCATATTGTCACGGGTGCCCGGCCACCGCTCAGATCTCCTCCCAGCGGAAGATGACCGCCGCGATCGCCGAGATCACCACCGTGAAGCCCAGCAGGATGCCCATCTCCGGCAGTACACTCGCCGGCCCCTTGCCGCGCACCATCACGTCGAGCATGCCGTCGTTGAGGTGGCGCAGCGGGAACACCTCGGCCAGGATCTGCAGCCAGCGCGGCGCGAGGGTGATCGGGAAGAACGAGCCGGACAGGAACGCCATCGGGATGGTGATCAGGTTGGCGATGGCGCTGGCCGCCTCGGACGACTTCGCCCGTGCCCCGGCGAGCAGGCCGATCGCCATGAACGACAGCGTGCCGCACACGACCAGCGGGATCGACATCCACCAGTAGTGGGTCAGCTTCAGGTGGAAGAGGCTGGTCGCCACCGCGACGAAGATGACCAGCTGGATCAGCGCCACGCCGATCGTGAACACCACGCGCGCGCTGATGATGGTGGGGATCCCGACCGGGGCCAGCCGCAGCCGCCGCAGGATCTTCTTCTGCCGCCAGGTGACCAGCGTGGCCGCCGCCCCGAACGTGGCACCCAGCGCGATCGCCCAGCCGAGCAGGCCCGGCGTGATGAACTGGATGTAGTCCAGCGACTTGTCCTCGACCTGCTGCGTGTCCAGCGTGAACCGCGGCGGTTGCCCGGTCGCCGCGACGTTCGCCGACTGTACGAACGAGGAGAGGACACCCTGGAGAGCGCCGGACACGGTCGCGTTCGCGGCCGAGAAGTGCAGCACGACCGTGTTGCCCGACTGCTCGATCGCGCCCGCGTCGTCGCCGTTGCGTACCTTGTCCAGCGCTCCCGCGCGGTCGTCCGTCTTCGTTATCTCCAGCACCTTGTCCAGCTCTGCCCGGTCCGCCGCTGGCAGCTGGTCGATCAGCGGTACCGACCCGATCTCCAGGACCTTCTGCGGGGTGGCACCCTGGTTGCCGAACAGCCCGCCGAAGATGATGAGGAATACGAGCGGGAACAGCAGCGTGAAGAACAGCGCCGCACGATCGCGCCGGAAGCCCCGGAACATCGCCGAGGCCAGGCTCAGCAGCTTGGTCAACCAGCCACCGGTCTGTGGCGCCGAGGGCGCCGGGGTCACCGGGGCCGGTCGGGCCTGCGTGGTCGTCATGCCCGGTACTCCCGTCCGGTCAGGTTGAGGAACACGTCCTCCAGCGAGGCACCGCGCACCGCGAGCCCGCGCAGCGCGTTGCGGTCGGCGAGCTGGGACAGCACACTGGCCGGCTCGCGGGTGGAGATGATGAGCGACACCTCGTCGGTGGCCACGTCCGCCCCCGGGAACAACCGGCGCGCCTCGTCCACCGACAGCATGCCGGTCTCGACCCCGATCCGGGTCGGCGCGTCCAGCCCGCGTACCAGCGTGGCCGGCGGCCCCAGTTCGAGGATCTTGCCGTGGTCCATGATGGCGACCCGGTCGCAGAGCAGCTCGGCCTCGTCCAGGTGGTGCGTCGTGAGCACCACTGTGCGGCCCTGCGCGTTGATCTCGCGCAGCAGGTCCCAGAGGTTGCGCCGGGCCTGCGGGTCGAGCGCCGCGGTCGGCTCGTCGAGGAACAGCACCTCCGGCCCGTGTACCAGCGCGGTGGCGATGGCCAGCCGCTGCGTCTGGCCGCCGGACAGCCGGTCCGTGCGCGTCTCCCCTTGTCGGCCAGGCCGACGACGTCGAGCATCTTGTCGGCCTCGGTGCCCGGGATGCCGTAGAGCGAAGCGAACGTGCGGATCTGCTCGCGAGCGGTCAGCCGCTCGAAGAACGACGAGGCCTGCAACTGCACGCCGATGCGGGGCAGCAACTGCTGGTTGCGCGGCCAGGCCGGCATCCCGAGCAGGGTCACATTGCCCGAGTCAGGCTTGCGCAGCCCTTCGATGATCTCCAGTGTGGTGGTCTTGCCGGCTCCGTTGGGCCCGAGAATGCCGAAGAATTCGCCTTCTTCGACCTCGAAGGACACGCCGTCGACCGCGTGCGTGTCGCCGTACCACTTCCGGATCTCACTGACCACGATGGTTGACGCCATGGGTCCTCACTGTATCGGTCTGAGCTGGCACGGCTACTACACCGCCACTACATGATGCCCTGGCCGCGCCTCCGGCGATGCCCCGTGCGATCAGCCCGCGGGCGCCTCCCCCGGCGCGGTGATCGCCGTGCGGGTGTCCATCCAGCCGTCCCCGTTGAGATCCGTCATGTGCGTGTCGGCGATGCCGTCGAAGTTCTCGTCGTAGTCGGCGCTGTCGATGATTCCGTCCGCGTTGCGGTCGTGTCCCACGAAGTCGACCAGCCCGTCGTGGTTGCGATCCTCGTAGATGTCCACGCCGCCGTCGGCGTGCTGCACCGCGACGTAGTGATCCCACCGCCCGTCGCCGTCGGCGTCCACATGCGGGTGGTACCCGACGGGAATGTGGTCGCCGCTCGGCGTGACGGCCTCGCCCGCACCCGGCCCGCCGCTCGGCATGACGGCCCCGCCCGCGCCGCCCGGCATGAAGGCCTCGCCGGCGCCCGCGCCCGTGCCCGGCCCGCCGCCCGTCGGCCACGCCGCCGCCTCGCCGGAACCGTGCGGCAGGATCGTCTCGCCGGCACCGGGGAACTCACCCGGTCCACCCTCCGCCGCGCCGGGTGCGTTCAGCGCCGAACCCAGCCGCTCACCCAGCCCAGCGAACGGCGACGTACCCGGGTGGCCGCCGTCGGTGCCCTGGTGCCACTCGGGACTGAACCCCTCGCCGGCCGGATGCGCTCCGGCGCCGCCGCCCGCCAACCCGCCGAGCGGACCCAGCAGCCCGAAGATGCTCGACTTGCTGGACCGCGTCTCGACGGTACGGTCCCCACCGTCCCCAATGGACAGTTGCGAGCCGAGCAGCTCCAGCTCGTCGGCTGACAGCCGGTACCCGGCCAGAGCGGCCGCCGGATCGGCCGCCAGCGCCACCTTGAAGGCCGGATCGACCAGGAGCCGCTCCAGCACGTCGTCGAAGTCGCTCATGTCACTCTCCTCATGGGGTACCGACAGGTCCGCGTGCCGGCTCGGGACGCGCGTACAGAATCATGGGCCTCGCCAAGATCCCGCGCCGGCGTCCACTGCTGAGTCACCTAGTCGAGTTCCGGCATCGGTACGGGCTGGGGGCGCGGCCGGCACGTTCCACATTGGACGGCGTCCTCGACGACCAGCCCCTCGGCCCGCCCCCTGGCCTGGGAGCGGTGCACCTCGAGCAGGTACGGCCCGAACCGCGCGTGGTCCTCGCACAGCCCGCGCCCGCAGAACCGGCAGGTAGCCCGCGCGGCCTTGGCACAGAACCAACAAAGCACTACCTGCTCCTAACCGACAACGATCGGTGGATTGCACACATCGAGCGTGGTCCGCAGAGTGGCATCGGACCGGTTCCCAGCTGGATCGATGGCCACGATATCCACCGTTACCGTGCCGCCGTTCTGATGGCTGGCGGCGTACGGCACGCTGAATCCGCCCGACCAGATTCCGTCGCCGAGTGAGAACGTGCCGGATCCGTTGGTGCCATCGGTGTCCAACCGCCAGGTGAAGTTGAACTGCAGCTCGCTGATCGGATTGTCGGGATCCGTGAAGTCGTTCGCATAGACGCCCTCGGCGATCTGTTCGGACTGCTGCTTCTGCCCGGTGCAGGTGAACTTGCCCTGCGGATCCTGTGCGATGAGCGTGGTGAGCAGATGAGGGTTCACGATTGTCGGCTTCGTCGTATCCGGCGGAGGCGGTGGGCTCGTGGTGGGCGAAACCGTCGGCGAGGGCGTCGGCGACCTCGTCGTCGTCGCGCTCGGGCTCGGCGAGCGACGCGGGGTCGGCGAGACCGATGTCGACGCCGAAGCCGAAGCCGATGGCGACGCGGACGGCGCGGACGACGAGGACGTCGACGAAGAAGGCGACGTAGGCGACGGCGAGCCGCCAACCGGTGGCGCCGGCTGGCCCGAGCCACACGTCAGCCGGTCGCCCGTCGGGTTCAGCCGCGTACCGTCCCGGGTGACCTCACCCGCCGAGTCGTCCACCCCGTCCCAGCCCACCGAGTACGACGCCGCCCCCACATTCTGCGTCGACGCCCCCGACGACGTGACCCGCAGCGCCAGCGGCAGGAACGCCGAGGACGTACCCGTCGTGTACGCCAGCAGCTTGCCCGCGTCCATCGCCAGCGAGCCGGCCGGTGCGATAGGGCGGCCCGCCGACGACAGCGGGCCCACGGTCAGCCGCGACCCTCCACAGAGGACGGTGTATCCGCCGCCCCGGAACGTCAGCCGGCCGTCCGAGCGGTCGCCGACCTCGACCCGGTCCGTCGCCGACACGTACGCCTCGTCGCCGTTATGCAGTACCCGGGTGTTCCCGTCGATGGTGGCCACGACCGTACCGTGGTCCACGTGGAGCAGCGCCTGGTCGTCGCCCATCTCCGACCAGGCCGGGCCGGCCAGGAAGTTCGCGCCTGTGAGCAGCAGCGCGAACAGCAGCAGCAGGATGAGCAGCCACCAGAGCCTGCGTTCGAACCGGCGGTCCACATCGTCCGATGTGGACGGTGGCGGGCCGGGCGGCGCCTGGAGCGGCGGGTAGCTCGCCCGGGGGTGTACCCCGAACGACGGCGCCGGTCCCCCGTCGACCGGGCCCGAGGACGCACCGCCCGAGGACGGCCGGACGAGCGACAGGCCGCCCAGCATCGGCAGCATCCAGACGCGCACGTGGCTGCGGGCGCGGGCGACCGGAACGTCCATCGGCTCGTCCGCCGGTCCGATCACGAAGCCCGGACCCAGCTCGGTACCCTCCGGCGTCACCAACCAGCCCGAGGCGACGACCGCGGCGTCGCCGGGCCGCGCCAACCGCAACGGTGCGCCCGGCGGCAGGGCGAACAGCCGCGCCCGCGCCACCAGCCCGAGTCTGTCCTCAGTGGACAGATCGGACAGCCCCGGCGCCGTGTCGAACAGGTACTCGAGTTCCTCGCGGTCGGCCGGTGGCGGACCGGTCAACGGACCGACCGCCGTCGCCACCGACGGGGACGGTACGGCCAGCAGCGTGGTACCCGCGGTGTGCCAGGCCAGCACCGAGGCGGCCCCGGTCAGCGCGCCGGCCAGGCCGACCACGCCGCCCGCGCCGACCCGTTCCCGGACGGTACCGGCGGGATCGCCCGGCCGGCGCCCCTCCAGCGCACCGTCCACCACCACGTACACCGAGCGCTGTGCCGCGCCCGCGAAGACCAGTTGCTCGCCGGTGCGCGGGCGTACCCATCGGGCGTCCCCGGCCAGCCGGGTCAACGCGCCGGCCGGCAGGCCGCCCAGCGCCGAGCCGTGCAACGCGTCGTACCGCCGGGGCAGATCGGACTCGACGCGTCGCTGCGCGATCGCCTCCCGCAGCCGGCGCGCGCGCTTGCCGAGCCAGCCGGCGAACACGTAGACCATCGGCGCGGCGAGCCCCGCGACGACGAGGAGCACCAGTACCCGCTGCGGCCAGCCCGCGTGCCACAGGCCCAGCGCCAGGCCGCTGACCCGGTCGACGTAGACGCGGTACCCGATGTTGGCCGCGATGACCAGCCACACCAGCGACAGCATCCCGTACAGGGCGACCAGCCGGCCCTCCCGGTCCAGGGTGCCGAAGGCCGGCGGGCGGCGGCGTAGCCGCGCGATGACCCAGGCGAGCCCGCGGGCCCGCAGGTTCGGCACCTCGATCCAGTCCATCAGCAGGTAGTAGCCGTCGAGCGCGAGGAACGGGTTGAGGTTGAAGGCGACGTTGACGTACCACGCGAAGGACAGCTTGAAGCACCACGGCGCGAGGGCCGGGTCGAGCAGCCCGACCAGTTGGCACGCCCCGGCCAGTACCAGCCCGGTCGCCGGGCCGGCCGCGGTCGTCAGCAGGCGCGCCCGCCGGCCGGCCATCCACACGTCGGTGGTGTCCACGAACACCGACGGGATGCCGAAGTACACGAGGAATCCGGCCATCGGTACCCGCCGCCCCGCGTGCTTGGTGGCCAGCGCGTGACCCAGCTCGTGGCAGGCCAGGGCGAGCACGTTGAGGCACAGCAGCACGACCGCGCCGACCGCGTACGAGCCGTTCGTCAGGAACACCGGCTGGCTGCCCAGGAACCAGGTCCAGCAGAACAGCCCGAGACCGACCAGCGCCACGACACCGAGCGGTACCGCCGCCGCGCGGGTGAACAGCGCGCGCCCACCCGCCCGGTACAAGAAGGAGATCAGGGGGTCGATCCGCGCGACGACCAGCCGGCGGCCGCGCGCGAAGGCCAGCAGCCCGCGGCCGAGGCGTACCGGCCACGGCCGGCGGTGCATCCGGTCCAGCGGGCGGAACGCGTCGACCGGCAGCTCCTCCAGCATCCGGTTGCCCGCGAGGTCGGCGACCACCCGGGTCACCTGGTCCGGGGCCAACCGCCCGGCGATCCGGGCGAACTCCGCGACGAGCCGGGCCACCGTCCGCGTGCCGTCCATCAACCGGGCCAGCGCCAGCTCTTCCGGGGCCAGCCGCAGATAACACGCATCGGTACCGTCGGGTGAGCGCAGCATCACGTA
>Ga0157369_10005507_pt1 | contig 14715 bp, 15 predicted proteins | sample C25metaG_FD_113461 | JGI IMG/M metagenome (GOLD analysis project Ga0157369, IMG submission 113461) | Corn rhizosphere microbial communities from Kellogg Biological Station, Michigan, USA - C2-5 metaG | ecosystem: Host-associated > Plants > Roots > Rhizosphere > Soil | place: USA: Michigan...
GCCGCGGACAGCGTCGACGCCTCGGGTGCGGTGGTGTCACGCGAGAGCGAGGACGTCACCCGTACCACGTTGCCGCCGTTCAGCAGGATCGACACGAGCCCGTCGCGACCGGCCGGCAGGTCGCCGAAGCGCTGCCGCAACTGCACGACGGTACCGGTACCGAGGGACTGGACGAGCACCGTGTCCATGGCGGCGACCGCGCCGGCGTCCAGGCCGTACAGGTCCTGGTTGTCCAGCAGGTACCGGCGGGCCGCGCCTACCGGGTCGCCGGTCAGGCCGGCGGCCAGCGCCTTGTCGGGGCCCACGGACTCCGGCTCGCCGAGCGGGTTCCAGCGCACCTTTGCCGCGCCGATGCGCGCCGCGGCCTGTTGTTGTTTGGCCGTCGGCGCCTTGGCGCCGTGACGGTTGTCGACCTCGCGGGATGGCCGCGTGTCGACGCTGTGGGGGTTACCGGGGTTGGGTTTGGGGTCGGCGGCGGCGGGGGCGGCGGTCGCCGCGCTCGCCACCATGACGGCGACGGTTGTGACGGCGACGAGTGCCCGGCCCCGGCGCCTGGGGATCCACCCAGCTGTGCGCACGATCGATACTCCTCTGTTCGATGGGGGCACAAAGTTGATCTATGTCGTATCACAGCTGGCTTTGATGACGGTAGATGCCCGACCGATGACGAGGGCCGGAAGCAGGGTGGCGCGGCGCGTCGGATCCTGGTTTCCGCCGCGCGGATGTCGGGCGGGGCGGGGTCGCCGAGCACGGCGTCGCCGAAGCTGTTCAGCCGCGCGGCACGGAGGCCAGCCGCCCGCGCGGAACCAGATGCCGGACCAATGGATTGCGGATGTCGAGCGTGTCCCGGCGTACCGTCACCGAGGCCGCCGTCATGTCGGACCTGCACCTGACACACCCCGGTGGCTTGTCGCAGTCCAGGTCGTCGATGCTATCGCCGGCACGCAATCCGCTGGGCGGTTAGCGGACGGCAATCGGTTGGTTAGCGGCGCGACCTAGCTTCGGCAAGCGTGGTAGTCATGCTGGCCGTTCCGGTCGTGGTTCTGGGTGCCCTCGCGTTCGCCGCCCGCTCGCGGCTGCTGGTCGTCCGGGTACGGGGAATGAGCATGGAGCCGACGCTGCACCCCGACGACCGGGCGCTGGCCGTGCGGGTACGTCCGGCACGCCGGCCACGCCACGGCGAGGTCGTGGTATGCCGCAGGCCGGAACTGCTCGGTGGCGGGCCGCTGCTGGTGAAGCGTGTCGCCGCCGTGGCGGGTGACCCGCTGCCCGATGGCCGGCCGGGCGACCGCGTACCGACCGGCCGGGTCTATGTCCTCGGCGACAACAAGATGAGCACAGACTCCCGTCACTTCGGGACGCTGCCTCAACGGGATGTGGTGGCCCGGGTGCTCGTCCGGCTGTGGTCATCGCGGTAGCCCCGCGCCTGCAGGCTGAACAGTCCGGCGTACGCGCCATCGGCGGCCATGAGGTCCGCGTGCCGGCCGCGCTCGGCTACGCCTCCCTCGACGAGCACCACGATCTGGTCGGCGTCGCGCAGGGCGCCGAGCCGGTGCGAGATCAGCAGGCCGGTGCGTCCGCGGTACAGCTCGTGCAGGCGCTCCTGCATCATGGCCTCGGCCTCGGCGTCCAGTCCCGAGGTGGGCTCGTCGAGGATGTAGAGGTCGGCCTCGCGGAGGAAGGCCCGGGCGACCGCGACCCGTTGCCACTGACCACCCGAGAGTTGGCTGACCCCGTCGCTGGCGCCGTCCTCGGGCCAGAAGGCGCGGCTGAGCAGGGTGTCGTACCCCCGCGGCAGCGCGTCCAGGTCCTTGTGTACGCCGGCCGCACCGGCCGCGCGCGCGATCGCCTCCGCGTCGTCGAGACGAGCCAGGTCGCCCAGCGCGATGTTCTCCCGCGCGGTCATGTCGTAGGTCATGAAGTCCTGGAACACGGCGCTGATCCGGCGGCGCAACTCGACCGGGTCGGCGTCGGCGATGTCCTGCCCGTCCCAGGTGATCCGGCCCCGCTGCGGCTCGTACATCCGGCACAGCAACTTGACCAGCGTGCTCTTGCCGGCGCCGTTGAGCCCGACCAACCCGACCGTGGTCCCGTACGGGATGGACAGGCTGACCCCGCGCAGCACCCAGGGACCGGTCTGCGTGTACCGGAACCACACGTCCCGTACCTCGATGCCCTTGCCCAGCAACGGCAACGGACCGCCGACGGACCGGGCCGCGGCGCCGGGGGAGTCGACGATACCGCTGTACGCGCCCAGCAGCAGCAGGGACTCGTACACCTGCCCGACGGATGCGGTGGCGCCCACGACGGAGCCGTGCACGGCCGTAACGGCCGCCAGGAACACCGTGACGTCGCCAAGGCTGATCCTTCCGTTGAGCGCCAGGATGCAGGCGGCCACGACGCCGGCAACGGTCAGTACCGCGCCGACTCCCTCCAGCGCCAGTTCGGTCCACAGCACGCGTCGGGACAGGGCGGCCTCGGTGGCGTTGGCGCGTCGTACATCGGTGATCAGGCGCGCACACAGGAAGTCGCCGGTCTCGAACAGGCGCACCTCCTTGGCCGCCGTCGGTTCCGTGAGCAGGGTCTGGAAGAACATCTGGCGGCGCAGCAGCCCGGTCAGCCCAGCGGTCACACCGGCCCGACGCCGGCTCATGCGTAGCTGGAGCAGTGCCGTCGGGACGGCGGCCACCGCGATCAGAAGGACCATCGGCGGCCACACCACGGCCAACGCGGCGAGGAAACCACCTACCCGCACGGCTGCCTGGAGGAGGCCCAGGCCGGAGCGCATGATCTGCTCGGGAGCCTGTTCGCCGGATTGCGAGGCCAGCCGAAGTTGGTCGAGGAAGCGCGGGTCTTCAAAGGGGCCGAGCCCGACGATCGCGTTGACCCGGCGCATCAGGCGGTCCTTGGCCCGCCACCGCACCGCCCGCCCCACCGCCGCCTGGGTGAGCGTCGCAAGCGCGCGCTGTGCTCCCGCTACCGCGCCGAGCCCGATCAGCACGGCGCCCAGTACCGCGGTGCGTGCCCCGGCTCCGGCGCCGCCCTCGGCGAGCGTGTCCAGCAGCAGCTTGGTGACCCAGGCGACGGCCGGCGTCACCGCGCCGTCCAGCGCGGCGAGGCCGACCGCGAGTCCGGTCACGGGACCGGCCGAGAGGGCCAGCCGGCCGGCGGTCAGGCAGCGGCGGATCAGCTCACGCCAGCCCGGGCGCGGACCGGCCAGCCCCTCGCCCGGTCGCATCAGCGCGCCGCGGCCATCAGTTCGGCCGGCCTGGCTCCGGACGCGGAGACCTTGCCGTCGTCGAACAGCAGCACCGTCGGGAACGCCTGTACGCCGAAGGCGCGGGCCAGATCTCCGGCGGTCTCGCCGACGACCAGAATGCTATCCGGCAATGCGGCAATATAGTCGCCGATCTGTTCGCGTTCACCGCTGATCACGGCGAGCGGCGACGGGCCTGCGGCGGCTCGGTTGGCGAGGAAGCCGCTGATCTCCGGCAGGAGGTCCTTGCATGCCTTGCAGTTGGTGTCCATGAACACCGCGATCGAGCCGGGCTGATTGACAGCATCGGTACCTACCGGAGCGCCATCGGCAGCGTAGGTAGAGAATTCCGGCGCAGGTGTGCCTACCGCCGGGAAGACCGGGCCGGCCGCCCCCGCGTACCCCGGGATGCCCGGTCCGGCGGTGACCCGCGCGTGCAGTTGGCGGTACCGGCTGGTCACCAGGGCGCTCAGCGCGAGCGAGGCGAGTGAGATCAGCAGGGCTGCCGTCACGGCCGCCCACAACGCTCCGGTCATTCAACGTCCCTTCTCGATGCTTGCCGGCCCGGGCAGGCCGGCGACAAGGATTGCCAGGTCGTCCCAGCGGATGAAGGCCGTGGCGACGGGCAGAGCCGACGCGGTGAGCGCGGCCAGCGCCAACGCCGGGATGCCGCCGTGCGGTGCGAGCACGGTCACCAGCGCGGCACCGGCGGCGACGGCGAGCAGTCCCAGGTTGCGGACCACGTGCCGTCCGGTGAGGTCACTCGCCGCGCCGAAGCACCGGCAGCGGACGTCGGTACCCATCCAGACCAGCCGCGCCACGCCCGCGCTGAACGTGCCGAAGAGGGTGGTCGCGGCCAGGCAGCCAAGCAGGGCCGTGCCGGGTAGGCACACCAGGACGGCGATCGCGAACTCGGCGACAAGCACCGTGTGGGCTGCGAGGCCGGCGAGCCGAACCGGCGCGCCAAGGCGGCGGACCGCCCGGACGAACTCGGTTCGGGCGAAGCGGCCGGCCCGGACCTTTCCCACGGCGGCCGCGAGCAGTACGAACGCCACGGACAGCCGTAGCGTCCAGGCAAGGTACAGCAAGTCCACTCCCTTGTGCTCGCCCGGCGGCGAACACAAGGATCCGCCGCCGGGCCGGATGGGCTGGCGTCAATCAGGGACGCGTGCAGTAGTCGCCGTTTGGTTGGCAGGGCGTGCAGGTGTAGGTGCCGTCCGAGCAGGCGCAGCACTGGCTGTAGGCCTTCCGGCCGTTCTGGCAGTAGCCGCAGTAGTAGTTCGTGCACCCGCATTGCGCGGCGTCCACGTCCGCCCTGGGTACCAGCCGGTCGGCGAGCCGAACGCCGGCCTTGATCAATCTGTTCACGACGCGATCTCCTTTCTGTTCGAGGGCCGATCGCGCATCTGATCGATGGCGATCACACCGAGACTGGCTGGTCGCTCTCCCTGGCCACTAACCGCCGGATATCCGTCCAGTTGCCGGCCGCCGAGAATCTGGCGGTGCAGGGACTGCAGCTCCGCGGACGGTTCGACCCCGAGGTCCTGCGCCAACCGGTTCCGCCCGTCCCGGTACACGGCGAGCGCCTCGGCCGCGCGCCCGGACATGCACAGCGCGGTCATCAGATGCGCCCGCAGCCGTTCGTGGTACGGGTGCTCGGCGACCAGCCGGTCCAGCTCCGGCAGTACCGCCCCGGCGGCCCCACCGCTCAACTCGGCGGCCACCCAGCGCTCGACCGCCACGAGTCGCAGCACGGCCAGGTGCTTCGCGGCCTCCTGGACGACCGGCAGGTCCACGTCCGCGTAGGGCCGGTCCCGCCAGGTGCCGAGCGCGTCGCGCAACACGGCCGCAGCCTGACTGGTAAGGCCCTGCCGAAGGTACGTCTCCGCCGAGTCCACGTTGCCGCGGAACAGGTCGAGGTCGAGCAGTCCCGGTGGGACACACAGGCGGTAGCCCGTACCGACGGTCTCCAGCGCGAGGGCGCCGACCGGTTCGACACAGATGACCGATCGAAGGCGGCACACCCGGTTCTGCACCTGGGCCCTGGCCGACGGCGGCGGCGTCTCGCCCCACAACCCGTCGATGAGCCACTCGGTGCTGACCACCTCGCCCCGGCGCACGAGCAGCAGTGCGAGCAGGGCGCGAGCCTGGGGGCCGCCCAGCGCCGCCCGCTGCCCCTGCCGCTCGATCGCGACCGGTCCAAGTACTCGTACGAACACAGTCATTCGTCAGCTCACATCCGAGCGGGCGTCGGTTGGGTTCTGCGGTGAAACGCTACGGGGCACGGCTAAAGGCAGACCTCAACAAGGACTAAAGACGTGATTGCCGGTGGTGGTGGCCGTCGATACGATCGCCCGGCCTGACTACCCGGCTCCAGCGACTACGGGGGCGACGCGCGCATGATCACGGGCGGCGACATTGACGATCAGGAGCTGGCGCGCGTGGTGCGCCAGCACCGGCAGCGCGTGGGCCTCTCCCAGCGGGCGCTCGCCGACATGGCCGGGATGAGCGTACGGACGCTGCGCGACCTCGAACTGGGACGGGTGAGCCGGCCCCGGCGCGACACCGTCACCCGGCTGGCCGACTCGCTGGGCCTGAACGAACACGACCGTACCGTTCTGCTCGGGCCGGCTGCGGGAGGACCGCCGGCGCCCGCACGCGTCGAGATACTGGGACCGGTGCGCGTCCGCGTCGGCGGCGCGGCGGTTCCGATCGGCTCGACGCAGCAACGGTCGCTGCTCGCGCTGCTCGCGCTGGGCAACGGGAGGCCGGTCGGGCTGGACGAGATCGTCGACGCGTTGTGGGGGGTACGGCCGCCGAAGAGCCACCGTACGATCGTGCAGATCTACATCGGAACGCTGCGACGGATCCTGGAGCCGCAGCGGGACGGCCTCAGCCAGCCCGGCGCGCTTGCCCGCGTCGCGGGCGGGTACCAACTCCAACTCCCAACGGGCAGGCTGGACGTGGCCGACTTCTGGGCGGAGGCCGCGGCGGCGCGCCGGCTGGTCGCACAGGGCGAGCACGCGGCCGCGGCCGGTCGCTTCGGGCTGGCACTGGGACTGTGGCGCGGTCCGATCGCCGCGGACACGTCGATCCGCCATCACCCGGACGTCTCCGAGCTTGGCGCGGAACGGGTGCGGACCGCCCTGGACTGGTCCGACTCCGCCCTGGCGTGCCGAAATTTTCAGGGAATCACGCGCACGCTGCGGGTACTGGTCCGCGAGGATCCGATGCACGAGGCGCTTCACGCCCGCCTGATGCTCGTACTCGCGGCCGGTGGTGAGCAGTCCGCCGCGCTCGCGACGTTTGACGATATCCGCGGCCGGCTCGCCGAGGAGCTGGGAGTGCAGCCCGGTCCGGAGTTGCGGGCGGCCCAGCTGCGCGTGCTGAACCAGAAGGCGACCGATGACCACGCGTCGCCGCCCGCCGGGCCACCGGCGCCCGCACAGTTGCCCCCGGACGTACGCGGGTTCGCTGGCCGTACAAACGAAATGCGGCGCCTGGACGAGATCGCTGTCGGCGCCGGCGACCAACCCACCGCGATCGTCATCGCCGCCGTCGCCGGTACCGCCGGGGTCGGCAAGACCGCCCTCGCGGTGCACTGGGCACACCGCGTCGCGGGCCGGTTCCCCGACGGGCAACTGTTCGTCAACCTGCGCGGCTTCGACGCCGCCGGCACACTGACCCAACCGGCCGAGGCGATCCGAGGCTTCCTCGAAGCCCTCGGCGTACCCGCCGATCAGGTGCCCACCAACCTGGACGCGCTCGTCGGCCTGTACCGCAGCCGGTTGTCCACCAAGCGGATGCTCATCGTGCTGGACAACGCCCGCGACGCCGAACAGGTCCGGCCCCTGTTCCCCGGAGCGCCCGGCTGCCTGGTCCTGGTCACCAGCCGCAACCAACTCGCCAGTCTCGCCGCGGCCGAAGCCGCCCAGCTGCTGCCGCTCGACCTGCTCACCGACGTCGAGGCCCGGCAGCTGCTCGCTCAACGCCTGGGCCGCGAGCAGGTGGACAGCCAGCCCGAGGCGGTCGCCGACATCATCGCGTCCTGCGAACGCCTGCCACTCGCCCTGGGCATCGTCGCCGCCCGCGCCGCGATCCACGCCCAACAACCGCTGGCCGCTCTCGCCGACCGACTCGCACAGGCCCGCCTCGATCTGCTCACCACCGGCGACGAGCACACCGACGTGCGGGCCGTGTTCTCCTGGTCGTACCAGGTGCTCAAGCCCGAGGCGGCTCGCATGTTCCGCCTGCTCGGCCTGCACCCCGGACCGCACATCACCACCTCCGCCGCCGCCAGTCTCGCCGGCATACCGGTGCGGCAGGCCGAGGTTCTGCTGGCCGAGTTGGCCGCCGTCAACCTGCTTCTGGCCCAGGATGCCCGGCGTTACCGCCTGCACGACCTGCTGCGCGACTACGCCACCGAACTCGCCCAGGACAGCGAGTCGAGGCCCGAACGCGATGCTGCCCAGCACCGCCTCCTCGACCATTACCTGCACACCGCGAACAACGCCATGGTTCTCATCCGGCCGAGCCGGGTTCCGCTCAACCTCACCGCGCCTGCCGCCGGAGCGACCATGGAGGCGTTGGCCGACCAGGAGAGCGCGCTCGCCTGGCTCAACGCCGAGCATGCGGCGCTACTGGCGCTCACCAGGGATGCCGCGCAACACCGTCAGGACGCGTACGCCTGGCGGCTGCCGCGGGCCCTCGAGGAGATGCTCGAGCGGCGCGGCCAATGGTCCGAACTCGCCGCCATCATGAAGGCGGCACTGGATGCCGCCGTGCGGTCCGGCGACCGCGAGGGCCAGGCGCACGGCCACAACGGGCTGGCCCGCGCGTACAACAGGCTGGGTCCGCAAGAGCAGGCGGTGAAACACATCGAGCTGGCGATGGAGATCTTTGAAGAGATCGGCGACCGCGCCCACGTGTCGGTAGCGGTGCGGAACCTGACGCTCGTGGCGACCCGGCACGGCCGCTGGGAGGATGCGCTCCGCTACGCCACTCGGGCGCTGCAGCTGTCAGTGCACGAGGCTCGCCCCGAGAGCCGCCTCGGCTGCCTGAACAACCTGGGCTGGATCCACGCGCACCTGGGCAACTACGAATTGGCCCTGCGCTACTGCGAGCAGGCACTGGACGTGCCGTGTGACGAACCGATCGCGCATGCGTGCCTGTGGGACAGCATGGGTTATGTGTACCACCAACTCGGCAACCATGCGCAGGCCGCCGACTGCTACCTCAAGGCAGTTGACGTCTATCACCGTCAAGGCGAGCAGACCGACCGGGCCAAGAGCCTGTCCCGGCTCGGCGACACCCACCTGGCCGCCGGAAAGCCGGACGCCGCCACGGATGCCTGGCGGCAGGCGATGGACATCTTCGTGCGGCTCGGGTCGCCGGACGCGGAAACCCTGCGGCTCAAGCTCGCGAGGAAGCACTAGCCCTGGACCCATCCGCGGCGCGGCCGGCGCCGAATCTCCGTCGTGAGCTTCGACATCGACTCCTACCGGCTTGCGGCAACCCCGGTCGCCTACCGCGACCGACCCACAGGTCACCACGTTCCTCACGATGTGGGCGTACGAGGAGTACTGGCACGGCGAGGCGCTGGCCGCCGTATCGACGGCCCTGCCCGGACTCGCCGGGCTCAACCTCGTGTCCCGGGCGGCAACCGGCTACGGCATCGGCTGACCGGATCGTGGCTATGCTGCTTGCCATGGCTGGCAATCAAAGGGACTCTCAGCAACAGCTCGGGTACATTGTCCGGCCGCTCGACGCTTCGACGTGGGACGCCTTCGCGGAGCTTGTCGTGCGCAACAACGGGATCTTCGGCGGCTGCTGGTGCATGGGCTTCCACCCGGAGCGCATCCGCGCCCAGCGCGAAGCCGACTACCCGGGACACCGCGCGGCGAAGGAGGCCAGGGTCCGCGAGGGCCGGGCGCACGCCGCGCTGGTCTTCGACGGCGACGGGGTCGCACAGGGATGGTGCCAGTACGGCCGCCCCGAGGAGCTTCCGACCATCAAGCACCGCCGCGAGTACGACAAGGACACGCCGCCGCTGCCGGACTGGCGGATCACCTGCTTCTACGTCGACACGAAGCATCGTGGGCGGGGGATCGCCAGGGCTGCGCTCGGCGGCGCGCTCGAGCAGATCGCCGCGGCCGGTGGTGGTCTCGTCGAGGCGATCTCCGAGGTGACCGAGGGGCGCGAGGCCGCGGGCCGGTTCCTGTTCAGCGCGACCGTCGAGTTGTTCTCCGACCACGGATTCAGCCGGGTCCGGCAGGTCGGCAAGCACGCCTGGATCGTGAGCAAGGAGGTCGAGCCGGCGTGACCGGTGCCGTGGTGCGGCTCGCCGACGAGCTGTTCGACACGGTGTTGCTTGTGGCGGAGCCGTGCTCGGCCACGGCCAGCTACCGCTGTCCGCGCTGACCGAGGTGGTGAGCACCTGGATCGACGAGCGGATCGCGGGCCCCAAGGTTCAGTTGCCATACTTTGCCGGCGCATGGTCACCGCTGCTCGGAACCACCCTGACCGGCTACCATCAAATGTGGATCCGTCCGCGTAGCGTCTGCCCGCGTAGCGTCTGCCGAATGGGAGGTGAGCGACGATGACTGACGATCTGCACGCCCTTTCGGGGGCCTACGCACTGGACGCGGTCGACGACATCGAGCGCGCCGCCTTCCTTCGTCACATGGCCGAGTGCGACTCCTGCGCGGCCGAGGCCGGCGAGTTCCGCGAGGTGGCCGCCCGGCTCGGGGACGTCGTCGAGGAGCCGCCCGCCCGGCTGCGGGCCAACGTGCTCGCCGCGATCGGCCAGACCCGCCAGGTCGGTCCGGTCGACCCGCCGGCTCCCGGCCTCGCGGCCGGCCGGCCGGCCGCGAACGACCGGCCCGCCGCGAACGGCCCGCGCCGGGGCCGCAAGCCGGCACCGTCGACCCGGACCGACCAGCGCTGGCGCCGGGCCACCCTGGCCACGGCCGCCGCCGCGGTGGTCGCCATCGCCGGCACCTGGGCGGTGATGGACGCGCGGCTGCACCACGCGCAGTCCCAGGTGAACGCGCTGCAGGCCGACCGGGAACGCATCTACGCCGTCATGAACGCCAAGGACGTGTCGATGCTGGGCGCCAACCTGCCGGACGGCGGACGGTTGGCCGCCGCCGTCTCGCCGACGCAGCGCGAGGGCGTGGCCATGTTCGCCGGCCTGCCCCCGCTGCCGGCCGACCGGACCTACGAGATGTGGCTCATCGCCGGCGACCGGAAGACCAAGGCGCTGCTGCTGCCGACCGGCGTGCTCGGCGGCACCGCGCTGTTCGACTACAACCCGGACTCGGACGCGTTCGCGATCACCGAGGAGCCGGCACAGGGGTCGAACACTCCCACGATGGCTCCGCTAGCCACCATCGTCCTGCGCTGACCGCGCCAGGATCGGTCGCAGCGCGCTGAGGAAGGCTTCCGGTGCGGGCTCCGGTCCCGTACCGAGGTTCACGTGGTGCTCTTCGGTCCACTCGCACAGCACGGTGTACCGGGTGCCGTCCGCGGGAATGAGGCCGCGCTCGAGCGTGACGTACCGTACCCGTCCGTCGCGAGTGGACAGTGCGATGGCGGCGAAATGCGCCTCCGGCGGCCCGACGGGTGGTGGAAACGTCACGAGGAGCACGTCATTGTCGTCGATGTGGTGATCGCTCACGGCGAGGCCGGCAGAGGGTAGGCGCTCGTCCTCGGCCAGCGTCTGCCCGACGCGGTCCCAGAAGTCGTCGAGGGAGAGGCGGCCGTCGCGTACGGCGGCCACGAGGTCGGCCCCGTGTCGCAGTGCCGTCCCGGGCAACGCCCGGTGGGCGAAGAGGTAGTGGTGGCGGCGCGCGGCGTCGGACACCGGTCGAGGCTAGCACCCGCCGGGCACGGGAGCCGCCGGGCACGGGAGCCGCCGGGCACGGGAGCCGCCGGGCGCGGGAGCCTGGCCGGAACTTGCGGCCGACGGAACAGACCGCCTCCGACCGTCCACAGTGGCTACGTTGATGCGGTGAACGTTGACGGCACCGTACACGCGTGCCGGGTGACCGATTTCACGGTCACGGTGCTGCGTACCGCTCAGTCCTGAGTGGACAGTCCCAGGAGGTCGTGTAGCACCGTTCTGCCCGCCGGGGTGAGCCGTACCGCGCGGCCGGACCCGACGCGCGTCAGCCAACCGTTGCCGAGGAGCGTCTCGCACAGCTTCGCGCCGGCGACCCCGGCGAGGTGCGCTCGCCGCTCCGTCCAGTCGAGGCAACCGCGCGCGAGCGGCCGCCTGCCGCCCCGCAGGCTCTCCCGGTGTACGCCGAGCGTGTCGGTGAACCAGTCCACGCCGGCCGGGGTGAGCGCGAAGCCGCCGGTCTGGTCCAGCAGTTCCGCCTTGGTCATCGCGTCGGTCACCGCGACGCCGAGTCGCCCGGCGAGGTGGTCGTAGCAGGTGCGGCCCCGGCGCAGCGCCTCGTGGGCGGTGACCGCGCGCAGCCCTCGCGGTGCGGTGGGACCCGGCTGGGTCCGCGCGGCCAGGTCCTCGAGAAGCTCCGCGACGGCCGGGCCGGCGAGTTGCACGTACCGGTGGCGACCCTGGCGCCGCTCGGCGACCAGGCCGCCGTCGATGAGGCGGTGCAGGTGTTCGGTCGCGGTGGAGGGTGCGACGCCCGTGTGCGCGGCCAGTTCGCCCGCGGTCCACGCCCGGCCGTCGAGCAGCGCGAGGCACATGGCCGCACGGGTGCGGTCGGCCAGCAGCGCCGCGAGCGAGGCCAGGTCCGAGGCTGAGGTCACCGCTCCAGCGTAGGCCGGAACGTTTCGGCGGGTACCGAAGGATTGCGGCCGTACCGTCGACTCATGCAGCAGATCGACGGTCACGACGCCGTCCTCGCCGTCCTGAACGACCCGGCCTTCGTGGTGCCGCCGGTGCCGCCCGCGTCGACCGGGGTCGCCTGGCTGCGCGCCACGGTCGGCCGGTTCAGCTCGGGAGCGGCCAACGAGCGCCGGCGCGCGTTGTCCGTGGCCGTCCTGGACGCGATCGCGCCGCAGGCGCTGGAGGACGCCGGCGGGGAGCATCCGGTCGCGGTACTCGCCCGGGCGATGGGGCTCGATGCTCCCGTTGTGGACCTGGTACGGGAGGTCGCTCAGGCGTACCGGCCCGGTACCGGCGACGAGACCGTGGCGGACGCGGCGGTCGTCCGGCTGGTCGCGGTCTTCGGTGGCGTGTTCGACGAGCCGACCGCGGCCCGTATCGGGGTACTCGTGCAGGCGTGCGAGCCGACCGTGGCCCTGATCGAACGAGCCCGGCAGCGAAGCGTCGACGACGTGCTGCGCGACGACCCGCCGGTACCGGCGACCCAACGGCAGGCGTTGCGTAGAGCCACCGTCGGCGAGGTCACCGCGGAGGCCGGCGAGGTGGTGCTGGTACGGCTGGCTGGCGACCTGGCGTTCGGCGCCGGACCCCGGCGCTGCCCCGGACGCGAGCACGCTCTCGCCCTCGTGCGCGGAGCGCGCGAGTGACGGGCGTCGTGCCCTGTGCTCAGGACGCCGGCTCGGCCCGGTCGGGCTGGTAGGCCAGCACCTTCCGGACGTCCTTGCGCAGGTCCGTGACGTCGTAGGGCCTCCGCCGTCCGAGCAGGCTCACCGCGGCGAGAACCGAGACCGGCACCGCGAGCAGCCCGATCATCCCGGCCCGGCCGCTGAGCGCCCGGTTGCACTCGGCATCGATCAGCTTGTCGGGAGCGAACGGATCCGCCACGGTACCGCTGGGTTCCGTCCCCGCGACGGTCACGTACTGGCTCTCGTACGAGTCGTGGTCGGCCAACTCGTCGTAGGTGTGGTCGTCCCCGACAAACGCCGCGACGACCGAGTTGCACCTCACGGTGACGCTGCCCTGCGCCCCGATCTGCGGCCCGTACCGCAGGGTCGGCGAGGCGAAGAAGAGCACGAGCAACCAGATGAACAGCGCGGCGGCGACCACGCCGGCGCCCGCGCGAACCTTTGTCGACACGACGGTGAGGATAGCCGATGCCGGGCCGACACTCCACAGTGGACGATGTCAGGCGTGCCCGGTGAGGTGGTCGGCGACGCGGGCGGCCAGGGCCATGATGGTCAGGGCCGGGTTCGCCGATCCCTGGGTGGGCAGCACGCTGCCGTCGGTGATGTAGAGGTTGGGTACGGCGAAGCTGCGCTGGTCAGCGTCGACCACGCCGTCCTGCGGCCGGGCCGCCATCCGGGCCCCGCCGACGAGGTGCGCGTACCGGTTGATGGTGACCACCTCGCCGGCGCCGGCGGCCCGCAGGATGTCCTCCATCCATCGTTGCGCGGCGCGCATGAGCTGCCGGTCGTTGTCGCACTGGCTGTAGCTGAACTTCGCCACCGGCAGCCCGTACCGGTCGGTCGTCCGGTCGAGGGTGACGCGGTTGTCGGGCCGGGGGAGGAACTCGCACAGCGCGCCGAGGGTGGCCCAGTGGATGTAGTCGCGCATGTACTCCCGCAGCCGCGAACGCCAGTGCCCCTGGGCGAGGACGTGTTCGGCGAAGGTGATCGGCAGGGGCGACACGGTCTGCAGGGAGAATCCGCGCCGGTACGGCTGCGCGGGGTCGTTCTCGTAGAACGCCTCGGTGGACACCGACGGGGGAGGTGCCTTGTAGGCGCGCACCTCGCACTCGTACCGGCCGGCGGTCTGCGGCGCGCCCTGCACCATCAGGTACCGGCCGACCTGGTCGTGGTCGTTGCACAGCCCATCGGGGAAGCGTCGACTCGCGGAGTTGAGCAGCAGCCGCGGGGTCTCGATGGAGTACCCGGCGACGGCGACGAGCCGGGCCCGCTGGAAATGCTGCACACCGCCGCGCAGGTACGCCACTCCGGTCGCCCGGCCGGTGCGGTCGTCCACGCCGACCCCGGTCACCATGCAGTCGGCGCGGACCTCGGCGCCGTTGGCCAGCGCGTCGGGGATGTGGGTGATCAGCGGCGAGGCCTTCGCGTTGACTTTGCAGCCCTGCAGGCAGAAGCCGCGGTAGACGCAGTGCGGCCGGTTGCCGAACCGGCCGTTGGTGATGGCGACCGGCCCGACCTTGGTGGTGATTCCGAGGGCGTGGCAGCCGGCCTGGAACAGCAGCGCGTCGCCGGAGACCGGGTGCGGGGAGTGCGGGTACCCGTGCGGGTCGCCCCAGGGCCAGTGCTGGCCGGCGACCGGCAGCTCCGCCTCGATCGCCGCGTAGTACGGGCGCAGGTCCTCGTACCGGATCGGCCAGTCGGCGCCCACCCCGTCGTTGGTACGTGTGGCGAAGTCGGACGGGTGCAGCCGTGGCGTGTAGCCGGCGTAGTGCACCATCGAGCCGCCCACCCCGCGACCGGAGTTGTTCGATCCCAGCGGCACCGGGTCCGTGCCGTCGATGACCCGGGGCTCGGTCCAGTACAGGTGACGGGAGCCGGCCTCGTCGCTGACCCAGTCCGTGTCCGGGTCCCAGAAC